>ENA-UPSY01000595-UPSY01000595.1-human-gut-metagenome-genome-assembly--contig:-NODE-595-length-43014-cov-4.622540_pt1 | contig 43014 bp, 45 predicted proteins | sample MGYA00250044_ERZ773365 | MGnify/ENA primary metagenome ERZ773365 (study PRJEB29103, sample SAMN06111932) | human gut metagenome | biome: human gut; feature: ankylosing spondylitis patient; material... | reverse complement strand
GTGTCTAAGAAGAATGCAGATCAGCCTGAATTTTTACAGGCAGTAACAGAGGTTCTTGAGTCTTTAAGACCAGTCGTTGAGGCTAACGAGGAAGTTTACAGAAAGAACGCTATTCTTGAAAGAATTACAGAGCCAGATCGTCAGATTATGTTCAGAGTTCCTTGGGTAGATGACAAGGGACAGGTACAGGTAAACAGAGGTTTCCGTGTACAGTTCAATAACGCTATTGGACCATACAAGGGTGGTTTAAGATTACATCCTTCAGTAAACTTAGGCATCATCAAGTTCTTAGGTTTCGAACAGGTATTCAAGAACTCACTTACAACACTTCCAATCGGTGGTGGTAAAGGTGGTTCTGATTTCGATCCTAAGGGCAAGTCAGACAGAGAAATCATGGCATTCTGCCAGAGCTTTATGACAGAACTTTACAAATATATTGGTGCTGATGTAGATGTTCCAGCTGGTGATATTGGAACAGGTGCAAGAGAAATCGGATTCATGTTTGGTCAGTACAAGAGAATCCGTGGTACATTTGAAGGCGTACTTACAGGTAAGGGACTTACATATGGTGGATCACTTGCAAGAACACAAGCTACAGGATATGGTTTATTATACCTTACTAATGCTTTATGGAAAGATAATGGAATGTCACTTGAAGGCAAGACAGCAGCTGTATCTGGTTCAGGTAATGTTGCTATCTATGCTATCGAGAAGGCACAGCAGTTAGGTGTTAAGGTTGTTACATGCTCAGACTCAACAGGCTGGATTTATGATCCAGAAGGAATTGATGTTGCACTTCTTAAGGAAGTTAAGGAAGTTAAGAGAGCACGTCTTACAGAATATGCTGCTGCTAAGCCATCAGCTCAGTACTTTGCTAAGCAGAATGGTGAGCACGGAGTATGGCAGTACAAGGTAAATCTTGCTCTTCCATGTGCTACACAGAATGAGTTAGACATTGAGGATGCTAAGATGCTTGTTGCTAACGGTGTTGTATCTGTAACAGAAGGTGCTAACATGCCTACAACATTAGAAGCTACTAAGTATCTCCAGGAGAATGGTGTTCTCTTCGTAGGTGGTAAGGCTGCTAACGCTGGTGGAGTTGCTACATCTGCTCTTGAGATGAGCCAGAACTCAGAGAGACTTTCATGGACATTCGAAGAAGTTGATGGAAAGCTTAAAGGAATCATGGAAACAATCTACGCTAACATTTCAGATGCTGCTAAGAGATATGATATGACAGTTGGTGGAAAGACAGACTATGTTGCTGGTGCTAATATCGCTGGTTTCGAGAAGGTTGTTGATGCTATGCTTGCTCAGGGAGTTTGCTAATTACAGGCTTTAATGTAATAATTGTCTTATAATATGATTTAATTGTAAGGTTCTGCAGACAATATGTCTGTAGAACCTTTTTTTACTTGGCAGATTGCGAAAAATGATTTATATTATATGATTGTAGAAGTATAAAAATGGAGGTCTGTATGAGAAAGAATATAGCAAGAGTATTGCTGTACACAGCATGTGCGGTACTTGTTGTTTTTTACATATTAGTATTATGGTGGGGAAAGAATCCTAAGGTTGGAACAGAATACCGAATGTACTATCTGACACATGAGCTTACAGACTGGCCAGGTTATGGTAATCTGAAATATACATTTGGAACGAAAGAGATATGTACAGAACATAAAGACCGTAATGGTAAAGAACAAAGCAATGTCTGCAGTCGTAAAGGTCAGGGCTGGCAGAAATCTAAGAGATACGAAGGAACGAAGAATACAGACAAAGATTCATATATATACTATATTCCGGAGGAATCAGCTGATAATATATATCTTGTATGTGATATTACGGAATATGATACAACAGCCTCTGGTGATAAAGGAATTGAAGTATATGTGAATGATAAGCTGATTGGAAATATAGACAGCAAGGGAACAACGAAGCTAAAGATAGGATATGTCAGCGGTGATGAGCTTCTTACAGTGAAGTTTCATGCTGACAATGCAGAATATACTCTTTACAGTATAAGCCTTGATAAAGGTCAGGCGGAAACTTAAATCCAAAGATGACAGAATATGTGTAAATGTATAGAAAGGTAGAATTATATGAAGAAATCGGGATTTAAATCATTATTAAAAAAGATTAAGCCATACGCAGTACCTGGTATAATAACAGGTCTGGTTATGATTGTAATACTTATACTTAAAGGTATATGGCCTTTTGGAAGCAGCAGAATAGATTATTTTGACAACATGCAGCAGGTAGCACCGCTTTATGCACATCTGTGGGATTTTATGCATGGTAAGGCATCAATATGGTTTGACTGGTATACAGGTCTTGGAACAAATGTGTCAATGAGTATATCAGCATTTTCAATGATTACACCGTTTAATCTTTTATTATATTTTGTTCCAAGAAGTTACATATTAGAGAGCATATCAATAATTACACTTGTTAAGATGATATTCATGTCAGTTGCAATGTATGCGCTTATTAATAAGAAATACAATAATCTTGTGTATGGATTAAAGGTTATGTTTTCATGCATATATGCCTTTTGTGGTTATGTAATTCTCTATGGTTCATGCTTTACACCATGGATGGATATAGTTGCATTTTTCCCTATTCTTATAATGGCATACGACAGAATGCTTGAGACAGGAAAGAAAATGTTCTATATATGCATGATTGCGTTGTGCTTCATAATTAATTATTACTTAAGTGCAATGTCACTTATATACATATTCCTTATCTGTGGAATAAGAATGGTAGTTATGCAGGAGAGAAAGCAGTGGAGGGAAACTGCATGGAATGTCGGTATAGGTACGATTGCAGGTATCGGACTTTCAGCATTCGTGCTTGTTCCTGTATTTGCACAGCTTTCTTCATCACAGAGAGGTGGTGCGTCTAAGGGGCTTTTATCACAGTATGCAGGCTGGATAACAAGTTCAATCGTTACAGATGGTGCAATGGCAGCACTGCAGCGCTGGATGATGCTTTATGGACTTGCATTCGTTATAGCAGTTATTATCATGGGAATGAAAATATATAAGTCAGACAGAAGACAGCTTATATATACTATAGCCATGCTTGTTGTTGCATTAGGTCCGGTGCTCATGGAGGCTACTAACCTTATGTGGCATTTTGGCTCATATAACGGATATACATTAAGAAACGGATATCTGATATCGTTCACGCTTATCTGTGTTGCTGCAGGAATGGCTGAGAAGATGTTTGCAGATATACCATTAAAGAGTGCGTTTTATCGCAGGCAGGCAGCGGTAGTAGCGGTAATTGGTGCAGTATATGTTATGATTTATAACATATTACCAATAAACAATGAAATGCTTGCAATGGCATTTTTTATAATGATATTTGCAGTAATGTTTGCAGTGTATATGTTTATGCTCATAAGGAAGAAAGAATTTAACTGCAAATCAGTTATCCTTGTTATTGCACTTGAATTGTTTATCGGTGCATATGCTCTTATAGGACCTCCTAAATTTTATACATATGAAGATTACCAGATTGGTGATTATGTACAGTATGCCAATGATGCGGCAGACAGCCTTGATATAGAAGAGTCTGCTACAGACAGAATAGTAAATCCTGATATCAGTCTTAATGCCAATTATCCTCTTATATTGAGAAGAGGAGCATTATCAAGCTTCACAGCAGCTTTAGAGGACGATACACAAAGTTATGCCAAGAGATGGGGATATTCTAAGTATTTTCTGTGGCTGTTAGATTCAGGTGGAACAGTATTCAGTAATGCAGTGCTGCATGTTACACAGGCAGTTAATATCAATGAACTTGACAGTGCTTTATATACATTAGAGAAGAAGGAAGGCGATTACAGCCTTTACAACACTAATTATAACCTGCCATTTGGATTCTGTGTTGACAGCAGCTTCAGCAAGCTTGATATGACTAATGTTGACTGGATTACATACCATAACAGAATGTATAAAGCAATGACTGGAGATAAAGAAACATTTGTAACAAGAATATATCCACAGGCAGAGACTGCTGGCAATATTAAGTCCATGACTATTAATGTCGGAAGCAGAAGTGCTATATATATGAATATTGCAGATGTGAAGAAGCCTAATGCGGATGCTAATGCATCTAAGCTTGAGAGCAGCATACATGTATATGTGAATGGTGAGGCAGTTGTTGTACCTACACTTGGAGATGTTAATAATACAGCATATTTTACGGATTATAATAATAATCTTCTTTATCTTGGCATATTTGAAGATGAAGATGTTCAGATTAAGATTGAATATGATAAGCCTAAATATATGAACCAGAGTAAGGTGACTATCGGACTTCTTAATATGGAGAAGATGGATAAGCTCTGTGAGGATTTCGCAGATAAGCAGACAGATGTTTCATATACTAATAATACGCTTACAGTTAAGATAAACAGTGATGGAACTAAGGATTATGCCCTGATACCGGTTATTAAGAGCGCTAACTGGACCGTGACACTTGATGGAAAGACAGTTAAGACTAAAGAGATAGCAGGGCTGTTTACAGGTGTACAGGTTCACGAAGGCGAGAATACATTAGTGTTTACATTTGTGCCAAAGGGCAGAAATGCAGGACTGCTTATTACACTTGTGACATTGTTAATAACTGTGTTATGCCTTGTGATTAATTATAAGAGAACTATAAATGTTCCTGTATGGGCTAAGTACTGTGCACAGTATATATATATTGGATTGTTTGCAATAGTTGTGGCTGCAATGTTTGTAGTACCTGTAATAAGTACAATCCCGGCAGCTATATATCATATAATCCGTATATTATTGAAATGAGGAATTAGATGAACAGACTAAAAAATAATGAGAATTATAGGCTTCTGTTAAAGATATTGATTATATTTGCGATATCAAGACTGATTATGCTTATCATGGTTCCTGTGTATAATGGAATTATGGGGACACACAGATCATTTCTGTTTCTTATGAACGAGTGGGATGCAAAGAAATATGCCTATATAATCAATCATGGCTATACACACCCTACGGATATTGATCCTCAGGCTAACTGGGCGTTCTTCCCATTATATGTTATCGTGTGTGCAGCATTAAAGGCAGTGACAGGCGGGCTTATTAACACTTATGTTATTGGAATGATAGTGTCTAATATATGCATAATTATTGCGGCATACTTTGCTGTTAAAGGCCTTAAGAAGCAGACTTCTGTTAAAGAAGAGCATGCCATGATCATGCCAGTGCTTTTATTTATGGCACCATACACATTCTATTGCAGTTCTGTATACACAGAAGCGATGTTTATAATGTTTATTGTACTTTTTTTCTATTTCCTTTTTGAGAAGAAATACATGGCAGCAGGAATTATGGCAGCATGCTCAAGTGGAACAAGAATTGTAGGCTGTATACTTGTATTTGCACTGGTTGTACAGCTATATATTGACATGGAAGGAACTAAGATAAGCTTTGGCAGGGTTAAGACATTTTTAATGGATATGCTTAAAGCACCTAAGAAGATACTGTCAGTGCTTGTATGCCCGTTCGGTGCATTTGCATATATGGCATTTCTTAATTTCTTCTGTGGTGATGCATGGGCATATAAGAATGTCCAGATTGCATGGAGAGAGGATGAGTATTTCCCGATTATAGGCGTGTTGTGGAAGGCATGTACAGGACAGATTGAGCCAAGATATACATATATGGGGTGGTTCTGTATTGCAATATTGATACTTTATGGATATATGTTTTACAGAAAATATTACTCAATGGCAGTGTTCGGGATTATATCACTTCTTGTGCCATTGACATCACATGTTATGAGTACATGCAGATTTACGGCAGGAACATATGTTGCATTTGTGGGAGTGTATGACATACTTACAAGATGTAATAAGGCTGTAAGATACATTATTATGGCGGTTCTTATTGCAATCGAAATATATCTTTTGTTCTTATGGTACAATTCAGACTGCTGGCTTATGTAGCAGTCAGAAGAGGAGGCAGATATGTCAGATATAATATCAGAGATAAGCAGAATCAGTGAAGATGAGCTGAGAATGCAGATAGCGCTTATTGACAATGTTAATATATCTAATGCGGTTAAAGAGACCGGGTACAGGCTGGTTAATGTGCTTGCAGATGTTGCCAATTCATTTACACAGAGTATAGGAATAAAGAATTCGATTGATTATGAGGTAAAAAAAGTATCAGATCTCGTACGGGAAGACTGTCTTCGCTATAAGGCGTTAGACAGGGAAAAACTTGAGAAAATGTTATATGAACGGCTTGAAGTGATGTGTCCTGAAATTGAAGGAGACATGAAGGATAAGGAAGTAAAAGAGCAGATGTCCAGATACATTATTGATGAGGCGGCATCTGCATACGGAATTAATAAATATATGTCACCCGCTCATAAAATAGAAGAAATAAGCATAAGATATAACAATGCATTTTTAAATAATATTATGAACCAGATACGTAATCTTACAGCTGTCCAGAAAAAGTCATATGCTGAACAGGTTGGAAGAAAATTAGGGGTTGCTTCAATGGAGACTAAACGTGAGGTTCAGAAAAGTCTTATGCCAGAGAAATTCAATGGCGAGGGAATTATAGATGTACTCGGCAGACAGAGAAGTACGACAAAGCTTGAAGCTGCAATAAGACTTCTTGGGGAAGATGCATTCTGGTCGACAGAGGCGCAGGTAAAGACAATGTATCAGGCAGTCAGAAATATGACAAGAATATCAAAACTTCAGGCGGCGGGATACATATGGAAGGTAAGCCATGCAAATGATATCAAGTTTTATGCACCATCAGACCTTATGCCGTCTTATATTGCTGCGGACAAAAAGAAAGCCGCTGATGATAAGGACAGAGAATACCGTGTTATGTGTACTCAGGTTGAAAAGGCACGCAAGGAATTAGAAAAATGTGAAAAGGATGTTTCTGTAAAGACAGACAGGATGACTGAAGCACAGAAGAAATATGATGCTGCCGTGGACAGGCTTAATATTGCACAAAATGATTTTGCAAAACTTGAAGATGTCAAAGATGATTACATTAATAACAGAAAGACAGAAGATGAATCAAAACGATATTATGCACAGGTTAATGATACAAAGAGGGAAATGGACAGAAGTCTTGATGATAGTGACAGGAAGAAAAAGAGACTTCAGGAGACAGAGAAAGAATTAAAACTTGCATGTGAGAAGGCAGAGGAGAGAAGGATATATCTTGAATCTGTACAGAAAACGGCAGATGAAGAGACCAAAAAAAGAGCAAAGGAACTTAAGATAAAATGGACAGCCTTTTTCTTTAAATATTCATTTGATGATGAAGTATTTGAGTCTGCTGTTAGTATATTTAGCAGGGAAGAATTACGATATATTGAAGAAACTTTAAAAGAGGCGCATGATTCAGCTTCTATGCTGGCAGTAGGGGATAATAATGTGATAAGGGCATATACTGGTGGAAAATATACAGCTGTTATTACATATGAGGACAGACATATTATTTCTATACAAAGTATGTGACATCCGGAAAGGAAAAGATAAGACATGTATAATGAGATTGTGAATAGTCTTGACAGTATAAGTCAGTTTGCATCATCTACAGGATTAGAAAGAGGCAGACAGTTATTACATGATATGAATAATCCAGAGAAGTCATTAAAAATAATACATGTTGCCGGTACTAATGGAAAAGGATCGGTGTGTGCTTATATTGCAGGAATTTTACAGCATAATGGTTATAAGACAGGACTTTTTACATCTCCTCATCTTGATGATATAACAGAACGTATAAGAATCAATGGAATAATGATTTCACAAGAGGATTTTGAAGAAGCATACTGGTATGTGGAAGAACACAGGACACAGGAGCTTGCGTATTTTGATTATCTTTTTGGCATGGCAATGTATTATTACAGTAAGCATGATGTGGATTATGTTGTTATGGAAACGGGTCTTGGCGGAAAGCTGGATGCAACTAATGCAGTTGATAATCCGGTTGTCTCAGTAATAACAACAATATCGCTTGAACATACTGCAATTCTTGGTGATACAATAGAAAAGATTGCAAATGAAAAAGCGGGGATAATTAAACCGGGAATACCGGTTGTGTGCAGCGGCATAGTGAAAGAAGCTGCTGATGTGATAAGAAAGCGTGCAGCAGACTTTGGATGCGACTGTCATGTGGTTGACGACAATACATTTGAACTGATACAAAATACATACGGGTATATTGATTTTTTAATTCATAATGAGTATTATAAGAATGATTGCTTCCGGTTAAGTACAAATGCGTTGTACCAGATGGAAAATGCAAGCATTGCACTTACGGTATGTGCTAATCTGTGTGACAGGGGGATGATTAAGCTTGACAATAAAGCAGTCAGTATGGCAATGTACGATACACACTGGGCAGGAAGAATGGAACTGTTAAGAGATAATCTGTATGTTGACGGAGCGCATAATCCACAAGGGATTCAAAGCTTTGTAGATTCAGTAAACAGTCTTTATGAAAACAGTCGGCTTGATAAGGCAACATTACTTTTTTCAGTAGTAAGTGACAAGAATTATGACAGAATGATTAAGATACTATGCAGCTGTAAGCATTTCAGACAGATATATGTTACAATAACGGGCGGTGTCAGAAAGCTTCCAGCTGATATAATAAAGGAAACATTTGAAGCACATATTAAGGATACACCGGTATATGTATTTGAGAGTGTTGAAGAAGCTATGAAAAAATGGGATAACAGACTGATGTTTGCAACGGGGTCGCTTTATTTAGTTGGTGATGTGGACCGTGCATTGGAAGGAAAGGAAAATAATCATGATTAATTTTGATGAAGAGATACAGAAGTTTCAGCCAAGTCTTGAAGTAGAAGATGCTGAGGACGCAATATATAACAATGATGTACCGGATATCACAGATCTGATATCACAGATACTTAGCGGAAAGAATACAGATAAGTAGTGAGGGGTGGACATATGAGATGTTATAAATGTGGAAGCTTCCTTACAGATGGTGATACATGTCCACAATGTGGAGAGAATGTAAGAATATATAAGAAGACAGCCAGAGTATCAGATGCATATTATAATGCAGGACTATATAAAGCAAGAGTAAGAGATTTAACCGGTGCAGTTGAATCTCTTAAGATAAGCCTTATGATTAACAAGTACAATACCAATGCAAGAAATCTGTTAGGTCTTGTTTACTGTGAGATGGGTGATGTAGTTGAGGCTTTAAGCCAGTGGGTAGTAAGTAAGAATTTTATGCCTGAAGGCAATATTGCAGGACACTATATTAAGAAGATACAGACTAACCAGAACAGATTTGAGATGATTACAGGTACTATCCGTAAATATAATCTTTCTTTGAAATATGCCAAGGAAGGCAATCTTGATATGGCTGTAATACAGCTCAAGAAGGTAGTTGCCAATAATCCACAGCTTATTAAGGCACATCTTCTGCTTGCACTTATATACATTAAGCAGGACGAGCTTTCAAGAACAAAAAAGCTGCTTAACGCTGTGCTTGCAATAGATAAGAATAATACACTTGCACATATTTATCAGAAAGAGATAGCAGAAAGAAATGCAGCAAAGAAAGCGGAAACATCAGGTTCTTTCCTTCCTAAGAGAAAGGAAAAGGATATTGATAAGAAACCGCTAAGTGGCAACGATGTTATTCTTCCAAGGTCGTCATATAAAGAACCAAGTAATGGTGCAATAACAATAATAAATGTATTGGCAGGTGTTGTAATAGGTGCAGCATTAATATGGTTTCTTATTGTTCCGGCAAGGAATAAGGGACTTACACAGGATTATAAGAAAAGTCTTCAGGAGTATAGTGAGCAGTTATCTTCTGGTAATGTAGAACTGAATTCTATGCAGAAAGAACTTGAAGAGGTTAAGGCGCAGAAGGATGCACTTGAGCAGCAGCTTGGCGTTGTTAATGGAACAGAGGGAAGCAACAAGCTTTTGGTATCAGTAATAGAGGCAGCAAGTGATTATATTGCAAATAAGCCTGATGATGCTGCGAATAAGCTTGTTGATATAGATGTCAGTGCACTTCCAAGTGAGTCAGCAAAGACTTTATATAATACAATAGCAACGGCGACACTTCCGGCAGCAGCACAGACCTTCTATAACACAGGAATGACAGAGTATTACAAGTCAAACTATGAGGTTGCGGCAGATAATCTTGTCAAAGCATACAAATGTAATAACAGTGCAGATTCAGCTTATTATGCAGCTAAGTCATATGTAGCATTAGCAAAGACTGATGATGCAAAGAAATACTATAAGTATATTGTGGATGATTATTCGACTAGCGGATATTACAAAGAAGCCAGCGATTACGTTAATTCACATTGATGAGGTACTAAAAGATAAGCCCCCGGCAAAGATAATTCTTTGCCGGGGGCTTTGTTGCAGAATTAGTGAAGTGTAAAAGCAGAGAGGAAAGAGGAGATTATTATGTCAAAACAGGTTAATACAGCGGATGAGCAGGATGAAATCCAGCATATGGATTATATATACATGGTTAATGATGACAAGCTTATGATACGAATGAATGCAGAACTTGACCATCATCTTGCAGAAGAGATGCGTCAGGTTATAGATGATGTAATAGATAAAAGAGGAGTAACTCATATAGTATTTGATTTTACTAAAGTGGATTTCATGGACAGTGCAGGAATAGGACTTATAATGGGGCGTTACAAGAAGGTTATGGATAAAGGTGACATAACAATCGTGGGAGTCCGTGAAAGTGTTAAGAGGATACTTCTTATATCAGGACTTCATAAGATAGTTAACATATATGAGCTTAAAGGACAGGAGGCATAAGCATGATAGAGAATAACAATGTTGAATTATTATTTGAAGCCAGGTCGGAAAATGAAGCATTTGCAAGGGTTGTTGCGGCAGCCTTTGTTACATATTTAGATCCAACAATCGAAGAATTGCAGGACATAAAAACAGCAGTTTCCGAGGCAGTAACTAACGCAATAGTCCATGGCTATGATAATGGTCCGGGAAAAGTAAGAATGAGATTAAAGGGCATACAGAATCAGGTAATAATAGAAGTGCACGATGACGGTCTTGGCATGGAAAATGTTGCAAAAGCAATGGAACCTCTGTATACAACCAAGCCTGAACAGGAACGTTCAGGAATGGGATTTTCGTTCATGGAGGCATTCATGGATGATTTAAGAGTTGCGTCGGCACCGGGCAAAGGAACAACAGTTCTTATGAGAAAGAAAATAGGGGAGTAATTGATAGGATGTGATGCTATGGATCAGACTAAGGATTGTACCAGGGAATTGATCGCTAAAGCACACAATAATGACAAAGAGGCCAGAGAGAAGCTGGTAACAGATAATCTTGGGCTTATATGGAACATAATTAAAAGATTTAAGGGGAGAGGAACAGAACAGGAGGATCTGTTTCAGATAGGCTGTATAGGGCTTATAAAGGCAATTGATAATTTCAATCTGGATATGGATGTTGCATTTTCAACATATGCAGTTCCTATGATAACAGGTGAGATAAGAAGATTCCTGCGGGATGACGGAATGGTAAAGGTAAGTCGTTCTATCAAAGAAAATGCAGTAAAAAGCATGAGAGCGGCGGGACAGCTCCGTGACACGTTAGGCTGTGAACCGACAGTAGAACAGATAGCAGCTGCCTGTGAGTTGTCAGTTGAAGACATAACATTGTCAATGTCTGCATCAATGGAGGTTGAATCAATATATAAGATAATCTATCAGGGTGATTGAAGTGAGGTCATGCTGATGGACAAGTAAGAAGATAAGGCAGACATTGGAGAAACTTCATCAAGTAAAGTGGCACTTGCACAGCTTATGGAAACACTTTCACAGCGTGAAAAAGAGCTTATCAGAATGCGTTATTATGATGATTACACACAGATGCAGGTTGCTAAGGAGTTCGGAATATCGCAGGTGCAGGTGTCGCGGATGGAGAAGAAGATTTTAAGTGGCATGCGCAAGCGGCTGTTTGCGTGAAGGATTCATTCATATATTAACGATCCCGCCGCTGTGTCCGTCTATGGCATATGCCCTCAGGATTTCTTCATCTAGTGGGAGTAAATGCCGCCATCTGTATAGTTTATTACGGTGTGGATAAACAAACGCGCTTCGCTTGAACGAGTTTATCCACACCGCCCTTTTACAGACAGCGGCATTAACTCCCACACGATTCGAAATATTCGGACATATGCCATAGACGGACACAGCGGCGTAGTTTTATGCTGAATGAAAACAGTGATGGGACTGTTTTGTGCCGGTATGGAGTGCGGTGGGCTAGGGCAGGCTGTTGCAGAAATAAAAGCTTCATGAATAATTCTGCGGGCATGTACAATACTAGAGTGTGGAGGGAGTTGTTATGTCAGAGAAGATTTATTTGAAGATTGACCAGCAGAGATATGTTAAGAAACCGAAGGTTGATATAGGGGATGTGATGACTGTTTATTGCAGTGATAAGGATATGATTGAAAAAATCGGACATATAACGCTTGTGGAGTTTACGCTGGGCAAGTATGACAGGAAGGTGCTTGATGCACTTGATGTTGTGGGCATTATTCAGAAGGAGTATCCGGATGCAGATATTGAATGTCTTGGGGAATGTGATTTTGTTGTTGAGTACAAGAAACCGGAGAAGGAAGGCACAGTGCATTGGATTAAGGTAGCTGTTATATGTTTTATAACAATGGTTGGAAGCGGATATGGAATTATTGCGTACAACAATGACGTAAGTACGACGGATATATTTGACCGGGTGTACGAGCTTCTTGGAGCATCTGCATATAAGGCAACAAATGCAATGGAGATTGCCTATGCTGTGGGATTGTTTATTGGAATTGTTATATTTTATGATCATTTTGCAGGACAAAAGCTGTCAAAAGCACCAACACCGCTTGAGGTTGAAATGGATAAATATGACAAAGATATATCAGAATCTGTTATTGACAGGGAAGGTGGAAAATGATAGCGGTTATTATTTTTATAGGGGCTATGTCGGGAGTGTTTACTGCTGCAGGACTTTTTGCACTTATAACCAGCGTTGGTGTTATTAACAGATATGCTGATGTCAGCGGGACGAGCAGACATGTGTCTCTGTATGAGGAATGTATAATAATCGGTGCGACGGCAGCTAATGCTGTATATGTTCTTGGAATCACGGTTAGAATAGGAATGACGGGCTGTATTATATTCGGGTTGATATCCGGGATATTTATAGGCACATTTTTAATAAGCCTTGCAGAGACAGTCAAAGCATTACCTATATTCGTTCACAGGGCAAAGGCAGGCACCGGTCTTGGTTTTATTGTGGCGGCGACAGCGGCAGGAAAAGCACTAGGACAGCTTGTATATTACTTATATATGTATTGATTTTGCATTGCAAAAAGGGAGGATTTATGCACGATATTAATTCTGAAAGCGGTACCAAAGCTGATATTGAAAAAAGAAATGAAAGCTATAATGCTTATGTAAAAAATGTTACGCCTAAAGGAAGCTGTGTGGCAAAATGCTTTAAGGCATTCATTGTTGGTGGCTGTATATGTGTTGCAGGACAGATTATTTTAAATGTATGCAAGTGGATGAAAGTGCCTGACACGGATGCAGCATCTTACACAACACTGATACTGGTATTTTTAAGTGTAATTCTTACCGGACTTAATATTTATCCGTCTATAACCACATTTGGCGGAGCAGGAAGTCTTGTTCCGATTACAGGATTTGCAAACAGCGTTGCTGCACCTGCGATTGAGTATAAGAAGGAGGGACGGGTGTTCGGTATTGGCTGCAAGATATTCACGATTGCCGGTCCTGTTATTCTATATGGAATATTTTTTAGCTGGTGTGCAGGACTTATATATCTGGCTTTAAAGCTTATACATGTACTGTGATTCTTGATTAAGAAACATCTGTATGGTAGAATCATAGGAACTGTTTTAAAGAAATGCGCAGGATACGAGGATAATATGGGAACTTTTTTAGAAGATTATTATAATAAATTTAATGAAGAAAAAAGACTGACTTCAAGACACGGACAGATTGAATTCCGTACATCGATTCATTATATACATGAGTGTATTGAAGAATTAAAGAGAGAAGGCAGAGAGAATATAAAGATTATGGATATAGGTGCCGGGACAGGCAGATACAGCGTTGCACTGGCTGAGGAAGGCTTTGATGTAACTGCAGTTGAACTGGTAAAGCACAATCTTGGAATATTGAAATCTAAGAATTCATCAGTTAAGGCTTATCAGGGCAATGCACTTAAGTTAAAGCGTTTCGAGGATGAAACGTTTGACATAACCCTGCTGTTCGGGCCGATGTATCATCTGTTCGGACAGGAGGATAAGGTTAAGGCATTAAAGGAGGCGGCCCGTATTACAAGGAAAGGTGGCTTTATTCTTGTCGCTTATGTTATGAACGAGTATGGTGTAATTACATATGCATTTAAGGAAAGACATATTAAGGAGTGTATGGAACAGGGCAGGCTGACAGAGGATTTCCACACGATATCTTCAGAGCAGGATCTGTATGATTATGTGCGACTTGAAGATATTACAAGAGTTAATGAAGCAGCAGGATGTGAACGTGTGAAGATTGTGACACCGGATGGACCGGCTAATTACATAAGACAGTTTGTGAATCAGCTTGACGAGGAGGAATACGAGATGTTTTACAGGTATCATCTTGCAACCTGTGAAAGAGCTGATCTGCTTGGTGCTGCTGCACATACGCTTGACATAATACGAAAATAATACATAATTAATACATTTTTGGACAGACTACTTATAAAGACTAATGGCACATGAGTATGTGCGGAAACGAGGATTATGACTGGAAAACAGAGTCTGTTATTTGACAAAGATGTATATGTGAGATGCACAGCGACAGTGGTTGGAAAGAAAGAGGCTGATGGTCCGCTTGGTGAAATGTTTGATGTGGCAGTAGAAGATGATATGTTTGGAAAGAAAAGCTGGGAGGAAGCTGAGAGTCATATTCAGGAGATGGCGGTCGACAAGCTGCTTATTAAAAGCGGCATGGCTGCGTCAGACATAGACTATATCTATGCGGGAGACCTTCTTGGACAGCTTATAGCAACATCTTTCGGTCTTATGAGATATGAAATACCGATGTTTGGTTTGTACGGAGCATGTTCAACGATGGGCGAGGCATTATCACTTGGTGCAATGTGTGTTAATGCCGGATATGCGCAAAATGTAATTGCCATCGCGTCAAGCCATTTTGCAAGTGCTGAAAAGCAGTTCCGTTATCCGCTCGAGTATGGAAATCAGAGACCAGTTGCATCTACATGGACAGTTACAGGAGCAGGGGCGTATATCGTCGGCGATAAGCCTCTGGATAAGAAAAAATGTGTTCTCATAAAGGGTATTACAACGGGAAAGATTGTTGATTACGGCGTTAAGGATTCAATGAATATGGGAGCATGTATGGCTCCAGCAGCAGCAGAGCTTATAGAAGCTAATTTCAAAGATCTTGATGTTGATAAGGACTATTACGATGCAATATTTACAGGCGACTTAGGAGAGATTGGCAACAGGATATTGTCTGAGCTTCTAAAAGAAAAAGGTATTGATATTGCTGATAAGCTGTATGATTGTGGAATGCTTATATACGAAGGGGAAACTAAGTGTTCAGGCGGAAGCGGCTGTGGCTGCAGTGCAGTTGTTCTTGGAAGCTGTATTATGGACAGGCTTATAAGAGGAGAATATAAAAGAGTTCTTTTTGTTCCTACAGGAGCTTTGTTATCTACCGTAAGTTACAATGAAGGAAAAAGTGTGCCGGGCATAGCCCATGGTGTAATTCTTGAAGGAAAGGAGAGTTAAGGCCATGGATTTTGTTAAAGCATTTGTATGCGGGGGATTAATATGTGTTCTTACACAGATTCTTATGGAAAAGACAAAGCTTATGCCGGGAAGGATAATGGTCATTCTTGTAACAACAGGAGTTGTACTTGGAGCAGTTGGAATATATGAGCCTTTTGTTAAATTTGCAGGAGCGGGAGCAACAGTTCCGCTTACAGGATTTGGCAATGTCTTATGGAAGGGCATGAAGAAAGCAATAGATGAGCAGGGATTTTTAGGATTGTTTACAGGAGGATTTACTTCATGTGCAGTCGGAGTATCAGCAGCACTTATATTTGGATTTATTGCATCACTTATATTTGAACCTAGGATGAAGAAAGAATAAAATAAAAGGATAGTGGTTCGCTTAAATTGAACCACTATCCTTTTTTAATGATTAAGGCCGTTTGTCAGATGAATTAGTTTTACCAGATGTCTCTGTTGAGGCAGCAGTTGTTTCTTTAGAATTGTTTTTGTTGCTGCCTGTTCCGGGTGTAACCTTGGAAGGCTTGGTTGTTGCACTGTGAATAGTGCATAACTTAGATAACTCAGTATCTGTAATTGAGATATCAGCATCCCATGTCTTGAATTCAGAACCGTCTTTATCCTCGCCAAGCTTATCAGCAGAAGATTTCTTTCTCATAATCTTAGTTGTAACACTTGGACAACCGGAAGTAGCAATATCTCCGGATTCATTACATATTGAAACATTAACATGTGTTGTACAGTATTCAGTAGGAACTGTGTCTTCAGTGAAATATTCTGTTATAACACAGTTTCCTTCAGGGTCCTGGTCACATAAGCCCTCAACAGGAAGAAGCCCTGACTTAGAGCATACAGCCGCCTCTACAATACCAGATGGCTGTTCATAACTTCCAGTTGGAAGATTAAGATTTTCATGAATTGTCTGCATAATTGTACGCCATATAACATTGTGGTTGACAACATTTCCAAGCTCTTTGGAGTTATCATCATAGCCTGCCCATATTACGGCTGTGTAATATGGAGTGAAGCCACAGAACCATCTGTCGCTGTCGAACTGTGTTGTACCTGTCTTACCTGCTACAGGCTGGCTTGAAAAGTTGGCTGTACGTGCAGTACCGTCAGTAGCAACAGAGCGTAATCCCTGAATAAGAAGCCAGTCAGAATTCTCATTAAGTACCTTATGCGTTTCAGGTACAGAATTATCGATAATAATGTTGCCTTCTGAATCAAGCACTTTTGTGTAGTAAATAGGCTTTGTGTAAGTTCCTTTATTAGCAATGGCTGCATAAGCGGAACACATGTCAATATTGGAAACACCTCGTGTCATACCGCCAAGTGCAAGTGATTGTACAACATCGTGTGCACCGTTGATTGCATTTTTAGGAGAAACCAGCGTTGAAATACCGAATTTCTCAAGGTAATTATAACCAACCTGGGGCGTAAGCTTTGAAAGAATCTTAACAGCAGGTACATTCTGTGAAACAGTAAGAGCTTCTCTTAATGTCATCAGACCTCTGTATTCACCTTTTGTAAAGTTAGTAACAAGCTTTGCATCAGTTCCTGAATAATAATAAGGAGCATCATCAATGGCAGATGCCAGAGAATATGTCCCTGTATCAAGGGCGGGACCGTATACAGCAAGTGGCTTAATACTTGAACCCGGCTGTCTTGCAATGTCATTAGAAGCACGGTTTAAGCTTCGGTTAAGAGTTTTATCACCGCGTCCGCCAACCATAACTTTAACATGTCCGTTGGTCTGATCCATTACAGTAAATGATATCTGGGGCTGTATTGTAAATGTAAGTGTCTCAGCATATATTTCACCACCCTCTTTAAGGAGCTCCTGTTTATATGCTTCAACATAACTTCTAGCAGCATCTTCATCGGTCATCGTAAGACTGAAACTGGTATCTCCAAGAGTCTTTGTGTACCAGTTAGCCATTGAATTGTGTGAATAATATGAAAATGATCCATCAGTCTGCTTTATTGTTAAAGCATAATTGATAGAAAAATGTGTATTATCATTGTAGTTGCCAAGATCATTGATAACATCGTCAGCAACTTGCTGCATCATTGTGTCCTGAGTTGAATAAACCTGAAGTCCGCCACGATATATAAGGCTTGTAGCCTGTGCTTCTGTATATCCCTTCTGTGACATAAGGTCAGAAGTAAGCTGATTGATAAGTTCATCAACAAAATATGAATAAGTTGTAGTTGATGTTCCGGCAAGTTCAATCCCTTCAAGTCTTGCATAGACATCATCGGAAACCGCTTCATCATATTCTTCCTGGGATATATATTCCTGCTCTTTCATATTGAGAAGGACCTGACTCTGCCGGTCTTTGTTTCTGTCGGCATGCCTTATTGGATTAAGACCTGTAGGACTTTTAGTGATGGATGCAATTACAGCACATTCACTGATAGAAAGCTCTGATACATCCTTGTTAAAATATCCTCTGGCAGCAGCCTGTACACCATAATATCCGTTACCAAGGTTAATGGTATTAAGATAATTCTCAAGAATGGAATCTTTAGACATTACTGTCTCAAGCTTTATAGCCAGATATTGTTCCTGAACCTTTCGCTTAATCTTTTCAATTGTAGATTCGTTAAAAGCATTAAAAACATTATTCTTTAGAAGCTGCTGTGTTATTGTACTTGCACCCTGTGACATCTCACCTGATGAAAGTGTAATTGAAGCAGCTCGTAAGATACCTCTCATATCGATACCATTATGCTCATAGAAACGCTCATCTTCTATAGCTATAAATGCATGCTGCAAATCTTTAGGAATCTGGTCAATTGTTACATATGTCCTGTTAGCTCCGGCAGAAGAAAGTGTCTGTATTTCATTCTCATCTGAATCATATATCTTAGTTGCAAAGCCTTCAGGCGAAACATTGACAGATGCAATGTCAGGGGCATTCTCTATAATTCCCTGAAAGGAACCTAATACAAGGCATGAGCCGGAAACAACAACAGCTATAGCAGCAACTAAAGCCAGTTTTATGAAAAATATACCTAATTTGGTGCCCAGCTTGGTAGTAGCTGAATTAAGCAGTCTTTTCTTTTGTTTTATGCCTTTACCACCATAATTCATATATTGTCCTCCTTAATAAAGTCATGATATTATAACATAAAAAGGTATGACAGGCAATCAATAAGGCTGTATAATAACTAAATATACATATATAAGAAGGAATCAGATAATGAAGAAGATAATATCAGGTGGAACAGGTGAATTTACAGATAAGAAATCAAGATTTATAGCTAACATTTATCATATTGAAGATGAAGATATGGCAGTGAAAATAATAGAACAGCTTAGAAAGAAATATTGGGATGCACGACATAACTGTTATGCATATGTTTTAGGAGGCAAGAGCGAGATACAGAGATTTTCAGATGATGGTGAGCCGTCAGGCACAGCAGGTAAGCCGATACTGGAAGTAATTACGGGAAATGAATGCGGAAACTGTCTGTGTGTTGTGACAAGATATTTTGGAGGTGTTCTGCTTGGAACAGGCGGGCTTATAAGAGCGTATACTAATGCTGCCAAGGAAGCACTGTCCGTCTGCAGACTTGGTGAGCTTACAGAGGGTGTGCATGCATTCCTTGATGTTGATTATAATTATGTGGGAAAAGTGCAGTACATATGTGCACAGAATGATATAACAATAGTTAATACAGAATATGCCGATGGCGTTACATTTGAACTGATGATGGAGAATGCAGCAAGAAATGTTCTGGAAAAGAATATGACAGAGATGTCATCGGGAAAGATATGCTTAAGGGATACATGCAGCATGCAGATGTACAGAGATGATACAGGAAAATTGTGCAGATGATACCTGAAATATGAATAAATTATTAACAGTGGTAAAAAATCACAATACAATGGTCGGATTCTGCTTTAAAGAGTATATAATGTGTAAATGTGATGTAAAATAATCTAAAAAAAGCAAGGCACATAGTGCATTTTTTACATAAAAACACAAAGATTATATGAAAAAAAACTATTCTCACGAAATGATTTTTGATAAAAATTTCAAAAAAATGAAAAAATTATGAATGCAGGAAATGGCATAAATACTGGGATTTCACAGAAAAAGCAAAAAAAATACAATAATTGTTAAAATTAGCCTTGTTAAAATAGTACAAAAATGCTAATATATCAATGTCTAAAAACGAAACGGGGAGAGAATCCCCGCGAACCAAATTAAGGAGGGTTTTAAGGTTTATGAAAAAGACATTAAAGAAGTTTGCTGCAGTAGGTTTATCACTTACTTCAGTTATGGGCCTCGTAGCTTGTGGCTCTAACAGCGGCAATCAGGACGCAACAAAAGCAACAGTTGATTGGGCTAACGTACAGAAGCCAGAGCAGTTCACAGTTATGGTTGATGGTACAGTAGTTAAGGAAACTAACGGCGCTCAGGAATTCTACAAGTATCTTGGTGACCTTACAGGTCTTGATATTAAGTGGATTCGTCCAGAACATTCTAGCTACTATGATTCAGTTAAGAATGCATTCGCTTCAGGCGATATCCCTGATGTAGTTCTTCTTAGCTCAGATTACCTTGCTAACTTCGCAGCTAACGGATATCTCTGGGATATGACAGATGCTTGGAATCAGTCAGCAACTAAGAACTCAGGAAGACTTATCGATCAGGCTGAAATCATCGAATCAGGAAACATGGTTGCTGGTCCAGACGGAGAGAAGGCTCTTTACGGATTCTCACCAGCCCGTGGTAATGGATGTTGTACATACATCAAGTCTTCAGCTTTAACAGCTGCTGGATATAATCCAGAGGAAGTTGCATCTAAGACACTTACATATGATGAGTACTACAAGATGCTTAAGGATATGAAAGCTGCTTCAGCTAACCAGAACTTCGTTATCTCTTGTTCAGGTTTCATAGCTGGTGGTAACTCTGGTACTCCAGAAGCTCCATATACTAACTATCTTCCAGAATTCTATCAGAATGCTAACTTCACATTCTACTATGATGAAGCAGCTAAGGAATACAAGGATGGATTTGCTCAGCAGGATATGAAGGATGCACTTACAAGACTTAAGACAGCCGTTGATGATGGTATTCTTGATAAGGCTTCTCAGAACCAGACAACATCAGATGCTCGTAATAAGTGGAATGCAAAGGATGCTTCAACAGCTTCTTCAGTATTCACATACTGGGCAGGTACATGGGCTTATACACTTCAGAACTCTATAGCTGATAAGACAGATAAGATTATTGCTATTAAGCCTATTAAGGAACTTGGTTCATATAAGGAGCGTCTTGCTACTGCTTGGTGTATTACATACAAGGCATATGAGAATGGTAAGGCTGAAGGAATCTTCAAGTACTTCATCGATACTATGCTTGATGGTGGAGATATCCAGATTGCATGGCAGTATGGTGCTAAGGGTACTCACTGGGATGATAAGGCTGAGACTGTTACAGTTTACGACTCAAAGGGTGGAGTTAATGAGAGTAAGACTAAGACATACGAAGAAGGTGTATTCCACTTCCTTACAACACCTGAAGATAATACAAAGCTTATGTCTAAGAACCACATTGATAAGAGCTTAGCTATCGCTACATTTGGTGATAACACAGATCCAGGTAACAAGAGTGTTGATCCAATTATCACAGAGAACTATGCAATGTTCAATGCTAACAGCAAGCTTGAGACTCCACTTTGGAACACAGAAGTACTTAGCAACAATATCTCTGATATCAATACTAAGAGACTTGAAGTTGTTTCACAGGTAGTTCTTGGTGAGAAGACATATGATGAAGCTATGGCTGATTACAAGAAGCAGGTTGGTGCTAAGTGTGATGCAGTAGTTGAGTCATTAAACGAAACACTTAAGAAGTAATTTAAACAATAATTATTAGATGTTTATACATCTTATGTTAGTATGGCGGCGCAGAGAAATCCGCGCCGTTTATACTGACAAAAAAGGATTTGCTTATGAAATTTATTTAATAGGCATACGATAATAATTAGGAAAGAAGGTAAAAAAATGCAGTGTCCATCTTGTAACACAGAGCTTCCTAAGAAAGCTAAAATATGCCCTAAGTGCGGAACAGCAGTAGGAAAGCCAAAAGGAAATATTAAATTGATGGCCATCATCGGACTTATTATCATGCTCATTGCCAGTCTTTTACCTCTTGTTCAGTCAGGAGAGAAGATTAAAGAAGGCGTTTATCCTACAGCATATGCTTTCAGTTACATGAATATCAGTATGCCAGTGTTATGGTATTTATTCATCGCATGTATCGTTGTTGGTATCATTCTTATTGTAGCCAGAAAAGAATTCTTTTCTATCATTACTACAGTAATAGCAGCTGTTCTTACAGTTGTTTCTGTATTTGCAGTTCAGTTTACACTTGTTAATGGTAAGGTAGCAGGTGGTGGACTTAAGTACGTTAATGTTAACCTTCCAGATATTCTTAGCAATGGATATAATGGCAATTCATATCATATTGGTTGTGGATTTGTTGTACTTGCGATTGGTATTGTTATAGCAGTTGCAGGTTGCTTTATAGATATTGTTAAGCCTTTCAAGAAAGATCTTCATGTTGATGCTAAGTATCTTTCTAACTCATTAAACCAGAGCCTCACAAATAAGATGTATTATTACAGAGGTTTCTACCTTATGTTCGTGCCAGTTTTCGTTATGATTATGTTATTCAATTACTGGCCAATGCTTGGTGTTCGTTATTCGTTCACAAAATATGTTATCGCTAATCCATACTACATTGGTCTGTATCATTTCCAGACTATGTTTACTAACGATATCTATTTCTGGCAGGCATTCAGAAACACATTAATTTTGTCATTAATTAAGTTGTTCTTAAATACAGGTGCAGCAGTTATTATCTCACTTCTTCTGAATGAGATTACTAACATGATTTTCAAGAAGACAGTACAGACAATTATCTATCTTCCTCACTTCATGTCATGGGTAGTTGTTGCTTCAGTATTTAAGATGTTACTGGCTCCATATGATAGTGCTCCAGTCAACTCAATTCTTATAAATATGGGTGTTATTGATACAGCTGTTGATTTCATGAACAGTACAGCTTACTGGCGTGGAACATTCTATATCATGAATGTTTGGAAGGATACAGGTTGGGGAACAATCCTCTTCTTGGCTACATTGTCAGGTATCAGCCCAGACCTTTATGAAGCAGCCCAGATTGATGGTGCTAACAGATTCAAGAGACTGATATACATTACATTACCAGCTCTTGCTAATACAATTATTACAGTATTCATTCTTAACCTTGCTAAGGTTATGAACCTTTTCGAATCTGTATTCGTATTACAGTCACCTATTACATATGCTAAATCACAGGTTTTACAGACATATGTATATACTAAGACATTCAGTGGTGGTAACTCAGATTATGGTTATACAACTGCTGTAGGTTTGTTTAAGTCTTTCGTTGGTATGATCTTAGTTCTCGGTTGTAACTGGGCAAGTAAGAAAGTACGTGGACGAGGAATTGTATAGGAGGGAATAGATAATGAGTGATAATCAGACACTAGTTTATAAAAAGAAAAAGAAAAAATTCAAAGTATTCCCAATTGTTAATGCAATTTTATTCATTATCATTGCATGTGCAATTATGATTCCTATTTACAAAGTAATTATTACTTCAATAGATGCATATTCATCATATGATTTTAAGTGGCTTCCTCAGAAGTTCTCTTGGGGTGGTTACCGTGCTATTATAACAAGATCAAACCTTTATCATCCATTCTTAATCTCAGTTATAACAACTATTATAGGTACATTCGTTGGACTTTTAGTTGTTACACTTGGTGGTTATGTATTAATCCAGTGGGAGATGCCAGGAAGAAACTTCTTCGCTTACATGCTTCTCTTCACAATGATTTTCGATGGTGGTATGATTCCTAAGTTCCTTGTTATCAAGCAGTTAGGATTAATCAATACTTTGTGGGCGGTTATTCTGCCAATGGCTATTAATGTATATAACTTAGTACTTATGAGAAACTTCTTCGAAGGTATTCCAGAATCACTTTTCGAAGCAGCTCAGATTGATGGATGCTCACCAATGGGTATCTTCTTCAAGATTGTACTTCCTCTTTCAAAGGCAGCTCTTGCATCAATTGGTTTGATGTTCGCAGTAAGCTTCTGGAATGATTATACAAACTTCAAGTTATATATTAATAAGAATAATCTTTACAACTTCCAGATTCAGTTAAGAAGTATGGTTGTTGATAGTGATATTCCTAATGATGGTGCTGTTAACCCAACAACAATTTCTAATGCAGCAACTATCGTAGCTATCCTTCCTTTCATGATCATCTACCCATTCTGTCAGAAGTACTTCGTACAGGGTGTTAACGTAGGTGCCGTTAAGGAGTAATGTTAATATTTTGAATTTATTTTGGACGAGCCTTAAAAGGCTCGTCCTTTTTTGCGCGAGTAGCGAAAAAACTGTATTTTTATTCGTCATTACCAGTCAAATAGTGGAATAATACTGTTTAACATGTTACAATAAAATAAATATTGGTTAGGAGGAAAAAGGCTTGGATAAAAGTTTTGAAATTAAAGGATACATTAATAATGTATTAAAAGAAACCGGGCTTGAAGGAGCAGATGCATTTGATAAGGCACTTCTTCTTAATGCTTTAGGTAAACTTGAAGCAGCAGAGCATAGTGATGAATATAAGGATGTTATTACAGGTGAATTAGAGAAGCTTGTAGAGAATGATAATATCAGCATAGGCGAGAATGACCTTGTTAATTACATGTATGGTAATGCATGTTACAGTGTTGGAAAGAATGATATTGCTGTTAATATTGCCAAACAGACAGAGACACAGCCACGGACAGAATCAGGTTATTTTACAGGCGCAGAAGGTGGCAGATGCTTATGTACTGCTTTTAAGGCTTTAAGCTTCTATATGAATTATGAGACTAAAGATGGTGGTAAAGAACATTATAATGATATAATTGCGCAGTATAATGCAATATATGCAGAATGTTTTAAGAACGCAGGAGAGGCAGCACATGATGGTGATGTTAAGGCTGTAAAAGCACTTGCATTATTTGCAGCAGGAGCAGTTGATACACTTGAAGTTATGGACCAGGCGTTATATGAGATATTTGCAAGAATAAGAGAAATGTATAAAGCAGCAGTTTCAGTTCTTAATGATACGATTGATAATACAGATTCGCAGTTTGTAAAGCTTATATATGCATATGCAGTATTGAAAGGATGCCGTATGAAGCTTATACAGACAGAAAAATATGCATCCAAGGCTGAGGAAATCTTTGAAAAAGCTACTGATAAGCATGTTGCGGATAAGAGCGGTGTGGCTGTATCAGCGGCATACATAACAGCTTACAGTGAATATATAAGAAACAGGGATTATCAGGATTACGGACGCAGCAATGGAGGTGTATTATGGAGTTAAAGTTAGTTATCAAGACAGGAAGAAGTGCTGTAGTAGAATTTGATGACGGTGGAAAGTATTATTCTAAGGAAGAATACACACTCCTGATTAATGGAGAAGAATATGGCAAGACAGAAAAGGTTGTTACAACAATATATGGTCTTAAGCCAGATACAGAATATAAGATTACAGCGGTGTATGCAGGAAAAGAATATGGACCTGTTGAATTTAAGACGGATTATGAATATGTAACACTTAATGTCAGAGAATTTGGTGCGTATGGTGATGGAGAGCATGATGATACTAATGCAATCCAGTGTGCGATTATGGCAGCTCCTAAGGATTCCAGAGTATTAGTTCCAGAGGGTGTTTATAAGATATCAAGCATATTCTTAAAAGATAATCTTAATCTTGAGCTTGCTAAAGGAGCAGTACTTTCAGCATTTACAGAAAGAAATAAGTTCCCTATATTACCGGGACAGATTGAGACATACGATGAGAAAGATTATTACAACCTTGGTACATGGGAAGGCAATCCTCTGGATATGTTTTCAGCAATTGTATGTGGTATCAACTGTTCAAATGTTACAATTACAGGTGAAGGAACTATTGATGGATGCACAACTCACGATAACTGGTGGAAGAATTGTAAGATAAGAAATACTGCGTGGAGACCAAGATTATTCTTTATCAATAACTGTAGTAATGTTACTATGCATGGAATTACAGTTCAGAATTCACCATCATGGACAATCCACCCATATTTTAGTAAACATCTTAAGTTTATTGATGTTAAGATTCTTAATCCTGCTAATTCACACAACACAGATGGTCTTGACCCGGAAAGCTGTCAGGATGTTCTTGTGCTTGGAACATACATTTCAGTTGGTGATGACTGTATAGCTATCAAGTCAGGCAAGATATATATGGCTCAGAAGGAAAAGACTCCTACAGAGGATATGACAGTACGCCAGTGCTGTATGAGAGACGGACATGGTGCAGTAACAGTAGGAAGCGAGATAGCTGCGGGAGTTAAAGATGTTCATATCAGAGACTGTATGTTCATGAATACAGACAGAGGTTTAAGAGTTAAGACAAGAAGAGGCCGTGGTAAATTATCTGTACTTGATGATATTTCATTTGAGAATATTGATATGGATAACGTTATGACACCATTTGTTGTTAACAGCTTCTATTTCTGTGATCCAGATGGAAAGACAGAATATGTTGGTTCTAGAAAGCCACTTCCTGTTGATGACAGAACACCTTCAATCAAGAGCCTTACATTTAAGGATATCAATGCGAAAAACTGCCATGTTGCAGGTGCATATATATTCGGTCTGCCAGAGAGTAAAGTTGAGAAGCTTACATTTGAGAATATTAACTTCAGCTATGCTAAAGATGCGAAGCCGGGGGTAGCAGCAATGATGCTTGGCTGTGATGAAGCAAGCAGACAGGGACTTATTGTAAGTAATGTAGAAAAACTTATATTAAAGAATGTCAATATTGAGGGCTGCGATGGAGAAGCAATTGTGGCAGATAATGTTGATAAGATTGAAAGAGATTAGTATAAATATATGAAAAATGAGGAACAATCATGAATTTACATGCACCAAAGGGAATTGATGTTGAGAATTGGTTCATTGAGTGCTATAGGAAGCATAAGGGGCATCCGTTAAAGATACTTATAGGGCTTTATAAGGGAAATTATAATAAGTTCTTTCTTGCAGTATTATTTTTCTTTATAAAGCATGCCCCTGTGTGGGTGCTGCCAATTGTTACGGCCAATATTATTAATGATATTACAAGTGGTTCGCCAGATACTGTACAGAATATTATTATTCAGGCAATAATTATGGTTGCATTAGTTGTTCTTAATGTGCCAATGAATTATCTGTATACAAGATATAAATCATTAGCAACAAGATATGCAGAAACAGGACTTAGAAAAGCACTTGTAAGGAAACTGCAGCAGCTTTCAATTTCGTACCACAAAGAGACACAGTCAGGCAGGCTGCAATCAAAGATAATGCGAGATGTGGAAGCGGTTGAGACGTTGTCAACACAGATGTTTTTAAGCATATTAAATATTGCACTTAATATTGGAGTTGCACTTTTTGTTACAGTATCAAAGAGTCTTATAGTATTCTTATTCTTTCTTCTCACTACACCTCTTGCAGCGGCAACTATGGTATTTTTCAGAAATATTATGAAGAAGAGAAATACTGAGTTCCGTAAGGAGATGGAAGAGACGTCTGCAAGGGTTATGGAGATGGTTGAACTTATTCCGGTTACAAGGGCTCATGCACTTGAAGAGGAAGAAGTAACCAAGATGAGCGGACAGCTTTTTGCAGTTGCGGAGAAAGGCTATAAGCTTGATGTTATACAGGCATTATTTGGCTCGGTTGGATGGGCAATATTCCAGGTTTTCCAGGTTGTGTGTCTGGGATTCACAGGATTTCTTGCTTTAAAGGGAAGTGTTGGTCCTGGAGATATTACACTTTACCAGAGTTATTTTGCAACAATAGTAAGTCAGGTATCATCACTTATGTCGCTTATACCGGTTATTGCCAAGGGAGTTGAGTCGGTTAATTCTATTGGAGAAGTACTTCTTGAAGAAGATATTGAATGCAATGATGGGAAAGAAGCACTTAAAAGTGTAGAAGGCGAGTTTGATTTTAAAAATGTCAGGTTTGCCTATAATAATACAGATAAACCAGTACTTCATGAGCTTAATCTTCATGTCGATAAGGGTGAGACGATTGCACTTGTGGGAGAATCAGGAGCTGGTAAATCTACAATTCTGAACCTTGTTATAGGCTTTAATTTCGCTACAGACGGAGTTGTTACAATTGATGGACATGATATGAGAGATATTGATCTTAGAACTTATAGAAAGCATCTGGCAGTTGTACCGCAGACATCAATATTATTCTCAGGAACTATAAGAGATAATATAACATATGGAATAGATGATTTCGATGAAGAAGCCCTTAATAAAGTTGTGGACGCAGCTAATTTAAGAGATCTTATAGATTCACTTCCGGATGGATTAGATACAGTTGTGGGAGAGCATGGTGGAAAGCTTTCAGGAGGACAGAGGCAGCGTGTATCGATTGCAAGAGCACTTATGAGAAATCCTGAAGTAATAGTTCTTGATGAGGCAACATCAGCATTAGACAGTATATCTGAGAAGCTTATTCAGGAGGCACTTAATAATCTTACTAAAGACAGGACAACATTTATAGTTGCACACAGATTATCGACTATAAAGGGTGCAGACAGAATAGCGGTAATAGCAGATGGTCACTGCGTTGAATATGGAACATATGATGAGCTTATGGAACTTAAAGGCGAATTCTATCAGATGAAATCAATACAGAGCTAAATAATAAAAGGAGGCGGGAATATAACCCGTCTCCTTATTTATATGCCTGTCGGTTTTAATTACTTATTCTCAGCAAACCAGATTCTGAGTGTAGAGATAAGCTTTTCCTTAGAATCAACATCTAACTTCTGTACAATCTGCATGATTTCATTGTCAAGAGCTGTATTCTGGTATGACTTGTCAACGCTTCCTGCAAGATAATCAAGAGAAACTCCTGTAAGCTCTGCATAATATGAAAGCATTCTTAATGTCATAAGGTTACGGCCATTCTCAACGTTACTTATGTAACCAGGTGTAACCTCTAATGCCTTAGCAACGTCTTCCTGTGTAAGACCGTGTGCAATTCTTAACTTCTTAACTTTAGCTCCTAAATCGCTATCCATAATTCAAACCTCCTAAAAATAATTACTTTTTGTTTGCTCTGTAACGAGCTGTGTGATCAAGAATCTTCTTACGGATTCTAAGACTCTTTGGTGTTACTTCAAGTAATTCGTCTGTGTCAATATAATCCAGTGCCTGCTCCAAGCTAAGAATTTTAGGTGGAACAAGACGGAGAGCCTCATCAGCACTTGAAGAACGAGTGTTGGTAAGATGCTTTGTCTTGCATACATTAACCTCAATATCCTCAGTACGAGGATTTTCGCCAACGATCATTCCGGCATATACCTTCTCACCAGGTCCGATGAAGAGAGTACCTCTTTCCTGCGCATTGAAAAGACCATAAGTGATAGCATCACCGCTTTCGTAAGCAATAAGAGAACCATTCTTTCTGTAAGAAATGTCTCCTTTGTATTCTTCATATCCTTCAAAAGAAGAATTGATAATACCGTTACCCTTAGTATCAGTAAGGAATTCACCTCTGTATCCGATAAGACCTCTTGAAGGAATAGAGAACTGAAGTCTTGTGTATCCACCGTTAATTGGTGACATACCAAGGAGTTCGCCCTTTCTCTGGCTTAACTTCTGGATAACAGATCCTGTGCAGTCATCTGGAACATCGATATAAGCAAGTTCCATAGGCTCAAGCTTCTTACCTCTCTCATCTGTGTGGTAGAGTACCTCGGCTTTACTTACTGCAAATTCATAACCTTCTCTTCTCATATTCTCAATAAGAACTGAAAGATGAAGCTCACCACGTCCTGAAACCTTAAATGAGTTCTCAACGCCAGGTGTTTCCTCAACTCTTAAACTAACATCTGTATTAAGTTCCTTGAAAAGTCTGTCTCTTAAATGTCTTGAAGTAACGAATTTACCTTCTTTACCTGCAAGAGGACTGTCATTAACCATGAAGTCCATAGAAAGAGTAGGCTCTGAAATCTTCTGGAAAGGAATGGCAACAGGGTTGTTAAGTGAACAGATTGTATCACCGATATGAATATCAGCAATACCTGATACAGCAACAATTTCACCGATTCCTGCTTCGTTAACTTCTACCTTATTAAGTCCGTTAAATGTATAAAGCTTAGTAATTCTTACACGCTTCTTAACGCTTGGATCATGGTGGTTAACAATCATAACCTCCTGATTAACCTTAAGGCTTCCATTATCAATCTTACCTACGCCAATTCTACCAACGAATTCGTTGTAGTCAATAGTAGAGATAAGCATCTGTGTATCTGCATCAGGGTCACCCTCTGGTGCAGGAATGTTATTGACGATACAATCAAAGAGTGGCTGCATGTCTTTCTTTTCATCATTAAGGTCAGCCATAGCATAGCCTGACTTAGCTGAAGCAAAGATGAATGGACAGTCAAGCTGATCTTCATTAGCATCAAGGTCAATGAAAAGCTCTAAGATCTCGTCAATAACTTCCTCAGGTCTTGCTTCTGGACGGTCTATCTTGTTAATACATACTATAACAGAAAGATTCATGTCAAGAGCTTTCTGTAAAACAAACTTTGTCTGAGGCATAACACCTTCGAATGCGTCAACAACAAGAATAACGCCGTTAACCATCTTAAGTACTCGCTCAACCTCGCCACCGAAATCAGCATGGCCAGGAGTATCAATAATGTTAATCTTAGTATCCTTATATGTGATAGCTGTATTCTTAGAAAGAATAGTGATTCCTCTTTCTCTTTCGATATCATTGGAATCCATAACTCGTTCAGCGACTTCCTGATTGGCTCTGAAAGTTCCGCTCTGCTTTAACAGCTCATCAACAAGGGTTGTCTTACCATGATCAACGTGGGCAATAATTGCAATATTACGAATATCTTCACGCTTTGTTTTCATTAATAATGTCCTTCCTGAATTAAACTTAAAATATCTTCTATGATTAGCAACTTTTATATTCTATCACAATATTCTTAAAAAACAATACTAAATATATAAAAATTTTTTTATTTTTTGAACACATATTATTCAAAAAGTTTTTGTAATATTTGCGAAAACGACAACATATACATATTAGAGAAAACAAAGCACATGCCACAACACATTAATAATAAGGTGGCAAAGAAGGGAGAAATACAGAATGCTTGATAAAGTAATTGAAAACAACAGAGTGTGTATCATTGGAGAGATTGTCTCAGAGTTCACTTTCAGCCATGAGGTCTTTGGAGAGGGCTTCTATATTGCTAATGTATCAGTGAACAGATTAAGTGATATGGTAGATGTCATACCACTTATGATATCTGAGAGGCTTATTGATGTTACTAAGGATTATAGAGGAATGAAGATTGAGGTTGCAGGACAGTTCCGTTCATATAACAGACATGAAGGAACTAAGAATAAGCTTGTTCTCTCAATATTTGTAAGAGAATTAAGATTCTTAGAAGATGACGAGATGCCTGAAGAGCAGTCTAAGTCCAACCAGATATTCCTTGATGGATATGTATGCAAGCCTCCTATTTATAGAAAAACTCCATTAGGAAGAGAAATTGCAGATATATTAGTGGCTGTAAACAGACCATACGGTAAGTCGGATTACATACCATGTATAGCATGGGGAAGAAATGCAAGATTTGCAGGAGGTCTTGAAGTGGGTGCACATCTTCAGGTCAGCGGACGTGTACAGAGCAGAGAGTACACTAAGAAAATAGGAGAAGAAGAGGTTGAGAGAAGAGTTGCTTATGAGGTATCAGTAAGTAAGATTGACCTTGTTGAAGATGAGGAATAATTAAGACAACATTTATGTTCTTTAGTTTAAGGATATATATTGACATAACATTATCAGAGTGATATAGTCACATTAACTGTAAGGGTTTCCCCTGCAGCAGGTAGAGGTCGCACGATTCAAGAGTAATTATCCTGATGTCCCGGAAGACATATGAAGGATAGTAAAAGGGGAAAGTGCCGAAGAGGATTGTTTCCGGAGCAGTCTTACTGGGCGTAGGATTAATAGTTTTACGACTGTCATCGAATAGATGGAGAGCTACTTAAAGGACTATTACTATGATTTCTTTAAGAGCCAGTCTGTTTGAGCAGATTGGCTCTTCTATGTTGTTGAGCTACTCACATGGGTAGCGATGAGAATAGACAGGAATCATGTACATAATAATAGCTGTTAACAGCGGAAAGAAGGATGGTATGTCAGTATTTACCGGAGCCGGTGTAGCGATTATTACACCAATGAAAGCTAATGGAGAAGTTAATTACGATAAGCTTGGAGAATTCCTTGATTACCAGATTAATAACTCAACAGATGCAATTATTATCTGTGGAACAACAGGAGAGGCATCAACACTTACACATGAGGAGCATGTAGAAACAATCAGATTTGCTGCTGATTATGTGAAGAAAAGAGTTCCTGTTATTGCAGGAACAGGTTCTAACTGCACAGAAACAGCTGTATGGCTTTCACAGGAAGCACAGAAGGCAGGAGTTGATGGATGTCTCGTAGTTACACCATATTATAATAAAGCAACACAGAAGGGTCTTATCCAGCACTATACAGCAGTTGCGAAGTCAGTAGACCTTCCTATTATCATGTATAATGTTCCAGGAAGAACAGGCTGCAATATCCAGCCAGAGACAGCAGCTAAGCTTGCTAAGGATGTTGACAATATCGTTGCTATTAAAGCTGCAACAGGTAATCTTGCACAGGAGAGCAAGACAATGGCATTAGCTGAGGGAAGACTTGATATGTACTCAGGTGAAGACGGACTTATTGTTCCTCTTATGTCAATTGGAGCAAAGGGTGTAATTTCAGTATTATCTAATGTTGCTCCTAAGCAGACACATGATATCTGCGCTACATTTGCAGCTGGAGATGTTGCTAAGGCTGCACAGTTACAGTTTAAGGCATTAGAGCTTGTAGATGCATTATTCTGTGAGGTTAATCCAATTCCTGTTAAGCATGCACTTAACCTTATGGGATGGGATATGGGACCTCTCAGAAGCCCATTATGCGAGATGGAAGAGGCTAACCTTGAGAGATTAAAGAAAGCAATGGTTAACTACGGAATACTTTAATTGACAGGAGAATGAACATGACAAGAATAATTATGCATGGCTGTAACGGCCATATGGGACAGGTCATTACGGGAATAGTTGCTAACGATGCTAATGCACAGATAGTAGCAGGAATTGACCTTCGTGATGACGGACATAACTTATATCCGGTATTTGCTTCATTAGAAGAATGTAATGTTGAAGCAGATGTTATTATTGATTTCGCATCAGCTAAGGCAGAGGATACACTTGTTGACTATATTAAGAAAACTAAGATTCCTGCTGTAATATGTACAACAGGATTAAGCGATGAGCAGATTGCATCAATCAATGAAGCATCAAAGAGTGTTGCAATATTACGTTCAGCTAATATGTCACTTGGAATCAATACATTATTCAAGCTTTTACAGGATGCTGCCAAAGTGTTTGCGTCAGCAGGCTTTGATATTGAGATAGTTGAAAAGCACCACAACCAGAAGCTTGATGCGCCAAGTGGAACAGCTCTTGCACTTGCAGATTCAATGAAGGAAGTGCTTGAGGATGATTATTTCTACAGATATGACAGAAGCCAGTTAAGACAGAAGCGTGATCCTAAGGAAATCGGAATCAGTGCTGTAAGAGGCGGAACTATCGTTGGAGAGCACGAAGTAATCTTCGCTGGAGAAGACGAGGTTATAGAGTTCAAGCATACCGCACATTCTAAGGCTGTATTTGCAAAGGGGGCAGTTGAGGCTGCCAAGTTCCTTGCAGGAAAGCCGGCTGGAATGTACGATATGAGAGATGTTATTGCAGCCAAGAACTAGTTTTCAGGGCAGTTAATATAATGATATTCAATGCGGCTTGCTTCGGTGAAGCCGCATTTTTTATATAATGCCACAGCTGCCTTGTTCCTGCTTGTTACATTAAGTACGAGTGGAAGTGAAGCAATGTTAAAGTAGTCTTTAAGAAAATGCTTCATAAGGCATGTACCAATGCCTTTCCCACGAAGCTTCTCATCAACGAATACGCCGTATACATTTACAAATGTGTTCTGTGTATCAAGATAAAGAAGAGCCACAGGTTCTTCATATTCCGGCAGATACATAAGATAATCATCACCCTCAAGATAATATTCGGCATTGTCAGGCTCTGCAGCCTGTATTGATTTTAAGTTAAAATGTGCTTTATCAAGCTGGTACAGATATTCGTAGAAACATACATCACCACATAAAGAACAGTTAAGAAGTTCTCCACTTATAGGCGCAATAAGCTCTAAATTGCCAGCAGAGCTGCTTTTAAGATTTCTGTAACAGATGGATAGCATATTACGAAAATGTCCTCTATGGCGAAAATCAGGTGCTACAAGACCTGAAACTTCAACATATCCGCATTCATCATTGATAAGCAGTCCAACAAAGCCATACATTACAGGTGAATCTGTGCTGTCATCAACAAGCGCACACTGGATAAAGCTGTCGTTATGGGAATCACAGTAATAAGGCTCGTAGCCGTCACATTTGTTAATAAGTTCTTCAAGAGCATTCATTAAAATGCTGTCCAGATAGTCAATCTCAATATATTTCATAGTGGTTCTCCAATAAAAGTTTATAAAAATATTACTTTGAAATAAGAAACATTTGTTTACAAAAATGTCAAAATGCCTTACTATATAAAGGTATATACATCAGTATAACAAAATAATTGATTTACCAGCAATAGGTTATTGGGAGGATTTACATGGGTAAAGTTGCCATACTTACAGACAGTAACAGTGGAATTACACAGGCTCAGTCTAAGGAGCTTGGGGTTAAAGTTATACCAATGCCATTCTTTATAGATGGAGAACAGTATTTTGAAGATATTAATCTTACACAGGAAGAGTTTTACGAGAAGTTACAGCAGGATGCTGATATATCTACTTCACAGCCTTCTATTGGTGAGATACAGGACGCATTTGATGAGCTTCTTAAGGAATATGATGAACTAGTATATATTCCTATGTCAAGCGGGCTCAGCGGAACATGTCAGACAGCTACTATGGTTGCTGATGATTATGATGGAAAGGTTCAGGTTGTCAATAACCAGAGAATTTCTGTAACCATGAGACAGTCTGTTCTTGATGCGAAGGAGCTTGCTAAGAGAGGTAAGTCTGCGGCAGAGATTAAGGAGATTCTTGAGAAACATAAGATGGAATCAAGCATATATATTACACTTGATACTCTTAAGTACTTAAAGAAGGGCGGAAGAATAACTCCTGCGGCAGCTGCTATTGGAACTATGTTAAAGCTTAATCCTGTGCTTCAGATTCAGGGTGAGAAGTTAGATGCATTTGCCAAGGCAAGAGGTAAGGCTTCTGCGAAGAAGATTATGCTTAAGGCAATGCAGGATGATTTAGATACAAGATTTGCAGAGTTTGCAAAGGATGGAAAGATGCATATGGAGGTTGCCTATTCAGGTAATCCTGAGGAGGCGGAGGAATGGGCTGCGTTAGTTAAAGAGACTTTTCCACAGTTTGATTTCCACATGGATCCACTTTCACTTTCAGTTGCCTGCCACATAGGACATGGTGCACTTGCGATAGCGACATCTGCTTATCTGCCAGAACTTGATTAATACGAATGATAAGCCTGTGACAGCGCATGAGTTGTTGCAGGCTTTTGTTATAGATACGGATATTCCCGTAATTTAATATGAATGGAGGATTGTTATGCCAGCAAGAAGTGAGATTGATGATAAGTTTAAATGGGCTGTGAGTGATTTATACAGCTCTGATGAAGCATGGGAGAAGGATTATAACAGTATACTTGAACTGACTGACCAGCCAAGTGAGCTTAAGGGCAGGATGGGCGAGTCTGCCGGCATGCTTTACAAGGCGCTTAAGGAGTATGAACAGGTAGAATACATTACTGAAAGAGTGTATGTGTATGCATTTATGAAATATTATGAGGATACAGGCAATTCAAAGTATCAGGAAATATCTGGGAAAGCCCAGATGGCTGCGATGAAGGTGTCAGAGAAGTATGCATTTTTAGAGCCTGAGCTTATATCAATAGATGCTGATGTGCTTGATAAATATATCAGCGAGGATGAAAGGCTGGGAATGTATAAGCATTTTATTGATGACTGCCTCGCAGGGAAAGAGCATACGCTTTCTGAAAAGGAGGAAGCACTGCTTGCAAAGGCATCACAGATGTCAACTGTGCCTGATGAGGTATTCTCTAAGTTTAACAATGCTGATGTTAAGTTTGGCAAGGTGAAAAGAGAGAATGGACAGGAAGATGAGCTGACTAACGGCAATTTTGCCACATTTATGGAAAGTCAGGACAGAGCTGTAAGAAAGGCGGCATTTGAGGCGTTGTATAAGCAGTATGGGGCGTATATCAACACGATTGCGGCAGCGTTTTATGGCAATGTCAAGCAGGCAATGTTCTATGCAGACGCAAGGGGTTACAAGTCAACACTGAACATGTATCTTGATGGTTCATTTATTCCGGAAAATGTATATAAGAATCTTATTAAGACTGTTAATGACAATCTTGACAAAATGTACTGCTATGTTGATATAAGAAAGAAGGCACTTGGTGTTGACGAGCTGCATTTTTACGATATATATGCACCGATGGTAGAGGATATTGACTGGAAGATAAGCTATGATGAGGCTAAGGACATTGTTGTGAAGGCACTTGCACCAATGGGTGAGGAGTATGTTTCACACATTAAAGAAGGCTTCAATAATGGCTGGGTAGATGTGTATGAGAATACCGGAAAGCGTTCGGGAGCATTTTCATGGGGCGCTTATGGCACACACCCATATGTATTTCTTAATTACTCAGATACACTCAATGATGTTTTTACGGTTATTCATGAGATGGGACATGCAATGCACACTTATTATTCTAATGCAAACCAGCCTTATATTTATGCAGGATATAAGATCTTTGTTGCGGAGGTTGCGTCAACCTGTAATGAAGCGATTCTTATGCAGTATATGTTAAAGAATACTGATGATGAGAAGAAGAAAAGATATCTGCTCAATCATTTCTTTGAGCAGTTTAAGGGAACTCTTTACAGACAGACTATGTTTGCAGAGTTTGAGATGGAAGCGCATGCAAAAGCTGAACATGGCGAGGTTTTATCAGCAGAGAGCCTTTGTGCCATGTACAAGAAACTGAATGAGAAGTATTTCGGCCCGGATATGGTTATTGATGATGAGATAGCACTTGAGTGGGCAAGAATACCACATTTTTACACACCATTCTATGTATACCAGTATGCAACAGGCTATTCCGCTGCAATTGCAATATCAACCAAGATACTTGCAGGTGATGAGCAGGTTATAGCAGGCTACAGAAAGTTCTTGTCAGGTGGCTCTTCAATGCACCCTATTGAGCTTCTTAAGCTGTGCGGAATAGATATGACAAGACCGGATGTTGTGCAGGAAGCACTGGATGTGTTTGGGGAATTACTAAAACAGTGGTAATGCTTAATGTGTTGTGAATATAAATATGATTCTGGGAGATAATGCGTCTTCCAGAATTTTTTTATGGGATAAATGTAACCGTTGCCGGAATAATCCGTCTTTAATTATGAAAGGGTTAACGCTTTTAAAAAACAGGGAGTACAGACAGTAATGGATGATAAACAGATAATCAATTTATTTTTTCAAAGGGATGAAGATGCAATTAATGCAGTTGATGAAAAATATGGTTCTAAGTTAAATGCACTGGCAGCCAATATACTGCAATCAAGAGAGGACGGGCTGGAATGTGTCAATGACACGTATATGAAGGCATGGAATAGCATACCGCCTGCAAGACCAGAGTATTTATTCGCATTTCTGGCAGCATCTGCAAGAAATATTGCGATTGATATGATAAGAAAAAACAATGCGGGAAAGAGACAGGCCAAAGTTGTTGAATTGACAAAAGAACTGGAAGAATGCATAGGTGATGGCGGATTGCAGACACATCTGGACAAGGAAGATATTGGAGAGATGTTATCGCATTTTCTCGAAACAGTTGATAAAAATAAAAGAATTATATTTCTCAGGCGGTACTGGTACTCGGATTCAATTAAAGATATTTCGGAAAGGATGCAGATGAGCGAATCAGCAGTGAAAGTTACTCTTCACAGAACGAGAAAAGAATTAAGAAAATATCTGGAAAGCGAGGGTTTATATCTATGAAAAAATCAGAGACAATGGATTTATATGAAGGACTTAATGAAATTAGTCCGCAAATGATTGAAGAAGCGGGAAATTACAAGAAAACTGCCAGTGTGGATATCAGGTATAAAAAGAGCAATAATGTAAAGAAGATAATTGCAGCAGGTCTTGTGGCAGCAGCGGCTGTTACTGCTGTATTGGGAGTCAGAGGGCTGAAACCTTCTGTGACAGGAAACGGAAACCAGAGCAGCAATCAACTGGCATCAGAGCAGACAGGATTTAAAATTGCTCATGTTATGAATGTGTATGCAGCCGGGCTTGATGACACATCAGAATGTATTTTTTCTAATGATGAGAAAAATGCTGGTGTATCAGGAGTTGTGGCTGGAATTTCAAGCCAGGTTGGGGATTCATCTGTGATGGGACAGGTTATGGCTGGTATAAATGTAACGGGCAAAGATATCTCAAAGATTAAGTATTCTATAATGGGAAATGATTCAGACGTGACATATAATCTGGCAAGGATGAAAGAGGTTGACAAGGACAGTCCTGAATATCAGACATCTTCTGAAAAATTCAGAAAACAGACGGAGAACGGCTATGCATATTACATTATTGAAGATATCGGGGAAGAGTATGAGGAGAGTGGCAACAGTCAGAGCGAGGGCATACAGATTGTAGAGTTTTCAAAGCAGTTAGAAAAAGAATCTTTGTATCAGGAACGTCAGGTATACAATGAGATGGTTAAAAATATGTATGAAGGACTTACATTAAGTATAACTGTGACATATGGAGACGGAACAACAGAGATTGTTGATGTGGGATTCAAGACAGCTGAAGGCAGTGATGACCTGGAAAAGGTTTCAGACAAAGTGATTGTGTATGTGAAATGACAGTTGATAGAAGAGCACAAGACGAAGAATCATGTGTCTTTAAGTTGTCTTCAAACAAATTGAACACAAACAAAAAAGGAAGCCGCTTAAATGCTGGCTTCCTTTTAAAATTAAAAAGAGCGCGAGACGGGGATCGAACCCGTTCCCGCGTCTCTTTCTTGTTTTTGGAGTGGTAAATGGATAAAGATAGTAGAACTCGTAAATGGCAGATTACGATTAATAATCCTGCTGATAAAGGCTTTTCGCATGATAAGATTGTAGAGATTCTATCAGGTATGAAAAGCCTTATATATTATTGTGTGTCTGATGAGATTGGTGAAGCTGGTACTTATCATACACATATATTTTTGGCGGCCGCTAATGCTGTCAGGTTTTCAACTATTAAGAAAAACTTTGAGGGTGGACACTTTGAAATGTGTCAGGGTTCTGCTGCTCAAAATCGTGATTATGTTTTTAAAGAGGGTAAGTGGCGTAATTCTGAAAAGGGTACGACTAACTTATCTGATACTCATATTGAGTGGGGTGAGCTTCCTGTTGAGCGTCAGGGGAAGCGTAATGATCTTGATGATTTATATGATATGATTCAGAGTGGTTTTGATGTTCCTACTATTTTGGATATCAACCCCCAGTATATTCTTCAGGTTGACAAGTTGGAGCGTGCCAGGAGCATGTTCTTACATTCAAAATATAAGGATGACAAGCGAGATGTATCTGTAACTTATATCTATGGTCGTACCGGTACAGGTAAGACACGCTCTGTTATGGACGCTTATGGTTATAGTAATGTCTATCGTGTGACGGATTACGCTCATCCATTTGATTCTTATGATTGTGAAGATGTGATAATATTTGAGGAGTTTCGTTCTTCTCTTCCTCTTGGGTGTATGCTTAATTATCTTGACATATACCCTATTAAGTTGCCTGCTCGATATGCTAATAAACAGGCTTGCTTTACTAAAATTTTTATTATATCTAACTGGGAACTTGAAAGACAGTATCAGGAGCTGCAGGTTACTGATAAGGAAAGTTATAATGCTTTTTTGCGTCGTATTGATTATGTTGATATCTTTTTTCCGCTTAATCAGTACCGTTTTAGCCGTGAGCAGTACTTCTCAGGTTTTGTTCCTGCCGTGTATACCCCTTTTGATGAGTTGGAAAATATAATTCATCACTAATCATGTATATATATATGGGTTGCCGTTTGCGCCGTAGCTGTGGTAATGTGGTAAACTCTGCGTTTAGAATATTGTTAATAAGTGGTTTGTCAGGTTGTTGATAACTCGCAAGAGTTATCAATAAGCTGTGAACAACTTATTAATGATATTCTGCTGAGTTTTCCATATTTCCACGGCTTTTTTACTGTCCGGAGAGAATGTATACACGGCAGGAATAAAACCTGAGAAGCGCAGCTCATGTTAAACGGTCAGAAAAAGAAAAAAGAAGCAAAAAAGCAAAAGTTGGGGTATAGTATTACCCCAACTTTTGTGACAATTCCGCTAGCTCGCTCTATTACTGGCTTTGAGCCTGTCACAGAACTTCTGTGACATCTGTGACAAGTGCCATTTGTGACATTTACATGTGTTTATTTTGAGTGTGTGCTTTGTTTTCGTATTCAGCTATATACTGCTTTAAAGCATATTCAATCTCTTTGTTTCTGGTTCTGTTGTGTTCTTCTGCTATAGCATTTAATTTCTTTATAATCTCATCATTTGTTCTGAATGAATATAATTTTTGTTTATGTTCGCCCATAATTTATTATAATTCTATTTCCCCGTTTTCTTTTTCATATTTCTTTATGTAGTTTTTGATTAAATATTCTATAGTTTTTGACCTGCTTCTGTTTTCTTCTTTAGCAATTACATCTAATTTATCAATTATTTCTTGCTCTGTTCTTATAAGTACTCGTGGCTTATTTGATGGCATGGTTAATTCTCCTTGTTTATCCAATCTTTGAAACTGATAACTTACCCGTGTTTATTCTGCCTTCTTCTTGTTCGCATGCTGCAACATATTGTTTAAGTGCATATTCAATCTCTTTGTTTCTGGTTCTGCTGTGTCGCTCTGCAAGTATGTTCAATTTTTCGATTAATTCGTCATCTGTTCTGAAAGAATACAATTTTTGTTTGTTTGCTCCCATAAATTTCTCCTTTTCTAGCAGATAACTGCTTGACATCTATTTATTAATCTGATATTTTATGTCTAGCAGATAACTGCCTGTTATCTGTCGGCATGAATAAGCCCGATTTGATATTTGCATTTCACCACTCATCAAAATATCATGTCGGCGCTTACATGTCAAATATGGGAGTGTATGCAAGAGGCCTAAGCAGACAAACAGAGACAGTTGCCCGGACGATACGCGCGTGATGTCCTACGGTTCGCAGGTTCGATTCCTGCCACTCCCAAAACTTTGTAAATGAGGTGAATGAATATGAATTTGATTGAATTATTTTTAGCTGTGGTAAGTTTGTTTCTTCCTTCATTGCTTACTCTTCTTGCTGTTGTTGCGCTTTGCATGCCTGATAGAGAGGAGAATGATGATGATAAGACTTTGTGATGTTACTCGTTCAATGACTTGTCATGATGAAGTTGAACTTATTTTCATGGGAAATCTTGATTATGACGCAGCTATTTTCTCAGTCCATTGCATACCAGAAGAATATGACTTGTTATTTGTTCATATGATGACGGTTGTTTGTGATATTGCTAAGGAACTTCCTGAGCCGTATTTGAGAATTTATCTTTCCGTTATTTAAGGAGGCTCAGTCAATATGGATTTATTTTATGTAATTATTCCCGTATTACTTCTTCTTTATCCTTGGTTCTTTTTTTTGATTGCGCTTTTCTTTTCAGATAGAGATGAGAATGATGATGATACTGGAAGTAAGAATGATAATGATTCAAATACTTAGGGCTTGATTGGTGTAGAGATGGTTCGATTCCATCTCCAAGCATTGCTCTCAGGAGCATAAATATTTTTAGGAGGTCATTTTTAGAATGGATAAGTTGATTGGTTACAGAAGATTTACTGGAAAGAATGGGAAGAGTTACTGTGTTGCAAATGTTACCTCTGAATTTTCTCCTCGTGATGTTGAGAACGGAGCGGCAGGGCTTGCAGTGAAAGAGGTGTTTCTCCCGGATAACCTGCTTGATTACCTTAAGCCTGCTGATGTTGATAAAGAGTGTCATTTAGAGTATGAAATCACTGGAAGTCGTGCTTTTCTTATTGGTTTCTCTGTCGTAGGTCATAAGTAATGGTTGAGACGGCTGCAGAAACTGTGGAAAGTTCCGGGGATGTTCTAACAACCCTGACTGATATTAAACAGCTCCTGACATTCCTTGTTGTGGTTGTTGTTCTTGCTATTGCATTTTTTCTTTTCAAACAGGGTTGTAAATTTATAGGTCAGTTCTTTTCGTAAATGTCGAAACGCTCCGCCAGGAGCGTCAGTAAGTGGATAAGCTCCTTGCTCTGATGAGACAGCTCCCTGCCTTTGAGGTTGTGCTTAATAAATTCGGAAGGAGGTAAATGCCTATGTTAACAGATGTTGTTACTGCTCAGATGGTGTCAGGTGTTCTTAATGAAATTTTCGGCTTACTCCCAGTAATGATTCCGGCTGCTATTAGTTACATCGCTCTTCGTAAGGGTCTCGGCTTCGTGTTCTCTACACTCAAGAAAGCCTAAGTATTTTCTATTTAATTCATTTACCGCACTATGTGCCGGGTCTGATATAAGTTTACTGCATTTTGCGGTATTTGTCAAGATATATACAGATAAATATGATTTCTATTTAAGCAACACTCTGATTTAAGGTAAATTAAATTTTCCAAAGTAATCATCAACTCGTATTTGCGGTTCATTGG
>ENA-UPSY01000563-UPSY01000563.1-human-gut-metagenome-genome-assembly--contig:-NODE-563-length-44169-cov-24.540620_pt1 | contig 44169 bp, 39 predicted proteins | sample MGYA00250044_ERZ773365 | MGnify/ENA primary metagenome ERZ773365 (study PRJEB29103, sample SAMN06111932) | human gut metagenome | biome: human gut; feature: ankylosing spondylitis patient; material... | reverse complement strand
TAGCCCAGCATGTTCTGGCCGCGGAACAGCATCTGCAGCTTCTGGTGGGGCAGCTCCTTGCGCAGGATGCGCAGACGATCCCAGGGGTCCTCATCGAGGAAGCGGATGCAGCTATCGAAGGTAGCGCCGCCCCAGCACTCGACAGAGAAATACGGGATCTTATCCATTTCGGGCAGGATGGGACGCATGTCGTCCATCGTCATACGGGTGGCCAGCAGAGACTGGTGCGCATCGCGCAGGACGACTTCCGTGATCTTGATCGGCTTTTTAGCCATGGTTGTCACCTCTCCCTTCGTTCTCAGTTCATGGAGACGAGAACGTCACCGGAGTTGACGGTGTCGCCCTTGTTGACATTGACGGAAGCAACGGTGCCGTCCTGCGGAGCGACGATCTCGTTCTCCATCTTCATAGCCTCCAAGATGACCAGCACGTCGCCAGCCTTGACGGATGCACCGGCTGCGACCTTGACATCCAGGATGTTGCCGGGCATGGGAGCCTTGACGGTGACGGCACCGGCAGCACCGGCGGGAGCAGCCGGAGCCTTGGGAGCGGCAGCAGGAGCAGCCGGAGCCTTGGGAGCAGCGGGAGCGGCAGCAGCAACGGGAGCTGCGCCAGCGGCGGTCTCCTCAACGGAGACGCTGTAAGCAACACCATTGACGGTAATATTGTAATACTTCATGGAAGGACCCTCCTGAATCAATCATTTATCCTATGTACGTTTTACGATCGGAACGCTTACAGAGCCATGTTGCCGTGCTTCTTGGGCAGGCGGGCAGCACGCTTGGTGCTCAGCAGCTCAAATGCAGCCACAACGCTTGCGCGTGCGTTGGCAGCGTCGCAGGTCATATCGGCAGCGCCGCAGGCCACAGCGTTGGCGGCACTGCACACTTCAGCGGTGTAGGCAGCAGCCTTGGCGTTGGTCGCAGCGATGATGTTGTCGGAAGCGTCGATCTCGCTCTTGTACAGAACAGAGACGGCAGCGTTGGGCTCCAGAGCGCTGACCACGCAGCCGTTGACGGCGATCTTCAGGTCGGCATTGGCCAGAGCGGTGTAGACCGGGCCCACAGCCTTGCCAGCCAGCAGAGCGACCTTCGCGGTGGTGGCATCTGCATAGGTGGCAGCCAGACGGGCAGCCTCACGGATGCCGCCGGCGATGTCATCGGTCGCGCTGGGAACGAAGCCCTTGGTGTCCACGATGGTCAGCACGGGGACGCTGAAGGCGTCGCACAGGCGGACGAAGCGGGAAGCCTTGGACACGCAGTTGTGGCACAGCTGCTCACCGGTCGCCACCACGCCGACCGCGTTGCCGCCGATGGTAGCAAATGCGGTGTAGACGCTCTTGCCGAAGCCTGCGAACAGCTCCACGGCGCTGTCCTTATCAATGAGGGCAGCAGCAGCCTTCTCCGGAGCGGCACCAGCGGCCAGGACCGCGGTGGGCTGCTCGAACTCGAAGATGGCGGGGCCAGTCAGGTTGTTGGCGGGCAGCAGACCCACGATGTGGGCAGCCTTCTCCGCAGCCTCGGCAGCGCTCTCGGCCACGATGGCAGCAACACCAGCCTTGGCAGCAGCCTCAGCGGAGCCTGCATCTGCGACCTTGTCGCCCTTGGCGGCAGAGGTGAAGGGAGCGGTGAAGAACAGCTCGGCGTCCTTTGCCATGACGCAGACATCTGCGCTGGCAGCGTTCAGGGCGCTGGTACCGCCGCACACGCCGGTGACGACTGCCACCTGGGGCACGACGCCGGACACCTTGGCGATGGCAGCGTTCAGCTTAGCGGTCGCGGTCAGAACGTCCAGACCCTCTGCCAGCTTTGCGCCGACCGAGTTGTAGAACGTGACCACGGGGCAGCCCGTCTGAGCAGCCATTTCGAGGACCTTGATATTCTTCTCAACGTCCTTCACGGTGACTGCCTCGCCGTTCTGGTAGACGGCGTAGGCCTGCTGGCCAGCCGCATAGCCGCAGGCAGCGCTCACCGCGCCGTCCGCAAACAGTGCGGTATATTCCCCGTCATCGAAAAACTTGGCGAGGATTTCTCCTTTGTTGATCTTTGAAGCCATGGTAAGACCTCCTGCTTTGTCTATTTTGAGCTTTCAAAATTAGGTTTATTATACTATATTCTGTCAGGATTCTCAAGTGCCGAACGCCCCATTTTTGAGGGAAAATCTCACAATCTTTTCCATCTCAGGCCCGGCCGCCTTGGTCTGCCCGACAAAGATGCTGTGGGGACCATCATTTTCTCCGTTTTGCGGGTGCATTGCGCTCGCCGCGCTTCGCGCCCTGCCCCACCGGGCCGCGGGGGCGGCGCTCGGCCGCTTTGGATTGCAGCGCTGCGCTGCGGGTCTGGGCGCGGCCCTTGGCGGCTGCGGCGCGCAAGCCGTTGATCTCTGCCTTGGTCAGCTCACGGTAGGTGCCCGGCTTGAGCATCCCCAGCTTGACGACGCCCTCGGCGTTCCGCTTCAGGCGGACGACTTCCAGCCCGACGGCCTCGCACATCCGGCGGATCTCGCGGTTCTTGCCCTCTTTCAGGGTCATCTCCATCACGGTGCGGCCCGGCTCGTCGGTCACGACATTGATGGCACAGGGCATGGTCTTGGTGCCATCGTCCAGCACGACGCCGGAACTCATCTTCAGGATCTGGCTCTCGTCGGCACGGGGCTGCACGGTAACGCGGTACAGCTTGGAAATGCCGCCGGACGGATGGGTAACGGCCTGTGCAAAGGCACCGTCGTTGGTCATCAGCAGCAGGCCCTCGCTGTCCTTATCCAGGCGGCCCACCGGGTAGAGGCGGGCGGGGATGTCGCTGACCAGCTCCATGACGGTCTTGCGGCCCAGCTCATCGCTGGCGGTGGTCACATAGCCGCGGGGCTTGTACAGCGCCAGATAGTAGAGCTGCTGGTTTTTCTGGATGTAGATGCGCTCATCATCCACATGCAGCACATCGCGGTTGGGGTCCATCTTGTCGCCCACCTTGACCGGGTGGCCGTTGACCTTGACGCGGCCCTCAGCAATGATCTGCTCGGCCGCGCGGCGAGAGCACAGGCCCTGCTCGCTCATGATCTTCTGAATACGTTCTTCTGCCATTGTTCGTTTACTCCTTGTGCGCCTCCCGGCGCTCAAAATGCACCGCGCTGAAGAGCCCTGCCCTTGCGGGAAAGGTGGTACGCAGTGCCGGATGAGAGTGCGCATTTTCGCGCGTTTGCCTCATCCATCTTGCTTCATTCGGCTGCTCCCCTCAAGGGGAAGCTCATGCGCCTTTTCTTACGCGTTGGGCGCTTCGGGGCCGGCCTCCGCAGGGGCCGCCTTGCCGCCCTTCCTGTCGATGAGGGCGCTGACCTTCTCCACCAGTTCGGGGATCATGGTCAGGGCGCGGTCCACGGTGTTGGCCCCGTCGGACAGCTGGATGGTGCGGACACAGCCGTCCTTGATGACAAGGAAGGCCACCGGCTGGATGTTGACGCCCGCGCCGGAACCGCCGCCGAACAGGTCCTTGTTGGCAGCATTCTTGCCGTCAAAGTCCGTGCCTGCGGATGCAAAGCCAAAGCTGACTTTGGACACCGGAAGGATGGTGGTGCCGTCCTCGGTGGTGATGGGCTTGCCCACGATGGTGTTGGAATCCACCATCTGACGGACCTTGTCCATCGTGACGTTCATTAAACCCTGGATCGGATGCTCAGCCATAAAATCGGCCTCCTTATTTCAATGAGTGGGAAAAAGCGGGAACGCTTTCTCCGGAACTGCCCCCGCCGCAGCGGACAGGCAGAACACACCATACAGTTATATTATAACCAAATTATAGGAAGACGTCCAGCACTTTTTCGCGCCAGAACTCGTAAAGCACACGCACTGCCGTAAAGACGATGGCATACGCCTGTGCCGACACCCGGAAGGACACCCGGTCCTGCACCGCCGACTGGGCCGAACCAAAATCCGGAAGCAGCCGCAGCTGCTCAAAATCGAGATAGACGAACCGGTCGAGGAAGCCCAGCGCCGGATAGAGCCAGGCGTTCAGCCTGCCATAGCTGCGGGCAGCTTCGGCGGGGTCCTCGCCCCGGACGCCCAGCACGACGTCGATCTTCGTGATGCGCAGCGACCCGATGATGGCTCTGGTCAGCCGGCCCGCCCCCCGCAGGATGGTGCAGAGGATGTTCAGGGTCAGCCGGGCCTTTTGGCGGGGCGGGGTCTCCGGCCTGGGCTTCTGGTCCGCCTTCTGTCCGGCCGGTTTTTTCTTCTTTTTCTTTTTTGGCTTTTCCGGTGCAGGATACTGAAACACCGGCAGGGTCAGCCCCAGCGCACCGGCCCGGATGGTCAGCACATCGTTCTCCCACTGCACATCCGCGCAGAAGGGGCAGAACAGCAGCACCACCGCCAGGATCAGCACCACCAGCAGCAGGACGCCGATTCCTTTCAAGAGAACGAGCAGCACCGCTCCCAAAACGCTCAGAACACTCATACCTCTCCCCCGCTTTCTTCGCTGCTGTGGATGGGCGGCAGGTCGTCCAGGCTGGACAGGCCAAAGCACCGCAGAAACACATCCGTCGTCCGGAACGCCACCGGCCGTCCGGGCAGGTCCAGCCGCCCGGCCTCTTCGATGAGGCCTTTTTCCAGCAGGCCGGACACGCTGGACGAGGAGTCCACGCCGCGCACCTGTTCAATGAATGCGCGGGAGACCGGCTGGTTGTAGGCGATGACGGTCAGCGTCTCCATCGCCGCCGGGCCCAGCGGCACCGAGCGCCGGGTATCCAGCACCCGGCGGACCGGCTCGGCAAAGTCGGCCTTGGTGGCCAGCTGCCAGTGGGTGTTCAGGTGGAGCAGGCACAGGCCGCTGTCCTCGCGGGCATAGCGGGTGCGCAGCTCTTCCAGCACCGGCTCCACGCTGGAGACCGGCATCTGAAGCGCCTGGGCCAGTTTGTCGGCCCCGATGGGTTCCGCATAGGCAAAGAGCATCGCCTCCACGGCGGCTCGCAGTTTTTTCTGGTTCATTCGTTCTCCTTTGTGCGTTCCAGCCGCCCGCGGCGCATGGTCATCGCACCGTCCGGGCCGAGGGTGACACGCCCGCCGCGCACCAGTTCCAGCAGGGCCAGAAAGGTGGCCACATGGGTGCTCCGGCTCTGGCGGCGGGAAAACAGCTGCCCCAGCTTCCGGGCACTGCCCCCGATGAGCTGGCGCAGGATATAGACCACCCGGCTGTTCACCGACACCACCGGCGCGGACACCAGCGGCTCGAACTGCTGCTGGGTGGGCTGCCGGACGACGGCCGCTTTCCGGCCCGCCAGCGCCTGCCAGCAGTCCGCCAGCACCTGCGGCGAGTGGAAGAGGTCGTAGGTGTTGTCCTGCTCCACTTCCAGCGGTCTCCGGACGAAGACCGGGGCCTGCTCCCCTTTTGCGCGCAATGCCCCGGCCATCCGGCGGCACTGGTCGTACTCGATGAGCTGGCCGGTCAGTTCCTGTTTCATCCGCTCGCCCTCTTCGCTGCGGGGCAGCAGCAGATAGCTCTTCATCTCCACCAGATGCGCCGCCATCTCGATGAAGGCGCTGGCCGTCTCCGGGTCGGCTCCGGCGTCCGCCGCCACAGTGCAGGTGTACTGGTCGATGAGTTCCAGAATGGGGATGTTGTGCAGGTCCATCTTGTGCTTCTGCACCAGCGTCAGCAGCAGTTCCAGCGGGCCTTCGAAGTCCGCCAGATGGAACGTCAGCTCTTCTGCCATTCAGATCACCGTCCCGATGGATGCGTAATACATGGAATAGGCGATCTGGTCGATGTAGCCGGTGCCCAGATCCAGCAGGTCCCACACGGCATCGTTCAGCAGGGTGAGCGGGCCGTCCAGAAAGCCGCTCCAGACCACCGCCAGCATGACGATGAGGATCACCCGCTCATATTTCATGATGCCGAAGTAGATGCGCTGGGGCAGCACCGCCAGCAGCACCCGGCTGCCGTCCAGCGGCGGCACCGGGATGAGGTTGAACACCGCCAGACTGACGTCCATCATGACCAGATATTGCAGGAAGCGGGCTGCAAACACGGTTCCGACCGTGACCGGGGCCCAGTAATACAGCAGCTTCCAGACCACCATCGCGAGGTAAGCCAGGAGCAGGTTCGCCACCGGGCCCGCCAGCGCCGTGAGCGCCATGCCCGCCTTGGGGTTCTTGAAATTGCGCGGGTCGGTGGAGACCGGCTTTGCCCAGCCCACGCCCGCCAACACCATGCACAGGGTGCCCATCAGGTCAAAGTGGCGGAACGGGTTCAGCGACAGCCGGCCCTCCCGCTTGGCCGTAGGGTCGCCCAGCAGCCAGGCTGCGAGGGCGTGGCCCGCTTCGTGGAACGGGATGGCGACCAGCGTCACCAGCGCCCGGATAAGATAGTACAGTCCGCGTGAGGTCATCGTATTCTCCTAACAGTGGATTATTTTGTCTTATTGTACTATGTTTTTCGATTTCAGACAAGGGCTTAGCCCACAGATAAAAAAGGTTACAGAAATTTCAAAAAAATGCTTGCAATTTCTGCCCGACTCTGGTACAATAGTCAAGCTGATTATTTTGAATTCCTTACTTCACTGCTAGGAGGTGCAAGTATCATGGCTAAGTGTGAATGCTGCGGCAAGGGCGTTACCTTTGGTATCAAGGTCTCCCACTCCCATCGCCGTTCCAACCGTACCTGGAAGCCGAATGTCCGTCGTGTCAAGGCGGTCGTGGAGGGTTCTCCCAAGTATATCTACGCATGCTCCCGTTGCCTGCGCGCTGGCAAAGTTACCCGCGCTGTCTAAGTAGCTGCATCTGCCGGTCACTTTGTCGAGTGACCGGCTTTTTTGTTTTCCAGGAGGAGGTTTTTCAGATGGCTCTGCCCCATGACCCCATCATGCTTTTGAGCATGGTGAACCTGAAGCTGCGCGACTTCTACCCCAGCCTCGACGCACTGTGCGACGACCTGGACGAGGACAAGGCCGCGCTGTGCGCAACGCTCGCTGCCGCCGGGTACGGATACGACCCGGTGCGGAATCAATTCGTATAAATTCAGGAGGATGCTTCCATGATGCAAGGTACCTATTATAAAGAGTGGAGCCGGATGCTCGGCCGCGAAATGGAGTTCAAGGTCTATGGCACGGCCGGTGTGCCGGTGCTGGCCCTGCCCGCCCGCGGGGGCCGTTTCTACGATTGGGAGAACAACGGGATGCCCGAAGCGGTGGCTTCCCTGCTGAGCAGCGGCAAACTCCAGCTCTTTACCGCCGACGGCATCGACGCCGAGAGCCTGCTGGCCGGGGATGCTGCGCCCCGCCGCCGGGCCGAGATGCAGGAAAAGTATTTCAACTACCTGTCCACCGAGCTGGCCGCCCGCATCCGGGAACTGAACCAGACCAAGAAAGGCCAGCTCATCTGGTGCGTCGGCGTGGACACCGGTGCCTGTCAGGCCGTCAACTGCCGCCTGCGCCGCCCGGAGGTGTTCGGCGGTGCCATCGGTCTGTCCGGCCTGTACGACATGAGCCGCTTTCTGGGCAGCGCCGAGGACGACCTCGTGCTCCGCAATGCCCCCCTCGCCTACCTGACCGAGACCGGCCTCGTGGACAAAAAGGCCTTTGCCAAGGCGGAGGAGAACGACCTCATCCTCTGCGCCGGGCAGGGCAGCTACGAGGAAGAGGCACAGGCCGACACCCGCGCCCTCTCCGAGGCCCTGACCGCCGCCGGGCTGCCCGTCCACTGCGAGTTCTGGGGCAGTGATGTCTCCCACGACTGGTATTGGTGGGGCAAGGAGCTGCACCTGTTCGCAGAACGCATCTTTGGAGAAGGAGAAAACCATGCCTGAATTTGTGATCGGTGCCCGCGGGCACGATTTTGGCCGTCACACCCCGGATGAGTTGTTCGCTTCCATCGGCAAGGCGGGCTTTGCCTGCACCCAGCTGGCCTACACCAAGGCCATTGAGGGTGTGAAGAGCTATGCCGATGTCACCCCGGAACTGGTCGAGGCCACCCGCGCCGCTGCCGCCGCTGCCGGTGTTTCCATCGCGGTGAACGGCACCTACGTCGAGCTGAGCTATGCCGACGAGGACAAGCGCCGCGCCGAGGTTGCCAAGGTGCTGAGCCAGATCCCGGTCGCCAAAGTGCTGCACGCCGGCTGCATGGGCAGCGAGACCACCAACATGGCCAAGCAGCCCGGCGTCACCCGCAAAGAAGCGCAGGAAGCCCTTCTCCGCAGCCTGGGCGAGATCCTGCCCGTCTGTGAGGAGCAGGGAGTGCTGTTCGCCGTGGAGTGCGTCTACTACCACGCTATGAACACCCCGGAGGCCGTTAAGATGGTGCTGGACACCATCGCCAGCCCCAACCTGCGCGTCCTCTGCGATTTCGCCAACTACGTCGGCCCGGAGGACGCTTCGCTGGACGCGCAGCGCCGCATCTGGGACAAGGTGGGCAGCTGGTACGGCGACAAGATCGCCGCCGTCCACTTCAAGGGCCAGAACTTCCGGCCGGATGGCACCCTGTACTCCACCAGCCTGGAGGATTCCTGCGTGGACTATGCAGGCGGCTTCGCCATGCTGAAGCAGATGCCGCAGGCCGCCTTCCCGGTCCTGCGCGAGGAAGCCGTCCCCGCCCGCGCCGCCAGCGACATCGCCTTTATGCGGAAATTCTGCGAATAAGCCTTTTTTCAGTCCTCTGCCCGGTGCAGGCGTTTCCAGCCCCTGCACCGGGCTTTTTCTGTTTCCCTGTGTTCACGAAAAATTCACAATTGAATTTTCATTTCCTACTTGTTCTGTAGGACAAACTGTGCTACAATGCCCTTGTACAAAAGATACCCCCAAGGGGTAATTTGAAAGGAGTTGTTCCCATGAGCAGCGAGATGGAACCCTGCCCCCGCTGTGCCCTGCACGAAGCGTCCCCTGCCCCCTGCTGCGAAGAGGCAGCCGCCGAAACAGCGCAGGCCGAAGTGGAGACCCTGCACGCCTGCTGCTGCCGCCACAAAAAGCGGAGCGAGGAGGAGTACAAGAGTCTCATCCACCGGCTGAACCGCATCGAGGGCCAGATCCGGGGCATCCGCGGCATGGTCGAAAAAGACGTCTATTGTGCCGACATCCTCGTGCAGGTGGCGGCGGCAAACTCTGCGCTGAACGCCTTTTCCAGAGAGCTGCTCAGCCAGCATGTGCGCACCTGCGTCGCGGACGACCTGCGCGCGGGCAGCGACGAAAAGTTGGATGAGCTGCTGAAATTGCTGCCCAAACTCATGAAATGACCCTTTTTCGGACAAGCTGACCCATCGCAAGGAGTGAGACTATGGAACAATACAACGTTACCGGCATGAGCTGCGCGGCCTGCTCTGCACGGGTGGAAAAGGCCGTAAACGCCGTGCCCGGCGTCACGAGCTGCTCGGTGAGCCTGCTCACCAACTCCATGGGCGTGGAGGGCACCGCGAGTGCCGCCGCCATCGTCAAGGCGGTGCAGGATGCAGGCTATGGCGCCAGCCCCAAGGCGGGCGGGCCCACCGCCGCCCCGGACCTCAACGCCGACCTCGACGCTCTGGCCGACCACGAGACCCCCAAACTGAAAAAGCGGCTCATCGCCTCCCTTCTCTTTCTGGCGGTGCTGATGTACTTTTCCATGGGGCACATGATGTGGGGCTGGCCGCTCCCCCACTGGTTTGACGGCAACCACGTCGCGATGGGCCTCGTTCAGCTGCTGCTGGCGGGCATCGTGATGGTCATCAACCAGAAGTTCTTCATCAACGGCTTCAAGGGCCTCCTCCACCGCGCCCCCAACATGGATACACTGGTGGCGCTGGGCTCCTCGGCCAGCTTCCTCTGGAGCACCTATGCCCTCTTCGCCATGACCCGCGCGCAGGTGGATGGCAACGACGCTCTCGTCATGCACTATATGATGGAGTTCTACTTTGAGTCGGCCGCCATGATCCTGACCCTCATCACGGTAGGCAAGATGCTGGAAGCCCGCTCCAAGGGCAAGACCACCGACGCGCTCAAGAGCCTGATGAAGCTGGCCCCCAAAACGGCCACCCTCCTGCGGGGCGGCACCGAAGTCAGCGTCCCCATCGCGGAAGTACGCAAGGGCGACGTTTTTGTCGTCCGCCCCGGTGAGAACATCCCGGTGGACGGCATCGTGCTGGAAGGCAGCAGCGCCGTGAACGAGAGCGCACTGACCGGTGAGAGTATCCCGGTGGACAAGGCCGAGGGCGACAAGGTCTCAGCCGCCACCACCAACCAGTCGGGCTTCCTGCGGTGCGAGGCCACCCGCGTGGGCGAGGATACCACTCTGGCGCAGATCATCCGGATGGTCAGCGACGCCGCCGCCACCAAGGCCCCCATCGCCAAGATTGCCGACACCGTGTCGGGCTTCTTCGTCCCGGCGGTCATCTCCATCGCTGTGGTCACAACCATCGTCTGGCTGCTGCTGGGCCGGGAGTTCGGCTATGCACTGGCCCGCGGCATCTCGGTGCTGGTCATCAGCTGCCCCTGTGCGCTGGGCCTGGCCACACCGGTGGCCATCATGGTCGGCAACGGTCTGGGGGCCAAGAACGGCATCCTGTTCAAGACAGCCGCTTCGCTGGAAGCCGCAGGCCGTACCCAGATCGTGGCGCTGGATAAGACCGGCACCATCACCAGCGGCGAACCCAAAGTCACCGACATCCTGCCCGCCGAGGGCGTGAGCGAGACGGAGCTGCTGACCCTTGCCGCCGCGCTGGAGCGCAGGAGCGAGCATCCGCTGGCCAAGGCCATCCTCGCTCACACCGAGGCCCATGCCATCGAAGCCCCGGAAGTCTCCGACTTTGCAGCCCTGCCCGGCAACGGCCTGACTGCAACGCTGGACGGCAAAGAAGTTTACGCAGGCCATGCGTCCTTCCTTGCGACAAAGGCCGCTGTACCTGCCAGCCTGAAGGCAAAAGCCGCCGCGCTGGCAAGTGAGGGCAAAACGCCGCTCTACTTCGGCGGCGCGGGCCGTCTGCTGGGCGTAGTGGCCGTGGCCGATACCATCAAGGAGGACAGCCCCCGCGCCATCCGTGAATTGCAGAACATGGGCATCCGGGTCGTGATGCTCACCGGCGACAACCAGCGCACCGCCGACGCCATCGGCCGTCAGGCAGGCGTGGATGAGGTCATCGCTGGCGTCCTGCCCGACGGCAAGGAGGCCGTCATTCGCAAGCTGCAAGCCTCCGGCAAGGTTGCCATGGTCGGCGACGGCATCAACGATGCCCCGGCCCTGACCCGCGCCGATACCGGCATCGCCATCGGTGCCGGAACGGACGTCGCCATTGATGCGGCGGACGTGGTGCTGATGAACTCCCGGCTCTCCGATGTGCCCGCCGCCATCCGCCTGAGCCGCGCCACCCTGCGCAACATCCACGAGAATCTGTTCTGGGCCTTCATCTACAACATCATCGGCATCCCGCTGGCCGCCGGTGTGTTCATCCCCTTCGGCCTGACGCTGAACCCCATGTTCGGTGCCGCCGCGATGAGCCTGTCCAGCTTCTGTGTCGTCAGCAACGCGCTGCGCCTGAACCTGTTCGACCTGCACAGCACCAAACACGACCACAAGATCAAGACTTCCGCCCTGCCCGCTGCCGCGCAGCCGCAGGCTGAAGATACGACCGAACCCGTTTCGGAATCCACTGTCAAGGAGGAACGTTTTATGAAAAAGACCCTGCACGTTGAAGGCATGATGTGCTGCCACTGCGAGGCCCGCGTGAAGAAGGCACTGGAAGCTCTGCCCGAAGTCCACGAGGCCGTGGTCAGCCACGAGACCGGCACCGCCGTCGTCACCCTGAGCGCCGATGTCGCCAACGAGACCCTGAAGAAGGCCGTTGAAGACCAGGACTACAAAGTGACCGGCATCGAATAAGCCGCATCCGCCAAAAAGACCCTCTCCGTCCTTGCTCTGCTGCAATGCCCGGAGAGGGTCTTTTTATAATGCCTGTAATTTTTTTGCGCCCTTCGTCTTCAGCCAGCGGAGCGCAGCCCCATCGGCCAAGGCAAGGATGCCCAATGCTGCCATCCATGCGGCCTCGACCGACACGAACTGCGCCAGCACCAGCACCCCCACGCCCAGCACAAAGCCAGCGGCCCAGTTGACAAGCAGTGCCAGCAGAACACTGGGGTTCTGCTTGATGACGGCCATCTCGCTCGTCCAGTGAAAGCGCGGCATCGCCACGCCGAGCATCAGCCCGGCGGCGGCCATGAAAACAACATCCAATGCCACCAGCAGACCCGCCAGCAGGGCCGAAGTCCACGGCGCGCGCAGAAGCACCAGCCCGCAAGCCAGGCAGAGCAGCGCGGGCGGCAGGGTGACCAACAGATGCAGGTCCAGTTTCGCCCGCAGCACCTGCCATGGTGTCACCGGCAGACTTTGCAGCTGCCACAGCTGTTCCCCTTCCAGTGAGACGGACGGCACGGTGAGGAGGTTCATCCCGGCCACCAGCACCACCGTGAAGGTCAGCAGCACCACGCCAAGCTCCCGCGCGGGCAGCCGCGCCGCCAACGCCCGCAGTGCGTCCGCCTTGTATCCCATTGTGCCGCTGAGAAGCAGCAGCGCCAGCGAACCCATGGCGCAGTTGAGCAGATAGGACGCGCTGCTGCCCAGATGGAGCAGTTCCCGGCGCAGCAGCGTCCGCCGCAGCGAGGAACGGCGGGCCAGCCGCGCCCGCGTCCGTTTCACGGCCCCGCGCCGGGTCGTCATCAAGGTCAGATACGGCCCGGAAAGCACCCTGCCCAGCGCGGCGCAGAGCAGCACGATGCCAACGGTCAGCACCAGCAGCAAAAGCGGTTCCCCGCAGGCCGCACGTCCCAAAAAGTGCCCCGCACCCGTTAGGGCCGTGTTGTTTTCTCCCAGCGCCGCCTGCCCCAGCACCTGTTCAAGGAGAGCCATTCCCCGCTGGTAGGCGAGATCGTACACCACCGCAAGCCCCAGGGTTGCCGCAATCGTGACCAGCGTTTTGTGTGCGGCCCGCGCAGTGCAGAGAGCGACCACCCACCCCAGCAACGCCGCCAGAAGGGTCGCTGCCCCGGCCAGCACCAGCGCCATGGGAGCCGCACTCAGCAGCCCGCCCAGCGGAGAAGCTGCATACAGCCCATACACCACTTCTGCCGGGATCCAGAGCAGCAGCAGATAGAACAGGCACATCGCGTACAGCCCGCTCATCCGGACGGCAAAGATCATCCACGGCGGAATGGGCATCGCCAGCAGCAGGTCGTTGTCCCTGGCCTGAAACAGGCTCCCATAGCTGGAAAACGCCCCTGCAAACACGCCGACAGCCAGCGCCAACAGCTCCATCGTCAGAAAGTACAGTGCCTCCTGCCCGACGGGCAGCAGCAGCTCTCCCAGCGGCCACGCCAGCGAGAAGAAGCTGCCCATCACCAGCAGCACGATGCCCCCATACAGCGCTCCGAACGCAAACCGGCCCGCTCTGGTGCGGTGTTTCCCGGTGCTGGCGCTCCGGACAAGGAAGGCCCCCTGCTCCCGCAGCTGTTTCCGAAACAGGGCGCGGAACAGACGTCTGGTCTCAGTGTCCATCCTGCACCCCTTCCAGCTCCAGAAAGACCGCTTCCAGCGATGCATCGCCCCGCACCTCGGCCATGGAGCCAGCCCGCACGAGCCGCCCCTGCCGGAGGATGGCCACCTGGTCGCAGAGCTTTTCGGCCACTTCCAGCACATGGGTGGAAAAGAAGATGGCCCCGCCTGCATCGCAGAAGGCCCGCATGGTCTGCTTGAGCTGGTGGGAGGCCAGCGGGTCCAGCCCCACGAACGGCTCATCCATCAGGATGAGTTTGGGCGCGTGGAGCAGCGCCGCCAGAATGGCCAGCTTCTGCTTCATGCCGTGGGAGTAGGAACTGATGGGCTGGCCCAGCGCTTCGGTCAGCGCAAAGCGCTCGCCGTACACCCGCACCCGCTCGGCGCGGGCAGCCTCACGGACGCCGAACACGTCCGCAATGAAATCCAGATACTGGATGCCGGTCATGTAGCCATAAAGGGCCGGATCATCCGGCAGATAGGCCAGCTGACGCTTGGCCGCAAGCGGGTCGTCCCGCATGGAACAGCCGTTCACCCGCACCTCGCCGCGATCCGGCTGCAAGATGCCGCAGCAGCATTTCAGGGTGGTGGTCTTGCCCGCCCCGTTCGGCCCGATGAAGCCGAAGATCTCTCCCGGCCGGATGGTCAGTGTGAGGTCATCCACCGCCGTTTTCTCGCCGTACTGTTTGGTCAGATGCCGGATCTCCAGCATTCAGCTCTCTCCTTTCGGTCTTGACGTGCTCCTGTTTGATAGCCAAATCGTATCATCCGCGGAAGTGCCTGTCAAGCATTTCGGCGCAAGTCGGGATGCAAAAGCGGCACCAGCCCGCAAAGTCGTTTTGCTTTACAGACCGGTGCCGCCATGTTTTCATTTCAGGACTGCGACATTTTTGATGCCGTATCGTACAAAAAGTTTCAGTGCTGCCGGGCCGATGCGTTCTCCGCTCACCACGATGGGGATCGCCGGCGGACAGGAGACGGTGGGCATCGCGCAGATGCGGCCCAGCGCCGTTTCGGCGGGAACCCCCTCCTGCGGTGCGAACACTGCCTGCCGCACGGTGCAGACCGGCGCAGCCTCCGCCGCCAGTTCCGTGAAGACATCCGCTTCCGGTTCCGGCAGAGCCGGGGCCGACAGCAGAGCCGCGCAGAGCCGTGCCACTGCCGCTTCCAGCCGCTCATAATCCTGCGCCGGGTTTTCGGGGGTGAACATCAGCACCACATACCGGGGGTCGGCATATTCGCACTCGATGCGGTCCTGCCGCAGAGCCTCGGCCAGTGCGGTGCCGGTCATGCCCAGTGCCGCCGCATCCAGCGTGAGTTTGAGCGGCTCACGGGCGGGGTCGTCCACCGCCAGCGGGAACGGACAGCCTGCCGCAGCGGCCTGCTCGTTCAGCACCCGGCGCATTCTGGTCAGCTGCCCGCAGCAGGAGTAGAGCCGCAGCGGATACCCCTCCGAAAGATACCGGTTGCACCGGTCGAGGGATTGCAGGATCAGATAAGACGGGCTTGTGGAGCCGAACAGCGCCAGCGCATTGCGGACTGCCGTTTCCTCCTGCACGGGCGCTTTCGGCCCCAGATGCAGGTAGGCGCCGCCGGTGAGGACAGGCAGGGTCTTGTGCCCGGAATCGCAGCACATCGCCGCCCCCAGTGCAATGGGGTGGCGGCTGCCGCCCACCAGAAAGTTCAGGTAGGCACCGTGGGCGTTGTCCACCAGCAGCGGCACACCGTGCGCATCGCAGACCTTTGCAAGGGCCGCGATGTCCTGCATCCCGCCGAGGTAGTCCGGGCTGGTGAGGTAGACGCCGAAGGGGGGCTTCCCCTGCCCGGCCAGCCGGTCCAGCGCGGCGGCAAGCTGAGCTTCGGTCACGGGGCAGCTGCACAGCGCCCCGGCAGCATCCGGCGCGGGCCAGAGCCACTGGATGTCAAGATCCAGCAGCGCGGCGGCATAGAGCAGCGCTTTGTGGGCGTTGCGGGCCGCCAGCAGCACCGGGCGCTGCCCGGCGGGGGCCGCCTGCATCGCCAGGCAGAGCATGGCCCGGATGCACTGGGACGAGCCCTCGGTGCTGTAATAGGTGTGGGCCGTGCCGAAGAGCCGGGTCGCGTTGGCCTCGCTCTGGGCGATGATGCCATCGGCCTCGTACAACTCATCCGCGCCCCGGATCTCGGTGATGTCCAGCCCTTCAAACCCCAGCAGGGCCTGCCCTTTATGGCCGGGCATGTGAAGGCGGGACGTCCCGGACTTTGCGTAGTTCTGCACAAAGTCCACGATGGGCGTGGTCATGCTCATTCGCAGGCTTCGCCGTCCGCGCAGGCGTTGCAGGTGCTGCCCAGTTCGATGGGCACCTCGATGCCCTGTGCGGCCAGCTCCTGGTTCTTGGCCACCTGGATCATGATGGCGCACTCCATCCGCTTGCGGAACAGCTCACAGCCGTACTCGTACACACCGGTGATGCTGCCGGTGGCGTGGTATGCGTTGGCCGCGCAGCCGCCGGAGCAGTAGAGCTTGGCCCAGCAGTCCTTGCACTCCGGGCGGGCGTAGGCGTTGCAGTGCTTGAACTCATCCCGCACGGCGGTGTTGGTGACGCCCTTCCAGATGTCGCCCATCCGGTACTTGGGGTCGCCGACGAACTGGTGGCAGGGGTACAGGTCGCCCCAGGGGGTCACGGCCATGTACTCGGTGCCGGAGCCGCAGCCCGAAATGCGCTTGTAGATGCAGGGGCCGCCGGTCAGGTCGATCATGTAATGGTAGAAGGTAAAGCCGCGGCCCTCGCGGTCGCGCTTGATCATTTCCTTGGCCAGGATCTCATACTGCTCCTTCAGGATGGGCAGGTCGGCCTCGGTCAGGGCGCTGGGGTCGTCCGGCTTGCAGACCACCGGCTCCATGCTCAGCTCAGTGAAACCGAGGTCTGCCATGTGGAAGATGTCGTTGGTGAAGTCGGTGTTGAAGTGGGTGTAGGTGCCGCGCATGTAGTAGCCCTTGTCGCCGCGCTTCCGGACGAACTCCTGGAACTTGGGCACGATGGCGTCATAGCTGCCGTGGCCCGCGTAGTCCTTGCGGAAGCGGTCGTGGACCTCCTTGCGGCCATCGAGGCTCAGGACGACATTGTGGCACTCCTTGTTGCAGAAGTCGATCACATCCTCGTCGATCAGCATCCCGTTGGTGGTCATGGTGAAGCGGAAGTTCTTGTTGTGGATCTTCTCCTGCTCGCGGCAGTAGGCCACCAGCTTCTTCACCATCTCAAAGTTCATCAGCGGCTCACCACCGAAGAAATCGACTTCGAGGTTGCGGCGGGTGCCGGAGTTCTCGATGAGGAAATCCATGGCGCGCTTGCCCACCTCAAAGCTCATCAGCGCACGGTCGCCCTGATAGCGGCCCTGCGAGGCGAAGCAGTAGGAGCAGTTCAGGTTGCAGGTGTGGGCCACATGCAGGCAGAGCGCCTTGACCACGGTGTTGCGGTTCTTGAAGTCGAAGGCCATGTCGGCGTAGGTATCGGGGCTCCACAGCTTGCCCGCCTGCTCCAGCGCGGCCACATCCTCCAGGCACTGGCGCAGGTCGGCCTCGGTCACGTCGGGGCGGTCGCCGTACTTTTCGAGCATGGCCGCTACGATCGCATCGGCGGAGCGCTCCTTGTACAGGGCGATGACGTCATACGCCACATCGTCCACCACATGCACCGAGCCGCTGCAGGTGTCCAGCACGATGTTATAGCCGTTCAATTGATACTGATGTACCATTTTAGTCTCCATTCCATTGTTACATAAAAAAATGCCGCCCGGCAAAGGCGGCATCCGATTTGCAGAAATTACTTGTTGCTGTTCTCGCACTTCTGGTTTGCCACGCCGCAGGAAGTCTTGCAGGCGGACTGGCAGGAAGTCTGGCACTCGCCGCAGCCACCGGTCACAACGCTCTTGGTCAGGTCACGAGTAGCGATCGTCTTGATACGTTCCATAATATATAACCTCTCTAGCTCAAAAGATTTGATGCGCAGAACCACCCACGCACGATATTATCTTTGTGTATAATACCACGGGCCGGGCTGGATGTCAAGATTTTTGTCACAGTTTGGCGGGAAGTGAAATGTTCACAGCAAAATACAGATGAGGCCGCTGCATCCATCGTTGATGACTTTTTCCAGCGTATCCTGCAGGCGGCCGCGGGCTTCCTGCGGCATGTGCAGCAGCTTGTTCTGCAAGCCCTCGTTGACCAGTTCATGCAGGCTCTTGCCGAAGATGTTGGACTCCCACAGCCGTTCCGGGTCGGACTCAAAGTCGCCCAGAAGGCTCTGCACCAGATCCTCGCTCTGCTTTTCGGTGCCCACGATGGGGTTGATCTCGGTGTGGATCACAGCCTTGAGCATGTGGATGGAGGGGGCACTGGCTTCCAGACGGACACCGTACCGCCCGCCCTGCCGGATGATCTCCGGTTCTTCGAGCGAAAGCTCGTCGATGGTGGGCATCACGATGCCGTATCCGGTGGCCTCCACCTGTTCCAACGCACTGCGGATCTTTTCATATTCGCGCCTGGCTCTGGAAAGCTCAATGATGCAGGGCATCAGGCCCGCTTCATCGCCGATGGCAAGGCCGGTCTGCTCGCTGAGCACCCGGTAGAACACATCCGGCTTGAGCAGAACCGTCACCCGCACGATGCCCTCCGAGAGATCCATGCCGCTGAGGGTGGAGCGCTCCACCGAATCGCTGGCAAGGGCTCCGGCGCTGTTCTGGGCCGGGACATCTTTCATGCGGGAGATCTTCTCCGAAAAATCCAGCGCGGCCGTGTAGATCTCCGTTTGGAGCCAGTGGCCCCGGTCCAGCATGGTGACCCAGCGCGGGATGGCAAAATCCAGTTCCCGCACCGGGAACTCGTAGAGCACCCGCCGCAGGATCTCGTGCAGGGCGGCGCGGTCCAGGTCGATGCAGCTCACGGGCAGCACACTGCGCCCATACGCCTGCTCCATCTGCACCGCAAGGGCCTGCGTTTCCGGGGCGTCCGGGTGGGTGCTGTTGAGCAGGATGACAAAGGGCTTGCCCAGCGCTTCCAGCTCCTCCACGACCCGCTGTTCCGCGGGAAGATAGTTTTCCCGCGGGATCTCGCTGATGGTGCCGTCGGTGGTGACGACGATGCCGATGGTGGAGTGATCCCGGATGACCTTGCGGGTGCCGGTCTCGGCGGCAAGGTCAAAGGGGATCTCTTCCTCAAACCAGGGGCTTTTGACCATGCGGGGCTTTTCGTTCTCCTCGTGGCCCATGGCCCCCTCCACCATATAGCCCACGCAGTCGATGAGGCGGATGCGGCACTCGCCGCCGCCCTCCAGCTGGAGCGGGACGGCGTGCTCCGGGATGAACTTCGGCTCGGTCGTCATGATGGTGCGCCCCGCCGCCGACTGGGGCAGTTCGTCCCGCGCACGGAGGCGGGCGTCGTCCTCCTCGATGGCAGGCAGCACCAGCTGCTCCATGAATTGCTTGATGAGGGTGCTCTTGCCGGTGCGCACCGGGCCCACCACTCCGATCAGGATCTCGCCGCCGGTGCGTGCACCGATCTCGCGGCAGACCGTGGCTTCCAAACGTTCCTGCTTTTCCAAAATGGTCTCCTCCTGTCCGCATCTGGCGTTCTCAGAGACACTATATTCTCAAAACGCAAAAATAGAACCCTCTCCCAGCGCACAAGGCTGACGGAGAGGGTTTCCTTTTTTCTATCAGAGCAGCTTGATGGCCACGGCCTCGCTCGTGCGATCCTGGGCATCGTTGGCCTGCTGGGGGTCATCCAGCATATAGCGGAGCAGCAGTACCTCGGCCACGTAGAGCACCGACACCTTGATGGGGATGCTGCCGGAATCCAGCGGGCTTTCCTGTGCGCCGCAGAGCAGCACCACGTCCGCCAGTGCAGCGCCCGGCGAGTCCTCGTAGTGGGTCAGAAGGACGATCTTTGCGCCGGATGCCTTTGCGGTGCGCAGGGTCTCCATCATGTCGCGGGTCGCGCCCGAATAGGAGACGAAGAGCACGACGTCCTCCGGCGTCATCAGGCTGGCGGAGAGAAGCTGCAAGTGGCTGTCTCCTGCCGTGCGGAACTTGTTGGACAGGCTGGAAAAGCGGGCACAGATATCATTGGCCAGCAGCATGCTGCCGCCCTGCCCCAGGCAGAACACCTGCCTTGCTGCCCGCAGCAGATCCACGGCCTTGTCCACTGCATCCGGTGAAAGGGCGCTCTGGGTGCCATTGATGGCCGTGAGGAACAACGCGCTCGCATGCTCACAGAGCTTGTCGGTGGTCGTACCCGGTTCCGGCTCCTGCTGATTGATGAGCGAAGCGGTCGCATTAGCCTGGGCCAGCGCGATGCGCATCTCATGATACCCTTCGAACCCCAGCGCCCGGCAGAACCGGAAAACGGTCGCCTCGGCCACCTTACACTCCCGCGCCAGCGACGAGATCGAAAGATACTGCGCCTCGTCGGCATGGTGGATGAGGTAATCCGCCACCATCCGCCCGGATTTGGTCAGCTCGTCCTGCCGCTGGTGCAGCAGCTCCCAGAAATTAGTAGACATGTCAGCTTTCTCTCCTACTTTTTTCCCCGGCATCCGCGTCTGCTCCGCCGCACATACCGCTGTGACGCCTTTGCCGGGACTCTTTCTTAATGAAAGTATAAAAGAATCTTTCCTCCTTGGCAAGAGCGGCTTTCACCACAAATCATCGCCGTTTTCTGTGCAGAGCGTCCAATTTCAGTCGGAAAGTACGACTCATTTCCGAAAATTCTTTTCAAAATTAGACAAAAACGCCCCTTTTGTCTGCGAAAACTTTTTTCAGGCTATGTAAAAATCCGTGTTTTTGCAATGGTTACAAAATGGCTACAATCACCAAAAAGTCCGCTGTTTTTTGAAAAAGAGTCGTTCTCTTCGCTTGATTTGGTAGTTGTTCACAAGAAAGTTTTTTCAAAATTGTGCATTGCATAGATAGACAAAATGAAAATATTTTTCTATAATAAAGGCAACAACAGCGGCTCGACACGATAAGCCGCAAACATATGATATGCAAGGAGAATTTCGTTATGAAAAACTGTATCTCTCGTCGCTCCTTCCTGAAGGCTGCCGGCATCCTGAGCGCAGCAGGCGCACTGGCCGCATGCGGCGGTTCCTCTTCTTCCAGCACCGCAGCGTCTTCGACCGCCTCTTCCGCAGCTGCTTCCAGCACCGCTTCTGCCGGTGCAAGCATCAAGCTGTGGACATACCCCATCGGCGGCTGGGGCAAGGATGAGACTGTGCAGGAGCTGATCTCCAGCTTCAACGCAAAGTATCCGGATATCAAGGTCACCGTCGAGTATCTGGACTACACCAACGGCGACGACCAGGTCAACACCGCCATCGAGGGCGGCAGCGCACCCGACCTGATCATGGAAGGCCCGGAGCGTCTGGTCGCAAACTGGGGCAAGAAGGGCGTCATGGCTCCCCTGAACGATCTGTGGACCGACGATGCCAAGAAGGATATCTACGCATCGGTCGAGTCCGCCTGCAAGAACGAGGCCGGTGACTACTACGAGTATCCCCTGTGCATGACCGCACACTGCATGGCCGTCAACATGACCAAGGTCAAGGAAGTGGGCGCAGACCAGTATATTGATACCGACAAGCACACCTGGAGCACCGACGGCTTCCTGAAGACCGTTGACGCACTGTACAATGGCGGTTACGAGAACGTCGCAGCCATTTATTGCAGCGGCCAGGGCGGCGACCAGGGCACCCGCGCCATCATCAACAACATGTACGGCGGCACCTTCACCGATGCAGCCCACACCAAGTACACTGCTGACTCCCCCGAAAACATCAAGGCCATCCAGGCTCTGTACGATGCAAAGGGCGTCAACTTTGATGCTTCCATCAACGGCGGCGAGGAGATCACCCTGTTCCGCAACGGCACGTTGCAGATGGCATTCTGCTGGAACATCGCACAGCAGCTGAACTCCGACAACAACGACGCCGGTCTGACCAACAGCGGCGACGAGATCTTCCCCATGGCCTTTCCCACCGAGAGCGGTGACCCGAAGCTGTGCGGCGGTATCTGGGGCTTCGGCATCTTTGACAACGGCGACGAGGCCAAGATCGAAGCAGCCAAGACCTTCATCGACTTCATCGCAGCAGACCCCGACCAGGTCGGCGCAAGCGTTCTGGCTTCCACCTACTTCCCCGTTCGTGAGAGCGTTGGCGACATCTACGCCGGCAACGACATCATGAGCGAGTACACCAAGTTCATGTCCTACCTGGGCGACTACTACCAGATCACTCCGGGCTGGGCAACGGCTCGTACCGAGTGGTGGAACATGCTGCAGCGCGTCGGCACCGGCGAGCCCGTCGAGCAGGCCGTTGCGACCTTCGTTCAGAATGCAAACGCTGCCGCTACTGCTGAGGCATAAGCTGCACACCCCATCCTGACCGTCATCTCTTGATAAAACCCTTGCCCCTTCCTCGAAAATCCCGGCGAGGGAGGGGCAATTCTTTTGCAAAAAATCCGTCGGGAGCCGATCAAAACGAAAGGTTTGGTGATTTTCTTGGCTGCAAAGACTGCATCGATCCAAGAGCCGAAGCGCAGCCGCGCACTGGTCCGGCAGGAGACCATCGCATCCTACCTCTTTCTTCTGCCCAGCCTGATCTTCTTCTTGGGATTCGTCATCTACCCCATGGTCCTGTGCGTGGTCACGAGCTTCTTCGATTCCACCATGAATCGCGCCGACATCTTCGTCGGCCTGGCGAACTACAAAGAGCTGTTCGCAGACCCCATCTTCATCGGCGCACTGAAAAATACCATCATCATCGTCGTGGTCTCCGTGCCTGTTACCTGCGCGTTCTCGCTGTGGGTCAGCTCGGCCATCGTCGATCTGCCGGAGTGGACCACCAGCCTCTTCCGCTGCGTGTTCTATCTCCCCGTCGTCACCGGTTCGGTCGCCGTTACCGTCGTGTGGAAGTGGATGTACAACAACTACTACGGCATCTTCAACTATCTGGGCAAAACGTTCGGCCTCATCGACAAGAACATCAACTGGCTGGGCGATGAGCGGTTCGCTCTGGGCTGCATCATCCTCATCCTGCTGACTACCTCCGTGGGCCAGCCCATCGTTCTGTACGTCTCCGCACTGGGCAACGTGGACCAGTCCATCGTCGAGGCAGCCGAAGTGGACGGTGCCAACGATTTCCAGGCGTTCTGGAAGATCAAGTGGCCCGCCATCATGCCCACCACCCTGTACATCTTGGTCATCACCACCATCAACTCCTTCCAGTGCTTCGCACTGATCCAGCTGCTGACGTCCGGCGGCCCCAACCACAGCACCGACACCATCATGTACTACATCTACTACACCGCATTCAAGCTGTACCGCTACGGCTACGGCAATGCAATGGGCGTTGTGCTGGCGGTCATCATCGCAATCCTGTCGGCGGTCCAGTTCAAACTGGGCAATCAGGACAATTAAGGGAGGTGCCAAACAATGAGTGCAACTGAAAAGAAACAAAAGCCGTTGAAGCGGCACCCCAGCAAGCTCAAGAAAGCCAGCGCCTACACCATCCTGACGCTGATCCTGATCAGCATCGTTGCGGTGACGTTCGCTTTCCCGCTGTATTGGATCATCACCGGTTCGTTCAAGACCGGCGCTGCCATCAACTCCACCACCCCGGAGTGGTGGCCCCATGAGTGGGTGCTGACCAACTACCAGAAGCTGTTCGCGGGCAAGAGCGCTCCGCTGTGGCAGCTGGCCATCCCCTTCAGCGCACGGTTCAGCAGCGACGGCGAGCCCATCTATTTCTCCGTCGGTCCCACGGCTCCGGCTGCGCTGCGCTGGATGATCAACACCGTGTTCATGGCTGTCACCTCCATGATCCTGACCTGCATCACCGCCGCCATGGCGGGCTATGCTCTGGCCAAGAAGCGCTTCGTCGGCCGCAAGGTGCTGTTTACCCTCATCGTCTGCGCCATGGCGCTGCCCAAGCAGGTCATTCTGATTCCCCTTCTGCGGGAGATGAGCTCCCTGAACCTGTACAACACCATCTGGGCCGTCATCTTCCCCATCGTCGGCTGGCCGTTCGGTGTCTTTTTGATGAAACAGTTCAGTGAGGGCATCCCCACCGAAATGCTGGAAGCGGCCCGCATCGACGGTGCGAGCGAAGCAAAGACCTTTGTCAGCATCGTTCTGCCGATGGTCAAACCGGGCGTTGGTGCGCTGGCCATCTTCACCTTCATCAACAGCTGGAACGACTACTTCATGCAGTTGATCATGCTGTCCAGCACCAGCAACCTGACCATTTCGCTGGGCATTGCAAAATTGCAGGCAGAGAACAGCACCGACTTCGGCCTGATCATGGCCGGTGCCGCACTGGCTGCTGTGCCCATCATCATCATCTTCCTCATCTTCCAGAAGTACTTCACCAAGGGCATCGCAATGGGTGCGGTTAAGGGCTAAAATCCCGACCGCCGCCTGCGGCGGAAACAGGGAGGGATTTTTGGCGCAGCGGTCTGCAAGACGCGAGGCCCGCCCAAGGGCCGAAGCGGATGCAGGGCACCGCAAGAGGGCACTGCTTCCTCCCCCAACCAACAACGTCTGAACCATGATTCAATAGAGAAGGAGACAAGTATCATGAAAGACATTTCCAAGTATCAGGGTGTCATCCCTGCGTTCTATGCCTGCTATGACAAGGACGGCCACATTTCCGTGGAGGGCGTCAAGGCCCTCACCCGCCACCTGATCGCCAAGGGCGTCAAGGGCGTGTATGTCGGCGGCTCGTCCGGTGAGTGCATCTATCAGCACCCCGACGAGCGCAAGCAGGTCCTGGAGGCCTTGATGAGCGAAGCCAAGGGCAAGATCACCGTCATTGCCCATGTCGGCTGCAACAACACCGCCGACAGCGTCGAGCTGGCAAAACACGCCGAGAGCGTGGGCGTGGACGCCATTGCTTCCATCCCCCCGATCTACTTCCACCTGCCGGAGTATGCCATCGCCAAGTATTGGAACGCCATGTCCGCTGCTGCCCCCCACACCGATTTCGTCATCTACAACATTCCCCAGCTGGCAGGCACGGCACTGACCATGAGCCTGCTGAAGGAAATGCTGAAGAACCCCAACGTGGTGGCCGTCAAGAACAGCTCCATGCCCACCCAGGACATCCAGATGTTCAAGGATGCCGGCATCGCTGCCCGCGGCGAGGGCAATTTCGTGGTCTTCAACGGCCCCGATGAGCAGTTCGTTTCCGGCCGCGTCATCGGTGCCGACGGCGGCATCGGCGGTACCTATGCTGTCATGCCCGAACTGTATCTGGCCATGAACGAGCATATCAACAAGGGCGAGATCCAGGAAGCTCAGGCCCTCCAGTACGAGGCCGACCGCATCATCTACAAGATGTGCGAGGCACACGGCAACCTGTACGCCGTGCAGAAAGAGATCCTGCGTCGGATGTACGGTCTGGAGCTGGGCGGTGTCCGTGAGCCGATGCCCAGCCTCATCCCCGAAGACGAGCCCATCGTGGCCGAGGCACAGGCCATGATCGAAGCTGCCATTGCGAAACTGTAAATCTGTAAACTAAAAAAGCGCCCCCTCTTCCGTCTCGTTTCTGAGGGGAGAGGGTCGGCGCTCTTTTTGATGGAGGGACCTTATGATCTGCGATACTCTGGAGCACCTGACCCTGTATCAGGGCTTCCACAAGAACCTCGACACGGCCATCACCTTCCTGATGGCCTGTGACCTGAATACCCTGCCGCTGGGCCGCACCGAAGTGGACGGCGACACGGTGTTCATCAACGTGATGGACGCCGAACTCCACCCCAACGAAGGCTCGCATCCGGAATACCACCGCATCTACGCCGATCTGCAGATCGACCTGACCGGCAGCGAGGGCTGGGGCTACGAGACCGCACCCGGCGCCGAAGTGAAGCCCTATGCCCCGGACATCGGCTTTCAGGACAGCCCGGACGCCGTGTTCGGCACTCTGGGCGGCGGACGGTTCGTGCTCTTCTTCCCCGGCGAGCTGCACAAGCCCGGCGTTGCACAGCCCGATTGCAGGAATGTGCGCAAAGCAGTCGTAAAGATCAGAATGGAGGATAAATACCATGGATAAGGAAAAACTGTTTGCTCAGATCAAGGGCGGCCTGATCGTCTCCTGCCAGGCGCTGGAGCACGAGCCGCTGTACACCAAGGAGGGCGGCGTGATGCCCCTGATGGCCAAAGCAGCCGCCATGAGCGGGGCCGTCGGCATCCGCGCCAACACGGTGCGCGACATCACCCAGATCAAGGCCGTCGTGGACCTGCCCGTCATCGGCATCATCAAAAAGGACTACCCCGGCACCCCGATGTACATCACCGTGACCATGAAGGAAGTGGACGAGCTGGTGGCCTGCGGTGTGGACATCCTCGCCGTGCAGGGCACCGGTGCGCTCCGCCCGGACGGCTCCACCTCTGCGGAATTCATCCGCGCCATCAAAGCGAAGTATCCCGACCAGCTGCTGATGGCCGACTGCGACAATTTTGAAAATGCCATGGCCTGCGCCGAAGCCGGTGCTGACTTTGTGGGCACCACGATGCGCGGCTACACCCCGGAGACTCAGGGCATCAACGACATCGACTTCGCGTTCGTCCACAAGCTGGCCGCCGAGTGCCCGGCCAAGATCATCGCCGAGGGACACATCCACTATCCCGAACAGGCCGTCAAAGCACTGGAAGCCGGTGCGTTCGCCCTCGTGGTCGGCGGTGCCATCACCCGCCCCGCCGAGATCACGGCCCGCTTCACCGGTGCCATCAACGCCATGAACCACTGACGCGGAGACGTTTTTATGAAGACAAAACAGTATCTTGCCATTGATATCGGCGGCACCTCCGTCAAGCTGGGCATCGTGGATGAGACCGGTGCCGTGCTGGCCAAAGCCGAGGAGAGCGTCAGCTTTGACGGCTACGAGACGCCCATCCTGACCACGGTGTGCAAGGCAGCCAAAGCCTTTGTGAAAGCTCAGAACCTCTCCCCTGCCGCCCTTGTCGGCGTGGGCGTTTCGGCCACCGGACAGATCGACAGCCGCGCCGGAACGGTCGTCGGCACCTGCGGCAATCTGCCCCACTACATCGGCTCCCCCATCAAAGCGGAACTTGAATCGCTGTTCGGCCTGCCCGTGACCGTAGCGAACGACGCCAACTGCATGTGCCTGGGCGAAGTCTGGGTCGGCGGTGCAAAGGGCTATACCGACGTCATCGGGGTGACGCTGGGCACTGGCGTCGGCGGCGGCATCCTGACCGGGGGCCGCCTGCTGGAAGGTGCCCGTGGTCTGGGCGGTGAGCTGGGCCACTACCGGCTCCACGCGCTCGATGGTGTGCCGTGCACCTGCGGAGCTGCGGGCTGCTGGGAGCGCTACGCCGCCACCACCGCACTCGTCCGTGCTGCGCAGGAGAAAGACCCCGCCTGGACGAACGGCCGCGCGATCTTCGCCGCCGCGCAGGCAGGCAACGAGACCGTCCTTGCCCTGCTGGATCACTGGACGGACGAGATCGCGCAGGGGCTTGCCGGCATGGTGCACATCTTCAACCCCCAGCTGATCCTGATCGGCGGCGGCGTGAGCGCCCAGCAAAAGCTGCTCATCGACCCCATTGCGGCCAAGGTGAGAGCCTCCGTGATGCCCGCCTTTGCCGAAGGGCTGGAGATCCGCGCCGCCCAGCTGCACAACGACGCCGGAATGGTCGGTGCCATCTACTATTTCCGCCAGAGCCATCCGGAACGATAACTCAAAAAGGAGTGTATTTGCGATGAAAACTCACATTCTCTGCCTGGGCGACTCCAACACCCACGGCTATTGCGCCGACCCGAAGGACAACGCCGACGGCGGCATCCGCTTCAATGAGGACGAGCGCTGGACCTGCCGTTTGCAGACCGCGCTGGGCAGCCAGTACCTTGTCACGGAAGAGGGCCTGTCCGGCCGGACGACCGTTTTCGTGGACCCCATCCACGAATCCATGGACGCTCTGAGCGTCGCGTATGCCCTGCTGAAGAGCCATGAGGTCATCGACCTGCTCATCATCATGCTGGGCACGAACGACGTCAAGGAGCGTTTTGGTGCCAACGCCGCCTGCATCGGCGTCGGCATGGAGCGGCTGATCCAGAAGTGCAAGAGCGTGGATTGCTGGGGCGGCAAGGAGCCCAACATCCTCATCGTGGCACCGCCCCGCATCAAGGAGGGCTTCCACGACGAAGTCATGGGCGACGGCTGCGTGGAGAAGTCCCGCGGGGTGGCTGCGCAGTTCCAGATGATCGCCGCGCGCAACCATGTGCATTTCCTCGATGCAGAGGGGTGCGAGTTCAACCAGATCGACTTCATGCACCTGACCCGCCACGGCCACGCGCAGCTGGCTGAAAAGCTGGCCGAAGTGGTGCCGATGCTCCTTTGAGCGAATAAAAAACCCTCTCCGCCACGCTGACGCATGCCTGCTCCCCCGAAAGGGGGAGCTTTTTGATGCCGTAACATACAGCACCAGACCCCGCCCTTTGGGCGGGGCGGCATTGCGAAGCAATGACGGAGAGGGTTTTTATGGTTCGATCAGATGTAATCCGAGATGTACGGGATCTTGTGGAAGAGCACATCGTCCAGACGCTCAACGGCCTCTTCTCTGCCCTCGATGCGCTCCAGCTCATACAGACGTTCTGCCGTCTTATAGCCCAGCAGCAGGGTGGAAAGGGTGCCGATGCCCATTTTGAGATGATGCTCCGGCGGTTCCTGGGTCTGGGTGCATTCGCCGTTTTCGAACTTCACCGTGAAGGTGCGGTCGTTCCATGGGAGGAGCTTGTCCTCGATCTCCAGCGCGATGGTCAGGGTGCCACCGTCCGGGTCGCAGGGATAATCGGCGAGGAAGTCTTCCACGTCGATGATGCGGCCCATGGCATAGGGGCGGATGCTCTCTTTGATGTCGCCATCGTCCATCTCAAAGGCGATGGGCTCGCTGAAATAGGTGCTGCCGTGCACCTCGTCGATCATGGAATCGTGGGCGTGGATGTACTCCCACAGGCCTTTCTGCGCCTCGCGGTTCAGATAGACCATTTCCTTGATGTGCATGATGTCGTTCTTGATGAGGTAGACCATGTAGCCGCAGGGCTTATCCTTGACGTTGTAATAGACGGCCACATTGGTGTCGTCCTCATCCCAGCGCCAGTATTCCTCCCACGCGAGGCTGTTGCGGAACAGGCACCCATGGGTGATGGACGCAAAGTGGGAGTGCAGCTCATGGAACTCGGTGTTGTCCCAGGAGACGCGGCGGACGTAGCCGGGCGCTTTGACCTTGGTGGGGATCTGCCGGTCCTTGATGTTGAACGAGATCTTGTTGGAGACGATCTCCCACCCCAGATGATGGTACAGCGGGATGGAATACGGGTAGAGCAGCGCGAAGGATTTGCCCTCCTCGTGCATCTGGGTCAGACCCTGGATCATCAGCTTTTTCATGATGCCCTGACCGGTGTACTCCGGGTAGGTGCAGACGCTGGTGACAAAGCCGACATGGTACACCGTATCGTAGATGTTCATCTTCAGCGGGTAGACCGCGAACTGCGAGATGAGGTCTTCGCCATCGAAGCAGCCCAGCACATCGGCGCGCTCCAGCACCGGGAACTTGGACTGCTTGATCTCATCGTCCTTCCAGCCGGTGGCGGTCAGTTCCTCTTCCGTGACCTGAAAAGTATACCGCAGCAGCGCGTTGTACTGGTCCAGATCCTTCGGTTCGAGGTAGCGGGTGGTATAATGTTCTGCGGCGTTCATGATAACGCCCCCGAAATCACGGAGTCAGACGGTTGGGGCCGCGGAACAGGAACTCGGCTTCCTTGATGGGCAGACCGCAGAGCAGCATGGTCAGGCGGTCGATGCCCAGACCGAAGCCGCCGTGCGGCGGGCAGCCATACTGGAAGAACTCCAGATAGAACTTGACATCCTCGGCCAGACCCTTTTCCTCGGCCTGCTTCTTCAGCACCTCATAGCGGTGCTCGCGCTGTGCGCCGGTGGTGATCTCGACACCGCGCCAGATCAGGTCGTAGCCCTGGGGCACACCGTTCTCGTCGCGCATGTGGTAGAACGCGCGCTTCTCGGCGGAGTAATCGGTGATGAACAGGAACTCGTGGCCATAGTGCTTCTTGACCCACTCATAGCTCAGGCGCTCGGCCTCGGTGGTCAGGTCACCCTTTTCAGAGTCATCGACGGTGTAGCCGAACTCCTCTTCCAGGCCCTTGTACAGGTCGGCCAGCTTGACCACGGGGAACGGAGTCTCCGGGACGATGACCTCCTGACCGAAGGCTTCCTGGATCTGCTCGCCGTATGCTTCCTTGACGGCGGCAAGGCCAGCCTTCAGCAGTTCTTCCTCCATCTTCATGACATCGCGGAAGGAGGTGATGTAGCTGAACTCCAGATCGAAGCCGGAGAACTCGGTGGCGTGCTTGTTGGTGTAGCTCTTCTCGGCACGGAAGACGGGGCCGGTTTCAAAGATGCGCTCGAAGCCGGCAGCCATGGCCATCTGCTTGTAGAACTGGGGGCTCTGTGCCAGGTAGGCGTTGCGGTCAAAGTAATCGACCTTGAACACCTCGGAGCCGCTCTCGCTGGCCGCAGCGATCAGCTTGGGGGTGTGGATCTCGATGAAGTTCTGGTCCAGCAGGAACTTGCGCATGGCGTTGACCATGCAGCTCTGGGCCTTGAACATCAGCTGGTTCTCATCGGTGCGCAGATCGACCCAGCGGTAATCAATGCGCTGGTCGATGCTGGAGCGCTCGACGGCCTTCTTCTTTTTGGTCGCGGCGATCTCCTTGCGGACGATGGGCAGTGCGTCCGAAATGCTCTCGATCTCGATGTCGGTGGGGATCATCTCGATGCCGCCCATCTTGACGTAATCGTTCTCCACCACCTTGCCGGTGACGGTGATGACGGAATCCGGGGTCAGCTGGTCGATGGTGTCCACCAGTTCGGGGTGGTCGGCCTTCTCGACAGTGATCTGGAGCTTGCCGGTAATATCTTTCAGCACGATAAAGGCCATGGCTTTGCTGTTGCGCAGATTCTCGATAAAGCCCTGGACTTTGACCGTATTGCCAATTTCCTTTTGTACCTCGTTGATGTAGGTGCGGTTCATGGAAATCCTCCTTCGTATTCTTGTGTACTTTTTTATTATAGCCTTTTTGCGGGAGAAATCAACCCAAAACCCCCATCTTCGTCCGCAACTTCTCCCCGCTGCGGCCTCTTCGTTCACGCTTTGCGCTGTCCCTTACCCTTTTTTCTTTTCGTGCAGGGTGCCGGTGCCGCCCTCGACGACGCCGTCGTGGTCCAGCACGGCGACGATGGTGCCAAAGAAGCACTTCAAGTCCATGCCGAAGCTCAGATGCTCCACATAGTAGCCGTCGAGCTTGGCCTTCTCGTCGATCTCCAGCTCATCGCGGCCGTGGATCTGCGCCCAGCCGGTCAGGCCGGGGCGGACATCGTTGGCTCCGTATTTGTCGCGCTCGGCCAGCAGGTCATACTGGTTCCACAGCGCCGGGCGCGGGCCGATGACCGCCATGTCGCCCACGAAGATGTTCCACAGCTGGGGCAGCTCATCGAGGCTCGTTTTGCGCAGAAAATGCCCCACCCGCGTGATATACTGGTCCGGGTCCTTGAGCATGTGGGTGGGCATATCATGCGGGGTATCCATGCGCATAGTGCGGAATTTGAGGATGTTGAAATGCTGTTTGTGGATGCCCACCCGCTTCTGTTTGAACAGGATGGGGCCCGGCGAATCCACCTTGATGGCGATGCAGAGGATGAGCAGCAGCGGCGATAACACGATCATGCCGCAAAGCGACAGGATGACCGCCAGCAGCCGCTTGATGCCGTTACGATACATAGAACTTTCTCTCCCTTATTCGTTGGTGTGGATGGAACGGTTCTAGTATACCAAGCTCTCCGACATTTTTCAATTCATCGCGCAAGGTTTTCCGGAACACCCGCATCCGGAGTATGGGCAGCCCGCCGCCGGGCAAACGCCGGTTTTGTTGCATTTTTCAGCCGGTTTTGCCCCTTGTTTCGGGCGGCGTTCTGCCGTATCATACCACTGGAATGACGTTGTGAGTTTTTTATCCTAAAGGAGGGTCCCATCATGATCCAGAGATTTTCTTTCGGGCATCCCATCCCCACCGGGAGCGTCGAGCAGGTGCTCCCCCTCTGCGCAGGCACCGTCCCCTTTCTGACCCCGGCCGCCGAAGGCTGGACGTATCGGATGCGGGAAGACTGCGTCGTCTATGGCCTGGGCGAGATGCCCCGCGGGATGAACAAGCGCGGCTGGCATTACATCGCCAACAACACCGATGAATCGCACCACACCGAGGACAAGCTCTCGTACTATGGTGCGCACAATTTTCTGCTCATCCGGAACGGGGAGGACTGCTTCGGTCTCTTTGTGGATTTCCCCGGAAAAGTCCATTACGACATCGGCTACACCCGGTACGACACGCTGTGCTTCCACACCGAGGAGCCGGACTACGAGCTGTACGTCCTCTCCGGTGGGGACGAGAACGCGCTCTGCAAAGAGTTCCGTGCCCTCATCGGGCGCAGCTACATCCCGCCGAAGTGGGCGTTCGGCCTGGCGCAGAGCCGCTGGGGCTACAAGACCGAAGAAGATGTGCGGGAGGTCGCCCGCCAATACAAGGCAAACGGCCTGCCGCTGGATATGATCTGCATGGACATCGACTACATGCAGGACTACGCCGATTTCACCGTCGACCGGGAGCGTTTCCCCGACCTGAAAAAGCTCTCCGATGAGCTGAAGGCGGAGGGCATCCGGCTGGTGCCCATCATCGACGCGGGGGTCCGCATCGACGATGCCGACGCGACCTGCAAAGAGGGGCTGGAAAAAGGCTACTTCTGCAAAAAGGCCGACGGCACCCCCTTCGTGGCGGCGGTCTGGCCCGGCAAGGCCTACTTTGCCGATTTCCTGCGGCCAGAGGTGCGGGAATGGTTCGGCGGGCGGTACAAGGTTCTGACCGACCTCGGCATCGAGGGCTTCTGGAACGACATGAACGAACCGTCCCTCTTCTACTCGCCGGACCGGCTCCGGGCCTTTCTGGACTCCATGGCCGCTCTGCGCGAAAAGGACAACATCGAGCAGGAGGAATTTTTCAGCCAGGTCGTGGGCGGCGCGATGGGCCTGATGAACAGCCCCGAAGACTATGCCAGCTTCTACCACGAAGTGAACGGCCAGAAGATCCGTCACGACAGGGTGCACAACCTCTACGGCGGCAGCATGACCCGCGCAGCGGGCGAAGCCTTCGCAAAACAGCACCCGGAAAAGCGGATGCTGCTGTACAGTCGCTCCAGCGTGATCGGTTCGCACCGGTACGGCGGCATCTGGCTGGGCGACAACAACGCCTCCTGGGGGCAGCTGCTGGCCAACATCCAGATGATGCCCAGTGTGCAGATGTGCGGCTTTTTGTATGCCGGTGCCGACCTGTGCGGCTTCAGCTCTGACACCACGCCGGACCTTGCCCTGCGCTGGCTGGAATTCGGCCTCCTGACCCCGCTGATGCGCAACCACTCCGCCATCGGGACCCGGATGCAGGAATACTACCGCTTCCCGGAGATGCTGCCCGCCATCCGCCGGATGCTGCACCTGCGCTACGCCCTGCTGCCCTACCTGTACAGCGAATTCATGAAGGCCGCGCTTGAAAATGGCTCCTACTTCCGCCCGCTAGCCTTTGATTACCCCGCCGACCCCGACGCCCGCGAGGTGCAGGACCAGCTCCTGCTCGGCGAAGGGCTGATGGCCGCGCCCATCTACACTCAGAACACCCATGGCCGGATGGTCTATCTGCCGGAGCCCATGAAAATGCTCCGCCTGCGCAGCGTGGACGACTACGACGAGGAAGTTCTCCCCGCCGGGCATCACTACCTGCGCTGTGCGCTGGATGAGGTGCTGCTCTTCCTCCGGCCCGGCTGCATCGTGCCGGTGGCAGCACCGGCCGACAACACCGCCCAGCTGGACGACACGCAGCTGACCCTGTGGAGTTATCTCCCGGACGGAGGCTCTGCCGCCTACCGGATGTACACCGACGACGGCTTCACCACCGACTATGACGCGCCGGAGCACTGGCGGCTCATCCGGAGCTGAGCCGTCCGCACCGGAAACGCAGCCTTTCGGCTCGATTTTATCCAAATTTTCCTTGTAATTTACGTTTTCAGGGACTATAATAAGAAATTGTGCCGCCCTCTCCGGAAGGCGGCGCTTTCTGATGAAAAACAACGAATTTTTTGATCCCAGCCTGATGCAAGGAGGAAGCGATTCATGGCACAACTGACCCGGACGGGCGATCTGACCAGCGGCCCGCTGCTGAAAAAGATCATCCTGTTTTCCCTGCCGCTGGCAGCATCCAGCATTTTGCAGCTCCTGTTCAATGCTGCAGACGTGGTGGTCGTCGGACGGTTCGCGGGCAGCACCGCGCTGGCCGCTGTCGGCTCGAACGGTGCGCTCATCAACCTGCTGGTCAACCTGTTCGTAGGGCTTTCGCTGGGCGCGAACGTCGTCGCAGCCCGCTGCTTTGGTGCCAAAGACGAGCGCGGGGTGCAGAACACCGTCCAGACTTCTGTCACGCTGGGGCTCGTCAGCGGTGTGCTGCTGGCCTTTGTCGGCTTTTTCGCGGCACGCGGCCTGCTGGAACTGATGTCCTGCCCGGAAGACGTCATTGACCTTTCGACGCTGTATCTGAAGATCTACTTCATCGGGATGCCGATGACCATGCTGTACAACTTCAACGCCTCGCTGCTGCGCGCTGTAGGCGACACCCGCCGCCCGCTGTACTGTCTGGCCGTGTCCGGCGTCATCAATGTGGTGCTGAACCTCGTTTTCGTCATCCTGTTCCAGATGAGTGTGGCGGGCGTGGCGCTGGCCACCATCATCAGCCAGACGGTCTCTGCCCTCATGGTCACCGTCCTGCTCATGAAAGAAGAAGGCCCCCTTCACCTCGACCTGCGGCATCTGGGCTTCCACAAAGGGGCGTTGGTGCAGATCCTGAAGATTGGCCTGCCTGCCGGTCTGCAGAGCACCGTGTTCAGCCTCTCCAATGTCGTCATCCAGTCGGCGGTCAATTCCTTCGGCTCCACGATCGTGGCGGGCAACTCGGCCGCTGCCAACATCGAGGGCTTTATCTACACCGGCATGAACGCCTTTGCTCAGGCTGCTGTCACCTTCACCAGCCAGAACGTGGGTGCCCGCCGGTATGACAACCTCGACCGCGTCATGCGGAACTGCCTGCTCTGCGCCGTGGTGGTCGGCATCGTGCTGGGCGGCGGTGCCTACCTTGCCGGTGAGGGGCTGCTCCACTTCTATTCCACCGATGAAACGGTCGTCGCCGCCGGTCTGGCCCGGATGAAGGTCATCTGCACCAGCTACTTCCTCTGCGGCATCATGGACACGCTGGCCAGCTGCCTGCGCGGCCGGGGCTACTCCGTCCTGCCCATGATCGTCAGTCTGGTGGGCAGCTGCCTGCTCCGTCTGGTGTGGATCGCCACCATCTTCCAGCTGTTCCGCTCCACGACCACGCTGTACATCAGCTACCCCATCAGCTGGCTCCTGACCGCTTCCGTCCACCTCGCCTGCCTGCTGGTGGTGCGGCACAAAATGAACAACGCAGGGCAGCCGGTAAAGATCGCGGCTTAAACTCAAAAAAGAACAGGGCTGTTGCGTACTCCTCCAGTCACGGCATTCGCCGTGCCAGCCCCCTCTGGGAGGGGGCCTAAAAGCCTCCCTCTTAGAGGGAGGTGGCATCGCGTGAGCGATGTCGGAAGGAGTAAAGCAACAGCCCTGCTTTTTCATATTCTTTTTTCGAGCAGATACCGGTCATAGCCGCCGTACATCTCCCGGCGGGCCGCAATGGTGAAGCCGCAGGCGAGCGCGTTGTTTAAGCTGTACTGATTTTCCGGGCTGACGGTTGCCCCGATGCCCACGATGCCGGGCCGCAGAAGCGGCAGGGCGGCTTCCAGCAGCTTCCGCTGCAAGCCGTTGCCCCGCCAGTCCGGGTGGACAACGGCGCTGTCGGCATTGGCCCAGTGGTCCCACTCGGCCTGCGGGATGCCCAAAAAGGCCGCATAGTTGTGTTCGCTCTGCCCACAGTACCGCAGGATGAAATAGGCCCCCAGCCGCTCTCCATCGAACACACCCAGACACAGATCGTGTGCAAGATAAGCTGTGATGTTTTCCTGTGTGTCGGGCACGAACTGCTCCGGGTGCGGCATGGCGGCCCGCACTTCATTTTGCAGCGCGTAAAATGCGGCGGCGTCCGCCGGGCCGCACCGGCGCACCGCAACGGGAAGTGCGGCGGGCTGACCGCATACTTTGTTCAGCAGAAGTTCCATTTCCAAGACCCTCCAAAATAAAATCATACTTTCTTCCGGATTCCAGTAGAATTGCCGTTTGAAATCATCTCATCTTATGTTATAATGAATACAAGAAAATTTGTCCAGTAAAACTTTGGGGTTGCCGGGCAGTTTTTCGGAAAGTCCAGGCGGGAGCTTCCCGCCCGTGAACCGGAGGATACAACCTATGAAAGATTCCAGCTCTTCGTCTATCCGCCTGGGCGGGGCCGTCATCAGCGACCGCATTGTGTCGGCCCTGCTGGAGGAACTGCGCACCGGGCGCTACGCCGACGCAGACCGTCTGCCCGCAGAGGTCGATCTGGCTGCACAGCTCAGCGTCAGCCGCACAGTCATCCGCGATGCTCTGAGCGAGATGGAGCGTGCCGGTTACATCGAGCGGGTGCGCGGCATCGGCACCGTGGTCAACCGCACGGTGCTCAACCTGCGCAGCCGGTTGGACCAGAAGCTGGAATACTACCCGCTGATCCGCAGCTTTGGCAGCTACCCCCACGCCGATGGCATCCAGATCTATCCCATCCGCGCCGGGGCCGAGCTGGCCCGCGACCTGGCCATTGAACCGGGGGATGAGGTGATCTGCATCAAAAAGCGCATCCTCGCCGACACCACCCCGGTCATCTACTCCATCGATTATCTGCCCCGCGCCCTGTTTGGCAGCCGGGACTACACCCGCATCGACCTGAGCGGCGGCGTGTTCGATATCCTGGAGCAGGAGTGCAGCCAGCAGATCTCGTCCAACGTGGCGCACCTGAAGGCCAGCTGCGGCGACGAGTCCATCCGCGCTGCCATGCGGCTGGCACCGGGCGAGGCCATGCTGCTGCTCGACGAGATCTGTTTCAACCGGCTGTGTCATCCGGTCATGCGCTCGCTGAGTTATTACACCAACTTCTTCGATTTTTCCATTCTGCGAAAATTACTTTGACGGAGGTAAAAATCCATGCGCCATCTGATCGACCCCTTGGATCTCAGCCCGGAAGAGATTACTTCCCTGCTGGACCTGGCTGACCGCATCCGCAGCGACCCGGCTGCTTACCAGGACGTCGCGGCCCACAAAAAGCTCGCCACCCTGTTCTACGAGCCGTCCACCCGCACCCGCCTCTCCTTTGAGGCGGCCATGCTGAACCTGGGCGGCCATGTGCTGGGTTTTCCGAGTGAGAACGTTTCCAGTGCCTCCAAGGGCGAAAGCGTTGCCGACACCATCCGTGTGGTCTCCTGCTACGCCGACATCGTGGCCATGCGCCACCCGAAAGAAGGTGCGCCCCTGCGCGCCAGCCGCTACTCCCGCATCCCGGTCATCAACGCGGGCGACGGCGGCCACCAGCACCCCACCCAGACCATGACCGACCTGATGACCATCCGCACCCGGATGGGCCGTCTGGACGATCTGACCATCGGCCTGTGCGGCGATCTGAAGTTCGGCCGCACCGTCCACTCCCTCATCAAGACCATGGCCCGCTGTAAAAACATCCGCTTCGTGCTCATCAGCCCGGAAGAGCTGCGTGTGCCCGATTATATCATCAAGGATGTGCTGGAAGCCAACGGCATCGCCTACCGCGAGACCCGCAGCCTGGAGGACTCCATGCCGGAGCTCGACATCCTCTATATGACCCGTGTGCAGAAGGAGCGCTTCTTCAACGAGGAAGACTACGTCCGCCTGAAAAACAGCTACATCCTGACCAGCGACAAGATGGCGCTGGCCAAGGAACACATGGCCGTGCTGCATCCCCTGCCCCGCGTGAATGAGATCGCGCTGGACGTGGACGACGACCCCCGCGCCGCTTACTTTGAGCAGGTGCAGAACGGCGTCTACGTCCGCATGGCGCTCATCATGACGCTGCTGGGTCTGGCCGACCCCAAAACCAAGGAGGAACATTGAAATGCTGAACATTGATGAGATCCAGAATGGCATCGTGATCGACCACATCAAGGCAGGCACCGCTATGGGCCTGATGGATCTGCTGGGCATCAAGGGCAACCGCACCGCCAATGTGGCGCTGATCCAGAATGCCCGCTCCCACAAGGCCGAATGCGGCCGCAAAGACATCATCAAGGTGGAGGGCGATGCGTCCTGGCTGAACCTGGACGTCCTGGCTTACCTGGACCCCAACATCAGCGTGACCATCATCCAGGATGGCAAGGCGGTCAAGAAGGAGAAGCCCCAGCCCCCCAAGCGTCTGGTCAACATCGTGCGGTGCAAGAACCCGCGCTGCATCTCCTCCATTGAGGAAGAGTGCGACCAGATCTTTGAGCTGAGCTCCAACGGCAAGTATCGCTGCATCTACTGCGAGCAGGAGCTGCAGGTCAAACCGGAATAATTATAACCCCTATAACCCCGCGTGGAAACGCGGGGTATGCAGAACGGCCCCATAGGGGCCACAATACCAGCCGCGCCGAAAGGCGCACAAAGAGCGACGTCAACCGCATACTGACGTCGCTCTTAATATTTTTCTGTCTACTTGACGTGGTGCACTTCAAGTGCTTCTCTTCAACGAAGTAGACTACAGATGTTTTTTATTAGTTTAGAAAAAGCTCACCTGGCTGCTCTCCGGCAGGTCGCCGAGGGCACCCACCTGGCGCAGGCGGTCCAGGATGGCGTTGCTGACGCCGGACGCCTGCTGCAATTCCTCAATGGACAGATACTCCTGCCCCTGGATGGTCGCTTTTTCCAGTGCATCGGCGGCGGCACCGCCCAGACCCTTCAGCGACGAAAACGGCAGGCGGACTTTGCCGTCCTCCACGATGTAGCTGGAACCGCGGCTCTTGCCCAGTTCGATGGGCAGGAACTCATAGCCGCGCACCAGCATCTCGTTGACGAGCTGCAGCGAAACGAGGACGTCTTCATCCTTGGCGTTTTTCTCTTCCTTCAGGCGGCGCTTGACCTCGTTCATGTGGGCGCGGGCCACTGCGGCACCGCCCACAGCGGCTTCGTAGTCGATGTCGTCGCCGCGCACCGTGAAGTAGACCGCATAAAACGCCTGGGGCCGATAGATCTTGAACCACATCAGCCGGATGGCCGACATCAGGTAGGCCACCGCATGGGCTTTCGGGAACATATACTTGATCTTCCGGCAGGATTCGATGTACCAGTCCGGGACCTCGTGCTCCCGCATGGCCTCTTCCCAGCCGGGCTTGAAGCCGCCCTTGGCCACCTTGCCCTTACGGACGGCCTCCATGATATCAAAGGCCATCTTCGGTTCCAGCCCCTTGCGGAGCAGATAGAGCATGATGCTGTCACGGCAGCCGATGACCTCGGCGATGGTGCAGGTGCCGCTGCGAATCAGCTCATCGGCGTTATTGGTCCAGACATCCGTGCCATGGGACAGGCCGGAGATCTGGATCAGCTCGGAGAAGTTTTTGGGCCGTGCCTCCACCAGCATTCCGCGCACGAAGTTCGTGCCCATTTCCGGGATGCCGAAGGTGCCGGTCTGGCTGTCGATCTGCTCCGGCGTCACGCCCAGCGCTTCCGGGCTGGTCAGCAGACTGTACACCTTGGGGTCGTTCATGGGGATGGAGTCGATCGGGATGCCGGTGTACTCCTCAAAATACTTGTAAAAAGTGGGCATATCGTGACCCAGTTCGTCCAGCTTGAGCAGGGTATCATGGAGGTATTTGAACTCGAAATGGGTGGTCAGCAGGCCGCCCGCCACGTCATCGGCCGGGTGCTGGATGGGGCAGAAGTCGTAGATCTCGTAGGTGTCGGGCACAACGACCATGCCGCCGGGGTGCTGGCCGGTGGTGCGCTTGACGCCGGTGCAGCCCAGCGTCAGGCGGTTCTCCTCGGCGTGATTGACCGTTCTCCCCCGCTCTTCCAGATATTTTTTGACGTAGCCATACGCTGTTTTGTCCTGGATGCCGGACACGGTGCCGGCCTTGAAGACGTTGGCTTTGCCGAACAGCTCCTCGGTGTAGCGGTGGACGTTGGACTGGTACTCGCCGGAGAAGTTCAGGTCGATATCCGGTTCCTTATCGCCGTAAAAGCCCAGGAAGGTCTCGAACGGGATGTCGTGGCCGTCCACGAGCATCCGGGTGCCGCAGTGGGGGCAGTTTTTATCCGGCAGGTCGAAGCCGTCGTCCACGCTGCCGTCGGTGATGAACTCGCTGTGTTTGCACTTGGGGCAGCGGTAGTGAGGCGGCAGGCTGTTGACCTCCGAGATGCCGGAGAAGTGGGCCACAGCCGACGAGCCGACCGAACCACGGCTGCCCACCTGATAGCCGCCCGCGTTGGAGTAGGCCACCAGCTTGACCGCAATGACGTACAGGACCGCGTAGCCGTGACCGCAGATGGAGTCCAGCTCCTTTTGCAGCCGCTTCTCGACGATCTCCGGCAGCGGGTCGCCGTAATCCCGCTTGGCGTGTTCCCACGTTGCATCGCGCAGTTGCTGCTCTGCACCCTCAATGCTGGGCGGGTAGGTACCGCGTGGGATGGCACGGACATTGCCGTCGATGGAAGCCGCGATCTTGCGCGGGTTGGTCACAACGATCTCATACGCCTTTTCTTTGGGCAGATAGCTGAACTGTTTCAGCATGTCCTCGGTGGTGCGGTAGAACAGCGGCGGCTGGTTGTCGGCATCCTTGAAGCCGTTGCCCGCTTGAAGGACAGAGCGGTAGATGGCGTCTTCCGGCTCGGTGAAATGGACGTCGCCGGTGGCGATGACCGGCTTGTGCAGGTCTTCGCCCAGCTGGATGACAGTGCGGTTGAAATCCTTGATGACCTCCTCGCTGTCCACCTTGCCCTCGCGGACCATATAGGCGTTGTTGCCCAGCGGCTGGATCTCCAGCACATCGTAATAGGCCGCGATCTTCTTCAATTCCTCGTAGGAGCGTCCCTCCACGATGGCGCGGTAAAGTTCACCTGCTTCACAGGCAGAGGTCAGGATGAGGCCGTCGCGGTACTTGTTCAGCAGGCTGCGGGGCACACGGGGCTTTTTGAAGAAGTAGTTGACATGGGCCTCGCTGACGATCTTGTACAGATTTTTCAGGCCCATCTGGTTCTTGACCAGAATGATGAGGTGGTAGTATTTCTTCTTCAGCACCTCACGGTTGCCGCCCAGGCCGGTGTTGATGTCGCTGACGGCTGTGACCTGCTTTTCTTCCAGATCCTTCAGCATCACGCAGAAAATGCGGCCCAGCGCCCCGGCATCCTCGCAGGCGCGGTGGGCCTCGTAGGCGGGCAGTTCCAGATGCTTGTTGATGGTGCCCTGCTTGTAGTTGTGCAAGCCGGGGTACATGGCCTGCGCCATGGTCAGGGTGTCGATATAGGTCGGTTCAAACGAGATGCCGCTCCGTTTGGCCGCGATGCGGAGGAAGCGGATGTCGAACGAGTGGGCGTTGTGGGCCACCAGAATGCGTCCGCCTGCAAAATCCAGGAACGCCTGCAATGCCTCGGCCTCACTGGGGGCATCGGCGACCATCTCGTTGGTGATGCCGGTCAGCTCGGTGATCTTGGGTGTGATGGGCTTTCCGGGTTTGACGAAGGTGTCAAATTCCTCCACGACTTCGCCGTTTTTCACGATGACGCCGCCGATCTCGGTCAGGTACTCCACGTTGGGGTCCAATCCGGTGGTCTCGGTATCGAACACGCAGAACTCCCCCGTCAGGGGCGCATCCTGCACACCGTAGACGCAGGGGATCATGTCGTCCACGAAATAGGCCTCGCAGCCGTAGATGAGCTTGAAGTTCGGGTCACTTTTGTGGATGTCGTCCGCTGCCAGCATGGCTTCCGGATAGCCCTGACAGACGCCGTGGTCGGTGATGGCGATCGCCGGGTGCCCCATCCGATGGGCCAGCCGGACGATGCCGCCGGGGTCGCAGAACGCATCCATGCTGGACAGCTTGGTATGCAGATGCAGCTCCACCCGCTTGACCGGGGCGTGGTCCTCCCGCTTTTTCCGCTCAACGAACAGCACATCGTAGGGATACACGATGTAGTCATGTTCATATTTGTCATACGAGCAGTCGCCGCGGACGATGATGGTGGTGCCCTTGGCGATGGACTCCCACTTCGAGCAGTCCTCCCCTTCCTGCGCGCGGATCTTCAGGTTGATGGAACCGGTGTAGTCGGTGATGGAAACGGTGTAGATCTTGCGGTAATTGCCCTTGACCTCCGTGAAGAAGACGTCGCCCCAGATGATGCACTTGCCGCCCTCGCCGCCCAGCTCCTTGAGGGGCGTGAGATTCTTGGGGGCAAACATCTTTCCGTGGAAGATGGTGACGGGTTTGTCGGTGAGGTCGAGGCCGTCCACCTTGATGGACGGAGCGGTGTTCTTTTTCTCGAACTTGACCACCGGCGGCGCGATCTTGCGCTCCAATTTTTCCTCCATCTGGCGCAGTTCGGCTTCACCCACCGCACTGGTCAGGGTGACTTTGGGCTTGACGCCGGTGTGCGCAGCCACCCGCTCGGCCAGCAGGCGCTCAAACTCCATCTCCTGCAAGAATTTGGTGCCGTGGCAGACGCCGATGGCGATGTTCTGCCCGGTGATGCGGATGGTGCACCGGTCCAGAAAGCCGTTGATGGGCACACCATCCCGCTTCATCTCCTCCATCAGCTCCCGCAGGGCCGTTTCGTTCAGTGAGGGATAACCGAAGAGGTTGTGGATGCGCAGTTCGAAGCCCTCATAATCGGGCTGCAGCGAGGCCGTCAGCCGCGCACACAGCCCCTTGTCCAGCGGAGCGGAGCTGCGCAGGGTGAAGATGACCTGTCGCTCCTGCCGCAGCATCTGGGCATGCTCTACGACAACGCGCCCGAAGCAGGACGCGAAATCCGGGTCCGCCATGAACTGCGGCCACAGCTGGGATACGAGTGGTGTCACAATGGTACTCCTTTGGTCGATGCGTTGACAGCACAAACTGCTGCGTTCTTTCTCAAAAGAGCGCAGCAGCGTATGGTTCAGATTCTCCGTCAGATCTTATAGATCTCATCCATGAACTGGTCGAGGATATTATCCCCGGTCAGCTTCTTGATGGGCTGGCCGTGGATGAACAGAACGGCCTCGCCCTTGCCGCCGGCAATGCCGATATCGGCTTCGCGGGCCTCGCCGGGGCCGTTGACCACGCAGCCCATGACGGCCACTTTGATGGATTTCTTGTAACCTTGCAACCGCTTTTCGACCTCGTTGGCGATCTCGGTGCAGGGGTACTGGGTGCGGCCGCAGGTCGGGCAGGTGATGACCTCCGGGCCGGCCACCGGGAAGCCGACCGCGCGCAGGATGTTGTAGCCCGCTTCCACTTCCTTTTCCGGCTCCGCAGCCAGCGAGACGCGGATGGTGTCGCCGATGCCTTCCAGCAGCATCCCGCCGATGCCCATGCCGGACTTCAGCAGGCCCATCTGGTAGGTGCCCGCCTCGGTGACGCCCACATGGAGCGGGTAATCGGTGACGGCACTCAGCTGGCGGTAGGCCTCCATCATGCGGGGGACGTTGGAGTTTTTGATGGAGATGACGATGTTGTTGAAATCAAACTTTTCCAGCAGGCGGACGTGATACAGCGCACTTTCCACCATGGCTTCGGGCACGGGTGCGCCATACCGGGCCAGGATGTGCTTTTCCAGACTGCCGCCGTTGACGCCGATGCGGATGGGGATATTCTTCTGCTGGCAGGCCTGCACCACAGCTTTGACGCGGTCGTCGTCGCCGATGTTGCCGGGGTTGATGCGGATCTTATCCACGCCCACGTCTGCGCAGGCCAGTGCGGCCTTGTAATCAAAGTGGATATCCGCCACGATGGGGATATTCACCGCATTCTTGACGGCCTCGATGCACTTGGCATCTGCTGCGCTGGGGCAGGTCACGCGCAGGATCTGACAGCCCGCCGCCTCGCAGCGCTTCGCCTGCGCCACATTGCCCTCGATGTCCTCCACCGGGACGTTCAGCATGGTCTGCACCGCGATGGGGTTGTTGCCGCCGATGGTCACATTGCCGATCTTTACTTCTCGTTTCAGCTGCCGCATTGTCATTTTCCTTTCTTTAGACCGCCCCGGTGATGAGCCGGAGGATATCATTGTATGTTGCGAAGAGCATCAGGCCAAAGAGCAGCGCGAACGCCGCCAGCGTCAGCCCGCTCTGGATCTTTTCCGGCACTGCATGGCCTGTAACGCCCTCGATGAGCAGGAACACCACCTTGCCGCCGTCCAATGCCGGGAAGGGCAGCAGATTGAAGATGCCCAGGTTCACGGTGATGAGCACCAGCAGCTGGAGCAGGTCCTGCCAGCCATAGCTGGCCGCCTGCCCGATGGCCGTCACGATGCCCACCGGGCCGGAGAGGTCGTTGATGCTCTCCCGGCCCCGCAGCAGGTCCATCAGGGAGGTGAAGATGAT
>ENA-UPSY01000558-UPSY01000558.1-human-gut-metagenome-genome-assembly--contig:-NODE-558-length-44409-cov-11.388117_pt1 | contig 44409 bp, 44 predicted proteins | sample MGYA00250044_ERZ773365 | MGnify/ENA primary metagenome ERZ773365 (study PRJEB29103, sample SAMN06111932) | human gut metagenome | biome: human gut; feature: ankylosing spondylitis patient; material... | reverse complement strand
TGGCGTATATGTTACGCAGAACCCCACCATCATTAGCGGAAATTGATTTAAGAACGCGAAGTGCCCCTCCATCATTAACTGAAACGGTTGCCAGTTTACGAAGAGTTCCATTATCATTTACTATAATGCTCATACTGCACCTCATTCATATTGACCGTACCAGCATCCGGCAGGACAATTGGTTGTGGTAGCTGCGGCGGTGCCGCTGGATATTCGGTGCAATCCTACAGTTCCGGCGGCGGTCTGTACCGCCTGATAAGCCGCACTGGCAAGCCCCTTGACCGCGACGTTAGCAGCCGTGCCACCTGTGTTGACTGATATTGTGCCATTGGCGCTTCCGCTTGCAACCGAGCGTACGCCACTGTTGCTGATAGTAGTGCCGGATATTGATACACCTGTTCCAGCGGAGTATTTGGTGTCGGTATCTGTAAACTTGGCATTGGCAGGCACATCAGCATTTACTGTGTGCCCGTTTACTGTCGATGCATTTCCTCCATTTGCGGGAAGCGTTGTTGGTATGTCTTCTTTAGTAACAATTTCTTTATCAAATAATTTACCCGTAGTTTTGGTAATCTCAAAAGCATTGCTGCGTGTATCTTCATCGGTGCCATTGCCTATAGAAAAAAGCGTATCTACATTACTTTTATTAAAAGTACCAAAAGCAACTTCATAATTATTACTACTTGCTTTAACTACCTGCCCATGAGCAAATGAACCTTCTTTAGAAGCCTTGCTACCTGTTCCCCCTGCATGTGTAACTATGTTTGAAGCGATAGTCATATAGCCCTCGGCATGAGAGTTGACCCCAGAAGCCGTTGTGCTCATTCCTTCGGCATGTGCTTCATCACCAGAAGCGATTGTGCTAGAGCCTTCGGCGTGTGAGCAATCTCCACTTGCTTGGGTATCAAGACCCTCTGCGTGTGAAAAATCATTAGCATGCGTTCTTAGTCCTTCAGCGTGAGAGTATTTACCATAAGCATCGTTGTCTTTATAGCTATTAAAGATTTCTGAATTCTCGCCTGTACCAGCTTTGCCAACACCAGTAACTTCATTAGTTCCTAAATATAATCTTTTAGTATCAATTGTATAATAAAAGACATCACTGTCTTTAGTACTTGCTTCATATTCTGCGGCAGTACCACGAAGAAATTTGACTTTATTATCAGCCATTAATTATTTCTCCTTTCATATTTATGATTTAACAAGGGTAATAATTCAATGTTATTACCCTTGTTAGCATTTCACCTTTTAGTAATTAAGAAATAGCACCCCAAGTAAGAGCTTCATCTGTGCCATTAATTTTTGTAGCAAGGGCGTCAGTAAGGTTCTCTTCTGCAACAGCCTTGCCAACGAGAGTAGCAGAAATCTCATTGCTTGCAGAAACAGCAACGCTTACACCAGTAGTTTCAGCCTTACCAGTATAAACATCGGCTAAATCTTTCACATCAATATACACGGGCGCTGTCTGATTAGCGATAGTCAGTTTAAGATATGTACCATTGGTAAGACCTGTAACGGGAGCATCATCACTAACAACAATAACTTCACCAGCAGTTACAACTAAATCCTTGGGAATATCTACTTCAAAAGTAGTGCCAGTTCCATAAGTAAACTGATAAGTTTTAAGATATCCCTCGGTAGGAGTCTCCTTAACCGCCATTACAAGGTCAGGAACAGTAATCGTACCAACAGTAGTTTCCTCTCCTGTCTTACCCTGTTTAATAGTCTGTTTAGACTTCTCTCCTGCGCCAGCAGTTTCATCAGTGATAGTTACTGTATAATCTACAGCCGCAGGAATTTTAGCAATTTCAGCAGCTACGAAATCCTTAATTGCCTTTACAGAAGCAAGAGCGGTATCAGCAGTAGAGTCTCCAATTGTAGCTACTGTTTCAGGAACTACAACTGTAGAAGTAGCACCATCATAATAAGTTACAGACTTATCAGTTGTATTCACATAAACCTTTCCTGCAACCAAAGTGACAGGAAGACTATCAACAACCTCAATCTGGTTTGTATAAGATGTTTCGCCCTTGAAAAGCTGTCCATCAACAAAATAAAGGGTATTAGCGTCCTTGGCGGTAAGACCCTTATACTGTGCATAAGTACCTGTTAAAAACTTTACATTAGCCATAATAAAATCTCCTTCTTAAATTAAACAATAGTGTCCCAATCAACAGTAGCCATGCCGTCACCAACTAATACATAGTTGTTATCTTTATAAATATAAGATTTACTTGTATCAGTATCTATATATATTTTGTCAGCAAGACCCTGTGTGGGAAATTCAGACTTTTTAGAAAATATAACTTGTGATGTTGCACTTCCACCACTACCGCCAACAGGGGCGTTGCCAGCAATTTGTTTTAATTCGCCTGTTGACTTCTGAAAAATATTTACCGACATTTAATCACCCCTTTAACCTATTCCTTCCATTTCATAGATGTATGCTGTACCAGAACCAACTTGAACAGTAAGTAACCCAGCCGCAGTATATGTAACAGAAGCAACCGCTCCAGAAGTCATTCCATAAAGTTTACCTCTGTTAGCAGGAATACCGTTGCCAAAGCAGAATATTCCAGAGCTATGATATACACAGAAAGGATTGCCGCCAGACATTGTTTGGTTAAAAGTATTGCTTGATGTTGCTCCTGTTTCTGGGGTAGAAGTTCCTATTAACTTCCACTTAAAAGGAAGCATTGCAAACTTATCGTTTACTTTTTCACTACTCCAAACTTTATCAGCACTAACAGATGAATCATCAATCAAAGCACCAACTGCATCTGCATACTGGTCGCTGATTTTCTCAGCCTTTATGACGAAGTTGAGGCAAACAGAAGGGGGCTGTACCGTATCTGAGTTATTGTAGATTGGGTTTGATTTTGAAGCATCAAAAGTTATTAGACCAGAATTTGTCGGTGCGTCATTCATTAAATTTTGCCGACCTGTACCTTCGTATGTAAATGCACCCGATAGTCCAGCTTTTGCATTTGTATCGTGATAAAACTTACCAGTAATATTCGGCAATCCAGCCTCTTTAGTTGTACCTAAATTACCATTAGCACCCTGTACAAATCTATCTCTTAAATCTGGTAACTTAAATTTGCTTGTATCTGTTACTGTACCGTACAAATCAGCAATAACAGCATACAAATCTGCATAATCTGTCTTTGATACCTCTGAACCATCACAAAGCAAAAATCCAACAGGGATTGTACTGCCACTAAAAGGAATAATACAACCAATAGGCACAGAATAAGAATTATTATTTATGTTATAAATGTTTGCGACTTTTTTGTCGCCTTGCATAATAGGCATATTATTTCACTCTCCTTTCTTATGACTCTATCCAATCATATATTGATTGAATAGAAAAACTAAGATTATAATAAGCTGTGGGAGTTGTGACTGTAATTGTTGTTCCGTTTATAACGATACTGGAGATTTGAGATGACTTATAATCAATAGATATTCTATAACTATCATCATATTGTCCAATACTGCCTTCAGCACAATAAGCGAGATTGCCATTACCCACTATACAACATTTAAAATGATATATGCCATGGGTCAGTCCTAAAGAGGATATATCTAATGTAAAGGTTGTAGCTCCTGAAGTAGGAGCGTTTTTATTTAATGTTCCAGTATTTTTCAAAACAACAGTATCATTTATCTTCTTTACAGACCACGTTTTTGTTTCAGAGGTAATTGATGTATCATCAATCACGACTTCGCTTAAATCAGCTTCTTCGCCGCCATCAGTAATAACATAAGTCTTATTCTCATCATACTCGCCAAGAGCATCATATTCTGCCTGAGTTCCGTGCCAGAGATTGTCGCTTGCTAAAGGCTTGTTGTCATACAGAACCTTGCCCTCGTCATTTTCAGAAAATTTATTAAGAACTTCCTCATTTGAGGGCTTGTAAACCGCATCAACAGGGAGGTATTTCCACGATAAAATTCCAGTTTCATTAACCGCATATTCGTAGAAATAACCATGCACATAGCTTGTATCTGAAAGCCCTATATACTGTACAACGTCACCCTCGGTAGCAGTATCAGGCATAGCCTTGACCTGTACAGGGTTCTCTACGAAGTCGTCAGTTATATTAATAATTGCTCCGTCTGCAAGAGTAGTTTTGTCAAGAGCTTCCCATTGTGCCTTAGTTCCACTCCATGCAGGAATATATTCAGAAATATCCTTACCGCTTGCTTTGATATTGCCAGTGCCATCATCAAGAAGTATTTGGTTCTCTTTAATATCAGCTTCTGCAACTTTATCAGCTTTACCAGTAATATCAGTAGCTTCTGCATAAAGACCACCATCTGTTCCAACTTTAAGTAAATTACCCTCATCAGCAGAGATATTAACTTCACCCGAAATTGTATTAGTAGCGTCATTGATAGTAAGAGTAACTGTGCTTACTACTGTACTTGCTTTGTATATCTTGACAAGCTCGTTCATAGACACAAAACTGTAAGATATTTCTGCTTCTCCCTTAACAGCAAGAACTAAAACTGGTTGTCCATCAAGATTAGGGTTGATTGAGTTTGGATAAGTTTCTTCACTCCAAATAAAACTATTTACAAATGTGGTATTGGCTTGGTCTAAGAACTGCTCCGCAGGAAGATTTATTGTAAAATCAGCTATATCTGTTATTGTTGCTTTGGGCTTTTTATAAAACATCAAAGTGTTATTTACATACAAAACTGTTTTAATACCAAGACTTTCATCGCCATTAACCCATGTTTTCAATTCTGTGGTTAAGTCTGTTATTTTAGTATCAACTTCGGTATTGCTATAAGTTTCTGTTTTCTTATAGTAATCGTTTAATTTTGTATCGACCTCTGTTGTTTTTGCATAGTCTTTCAGTTTATTATCAACGTCTTCCGAAGTATCATAGTTAGTCAAAGCATCAGTAATCTTTTTATCGACAACAGTTGACTTGTCGTAGTCAGCAAGCTTATTATCTACGTCCTCAGTTTTTGCGTAGTCTGTAAGAGCAGTTGTTATCTTACCGTCAACCTCGGTAGAGGTGTCATAATCATCAAACTTTGCATTAGTGTCAACAACAGACTGTTTAACTTCCTCAAACGTATCGCTGGTTTTCTTTGCAGACCAAACCTTGTCCGTTGCTTCTGTTGTCGCATCATCTATTTCAACAGAGCCTTTAATAGCATTACCATTAAACAGGAGAGTATCACCTGTATCATTTGTAGTAAGTTTATCAAGAACTGTTTCTTTATTGTTGTGGGTATGCTTTGCTTTGTCAAGTGGCTCTATAAAAGCATCTATCTGTGTCTTGTCATAATATTTATCAGGGTCAAGTCCACCGCCAGTACCTTTAAGATTTGGCGTAGTAAATGTACCATCTTCATTTGTTATGTCAAGTTTATATATTTCGTTTGTATTATCGGGATTTTCTGTAATAGTAGGAGAGAAACCTTTGTCGCCTTTTTCACCCTTAGGCAAAACTCCAGCATTTTTGGTAGAGCCATCAGATAACTCAACAATAAGACTATTTGTCGTAGTATCAATAGAAACTCCAACAACCGAAACACCATCTTTTACAACAAAGCTATTCTCTGTTACGCTCCCGTCTGTTGCTGTCCAAGAAAGAATTACTTCATTACCACCAGTAACAGGAGTAACAGATTTAACCGTACATGGAGCGCCTTTTAATGCCCCCATTCCAATTACAGTTTCGTTTGTATATCGTTTGGCTGCTGCTAGGGTTGCTATATCCATTTATAATTCACCCTTTCTTTTATAAGTTTATATTCCATATCAAATTTCCATCCATGTATCAAAGAGCATAAATGTTCTTACATATCCAGCAGTGGTATCACCGAAAGAACATACACTCCCTATCGGCACAGCATTCATGCCCTCAAATATACCCTTTCCTGATGTAGTAGATGTAGGCAAATCTTGCAGGTCGCTTTCTTGTGTGACAGCGAACTCCGCAACAGGCGTATTATAATCATTTCCATACTTTAAAAGTGCACCAGCCATATTATCATTCCTTTCTATAAAATTAAGAATGCCGTACTATTTTGTACAACAGTCTTGCAAATAATATTCCAAACTCATGTTGCAAGTTGAGGAATAAGAGTCGTAATTAACCAACCAACAAACGCTCCACCAAGAGCAGTTACAACAAATTTCCACATGGCATCGAATGCTTTGGCTTTGGATTTATTCGGTGAATTTTTCAATTCAGAAACCTCATCTTTCAAAGTGCTTTGGTCTAGTTTGATATCTTTAACATCGGTTTTAATATCTACAATGCCTTCAGAGAGATTTTTTATACTTGCTGACATCTCTATCAGCGTGGTGTTCTTTTCTTTAAGGTCTTTAATATCTACCTCAACTTCATCTAGCCTATGTGAATTGCTTTTGCTTCTTTCATCAATTTGCGTTATTTCAGTAAGATAGTTTTCATTAAATTCTATGTTCATATTACGCCTCACTTTTCAGAGGTAGTAATAACAGAATTTATAGTATCAATTTTTTCGCTCTTCCCCGCTAATGTCTTAATTTTCTCAAAACAATCCTTGCCATAAGAAGTCACAGTAATTGCTAAGATTATAAGACATACAGCTACTATACTTATCCCATTAAGAGCCGTTAAAGTAGCTTCGTCAGCTACAATACCAAATTGCCTGATTATAGGTTCTATCATACTAATACTTGTAGTAAACAGCCCCGTTCCAACAATAAAACAAACTGTGTAAAACAGTCCCCAAAGGAATTTATTCCAATGCCAAGAGATACTATTCTTCTTTGCAATGGCTACACCAAGAATAATATCTGCCATTCGCATAAGCACTAAAGGAATAAGAAAAACACTAACCATAAGTAAATTCGCTAATACTGTGTTAAGTATGTCTGTCATAAATTTACTTCCTTTCTTTATTATACTTATTATTTATTTCTTTTTTATATATTGAAACGGAATATAAGCAAACTTGTTTGGAAATTTCTCACATTCCGGACTAGTAAATTTAACCCATATTGTACCGTTTTCTGCCGCAACGTTACTACCTAAGTAAACTGTAATTTCTATATTTTTAGGCAACCTTGATATAGTTTTAGCATTGCGTTCTGGCACATATTTAATAGGTGTTCTATCTTTAGTGGTAATATATTTAGAATAATAAACACTAGGTTTGTATACTAAATTTCCTAAATTGTCAAAAACTTTATATCCTCTATTATAATCAGCAATATTTTTTGCTGTTTCTAGATTGTTATAAGCACCTATTTGGCTCTCAACATTGCTTTTGCTTCTTCTGATTTTATAGGGTATATTTTCTGCTGATTTTTCATATTCTGATAAATATTTCTTGACTGTTGTTTTGAATTTATCCCAATGTGGCATAATATAAAGAGGACAAACTTTCGTTACTCCTTTTTCAATATGAGTATTTAGATAATCCACACTACCGTCAAGTCCTAAATTTTTATTTATCCAGTAAGTATGTGTTCTTAATGCAGAAATGTCTAAGTCGTTTTCGTGGAGAAAATATGCCGCTAATCTAGCAACTTTGTCTTCTGCTATAACATCTGATTGTGCGTTTTCATTCATAATACACTCAATAGCAATATCATCTATTGCACCAGTGTTATAAGTGCCTCTTGCATTACACCACGCTACCTCATCAAATTCAAGTAACTGCCATACAGAACTTTCGTCTACATACAAATGTGGTCTAACTGAACCCATATTTTCATTATATGTAGCAAGAGTATACCTTTCGGCATCATCTTGAATATTGTTTAAGTCAGCGGTATTATGAATTGTAATTGTATTCACTTTAGGCATTTTTACATTTGCTTTATACAATGCATTAGGAGAAAATTTTGCGTTTCTAGCTTTATTGGTGTCTTTCCATCTAAGACCATCTGGAATAATTTTTTGTTTAATTTGTATTCCTGCTATTGTGATTATTTTATCAGGAGTTATTGCCATATCCAATCACCTCATAACTCATTTTTTATTCTCTAAAATGGTAATTCTGTCTGATAATTGCTGACATAATGCCGATAGTTCATTTACTTGTGCTGTTAAATTTCCAATTTGTGTTGTTAATACACTAGTGTCAACAACAGGAGAATATAAGCCGTTGTCAGTTCCAACAGAAAGTGAATTATTAGAATCGCTTGAAATGTTCACACTGCCACTAAAGGTATTAGTATTTTCATTTAACTCTAATCTTACAGTACTCGATTCTTCCGACACCCGATATTGCTTAATAATTGTTTCCATATTTAAGAAACTATATGATGTGGTTTCTGCCATATCACTAGTATTGGATATTCCCTTAACAGCCAATACAAAAACGGGTTTCCCCTCTAAATTGGGATTAATAGAACCCGGATAAAATTCTTCTGTCCATACAAATTTAGGAACAAGGGTTGTTTTTGTTTGGTCTAAAAAACGTTCAGTTGGTAAATCTATTTTGTACTCTGGCTCATCTGTACCAATGGCATTCGGGTTTTTATAAAATAGTATTGTGTTATTACTAAACAGAATTTTCTTAATAGCAATATTTTTATCAGTATCTATCCATGTTTTAAGCTCTGTCAAGATTTCTATTATATAAGCATTAAAATAAGCTTCATCAACATAATTAATTGTTGCCATTTTATACCTCCATAACGCTGGCGAACACAGATTTAGCTGATTCGACAGCCTGTTCAACACCGTAGGGTACAAAGGAGTTCGATGACCCACCTGATGTTATCGTTCCTTTACAATAGACGTTGCCCTCTTTATCCACAGAGAACGCATTAGACCTTTCTTTGGTATCGCCGTTGCCAATAACAAATAGCATATTTTCAATACTTTCATCGTTGTATCTCCCCACAACAAAACGATTACTGCCTGTGCTTGGTGTGATAAGCTGCTCTCCTATGACTACATCATAGTCTCCATTAGCAGTGGAATAATATCCGTAAGCCAAAGCGTTGATTCCATTCGAACCACAATTTCTTCCTATTGCACACCCGTAATCTTTTGTAACGCTATTGATGTTTCCGAATGATATTGCGTAGCTGGCGTTTTCAACCTTTGAGACATATCCCGATATTGCGGAATAATTTGCCTTATCAGACTTACAGTTGTGACCGCATACCAATGTATGATTCGAGTTTTTAACTGTGTTGCTATTTCCTCTTACATTACAATTAGAACTATCCTCCACAGATAATCCATATCCTAAAACAAAATCCAGCTCATTCTTAGCAGAATCTGATGTTTTTCTTATATATCCGCTATACCCTCCAATTATAGAGTTGTCGACATCGCTTACTCCTGTGTTCTGCCCCATTATAAGGCAGCCATTGGCTTTAGAAACTGGGTGGTAAGCCCCTGTCACATGCGTGAACTCGCAGTTGCTCACCGTGTTACTTTTGCCCTCAACATGGCAACTGTCGCAGTTGTTCGCCGTGTTGTATTTGCCCTCAACATGATTACAGGAGCTGACTGTGTCCGCTGAGTAGCTTTCTACGCACCCGAGACCCTCGACATGTGAGCATTCTCCGCTTACTGTGCCGCGAGTCCCTTCAACGTGAGAAGACTCAGCGTTCTCCCCCGCAGAGCTGGCGAAGCCCTCAGCATAACTATATCGTCCTTTAGCTTGAGTCGCGAAACCTCTGGCTGTAGCATAATAGCCTGTCTGCCCATCTGTTCCTGCAATGTTAGTAGGAGTCATTCCTCCGTAAGCTTCTTCGCCGTAAGCGTTGAAGTATTCGCTCGTCACATCCCAAGGCGATGGTCTTCCGACACCTTCCCCACCATAAATACTTACTGTTTTTATATCAGGCTCACCATTTTTATTACCGATCCACCCTTTTGCTGGATTACTAGTATAAAAGACTTTAACTGTATCACCTACATTAATAATTTCTCCAGTCTTATTATAAAATGTATATTCTTTTTCTTCAATATCATCTAAAAAATAAACAAATACTTTATAAGTTTCATCATCAACTGCAATTACTCTAGCTTGTTTGCTTTTAATTGAATTGTCTATCTTTTCGCTATCATTTTTCTTTTGAACAGTAGAAATTAATTCAGTAAGTAATTCAGAATTTTCATCTCTATTATCAGCCACTCTTTCACCGCCTTATTATTACACACATTACAAGTCATTCAAATTCGCTAAACTCCGGAAGATTATCAACATTACATAATGAAATTGACATTTCATTTCCATTTATTGAAATTTCGCTTATTAAAAATCTCACATTATCCAATCCTAATTCTTCATTTCTGACTAATACAACATCCTCTACATCTAAATGTGGGAGCATTGTACAATTTAACTTAACGCTCATGCCAATAATGCTTTTCATTTTAAGATACATTTCAGCATAAGCATCTACATTAGCCTGTTCATAGCCAAACATATCTTCCATTGTTTTAGCAACACGATATCCAACAAAACTAATTCTCACTGGGGATTTAGGGTTATCATTTTCAGCAACACCAACGAAACTAGCACCGTCAAAGTTTTCTCCCCAGACGGTCACTTTATTCTTTACATCGGAAAAGTTATAAGTCAGACTAGAAGAAATATATTCAGCAGTTGCCTTGTCATCAAATACCCACATGGGTGCTTTATTCTTAAATTCGAAATCACTAGACCCTCTTGTAAGAACCAAATGCCCCACATTATCATAATACATTCTGCATTTAAGACTATTAGCCAACTCTGTAAATATATCTCCAAAATATGAGCCTGTACTTAATTCAATATCTTCACCAAGTTCAATATCTCTTGTATCAAAATCTATCAAAGGATTTATCGGGTCGGTAGGTCTACCGTTACCTTTTTCTTGTGAAAGCATATCTACAAACATTTGACCTACTTTATTACCTAATTCAATCTTTGTGGCGTTTTCGAGACAAGCACCGCCCGTTTCAGATGTGAGCAATCCAAATTTATCTACACAATCAACACTAATAATATCATTTTCTTGTGATATTCCGGTTGCAGTAAATATACCCTTGCTAAACCAATATATGTCGCCTGTATATCTGTCCTTTAATCCTTTATAATACCGGATTTTTTTATCAAACCAGAATGGACTATTTTCGTTAGTATCATATTTATGGTCACGATTATAAATCTGAAAACTTAATTTCCCCTGAACCCCTTGTCCATAAGTTTTAGAATAATTCTCACTATCAATAATAATATCATCAGTAATCTTGCAGATAGTATATTCTAAGTGGTCTAACACTTCAATTTTGGCAAGAACAATCTTCCCTTCATTCTGTGCAAGTCTAACATAATTTTGGTCATAGATATCATAATATTCCATACCTATCACCTCAATCTGTCATTATTCTTGTTCTGGTTTGATCATCAGCATACATATCTCTTGTTTGTACAAAATCTATTTTAATAGAATATGTTTTATAATTTCCACTATCATCAGGTGTATATGTATGAGATGTAATAGCTCCAAACCATACATTACCCATGGTATCCTTTATTAACACAGGCTGTTTGCTATTGACATCGGATTTCCATTTCTGAAATGTTTTATAATCCCCACCTGTTAATCCATAATCAGGGCAAGAAATATGTCCAAGTAAAAAACTTAAAGAGAATGACTCATAATCCATATTGCCATAAGTAATAACTGGTTTCCCTCTCTCAGTATCACTTTTATCTCTCTTTATATTATGGTCAACATCTCCAATATCAGGATTTAGTTGCACCTTCCACGAGGATGTGACCTTGAACTGCTTATCACCATACATATAATTATAATAAATTCTTACATCTGTGATAGATTTAGACGGTCTTTCATAAGGAATTTCTGTCAAGAAATAAATCTCATAATCATCAAACTTGGTTGCAATAGGCACTTTAGCTTGTTGATATACTGTAGTTGTCGTAATTGGGATAACAATATATTGATAAATCATATCGCTACCACAAGTATAATCTATATAACTTGTAGCAGAAGTTTGCTGAACAGTTTCAAGATATTGTTGAGTACCATCAGAATTTATTCTTTGAATAATATAACTTGTCGGAGAAACTCCAATAACGTTCTTCCATGTTAATTTTACAGTATTTTTTACTGTATCTACAGTTGCTTTCAAATCAGTAATCCCGACTGCGCCTTTAGGAATAGTGCAATTAACAACAGGACTTGTAACCTCGACATCATCTTGTGTCACTATTGTGATTTTACCCTTGAAAGTAGTATCTGGTAGCACCTCTCTGAAAAGATATTCCATTCGGCTAGACCATATTTTCTCACTCTGATTTATTATTTTGTCATCTTTATCATACATAGTCCAATAATAATACTTAATTGGATAATTACCTTGGGTTGTTATACTGGCTTCACACTTTATAACTTCATTGATAAATTCCATTGTAGGAGTTATAACCGGAATAGCCTTAGTATTGAAATAATAATAAGGAGAAATAACAAAGCATTGATAAATTTCATATGGTGTATTTTCATCTATTTCTGAAGCAGTTCCCTCTATGCCCACAAATCCAGTTTTATTATAGTATTTTGTAATACCATAATAACTACCATTAACTTTAATATATGTATTAGGGATTGTATCACTATCTGCTCTGGTTTTTCTATGTTTACCAGTATCAAGATTAAGTCCTTGTTCAATAGGAATTAACCCTGTTTCTGATAATACAGTATCCATATTTACAACTTTAACGGTACTAAGATAAAGTTCTGTACTAACAGGGATAGTATTTTTATCATCAAATGCCTCAGATAATTTAAGCATTCCCTTACTCTTGTTGTAACCTACAACAGTTTTCCTACCATTCCCACTCCAATAACAATAGCAAGGCAAATTAATATCTAATCCTTTTTCAATAGGAATATAAATATTATTTGTTATATTTTCATCAGTTGATTGTACTGTAACTTTTGTCAATGGATTTTTCTGTATTTTACCTTTAGATGAATATACATCCGGATAATAACCATTATCTATATCAACAGGCTCATAAAATTTTGCTCTCCAAAGATATTCGGTATTTTGAGGAATATTATTTGTATTTACAATATCTATCTCTTCACCATTTCTAAAACCATCAGTACTTTTACCACGTTCATAATAAATATTTCCTACTCTATCGCCAGTTTGATAATCATATACATAAAAATCAGCACCCATACAAAAATCACCATTAAAAGTAATCTTCATACTAAAGTCAGTACCATCTACACAATTATTATTGGGATAAGCGTTTGTAGGAGAACAAAGCATAATTTATTCCTCCTTTCATTTTTTGTTTCTATTTATATAAAATCAGCCCACCATATTTCAGATGGGCTGATATAAATCATAAAACAATCACTTAATGCTATTGATTGCTGTCCGAAGTGTCTTGTTCATATAACTCTTAATCTGCTCAATAACAGTATTGCTATCCTTTGAATCATAAACATTAAATGTATTATTCAATGTTATAGACTTGTTATTGACAATACTTTGTGCATTATTAACAGTACTGTTTGTAACGGGAGCAGTAATTGGGGTGTTTCCAGTAGCAGTGTTGGCAATAGCTTGAAACTGTTGAGGTGTAACGGTTGCACCCAAACCACTTAAATAATCAGCAAGACTTACAGTTACATACTTACCATTATTCTTGTTATCATTGACATCTTTATTATAAATAGCTTCTGCTAAACCATCTCGAATATTTTTTGCTGTCGTCTCATCAATATGAAGAAGCCCATTCTCGTCAACACCAAGTGCCTTTTTAGCCTGTTCAATAGCTAATTGGTCTTTAGCATTGCTTTCCATGTCAGAAAAAGAATCCTTATAATCATTCAAAGCATCAATTTGATTATCTATTTCATCTTGATCTTTCTTTAACGCATCAATTTGCTTATCAATTTTGGCTTCTTCAATATCAGCATTAACATCGTCAAGTTCCTTTTGAGCATCCTTAACAGCCTTTTCATCCTGAACCTGTACAAGACCCTCTCCTTCTTTATAAACAAAGACTTTTTGCTTCTTTGCTTTATCAAGATTATTCTGAGCTTCAATCAGGTCAAGTTCTCTCTGTTGCTCGTCATTCTTATCTTTGAGAGCGTCCTTTTCATCATTGAGAGCGTCTATTTTACTATCAATAGCATCTTTCTCTTTTTCAAGAGCGTCTATCTGTTTATCAGTTACTGCTTCAATAGCATCTAAAAGAGTTGTATAATAATCTATCTGATTTTGAAGAGAATTTGAAATATCCTTATCATTATTTTCTGGGCTTTTAATAGGAGATTTGTAACTTTCAAGAATATTTATATAATTATTTAAAGATTCTATTTCGGCAAGTGCATTATTATATTTTTCAAATGTCCCCTTTTCAATTGCCACGAGATATTCGTCTTGCGATGCAATTCCTTCAATTTCTGCCTTTAATGCCAAAAGCCGGACTTTTGTTTCTTCAATTGCAACTTTGCTCATAGCAATTTCGCTATCAATAAAATCGTCTCTGGTTTGATATGCCTGTTTACTTATCTTTTCTAACGCTTGTACTTCTATCTCAAAACCATTAGAAGTCTCTTTGAATTTACCGGCTAATTCAGGATAAAGTTCTATCAACTCTGTCATATCATCATAAGATAAAATTGCAGTTCCCGATACCTTATTAACTGTATTATCTAAGTTCATCCACTGTTCTTGAACTTCATGTAGTTTATTATCCCATTCGTCAGCAACAGTAAGGACTTCTTGCATATGCTCAGTTAATTCACCACCGGAATTAAGACTTGCAATATCTACTTCGGACAAATTCAAATCTGTATCTACTTTGAGAACTAATCCCTTACCGCCGTTTTCAACTTTATCGGCTTCTAATATATTATCAGCATCTGCCAATATGTTTTGAATATAATTAGAAAGTTCTTCGTCAGAAAGCACTTCACCGTTTGGAAGAATAGGTGTGATATGAACACCAACATATTGCCCATCTTCTTCGTTACCTTGCCAGAGATATTCAAGCCCGCTTAATACAGTAGCTGTACTACCATCATCTAATTCTACTTTAGGTCTAGTTGTTAAATCTACGTTTCCTAAACCATAATTTTTTTGCATTTCGGCATTAAACTCATCTAATTCTTGCGAACCAGTTACAGTAGTACCAATAACATTCTCAATGGCTTTGTTAATTTTAGTAATGCCATCATTATAGTTATCAATTTGTTTAGTAATATCATCGAAAGAATCACGAATTCTATCAGCATCAGAATAATCAAGAAGAGATTCTTGGAAAGAAGCTAAATCTATATCCCTTTGGGCATCATCAATAAATTTTTTAGTTTCATCTATCTCTGATTGTAATTGCTCTAACCTATATTTTCTTTCTGATGATGCACTTGGGCTTTCTGCACCTTGTGGTGTATAGTTAGCCAATTCATCATATTCCTTTTGAAGTTCTTGTAGGCGTGCTGTTTGAGAATCGAATTCATTTTGATATTCAGCAACTTGATCAGCAATAGCATCTTTACCACCATCAACAATGATAGTATCATAGCTTAATCTGAGAGCTTCTAAATCAATAGTCCAAGTCCCATTTTTTTGTTTAACAAACTTGTCAAATAAAGACGGGTCTAATTCAAGAAGCTCATTAACCTCTTTAGCGGTCAATCCTGTACCAGTGGTTATTTTTTGCATTGCAGACTGATATGTACTTGAACCACTAATAATGTCTTTAAGAAGCTCTTGAAGTTTGGTTAATGCATCATTGAGAGAAGTTACAGCAGTTACAGAGTTATTTGTTGGTTCAATTGTACCATCTAATGCACCAGACATACCATTAAACGCAAGAGCAATTAAATCAAGATTGTCTGCACTATCCACAACTCCTATTTCAACAAGTTTATCTATAAACTCATCATATTTGGGGTCATCAAGCATTTTAGCTGTAACCTTGCCCTGCTTTCCCAAATCTTGTAAGTCTTGAACAGCATCATCAAATTGCCAATTATCAACAACACGATTAAAAGCATTTGTTTTGGCATTTGTTCCACCTAATGCTATTGCATATTTATCCTGAAAGTCATTTATATAATCAAGCCATTCATTTACAGCTTTATCATCTTCAGTTGTAGGCTCTCTTATATAAGAAATATCATTTGCTATTTCAGACCACTCATCATTCTTAGATGTTAAATATTCTTCAATATCATCTAAACGTTTTTGAATGCGCTCTCGTTCTTCATCTGTTTCAGAATTTGATAGGTCATCAAGAAGTTTTTTTCTGATTTCAAATTGTGCTTTTATATAACCAGTCTCATTAGTTAAATACTCATCACTAATTGAATATTGGCTTACAGGCTTTTTGCCATCAGGATTAACTTCATGTTCAAAAGGATTTTCGGTATCTTTTACCATAGTTTGAACAAAGGTTTTATTTTTCTTTTGATTCTCTATTTTTTGTTCAAGCTCAAGTAAATCAATTTTTCTTTGTAATTCATTATTAGTATTTACAAGATTATCATATTCCTCTTTTTCAGTAAAAGTAAGAGAATCCTTTCCTTTTAATTCATTTATTTTCTCAGCAGTAGTCTGCAATTCATCATTTAATGATTTTAATTCATCTTCTGTCTTTTTACATTCAGACTTAATATTGTCAAGTTCTTCTTTTGACTCTTCAAATGAGACAGTTAAAGCGTCTGTAATCGCTACAGTAGTAGCAATCGCTCCTGCTAATAAAATAAGCCAGCCAACAGGGTTACTAATTAAAAATTTACCAATAGCTTTAATCGTCCCGCCAATTGCTTTAGTAAGTACTTGGAAAGATACAGCTTCGCCATAATTAGCACCTTGCACGCCCAATGCAGAAACAATAAGTTCAGCATCTTTAACTGACAATATACCCTTTGATGTAGCTTCTTGAATTTGAGCAGCAGTAAGACTGATTGTAGCATTTTCTTCAAGCTGTTTTTCTGTAACTAATCCTGCTGATAAAAGAATTGATTTTGCATCTGCTTTATTACCCAATTCTTGCTGAACTAAGGAAATTGTTTCTTGCGCCGTTAATGCTTCTGATGAAGTAATAAGCCCTGCTTTTGTAAGAATAAGTTCTTTTTCAGAAGCAGAAAGTTGAGTTGTAGACAAAGCTAATTTCGCTTGTTCTAAAGTCAATCCATTAATTGACGTAGCATATTTTGCAATAGTAGTATCATCAATAATTGCATTTATACCTGTGCCTTTAAATGATGTTGTAATAGTCTTAAAAGATTCTGCTGCCGTTGTAGCTTGTTTTAAATCAGATACCCAATTCTTTATACTAAACGTTCCAATATTCTGAAAAAGTTTTTTAGCTGATATTCCTGCCAAAATTGTAGGTATCAATCCTATTTTCTCTATAAGTTTAGATACAACATCAAAAATGCTAGACACAGTAGTTAATACACCATTCAACGGAGAAGAAGCATCGCCCAAAACATCTAAAACTCTAGTTAAACTTTGAAGAATAGTTTTCTCAAAATCACGAGTAATAGAGGATTGTGCTATACCTGTAAGTGTCTCTGTTAATTGATTTTTAGCATAATCAACAGAATCTTTGATTACTTCCATCTCACGGTCGGCTGAACCAGCAGATTCATTTTCAATAACATTCATAACATCTTTTGCTGCTTGAATGTTACTAAGTATTGCTGCACCAGCCTGAGCTTGGTATTTGCCAAAAAGTTTTTCAAGAAGCTCTTGCTGATTTTTTTCGCTTAACTCATCATATACGTCAGCAATCTGAACAAGGTAGTCATAAATTGATTTATAATGTTCCTGTGTTTCATCTGTAAATAACGATACACCTTTATAATCATTACTTGCAACCTTAGTCAAATCAATTACTTTACCTGTAATGTCTACAAGATCATCAGATAATTCTTCGGTGCTTTCGTCATACCCTCTTACCCTCATGGCAACGCTCTTTAAAGCGTTACCCATTTTTTCACTATCTTGTAAAACTTCCTGACCAGCTGTAAACAACGCAATAGTTTCAGATAGAGTTGAATTCATTGCTGCCATTGCTGCCGAAGAACGAGACAAGCCAGATATGATATCATTATTGTCCGTTGCAAAACGGTTACCTATCTCATTAATTGGTGACATTATTCCTTCTTTAACGTCATCAACATCAATTTTAAATGCCTTCATAACACTTACAAGTCCAGTTGTCGCTGTATCAACATCCATACCCGGAGAAATACTTGTAAACATTGATGAAAGTTTAGACATTTCTATTGCCGCTTCTTTTGTTGAATATCCTAAACGAGACCACGAACTTGCCTGTGATATTACTTCCTTAGTAGTAACACCTAATTGTTTAGCAACATCATTAGCAGAATAATAAAAATCCTCTAAATCTTCACTAGTACCCTTGAAAGTCTTTCTTAAATCAATCAACTCAGTGTCAAGTTCAGCAACAGTTTTGAACATGCCTCTGATTTCTCTTGCAATAGAGGACGTTACCATTGTCAAACCCATCCATCTAGCAAACTTTTTAGCATCTGCCCAAAGTTTCTGAAATACTGTCCCACCCTCAAGACCTAAAGCCTTAATTTCAGACCTCACAGCCTTAAATTGAGAAGTTATTTTTTGAATATCGCCATTATCAGCCCCAGACTTTAACTTGCTCATCATAGCATTCCATTCTTGTGAAACGGTCATACCAGACGTAAGAGTTTTACTAGACTTCATTGCTTTACCATTAGCCACAGCAAAAGCTTCAAGTTGAGCAACAAGAACTTTTATCTTACCTTTCTGAACATCAACACCATTAGTCTGTTTTAATTGAGTTTGTAAATCCTTGGTAGAAGTTTCAACCGTTTTAATCTGGCTATTAAGATTAGTCATATCATTGACCAAGGTAGCAAAAGCAGTAGTGTCAACCTTGCCAGTTGTATTACCAACAGTAGCCATTGCACCAACAGTTTCTCGCATTTGAGTAAGTTTAGTAATAAACTGGTCTATTTGTGTAATCTGAGCCTGAACACTAGATTTATTAGAATTATCAGCAAAAATCTTACTATTTTTTAATCTGTTCAGATTGACAATTGATTTTTCAATGGCTGTAGCATAATCACTAACTTGCTTAATGTTTTTAGCCATTTGGACATCGGCTTGATGATTTTGAGCAATAGTAGCATCTTCTCTTGCTTTTTTCACCTGTTGTGTAACATAGGCTTCTTGCTCTTCAAGAGAAACAATATTTTTTAAAGTCCCACTTTGCATTTGCAAATTTTGCAAAGTTTTTTCTTCGTCATGTAACTTTTGCTCTAAATAAGCCTTATTACTTACATCAGTAGAACTAAGTTTAGAAATCTGAGTTTGTATCTGATAAATCTTATTCTGGCTTTCAATTTGGCTATCAAGGTTTATCTTTAGCCTTTGATAATTCGTCACAAGTTCCTGTATCCTTGCCACATATTTATCTAAGACAGCAGGATTTTTAATACTTGTAACACCACGTTGTAACGATGCCATTTCTTTAGCAACATTACCAACTAATAATTGTTGCCCTTTCCATTCATTTGCAATATTACTAAGATAATTCTTATATATAGCAGTTTTAGTTGCCATATCATCAATCTTGTTTATCTGGTCAGAATTTATAGTAAGCCAATTCGGATTTCCAGAACCTTTAAATAATTCTTGCAACGCTTGAAATTTAGTTTTGGCATTATCCAATATATTAAGAATATTAGTTAAAGCCGAAGATTTACCTGCTTGGTCTTCAATATTATCAAGATTAGAGAAAGAAGAAGTAAGATTATCAATCTCTGTTTTCATTGCTTGAACAGGAACTTTGGAATTGTTGATGCTATTTATAAATTTATCAATATTATTTCCCGTATCAATCTTAACAGTTTCAAAACCTTTTGCACGGAGTTGAGTGGCAACCTTTTCAGCATTATGGTACTGTGTAACCATCTGATTAAGTTTATCAATTTGAGTTACTACATTTGCTTTCATTGAAGCCATTGTAGTTTCATCAGCATTTCTTAACGTCTCTATTGATTGCTCTACTTTTATATACTGCTGATTAAGATTATTAATATTTTCATCAGACTTTACAGATTTGCCACCATTTACATCCTCCCAAAAAGAACGTATTTTTTGTAAATTAGATGTGAACGATGTTTGCAGAGCCTTAATTTTATCATTATATTTTTGCTGAGAAGCAATTAATTTTTGAATACCCGCATCGGCTTCATTTATATTTTGCAACTGGTAAAAAATATTTCCATCTTCGCCCTGTTGCATCACATACTTGAATTTTTGGACTTCGCCTGTTGCAGATTTAACTTGGATAGTAAAATCTTTATAATATTCTAATCCACTTTCAGTAAAGGCAGGTTTGTTACTTACTGCTGTGACTTCACCAAATTTTTCAAACTCTTTTTCAGCAAGTTTAATAACATCTGCAACATTATTAAACGTAGTTATATATTGAGTTTCAATAGGAATTAAATTGGAAGTTGTTTGCTTCGTAGCAGAATTTACTTTAGCTACCTCTTGTTCAGCCTTTTTGCTTGAAGAAACCACCTTAGACATGGCTTTCTCAGAAGTATTTCCTAAGGTACTCATCTGAGTAGCACACTCATAAATCTGTGCTACAAGTCTATTGTCAAAATTCTTATCTGATACAATAAGATTATTCCCAATGCTATTTCTTATCATATCCGCAAGATATGTATAACTTTCAGCAATAGCATTTCGATTATCAGGGGTCAATTTTAACGCTTGATATAATTCGGTGGCAATTTCTTTAATTTCTTTTGTACCTACCCCTAAATTATTTTTAAGATTAGAGATAAATGTAGATAAATCCACTGTCCCTAATGACTGCATTTTTGCAATCATTTCATTTATCAATACATCCGTTTCTTTTTTGATAATATCCACATCAGATACAACTTGTTTCTGAACTTGATTTAACTGTGTTTGAACGTTTGTATTAATTACCCCAATATTTATATTGTATTGTTTTTGTGTTATTTCTTTTAACTGATTTTGTATGTTATTTATAACACCATCCGATAATTTACCTGACAATTCAACAGGATTTAATTGTTTTTGAATACTTTTAATATCATCATTTATCTTTTGAACGCTTTTAGATATATCTAATTTAGCAGATAATAAAAACATATCGTCATTTGCCATATTTACTCACCTCATCATTTTTATAAACTCACTTAAAATAATATTTCAAATATTACATCTTAGGGAATTTCTTGCTAACAACAATAGGCAACTTAGTGATTTGTAAAAAGTCATTAATGCCATTCTCCACAAAATAGTGCCCATCTCTATATCCGAAATTTTCAATATTTTTGAACCATACATCTTTTTTAACTTCATATCCATAATTCAAAAGATATGCCACATTTACTTCATCAGCTTGACTTTCATTTTTCCAAACCCCAAATCCCGATTCGCGAATTACTTTATCATTATCAAAAAATAAATTTATACAAATTTTATTGCCTTCCACATAAATATGTGCAACATCATCTACTGATAATGACTTCGGTAACATATCTGTACGGTTATATATTTTAGGGGCATAACTCTCTCTATAATCATCTATTCTTTTTTGAATACAATCTCGAAGTCTCTGCGCTTCTTCATAAAGAATTTTAGATAACGTTTTCCCATTTCCCATTTTCAACTTATTGAAATCCATTTTTGCAAGCTGTGAAGCGATACTCATTTTATTCACCCAACTTTAATATTTGTTCCATTACTCTACAATCACTTTCAGCAACGCTCTTATCATGAGCAAGACAAATTACAGTAATTTCCATTCCTGCCTTACAATCTGCACTTAATATCCCAAGAATAGATTTCATATCTACTGTACGATTACCCAAATCAAGATAAACCATACTTTTAAGTACATTTGTCTCAGACACAATTTTATTAACTACCCTGCCAGACAAAGACATAGGGAGTATCATAGTAAACTTACTGCTCTCCATCGGCATTATCTCCCCCAACAACATTATTTGTAGATATTGCAACAGTTTTGCTCTTATTCGATGTATTTGTCTTATTAGATTTCTTCTTAGTTGATGCAGTCTTACCCTTAGTTCCGTTATGATTGTTTTCAGTCTTTTCGACAACATTTTCTGTCACCGCCTTGACAATACTCTTGGAGTTTTTATCCATATTCTTTGCAAAATTCGTAGCCTGTGCCATAACTTTCTTCATATCAGTTACATTAAACTCACCAAAAGATGTAGAAAATCTGTCAATGGCATCCTGAACAATATTGATAAGACTTGCAAAAGCATTATTAAGAGGATTACCAACCTGCTTCTTTATATATTCAATTTTTTCAGAAATAGCATTATCAATCATAACATTCTGACGAGGATTAATTTTATTAAGAAAATCTGTATAATATCCATTAATCCAATCAACATAAAAATTCTGAATATCATCATTAGGAAGTTCATCAGGATAGTAATACTTTATCTTATAAAAAGCCGAAACTACAGGAGTATATTCAGGCTTATATTCTATCTCATTTGTATTTTCATTAATGAAAAACACACTGCCAACAACGGTATTTACTAACTTACTCATCTCAATCAGTTCAATAGTATCTCTCATGTTCTTTTTCCTTTCAAACTTTATTTTGTTTCTTATCTGACTTACGTCTTTTTTCAAGTTCATCGTATGTAATCCAATTATCACCATTTCCATTGCCATATTTAATACTGCGACAATACCAATAAAATGAGATATCTCTAAACTTATATTCAAATAATTTTCTCTTCAATTTTGCAGTTGTGTCGGGTAATCCCTTGACATCTACAACAATCTGACTATTATCTGCGAAAGAAATAACATAATCAGCTACATATTTTATAGGTAATATCTTTTTACCTTCAAAATTCACAAACCCTTCTTGCAAAATATAAGGAACTTGCATTTCATATGAAACGATTTCGCCTATGTCAATTTTAGGCTCAATCCATTCAATAAGGAATTTCATTTCCGTTTCACTATCAAAAGTTATACCTTTATATGTACGTTTTTTCTTTCCCTTTTCAGATAAATCAACATTATATTTTGATTTCTTCATTTAACTATCCTTTATCAAATTATAAAAAATAGGGAGACAACCACATTTGACGGTTGCCTTAATGGTCATCTCCCTATAATTTTATTCTTTTATAAACTTTGTTCTATTCTTTTTGGTCTTTGAATTAGGCTTGTCCTGAATAATCTCATTTACATTATCATTGACAATATTAGTTTCTGAAATTTTGATGTTGTCTACATCAGTTTCAGATTCAAGTTTTATATCATCAGCAAATATCTCATCAACAATAGCCTTAACATTATCACAATATTCAATATTTCCATGAGTATCTATTGCATTCTGTAATTTTGCTCTGGCTTTATCCTTGCTATACTCGCCATTATGATACATAATAATAGGTATATGATATGCAAAATGAGCTGGACAGCAAACTACCCTACGCCATTGCAAGGTTTCGGGTATATTTTGCTGACAGGTATTGCAAGCCTTAAATTCTTTCCCGCAGACCAAACAATGCCTGATTATTTCCATATTTATTTAATCCTTTATCAAGCGGTCTTGTAAACCTTGAAGTCCCAGAACTTGGAATTGCCCACTCCACACTTGTCAACAAGGCTCTTGAACTGGAAGGGATGCTCAACACCATCGCCACCCATATCAAAATCAAAGTTAGCATTCCAGTCACAACGATAAATTTCAATCTGGATGAAGTAAGTTTCATCACAGGTGTTCTTACCAAGGCAATTAATAAAGGTATGAGTGGTCTTACCATATGTATCAGCAGAGTTACCTACAGAAGCACCGTCCTTCTCATACTCATAAACAACCTCAATAGTACCAGCATCAGTAGCTACATCGGTAGGAAGAGTAATCTTCTTTGTTCCGGAAGCATAAGCAACATGGGTTGTATCCTCAGAAGAAGCCTGCTCATACTTAGTAGTCGTACCATCAACAGTAATAAGCACATTCAGAAGCTCAGAACCAGCAATACCAACAGCGGTCTCAGCAGTAGTCACCTCAGTAGCACTCTTCTCAAAAGAAATAACCTCTCTCTTTCTGAACTTAATCTTACCAGATACAGGGTCAGAACCAGTCTGGAGAGAAAGCAGAGAGCCAGAAATATAACCGGAAGAGCCAGAGCCTTCAACAGCCTTATTCTTCTTGATAGTGAACAGTACAGTATCATTCTTACCAGTTACATCAGCACTATCCTCGGAGTTAGAAAGAGTAATATTCTTAATCTCATCAAGAATATTAAGGCAGGTATCATCAGTACGAGAATAATTCTCAATAGTCTCTACGGACGTAATAGTCCAGCCCTCAAGCATTGCAATTGCAGCATTAGCCATAATTATTCAATCCTTTCATATAATAATTCTTTGTAATTTACTATCGCCTATTTTCTTCAAATCTACTGTACCAAAATAATATCCGGACATGATATTGTCAATTTCAGCGTTTTTATTTATCTGCTTGTATGAAGCATATAAATCATATAAAGTAATATTTTTAACTGTTTCAAAATTATATTTGAAATTACAGTTATTCACAAGAAATAAAATAACGCCATCTAAAGCAGATGACGATTTACTATCTTGTTTATTTTGAAGTCGAGTCTTCTCACGTTCACGCTTTTTCTTAGCTCTATCCAAAATATAATCTCGCGTTTCTTTTTCAGGGACTTTTCTATATTCACGATTTTTTTCAGCGTGTAAAATACAGCATAACAAATCTGATAACTGCTCATAAATAGCTTTATTAAAAATTATTTGGTCTTTACTATTTACAAATATTACATTCTTATTATCATCATTGCTTTTTGCCCATATGTCAGAACAATCAAGTGTAGGAAATACTAATTCCCAACGTTGAATAATTTTATCTCTGTCTTTGCCCTGTTGTATTTCAGACAACAATGATAATAAAAACATTGTGAATACTTCATATTCTGTAACATCTGTCCAGTAAATTCCAATTTCTTTTAATTCCAACATTAAATCAGTAGGTGTTTGAATAAACAATGAAGCTGTTTGAAGATACCCTCTTTCAATAGCAATATCTCTATCCTCGCCCCAAACATCACCAACTAACGGAATATTCACAGTTATCAAATCATTAAATTTATACTGTTTTTGATTAAGAAGATTAAATTTTGTCATTATTTAATCCCTATATCTTATTTTATCCGACCAATCCGTTACACGGAACGTAACCAGTCTGCCAGTGTATTTATTAGTCCCCGAATTAAATATACTGTTAGAAACATAATGAGCCTTGGCAATACCAAAGCAATCTTTCTCACCGAAATCTTTTCTCAATTCTCTTACAAGAATATCGTTTCGTAATTTATTATTGTATTTTGGCATTTTATAATGAGTTAATATCCAAAAATATAAAGTCACTTCTATATAGGTTTTATTAACTCTTGATATAACAGCATCAGATAAATCATACAAAATAAACGACCCTGTTTCAGTTATTGTATCGGGTATGTACTGATTAGGGAAAATATGTTTCCACATTAACTCGTCTGCTTCTTCCAGACTATATTCGCCGTCACTAAGAACTTCTACAATAGTAGGATTAGCAAGCAAAGTATTCGTTACAAGATTTCGATAATCCTCTATTAAATTATCATTCTTTCCCATCATACACCTCCTACAATATTAACTGTTATCTCGCCAATATTTCCTGCCCCATCATCACATTTAAGAACAAAACTTTTACCAATAACATTCTCATTTTGAGAACATTTTATCTTGCATTTATTCTCACCAGTCACAGGAGTTAAAGTGATACAACTCTGTACATCAGGTGTAGCAACAATATCCCATACAACAGGTGATAATGTGTTTGCAGTGAATGTCTTATAAGACCCACCCACTCTTATACTAGGATTTCCAGTATAAGTAATTTCAATGTTATTGGGTGAAACAGGTTTAATATAATCACAAAGCCATTCTTCAATATTATCTGTGTCGGGATTATAAACATCCTCGCTAAATATCAAACATAATACTCGGCTTTCAGCATAAGATTCACTGACAGTATCAATTCTTGTAATTCTATACGGTATCGGATTTACGTTGTTATAATCAATAAACATTCGTTTGGTACGGTCAAGATAAATTGTCTCATTATCTAAAGATGTATATACCAAAAGCTGATTATAACCCAATGTAAGAATTTTATTTCCCTCTTCTCCGGTATTATATTGCGAAGCATTTTCAACGTGAAATGGCTGATAAATTATATTACCATCATCATCTTGCCATTTAGCAATATAATTACATAAATACAAAACTACTTTTTCATACACCTTGTTATTAGTAGGCATAGTCATTATAAGCCAAATATTCCATCTATCATAATCTTCGTCATATACTTTAACATATTTGTAATCCGAAATTGTTTTCAAACGAGTTAATAATTGGCGTTGCCAACCTTTCGTTTGAGTTTCAGGAGAATTGCCTTGTATAATACCCTCGGTTTCAAATTCTTCTTCAAACGAATTTGTTTCTTTATCAAACTTCCCTTTACAAAGAAGAATTTTATTTGATAAGGGCGAATCTATCAAAAAATCATCTATACCTAAATCAGCGTTAAATCGGAAATCATTTTTTTCTGTTCCCCCAGTATAATGTGGCGAATTAATTAAATACCATTCTGTACTCATAAACTCACCTCAATTATAGGCTGTTGGTAGTAATTTATCATAAAATTCTGCTATTTTTGTATCAACATAATCCAATTCTTCTTTTGCGTGTGCCTTATCAGCACTTGTATTATTAAGAGTTAAATCCTTGCCAATAATATTAGTCCGTTTTATAATTCGGTCATATTGGCGTTCACAATAATAACGTTTGATTGTATATCCAAGAATTTGAATATACAAATATGGCAACGAGATTAATTTTCCATCTTCATCATAATACAAAAAAGACTTTGTGGAATCATCAAATAGTAGAGGCTCAATTTCCTTTGAAAATTCTTCAATAGCCATTTTAAACCACTGCAAAATAAGCTCGTCATTAAGTTGATATTTTTCTTGAAATGTGGCTTCAAACACATCGACCACATCTTTATATGTAGTGATTGATATTTTCACCACATCCTTTCTTTTATACAGTCATACCACAAACGGCTTCACATTCTCTAATTTTATTAAAGTCATTAAAACCACATTCTCTAATGAGTTTAATCAGAAGAACCTTTTCTGCTTGTGTAGTAAAAGTTCTAGTAACTTCCTTCTTAAAGTCGTCAAGTCCTTTAATCGCAAAAATCTTTTCAACCTTATTCTTATCAATAAGTTCAGATGTAATATCAAGATAATCCCTTGTGAGTTTATCATCTATAAAAATAGTTGCATGGTCGCCGTTCCCATTACCACGAAGAAGTTTATTTCCATTTTCAAACTGTGAAATTACTTCTGCACGAGATAATCTTATCGAACCACCTGCTTTGATATTTACCTCTCCATTGGTTTCAAGTTTATTAAACCCAACCATCCAGTTAGCAAGATTTTTAAGTGTTATCTTTTCTTCCATGTTTAATGGTTTGATTTCTTCTTGAACATCAGATACATTTTCATCTGTAATAGCATCGTTTGTAGTTTCAATAACTGTATTATCTTCAGGAATTGTATTTTCAATAATCTTTGTTGTGTTCTCTCTTTTAGCCATATTGTCAATATATCCTTTCATGTGCTTTAATTATGGGTTACTGATTTAGTAACCCATAATCATTACCACTTAATTAAAATTAAAGATTTGTGTCAGAAAGCATACCGAGCTGGAATTCTCTGCCACGAACTACCGTAGTAGCAAACTCTACATCAAATCTAGACAGAACATGACCAGTGGTAACATCATTACCGCTAAATGTAGTCAAACCACCTCTTGTCCAAGACTTAATGGGAGAGCCAAACTGCCCACCAGTAGGAACAACAATAGCAAGACCTGCATCAAGCATGGTGCTAAAGTTGTCGCCAGCAGCATTGAGGTTAGAATAATCATAAGGATTAGTCATCTCTGCAAGAATTGCACCATTATAAACACCAAGAATACCCTTTGTGCGAATGTCTCTAAGGTCATCAGCAGAAATACCCTGAATATAGCCGTATCTGCTACCATTGTAGGCAACCTCAGAATTAAAACCAGCCCAAGGAGTAAACTGCTGAAGAAGTGCATAATCACCAATAACAGTTGCGCCAGTGCCAAGTCTTCTTACCTTCTTGAGAACATCGTCAACGCCAATCTTAGTAAGACCCGCACCCTCAAAGAAATACTTTACAGGAGTTGCATTCTTAACAGCATTATAAGCGTTAGTTACAATTTCCTTCTTCATCTTATTGATAATGTCAATTCTAACCTGATTCTTACCTTCATTCTCCTTAGACATATCACCAAGTATAAGTCTACGATAATCAGTAGCCCAACCGCCAGAAATGGTCTTTGTACCAATGGTGTACTTCTCAGCCTTAATAGCAGGGAAAATTACATCAGCATTAAGAGCCTGTTCACGAGACTTATCGCCAATAAGTTTCCAAGAATCTATCTCAATAGACTCATCATAGCCCAGAGATTCAAAGTCGCCAAAAATACTCAGGTTCTGTATCTCGGCAGTAAGGAAAGGTTCAACAGAATACTTTCTGATAGTATTAAGCTCAGCAAGAGACTTCGCATCGCCATTAGCAATACCCTCGCCCAGTTCCTTAATTTTATTTACAACTGCATCTGTCTTCTTACCGTACTTAGACGTATCCTTACCATCAGTAAGTGCAGAGAAAATCTCTACGATAGGGGAAGAATGCTTAATTTCATTTGTAAGAGTAATATCAGAATCTCGTCTTACATTATTCATTTCAAAAGTCATAGCCATAATTATTTTTCGTCCTTTCTTGTTAATTTACTTCACAATAACTTCAACCAGAACACCATTGCCGTCAAAATCGATCTTCTTTACAACTTTAAAATATACTCCACCATCAGAAATACCTGAGTCAGAAGTCATAATATGAAAATTGCCGTCAGCACCAGCATTCATAAGAGTTGTGCCAGCAGTAATAGAAGCATAAGTCTCGGAAGAACCGTATGTAATACTATCAGGAGAAACCTGAAGGCATTTACCCTTCCAAGCAGATACATCCCAAGCTGTAACAAGTTCGCCAGCGGGAGTTACAAAATCCTTATAAATATCATCGCCTCTGCCATAGTTTGCAATAAGCTTAATACCAAGACCAGTAGTAGGAGCAGAAACCACTACGCCATCAGTAACAGTACCAAGGAAGAAATTCTTTGTACCACCAGCCGCCGCCTTAACTGTACCATCACCGACACCAGTCTTCTCAATCTGAGAAATTTCATATACCTTAATCATTTACAAAATCCACCTTTCTAAATTAATAAATAGAACCATCATCATTGCTATTTATAGAAGTATCATCTACATCAGCAAAAATATCAATCTTCTTAGAGTTCTGTTCTGCAAGAACTTTTGCCTTTTCAGCCTCAGAAGCGATAGTTGCCTTACCAATACCCTCATAAATCTTAGCCGTAATAGAATTAATTTCAGACTTGATAGGGTCAGCATTAAACGCTTCGATTTCAGTTTTTGCATATTCCTTCTGTTCATCAGTAAAATCAGCCAGAGCAGTATTAAGTTCAGACTTCTTCTGTTCTACCTTAACAGCATTAAGTTCATCCGTAAGTGTATTCTTTTCAGCAGAAATTGCTTCTACTTCACTCTTTGCTGTTGCAAGAGACGCTTCAAGTTCAGATACCTTTTCTGTTAAAGAATTAACTTCTGTTGCCTTAATTTCAAGAGCAGAATTAAGTTCAGCAATTTTTGACTCAAATTCCTCGGTCTTACTATTGCACTCAGAAATAGTAGCCTTAATGGAATCTGTAATCATACCAAGTGTCTTTTCATCCATTGTTATAGATTCCTCCTTAATATCATTTTTTTTATTATTCAATTCAAGTAGTGAAGCTGTGTGGTCGGATGGCTGAATACCACAGCCAAGAAGAGCATATCCAGAAAATTCAAATTCAATAGGTATTCTTCCGAAATCTTTATATCCGTATAAATAAACTATTGCTGGGTTATGCTCGGTTCTTACTATTTCAACACTACCATAAATTGTTTCATTGTTAGATAGCTTTTCAGATAAAAGGTCAATACAATCAGAATATCTCATATAATCTAATGTTCCTTCACCCACAAAGACCTTTTTTGTTTCATTATTTTCATTAGCAATTTCATCAATGTACGCTTTGTCAAAATGACCTATTGTGGTAGCATTGCTTAACAATGGAACACCATCTTTATACTGACCTGTCTCACCATGACCAAGAATATCCGTTTTACTATCGTCTACAAATTCAACGGTTACACTTGAACCAATAAGAGTATCTTTTACTTTTTTAACATACTCATCTATCCAAGTAATACCATTGTCGTTGTATTCTGTGCCTGTTTCATTAACAATACAAGATTTGTCATAAATCTCAGCAAGAATAAGTTTAAATCTTTTATATCCTGTTTTTTTATCTTGCTTATTATTAATTTCAAATAATTTCACCTATATCACCACCTTTCCATATCAACTTGTACTCGGCTTTGGCTGATTATTGGTGTTATTCCCCTGAGTGGCTAATGTACTATCATTTGTTGCATTTTCTACGCTAGGTCTACCACCCTTATCTTCTTCGCTTAAATTATCATCACCCGAAGAATTATAAGACGTCGGATGGGGTGTGTATTTATCGTCCCATTTTTCTGATTTTTCCATATCCATAAGAGATAAATATGCGTCCAAATCCCAACCAACAGAAGTGATCCATGTAGATTTACTACCACTACCAGACATATAGAGTTCTTTATTCAGAGCAACAAATTTATCTCTATTAACAAGACTTGTCGGAAGATAATAAATCTGTATTTCGTTATTTTTATCTCTTACAACATTTTTGTTTATCACATAGGATAATTCGGCTGCAATTTCTGTAACCCAAGTATAAACCTTACTAAATAATAGTTCAAGACTAAGTTGTTGAGATGAATAGTTACCACTTTCACCGTCAAGAAGACCCAACGCAAAACCTAGTCCCATAGCAATATTTGAATTAAGTTTAGGCTCAATTTCTTCGTTTAGGATATCTACGCTTGTATCAATAGAATCAATCTTTGTCCCCGCAGCAACAGTAAAGAACGATGTTCCTCCACGATTATTTTTTGTCATAACCGCACTTTTTACCGTCTTATGCTGTTCTTCTTGTTGCGTTCTGGTTAAACTGCATCTTCCTTTTTCGCCTTCAGGCAAAGTTTGATAAATTATTTTATTATTTACTTCACCTAATACACTTCTTTTTGTAGTGATTAAATAATCGTTATAAAAAATATCTATAAGAGCAGAAATTGTAATTGGTCTGCCATAGGGTTCACGTCTATCACTTTTTATCTTATGAACAACTGTTTTGTTATTATCTAACACAAGCCAACTGCCCGATGTTTCATTGTTCTTCCACTTTTCATATCCGTTACGAATGTCATAAGGATAACATTTAAGTTTATTTATTTTCTTTTCTTCTGTAAATTGATTAAAATAATCAAGGTCAAACGCAATTACAGGTCGATTGTTTTTGTAACCTCTTATTTTTACATAATCAACAGGTAGTGGTATCATTGCCACAGAAACATCTAAATTATTCAGTTCCATAAGCCCCGTCATTTCATAGTCAGAGACAAATTTTGTATTATCTACCCCTTGTCTCTGAATATCAAAATAATAATAACAAGCACCATCTAAACAATCTCTAAATAAAAAATCTCGTATTATTCCCTTATCATTAATATAGTCAAGGACATTTTCAACTTTTTGTTTATTATCCTTAACCTTTTTCTTGCTCTTGCCAGTTGATGTAAGAATATGAGAAAGGCTAGGCAAAGAAACTATATAGTCAACGGCGTTTGATACAATGGGATTAGTATTATATACTTTTCTGCTTAAGTCTCGAATTTGTTTGTTTTTAACTATCGGGTTAGATAATATTGATTTAATTTGCTCTGGTGTATAATTAGAAAACAAATCAAAATTTATATTGGCATATACTATATTGCTCCATTGAGAATTAAATTCATAAGATTGCTCCTTCTTCTCTGTGTCATTCATAATTTCGCCCCTTTCTACTTATAATTTTATTTAATTAATAAATGTGCCATAATCATAATCAGAGCTATCTGATAATAAATCCTGTTCAAGCAAGCAAGCAAAATGCACACCGTATGATACACTTGTGTATCTATCTTTTCGGTTATTGCCTTGCTCACTTATTACAATTATACCTGTTTGGTCTCTCTTTTCATATACAAGCTCAATACATTCTTTAACTAATTGCTGAGTTTCCAAATATGGTCGTTCATAGAATAGTTGTGTGTCTGCTGATATGGCAGTTGTATAATCAGATATTGCATTTAACATACCTTCTTGGGCTTCTTGCAAAGGAACTAAAATATCAATCATTTTATTTTCTAACGTATTTTTAAATTCCATAGCAATATCACTGTTTAATTTTTGAGAAGCAACAACAGCATATAATATTGGTAACGCACCATCTACTTTAACTCTATTTGCTATATTATCATCATTCATACATTTCCAAGCTTGATATTCTTTGTCTCGCTCTTCATCATACATAACACGAGCTAATAAATCATATACAAGAATACCACCATTTCTTGTGTCAAGAACACAATAGTCTGCTTCAAAATCTTCAAATAATTGTTTAATTCTAAGGGCTTGCTTATTACCATCCCCCCCTTGAATAGATTCAAGATAGCAAACAACTTTCCGATAACCTCGCTTTAATTCTTTTTCTCCGTTATCTCCTGTTTGATAAGTCATACTTTCAGGTAATAGTCTAATACATGAAAAAATAGAATTATCATTCTTTTTATTTGTTACGAAAGCCATATCACAAGCTATGATTCGGATTTCTCCCGTTTGTTTAGGAATGCTATAAGGATTTTTCTTATGTGACAATACATCGGACATCACTCTTGGATAAAACGGTTTTTTACATCTCATATTATCTTTAAACATTGAATATGTAAAAAAAGCAGAAGTGTTTTCTTTTACTCTTTCATTTAAAAACTCTATTCTCCATGTCAAACTGTCCTGCTTAGCTTTTTCACGTTTAAGCTGTTTTATAGTTTTAATATTATGTTTTAAGGTAATGCTTTCATCAAAAGCAAATAAGCAACCACCTTGCTCATTAAGCATATTATTTAAAGCTGTATCTGCAATATCCCACATCCAATGCCCATTATCAAACCAGCTAGAAGAAATATAAATATCTACTGGCTCATCTTGGACATCTTTCATATCTTTATAGGGTTCAATTATGGCATAAGGCGCAGGTCTAATAATCTGAAAAGGCGATAAGATACTATCATCAACTTCTTTTTCAATTTGCCTATATTCTTCTCTGAGCAAACTTGTTGATCTATGCCCGCGACCACTTTCCCCGGCGCAAACAACAGTTATTGTACTACCATTACGAAAAACAATAATTACTTCATTTTGATTATCTTTAATCGTTGCTATTTCTCTCCGTAATGTAGGGGACATATTCATTAGTTCATTTTTAATTTTCTCAGTAACTATAAGTTTGGCTTGTCCTTTTGTTCCTGAAGCCAATACTATTTTTGAATAAGGTTTAACAATACAAGTGCAACAAGCATAAACTGCTATAATAAATGATTTAGCAGCAGAACGACTGGCTATTATGGCAATAAATTGACTTATACCCATAAAATACAAAATTATTACTTGGTATAAATGCAATTTTAATCCTAAATAATCAATAGCCACTCTATGCAAATTTCTTCTAAAGAATGTTGACCATAAATATAAATTGTCAACATTTTTAGGACTACTTAAATAATGAGTACTCGGAAATTTTTTATATAAAACTTTTTGATTATCGTCAGCATATTTACTCGCCATCATTATCACCGTCCTTGACACAATATTCTTTATCACGTTCAGTTGTGCCCAAGACTAAATTTTTTAAAGGTCTCAATACAAATCTTTGGAAATATTCTCCTATACCATCAAAATCTTTATATAATTTCTTGTCTTTATAATATTCTTCTGGTGTATATTGAGAAATTACAGCAAGAGTTACACCAAGGGTTTCATCACCACTTGCATCTGTTTCTTGCACAGTTTTTAATCCTGCCTGTTTAAATGTATCACGATAAAGTTTTGTATATTTTTCAAAATCAGTACTATTGCCATCTTTAAATGCTTTAAGCTGAAGTAATTTAGTGTAACATAAATCTTTGATAAATATTTCTTGATTATTATCACAATTGGGGTTTTGTTTTTTAAGCATTTTATAATGTTCTTCGAGAGCAACAATATCCTCACTTGATACTTGTCCCCAACGTTCAAACATTACCTTTGTAATATTTGTTTGACCTTCGGCTTTCATTTCATCTATCTGGTCTACATTTTGAATGATGCCCTTGTTCATTTCTTGCAGGTATGTATCATATGTTTTCCCATTGTTTTGATTAAGATTACAATTTCTCACATAATTCTTAATTCTACTTCTATTTGCATCAATTTTTTTTGTAGAATTAAGAATTGTCTCATTGAAATACATATCCCAATGTAAACAAATACGTTTAATTGCCTCATTCTGGCTACCAAGTATTTCTGTATATTGTTCTACTAAATTTTCAAGACAATGATTGCAAATTGGCAGAAATGAATTGTTCCCTTTATATAAAGGTGATTGACTATAAGAAAAATTACCCGACTGTTTGGTGTATTTTTTACCACAAGTGCAGCATTTATAATAATCTTCAGCAACTGGTTCAACAGGTTTTATTGTTTTTAATACGGTTTCTTCCTGATGTGTAACAATACCAGATTTATTTTTAATAGGTCTGCTTCCTTTTTCATTAATTTTTCTTGGCATAATCAATTCACCTCCAATTCTTTATCTAAAATACTTTCAATGTTATTCAAATTCCAATAAGGAATACGAATAAGTTTAATACCGTTCTGTTTACAATAATTTGTTTTTATTGCATCGTTTTTTACTGTATTTTGAAATACTATATTAGCTTGTTTATCATCACATCCATTCCATGAAACTTTTTCAAAATGCCCAATCCCGTCAAATTCTATACAAATATTATAATCTGGCAAGTAGAAATCAAAAGGTAAAGGTTTTATATTTTTGCAATTTTCAAACTTATATTGTGGAATAAAAGGTATTTTATTGTTTTTTAAATAATTATTAATTATTTGTTCACCATGTGAAAAATTACAAAATGGGCAACCAGTTTTACCATTCAAAATATTATGCGGTGTTGAAAACCAAACATTTTTACAAATCTTACACTTATGTTCAATTTTAGTTTTGTTATTTATGTATTCCCCTACAACTATAATATTAGAATTAATTTTTTGTAGGTCTTTCTTATATTGCAAAGTTGTTTTCTGTATATTATTAGAACAAACGGGGCATCCAGAATGTTTTTTCTTTTCAATCAAATGTCTAGGCAATGTTTCCCACTCATATCCACAAACATTACATTTATGTCTAGATTTAATATTTAATCCATTAAAATCACCAATTATTTTTATTGTAAAATTTGTAATTGAATTTAAAACATCAATATACTCTTCTTTTGTTTTTATTTTTCTTCTTCCATTAGAACAATTAGGACATAATTTGGTTTGATATTTACTTAATAAATTGCCAGCATTAATATCCATTTCATAAGCACATTTTAAGCATTTAACCCTTATACTATTCTTCATGTTTATATATTGCCCAATTACAATTAAATTAGGATTTTTCTTTTTTAATTTTTCTACAAATTCTTCTTGTGTTACTTTTCTGCCCATATTTTCTTCTCCATTCTACACCTTCTCCTAAATCTTTTATTTAAACACAAAGAAAAGCAATGACAGGGGAGAAGATCCTATCATTGCTTTTCTTACAGTTTGCAACTCCGTAAGTCTTTGTATCTATTTCTCTCAATCAACCTCATGCGGTCAATCAAGGCATATATAAAGCCCTACCATTACAGTAAGGCTTAATTTTATTTAATTGTATTTACAATAAAAAATCACTTTGTGGCTGTTCTACTCTTGAGATGTTGCTATTAGGCTCACATAGTAGATAACTATTTAAGCTACACTGTTACACCACAATAAAATTCAACTTCTATCGCAAATCAATCTATTTTAATCTTCACTAACTTTACTATTGAGTTTCTTCTTTATTTCATTAATCTCATTTGTAATTGTCCCACTACCCTTTCTAAAGAAACTTCCAATCAGTCCCATAGTTCCATAGAATAACGGAATAACCTCTGGTGTAAATCTATCAGTTGCAAATATCATATTCAGTCCATTTGCTACAACATCACCTATGCAAAGTGACATTATCCAGCCAATAAAATATGCTATTCCAAAAGCTATTACCGGAGTAAAAATTATCACAGCTATGCTAAGGAATGATATAAATATCAGTCCTGCACAGCCAAGACGGTCTATAAGACGAGTTTCGGGATTGGTAAATTTAGAATTATTGTTATTGTTATTGCTATTGTTGTTCATTTTTGATGTCCTTTCTCTTGTTTGCTTATCATAAAAATTTAATCAACAAATCCAAACATATCATTTATAATATCTTCATCTTTGTTTTTAAGGTATCCGGAAGTTGTACTTATATCTGCATGATGAGCGACCACTTTTATCTGCTCCAAATCAAATACTTTATTAGTGCCATCGGGATTTTTTAGTCTTTCGTCTTGCCCAGTAGCTAAACATTCCAACCGAGAATGTCTTATACTATGTGGAAATATATTCACTTCTTCACCACGAATTTCAGATAATATTTTAGAACATTTTATAATTCTATCATACAAAGCGTGTTTTTCAATTTCTCGTTTTTCTCTGCCTGCACGTTCAGCCACCCAAAGGCTTTCAATATTATCATCACCACGTTTTTCAAGATATTGTCTTATAAGTTCCTTTGTGTCATCTAAATACACCAAAGGAAACAGCTTCCCACGCTTGCCTCTAACAATATTTGTTTTATTGCCATCAAGCAACCCTGTTTTCTTGACTTGATAAACTTCATTACGTCTACCGGCAGAGTCATAACTTAAACTCCATAAAACAGCAGTTTGTAAATCACCCATTTCAATAAGTTTATCTCTAACAGCGATAAATTCTTTGAAAGTAAAAAAGAAATCATCATCATTAGTCTTTACTTTTTCTCTAGGAAGTCCTTTGACTTTCTTAGCATAATTAACATCATAATCATATGAATCGTCATTTTCACAATATGCCAACATACTATTTACAGTTGCTTTTAATCTGTTGACCCTACTTGCCGATAAATTACAATCATCAGAAAGCCAAATACTCATATTTCTAAAATCTTTTTTAGTCATTTCAAGAATAGATTTATTCTTATGATGCAAAAGAATATAAATTAAAATTATTCGCCCATCTTGAAAATATGAATAAAGCGTACTGCTCGCTTTCTTTTGTTGCTTATATTCAGCAAGAAAATCTTCAAGTATAGCTTTATTATCGGGATTTACTTGTTTCCACCGTTCAGGAGTATAAATCCTATTATAAACACCTCTACTACGAGCCAATTCCATCCTGCCCTTTCTACTTTTATTATTAATCTCGTTTAAATGTTTCTGTAATTTCTTTTATTACATGAATATTTGTAAGCAAAGGCTCTCTGTCCGCTCCTTCAATAAATATTTCATCACCAATTACTAGATATACTTTTTTATCATTATGTAAAAGCATATCAAAATAATCACCTAATGTGTTTTTATTTGGGTGTTTTGGCAACATTGGATAATATTGCCCGTTACTTGCAACTGCTTTCCAAACCGAAACACCACCTTCCGATCTATAACAGCAGTCACCTCTATGAACAACACTTTGTTGATTATGAGGAATCTCTCCAAACCTAATATATAATGGCATTTTTGCTTGTTTCATAAATTCACCTTAATAGTAAAATAATATTTTGAGGTGTAGCATTTCGCTACACCTCATTATTAAAGAGGATAAAAGACAATTTACTCTAATCTGCATATAGGAACCTAATCTAAAGCAGGATTAGACCGACAGGAACATACCCCATCATACATAAGTCATTGCATACAAAATAAAACAGATAATCCATAAATTATCCATGTTAAACATCTACAATATGTTTTTGAACAGATATTTTAATAAAAATACCAGAATCTCTTTCTACACATGGTAGATGAGCTATCAGAATAAATCTGACCTCGACTAGCGAGTAATCCTTTTAAGGACTTGGAGCTGATAGTAGGAATTGAACCCACAACATTCTGAGTACAAAACAGAAACTCTACCAATTGAGCTATATCAGCTTATCAATTATACCCTTTAAGGTATAAATAATCATATTTATTTAAAAATCATACCCGATAAGGTATAATCAATATAACAAATAAGCACCGCCCTATACCCATAGAACGGCACTCATCTGTTACGGAGGATGCGAAAGGAGTTTTATGCAAAATTAGCAATTTATGAATTTCACACGCCCAGCACAAACATGTGCCGAGTTGTTTTTATTGGGGCTACAACATCGGAAACCATACCCACAAACATGAGTTTATAGTCATACGGATTGATTGGACTTTACATGATTGTTTTTTCGGCTCATATTTTACATCTCCGCCGCAGAGAACCTGAGTCATGTACCCAGGCGTTGAAGCTTACTTAAAAATTCTTTCTTTTCTTTGTCAGTCATATCAGAGAAATATCTAATTTTTATAGATTTGACAGACTCTCGCCTATCCTTTTGTGACATTTCAATAGCATTAACAAACTTCTGAGCCATTTCTTCTGTGTCAATAACAAAATTCTTGGTCAAAGACGATGTTGGCATAATAACACCTCACAAATTTATTTATCGGTGAGACACCGTGAGATTTGCACTCACACCTGAAAGGTCTACTGCAAGGACGCCCCATATAAAAGGTTTTATCATATCATCTGGATAACCATAAACCAAACCCACCCGCAACACATTATAAATGTGATTATTTCGCTGATATGTACACTAATAATATAAACTTGGCATATTATTTCAAGACGTAACCATAAACGTCTGCCCCCCATTCCGTCCATTAAGGCTGGTTGACTTCCTGTAAGGCTGTGATATAGTCAGACAGCACTATTGCACTGCCTGACCCCACATCTATCAATTATCTGTACAGACAAGAGATATTCTTAATTTTATAGATTTTACCCCAATCTATTTTCTTTAACATCTAGTATCAAAAATGTGCATTTCCTTAGATGTAGTCAAATGTGCAAAAATATCATTATCGCATTCAACATCAACATAAGAGATATCACATTCAGTATCAAAATAAACTTTCTTATCTCTGTTTACCATAGGCTCAATGAAAACATCGGTAACACCATTAATATCTATAAATGATATTACATAATCACACCAGTCCTCATCGTCTATATCAATTTCGATAAACTTATACTTGTCACCTATACAATTAGTAACACATATCTTCAAAAAATCTATTACCTTTGTGCAAGGTACAATAATCGAAGTATCATTCTTACTGCTACTCAATGCCTCGGTAAACACATCATATTCAGTCATCTTTTCTACGAGCATAAAATTCTCCTTATGTACTTTATCTTGTTTCTTTTTTTAATTTTGTTTTATGTTCTTGTATATAAAATGCTTATACTCCGATTACTTGGTAGGCTTATGCTTCTTGGGGTCATAAGTCTCAGCAACGGAATCCTTCAGAGAGCCACTAAACTTAAATGCCGGAACAAGTGTGTCTGCGGTCTTCCACTTCTCACCGTTGAAAGCAGAAACACCCTCACGACCTGCCTGAAAACGAGTACTAAATGTACCAAGACCATCAATTCTGATAGTATCACCAGAAGTAAGAACCTCTGCAATAGCCGAAGTTACAGCGTCAAGCATATCACCACACACTCTCTTGGAATACTCCTCGCCAGTTACCTCGTTGACCTTAGTCTGAATAACATCAATAAAATTCTTCTTTACCATAATTTTAACCTCTTTCTTTGTTTCCTTTTGTTGTTGTTTTTATTAGAGTTTTTAATTTAATATAATTTTATAAGTTTCTGTATGCCCATATAAAGAATCAAATCCATATATCTTAACAGAAGCCTTTGAACCTCTCATAAGAGAATCACTATAAGGGTCACTTCCTACAAATGACGGGCTAATCAATATCTCCGTATCACTATAATCGCTCTCAAAACTAGGAATTTCTTTCCCGTTATGATAATGACCCAAAATAAGATAATTGATAAATGATTGTCTTATCATACTCAAATCTCTTATTGAAGTTTCAATATTCTTAATTGTATGACCATGCATAGCTACTACATCATAATTAAAGATTGGAATATCTATATACTGCTTTCCATCACTAGCCAAATGTACATTAATTCTTTCATTATGTGAACATAAATCCTTAATATAATGCCCAATCACATATTCTAAATCCTCATCGGCGATTTCATTAGCCTTGCTTTCCAAAGGACGAATCTGTGTATGATTTGCAGTAGGTGTATGATAATACTCTACTTGTGCATAAGCAGATATTTCATTCAAAAACAATGCAATAAGTCTGCTGATTTCGACTGTAGCCTTAACTACACTTGAATCATTAATCTTTAAATCATTTAATCGAAGAATACCCTGAAGCATATCTCCAAGTGATACAATCTTAATTGTATTAAGTTTATGACTTTTCACAAATGATATAATTTTTGATGTAAGATATTGAAGCCGACCTTTAGCTATATCAGGTGAATATTCATTATTCTCGCTCTTGAATTTTGCTCCATAGTGAATATCTGCCAATGTAACTAAATATTCTTTTTTATGTCTGATGTCAGGATAAAGTGTATTAAATTGAGGAAGAGGCAAAGTTTCTACCATCTTGCCAACATATTCATAATACATCTCTTGCCTTGACTCCGACCTATCAATACGACTTCTTTCAATATTTGCAGTTTGAAGTTTGACTCTCTCCTTGCGAATATCATCGAGTTTATTATTTAATTCAATAAGTCTCTCGTCAGAATTTAGAAATCTATTCTGATTAGCAGAAAACATCTTTTCAAAAGACTGATATTTCTTTCGATAGGCACTCTCACCATAATCAGCGTTAAGCAACTCGTTGAGAATGTCTTTAACATCATTCCATGTACCAATCAATTCTTTATCCTGACACACTCTATAAATGAGTTCATCGTCACTCTCACCGTCTAATCTCTTGTACTTTGTCATGAACTACCTCAATCGTCCTCGGCAGGAACTACATCATCAACACTGATGGTTACGCTCACTCCCTCTAAACCGAGATATTTGTCTATTGCTCTATCGAGATTATAGACCTTTGTATCGTCCTTTAATACCTCTGTGATAATAAGCTCACCATTCTCACGAGTAATAGTACCCTTTACAAAGCTAGTCCTTCTTGTTGTACGAGCCATAATTTAAATCTCCTTTTCATGTACTTTTTGTTTTATAATGGTCTGTTGCAACCACTAAATCTTGTTCTAATTTCTCCGTGTCCATAAACACAAATATGGTTTTATCTGGGTTTTCTTTACACGGTTTTATATCTACTATCACGTTCCCCATCTTTAGCAATCGTCTTGCAACATAGGGAGTGAATATACACTTTGTGTTTATATAGTGTTCACCTTCTCTTGTACTTTTTATTTATGATTACAGTTCATCAGCAAGCTCACTGATTTCACTGCGATAATTATTCTTTAGCTTTACACAACCAAAGCATTTATGGTCTTTGAAAACATCAATCATCTTGAACAGACCTACCCCACGGTTAGTGTCGCATTGTTCCAGAACGTCACCCTCAATAATAAGTTTTGAGCCAGTCTTACATCTCTGTACGACTGTTTTCAAAGCATATGGGTCGAGATTCTGCCCCTCTGAAACATAACAAATAGAGTCAGCAATTTCAATTCCACGCAAATCAGCAGTCGGAACTATTTCAATCAAACCACTTATGATAAGTCGTTCAACCTCAGTCATATCACCCAACTTTGTGCTAAGAATACCACCGATAGATGAGGTGTGTAACCGCTTTGTTAAATCATCGCCCTTGACATAACCAAGCGTCTTTTGATTTTTCAAAGTTTCATACGAATACACCACATAACATTTCTTATATTTGCCTGTTTCAAGAGCTTGCATTATATAAGCCAAAGGTATAGTTGTCTTGCCCGTGCCTGCTCTACCAGTCAATACAGTGATGTCATTCTCAACAATACTGTCAAATGCCATTCTTTGTTGAATATCCAACGGCTTACAAGTGCCAAGTTGTCTTGACTTGAAATTTTTATTGTAAACACTCTTATAATTTTCGCCTGTCCATTTAAGAACATCTGCAAAATTTCCGTCACTATCATTCACAACAACATATTCGTTTATCAAACAATCGAAAATATTATCACAACTATCCTTTGCATAGACCGAAGCTAAATCTTCATCTGTTGCATTTACAATCTTATATCCCTTATACAAATTATCGGATTTTTTAGATTCCTGTTTTTCAACAATCAGTCCAAAGCACTTTTCAGCAATAAGACCACAAAGATAGTCATTCGTTTTGAATTTAAACACAACATCTTTAAATTCTGTGTAAATTCTACAAGCACAAGCAATAATTAGGTTATCATTAGTTGTTTCTAACCCTAACATGTCAAGTTGTTCATAATCACTCTTATTAACAATGACTACATGAGGGTTATCACGTTCTATTGCTCTTACAGCCAATCTTGCACGATACTGAATTTCATCAGTCTTGTTGCGATTAGTCTTGATTGCTTCTAATTCTTCAAGTGTCTTTGACGATATGTAACAATCTGTAAGGTCACTACAATCTTCAAGAATAATGTTGGTGTCTAGAAAATATTTCATACTACACCTCACAGAATATCTTCAAAAGATGTAATTATCTTATCAGCGATATTATATTTTTCAAGTTCATCGCTAGTAAGATACCAGTCTTTATTTCTATTCTTGTTAAAAGTCTTTTCATCAATAGAAGTTCTTTCAAGAATATAAGCTTTCATGCTATCAAGTTGCTTCTTATAATTCTTTTGTGCTTCTTCTATTTGCTCAGCCGTGCCTTGAAATCCGACAGAACCCGAATGAACGAGCATTTGACAGTGCTTGAAAGCATACCTGCGCCTTCCAGATAAGAATATCAAAAATCCAGCGCTCATAGCTACGCCCATTCCAATAGTAACAATAGGAATACGACTGCTCTGAACAAGGTCACAGAAATAATTTGCCTGCTCTATATCCCCACCATAGCTGTGAATGAATATATAAATCGGTTTTAACTCATCATCTGGAATATCTCGTTCTTCCATGTTCATCTGAATAATAATCTTACTCAGTTCCAAAAGGTCATAACATTCATCAATTTCATAATCAATGAAAAATGTTCTGTTCTCTCTTGACTTCCAATAAGTGAACTCTTCTGGAGTCGGGTACTGTTTATCCTTCATGTTATCAACTATGGGTACTACAATTTCATCCATAAATAATAAAATTTCCTTTAATTTTGTTACAGTCACCAGACTGCCCTATGCAAATAACATAGGATATTTATTGTTTGTGTTATCTCTTTTATGAGATTACTCACCCCTGAGCTTCTTAATAGTGTTAAGAACTCGATCACTCTCGGTAATATACATCTTACCACGCTTAGATTTCTGCTTAACTGTACGGCGTATTAACACACCCGGTATAAGTCTACGCAGTTCCTTTGCTTCTTCCTTTGAAACACAAATCATTCTTTTTGATGTCCTTTCTTGGTTTTGAATACAATTCCTAATTTAGATTTACTAAATCATAATTAGATAAATAACAGAGCAATAACCATTGACAAATATCCTCATTCATGATATAGTGTATAATGGGATTTTGTAGGTTAATCTCTATATATCATTATAGTAAAATTGCAACAAAAAATAAGACACCTTGTAAACCCTTTATTTATCAGGGTTTACAAGGTGTCTGTTCATCATTTTGCTTTTAATAAAAAAACGGAATTACTTACTCTTTCTTAACCTATCATATCTTTTGATATATTCTCGCTGACAGGTATTACATCTTTTTTTGTTTTTTACTGTGCTATTAACTTCAAATTCTGTTCCGCAATCACAACATTTTATAGTCTTTAACA
>ENA-UPSY01000548-UPSY01000548.1-human-gut-metagenome-genome-assembly--contig:-NODE-548-length-44958-cov-60.167064_pt1 | contig 44958 bp, 30 predicted proteins | sample MGYA00250044_ERZ773365 | MGnify/ENA primary metagenome ERZ773365 (study PRJEB29103, sample SAMN06111932) | human gut metagenome | biome: human gut; feature: ankylosing spondylitis patient; material... | reverse complement strand
CCGGTCCAGTTGCCCAATACCTTTGCATCGGTAAAGGAATAAATCACAATAATCAATATCGGAGCATACAGCAACAACAGCAAGACCCAAAGATAGGTCTGCATCAGCACTTTCTTTACCATACCTGTCCTCCTTTCTCTGAATCACTCTTTTCATCAGAACTAAAGAGTGAAGTGGCCGCAATCAGGAACAGCATAATCAAGGAAAGGGCTGCTCCATAGTTCCACATACTGTTGTTGATATTCTCCTGAATAGTCGTACCAAACAACTTGATGTTGTTCATGGTCAACAATTCTGCAATGGCAAAGGTAGAGATAGTCGGCATAAACACCATCATGATGCCGCTCACTACTCCAGGCATGGATAGAGGGAACACCACCTTCCAGAACACCTGGAAAGAATTGGCTCCCAAATCCTGAGCTGCTTCCACATAACTCGGGTCCATCTTCTGAAGGGTATTGTAAATCGGATAAATCATGAAAGAAATGAAGTTGTAAATCATTCCGAATATCAATGCTCCCTCTCCTAAAGGCAGACTGGCAAAGTCGAACAAAGCTACAGTAGCCAGCGTACGTATCAGGATGTTGACCCACATCGGCAGGATAAACAGCAGAATCAGCGTACGCGAATAGCTTGAATTACTGCGGCTCAGAATCCAGGCTGCCGGATATCCCAGTACGATACAACCTATCGTAGTCAGTATGGCTATACCGATGGAATAAATAAAGGTATTGACTGCTTCCGAATGGGCAAGGAACTTCCGGAAGTTTTCAAGCGTCATACGACCTGCATCATCGGTAAATGCATATACCACAATCAGCAGAAGCGGAACAATCACAAAAATGATAGAGAAAATGAGATAAGGAAGTGTCCAGCTTCGGCGTGAAAGAAAAAACAAACGCAGTTTATTCATCGTTCCTCCTGTTTTACACGTACCCGAATATCTTCAGGAGCAATGGAAATACCCACACGGTCTCCATCATCCCACACATCGTTCGTATCGACAAACACATTCTCATCCCAGTCTGACCATACCGTCAGGTGGTAATGGTTTCCTTTGTACAAAATAAACTTGACTTCTCCGGTCAGCATGCCGTCTTCTGCATTGTCCAGCAAGTTGATTTTTCCGAAATCCACGTCTACCAGCACATCGCCTAATGGCACTCTCTGAAGGTCTACCGGTGCACACTCAAACTCACATCCCAAGAATTCCACATGAGTTTCATCGATAAGCTTGCCTTCAAAGGTATTGCAGATACGCTCTTTCTTCATGATGTGAATATCAAACGGTTTGACCAGCATACCCACTTCGGTTCCGGCCTCGAAAGCGTGATAATCCTGCACCACAAACTCATAGCCGTGGCACAACACCACCATTTCATAGTGTACTCCCTTAAAGATGCACGATTGTACGGTACCACGAAGCTGTGCCATATCCGACACCGGGAATATATACAAATCCTCCGGACGAATCACCACATCCACCGGTGTGTTTTCGCCGAAGCCTTCGTCCACACATTCAAAGTCACGATCGCAGAAATGTACCAACTTATCTTTTACCATGACTCCGTTCAGGATATTACTTTCTCCGATAAAGTCGGCCACGAACGAGTTAATCGGCTCATTGTAGATGTCGGTAGGGGTACCAATCTGCTGGATACGTCCCTCACTCATCACCACGATGGTATCACTCAATGTCAGGGCTTCTTCCTGGTCGTGCGTCACATACACAAAGGTAATGCCCAGCGTCTTGTGCATTTCCTTCAACTCCATCTGCATGTCCTTACGCATCTTCAGGTCAAGCGCAGCCAGCGGCTCGTCCAGCAACAACACCTCCGGCTCGTTCACAATGGCTCGGGCAATGGCCACACGCTGCTGCTGTCCACCCGAAAGCGAATTGACATCGCGGTACTCATAGTCGGTCATACCCACCATTTTCAAGGCAGCCTTTACTTTTTTAAGTACCGTATCCTTTGGCATCTTTTTCAGTTTCAAGCCAAAAGCAATATTGTCATACACATTCAGATGAGGGAACAAGGCATATTTCTGGAAAACTGTATTGACAGGACGCTTGTGAGGAGGAGTCTGGGTAATCTCCTCCCCTGCAATACGAATCACCCCTTCCGAAGCGGTCTGAAATCCTGCTATCAGGCGCAGCAAGGTCGTCTTACCGCATCCCGAAGGGCCCAAGATGGTTACAAACTCTCCCTTTTTGATGGATAAATTGATATTATCCAAGGCTGTTTTTTCACCAAAAAACTTTGATACACCCTTTACCTCTATAATAGGTTTAATTTCACTTTGCATCATTTCTTGAAAATTAGTTTGCAAAGTTACATATTAATTCATTTCACAAGGCATATCACCCTTATTTTTCTTCCTTATTTTTAATTACTCCAATAGAAACAAGCCATTTTGAATATTTATTCATCACTCCTGTTTCAACCCGGAGAAATACATTTCCAATAGTTTTCTGGCTGCCGAGAAAGACGTGGCTCGTCCTTCCAGCACATCCTTTTCCTGCAAGGGAAGCAAGGAAGTAATTTCCGGATTCTGATAGAAGCTGTCGCGCAAATGCTCATTGATGGTTTCATACATCCAGTATTTGGCCTGCTCGTTCCGACGGTGTTCAAAATAACCGTTCTTGCGGACAAAGTCGATGTAGGTATACACCATATCCCAGATTTCCTTGACACCGATATTATAGAATCCGGAATACGTCAGCACCTGAGGAGTCCATCCGGATTCGGGAGCCGGAAAAAGATGAAGCGCATTACGGAAATGAGTAGCCGCCAACTGTGCCTTCTCTACATTATTTCCATCGGCCTTGTTGATAATGATACCATCGGCCATCTCCATGATACCGCGCTTGATGCCCTGCAACTCATCGCCCGTACCGGCCAGCTGAATCAGCAGAAAGAAGTCTACCATGGAATGCACGGCAGTTTCACTCTGGCCTACTCCCACAGTCTCGACAAAGATTTTATCAAATCCGGCAGCTTCACACAAGATGATGGTTTCACGGGTCTTACGGGCCACACCGCCCAATGAGCCTGCCGAAGGACTGGGACGGATAAAGGATTTAGGATGTACCGACAATTTTTCCATTCGGGTCTTGTCCCCCAAAATACTTCCTTTAGAACGTTCACTGCTGGGGTCTATGGCTAGCACGGCCAACTTTCCTCCTTTTTCTTCGAGTACATGCAGTCCGAATACATCAATCGACGTACTCTTTCCGGCACCAGGCACTCCGCTGATACCGATACGGATAGAATTACCCGAATAAGGAAGGCATTTTTCAATGACCTCCTGTGCCAGCACCTGATGCTCCGGCTTGACACTTTCTACCAGCGTGACCGCCTGGCTCAGCATGGTCACATCGCCTTTCACAATACCTTCCACATACTCGGCAGCAGAATACTGACGACGTTTGGGTTTCTTTCTCAGATTCAGATAAGGATTAACAATGGAGGGTTGTTCCACTCCCTGGTTCACAGTTAACCCCTTATAAGCTTCGTTGTTTTCGGGGTGTTCCATAAAAGTTTTTATTTTTCGGACGATTTCAGCCGGGCTTTCACACGGATGGTAATCATCGGTTGGTTAGGATCATCGGTAATCATCAGGACACGGGGTGTACCTTTCACACGGTGAAGATTTTGTGCCAGAACGGTAATCTTCATCTTGGTCGATTCACCCGGTTTTAGCACTCTCTTTTTCAGTTTCACGGCCAAAGCCATGCTGAACACCTGCATATCCTGAATATTCAGGTCAGACCGGCCGGTATTTGAAATGACAATGGTCTGTGATTTCTTTTGATTGGGTTTTAAATCTATAAATTCCAGTTCCTTAGTAGACAGAGTAATCTGAGGAGGATTGTTTTTCTGCTGCTCGGTCAACTTGGAAAAATCAGGCAGCAAGGCCACAGACACAGGTATTTCATTCTCACTGCCGACTTTATCACCCGGGAAGCGGGACAGATAGACAGATGCACGTGTAATACCTAATTTCGGCAATTTCTCAGAATCCAGTGTCACCAGAATCTTTCCGGTCTTTCCACGTCCCAGTTTTTCGGGTACAGCTTTAGCCTCCAGATAAGGAGGAAGGTGCATCAGCACAGGTGAATAAGCCTTGTTGGAAGTATTGGCCACCAACAACTCAATAACCGGACGGTCTCCCTTATTGACCGATTTAAAATCAAGTTCTTCCTGATTCAAACGAATGGCACCGATGGCATAAGGATGCGTAAAGGAATAGTTCTTGGCATCGGCTGTCACCTCTCCGTTAAAGTCCAGATAAATGGGCAGAGAAGCTGCATTGCAATACACACCCACGTCTTTATAGAAATGCCCGATGGCTTCCGCATCGAACACCACCGTAATCTTTCCTTTTCCTCCGGCAGGTACAGGTTCTTCTGTCCATTGTGCCTTGGCACATCCACAAGAGGTCGTCACATTGGATATAACCAGCGGCTTGTCTCCCGTATTGGTAAACTGATAAGTCACGGTTGCCGGAGTGCGCCACAACACGTAGCCCAAGTCCTTAGTAGTCATATCAAAGGATATTTTAGGCTGAGCCCATAAGGACATGCAAGCGACAACACACAAAAAAAGAAGGGTATATATTCGTTTCATTGATTTTATTCTTTCTAAATTACGGAAACAAAGATAGGGAGAAAACGGAAACAAGCAAAATCAAGTCTGAAAATTTATTTTCTCCATAACCTCAGAAATTTGTAAAAATGTCCGAACCGGAATCCCGGCCCGGACGTGATTTTATTCGATATATAATGTATATCCTTCCGTATGACTGCCAAACTCAGGAGCGTATACCGACCGTATTTCCGATGTACCTGCCTGATATACTCCCGAACGGTCTACATGCACTTCATATTCAATGACGTAGGTTCCTTTCCGCAAGTGATCCATAAAGAAGGTCGTCGCCGCATCACCACTTACCCGATACCGTCCCAAGCCATCAGACCATTCGTAGCCTGAGATTTGCCGCACTGGTTCCATACAAGCTGCACGCTCGTCTTTCAAACATACAAAATCCATATCCCGGTCGGCACGGAGAGTCAGGCGTACCGTCAACTTATCGCCTACTTGCAACTTTTCTTTGGCAGACAAGGTCTTACCTTTATATATATACTCACGTGAAACTTGCAGGCCCTTTCCTTCAAATGCCTTCACACGGTCCATATCTTCCAGATATTGTGCATACACGGCACCCCATCCGGCAGCTTTTCCCGTATGACTTACGGCCAGTGTCTTCACCTCCGCCTCCGCTCCACTTAACGTATGACTGATACAACCCAGTCCGTCTTTCGGAGTTTCCAGTGTGACATTACCTGCCACCGCCTGCATCTGTCCGGCTTCTGTCAAAGCCATGCCATCTGCCAGCAAGGCATACACCGCATCCGCCGTAGCCAAAGGTGTATTCCAGCACTGCACCTGCTTTTGCTTCAGCAACCAGAGTTTCATTTCCTCCAGCATCTTTTCATCCTTCTCCACACACTGAATAGCTTCCATAGCAGCCACCTGCGTCGGAATGCGATAACCGTTCCATGCGTATCCGGCTTTCGGCGTATCAAAATAACGTCCCATTTCCGACGTTACTACCGTATATTCCTTAATCGAACGTACCAGTATTTCTGCCTGCGTACGTTTTCCCTGTGCCTGCAGAATCCGGGCAATCAATGCCTTCTCATAAATGGAATAAGTAGCAAAACGGTTTTCCAGTTTGGAGACCATGTATTCTTTTGCTGCCTTGTTCACTTTTTCTCCTGCCATCGCATCCAGTGATGCAATATACAGATACCTCACCGCCAGCTCACTTGGCCATTGCGGACTTTTCTTACGAGCCTCGTTTTTCTTCAGGTTCTCATATTCCTGACAAAAAGCATTTTCCAGGTAATTCAGACCTTTCAAGTACATGCCAGCCACTTGCACATCCGCCATGATATGCATGGATTTCAGTCGAGCCAGCAGTTCCATCACCTGCGTAGTAACCAACCGGCTTCCCTGCATGCCGTTGAACCAGCTCCAGCTTCCATCCCCTTTTTGCAAGGTCTTCAATTTTTCCACGGTCTGCCCCATACGGTAATTCATCGTATTCAGATCAAACAACAATCCAATCCGTAGTCTCTGCTCCTGTTCATCTGCCGCCTGAGCCAGCCAAGGCGTTTCGGCCAGCAATAAGCTTTTCAGTTCCTGTTTTTTCTCCAGTTCACTCCACAACGTTTCTTTCTTTACTCCTTGCTTTTTCCAAGCTTCAAACACAGGCTGAATCTGCGGATTCAGTTCCACAATTTTCCGTGCCACCGCATTGGCGTAGTAAGCCGAAGCCCAGGAGAACGCATCATCCTGCTGCGGATTTCCTACTACCGGAAGTGCCTGTACGGCATACCATATCGGGGTAGAAGTCAGTTCGATGGTCAGCTGCCGGTTCTGGGCCGTCTTGCTCTGTCCGTTAAACAAATCCTTCAGGCTCACTTCCTGAGACTCCCCGCCTTTCACCTGCAAGGATAAGGTCTCTGTCATCCATTGCTTGTCAGTCAGCACAGGAAGATAATGCTGTTCTCCGTCACTAAACTCACCGGCCTCTGCCTTCATCCGACAAATCAAAACCTCGCCATCCATATTTACCGGGAAAGTAAAACGTACACTGCCCGTTTCTCCTGCCTTCACCTGAAAATCCTGTACTGCCTGATACACCACACTTTCATCCATCGGATTCACCAATTCCAGACGTACCGCCCCTTTCACCTCTTCCGTTGACAGATTTATCAAAGAAGCTGCCAGTGAAGTTTCATCTCCTCTACGAAGGAAACGAGGCAAATTAGGCTGAATCATAAACGGTTTTTCGGTCCGGGTTTCTGCCTGCAGGAGTCCGTAATCCATGTGGCGAGTATGTGCCAGCCCTCTGAACTTCCACTGCGTCAACGCGTCTGGTACGGTAAATACCAATCGCACGGTTCCGGTTGAATCTGTACGCAAATCAGGATAGAAGAAAGCCGTTTCTGCAAAATTCTCGCGTAAAGTCATCGTCTGTTCCGTTTCCAAAGGAATCGTTTCAGACTGAAGTTCTACTTCTACCACTCCATCGTCCTGCGTGAACCCCGCCTGCGCATTCAAAGCCTCATCCGCCCTCATGGCATCTGGTGCTGCAGCCGCAGCCTTCATCATGATTCCTGCACCGCGTACCATCAGACCGTTTCGAGAGAAGGTTCTATACTGACGCAAAGAAGGGATCCACAACCGACTATACAACTGCCAGTTGTCAGGAGTATATACAGAAGACAATGAATAAGTATAGAAAGGCGAATAAGCCATCGCGATACTGTTCACTGACTGAATAAACGGCATGACTGAAGGAGTATATCGGCTGAAGCCCAACTGGAAATTCCACGGGTTATCCCACAAACGGTCGAGCGAAGCATCATACAAGGTAGCCAGCAGACGGGCATCTGCCGGTTTGCCTGCCGCATCCAGAATCTGCATGGTCCAGGTTTCTTCTGTGCCCGGACGCAAACGGTCACGGAAAACTTCCCACTTCAATGTCAGTTTTTTCTCCGGTACCGGACGTTTCAAAGCGACTTGCTTGGAATACCAGATACCGTCTTTCATAAATCCAAAGCTGACGGTGATTCCATCGCCGTATTCTGGTCGCCACGTATAATCAAACGGACGGATTTCCTCGTTCAGCACAAACGAGTCAGAAACCAGCATCCGGTTGCCACTGTACACATGATAGAACAAATGTACATTCTTTTCACTGCTGCCCACATACAAGGTCACCGGCTGCGTTTCCTCCAACTGTATACCGTCCTGATAGAACCATTCCACTGTCTTTACCGGAGGAACCCGGTCTTTTAACGAAAAGAGTACAAACTCCTGTTCTGCACGACAAGGACGCCCGTGCTCATCACTGGCGGTTACCTCCAGCAAGTATTTTCCGGAAGCCAACTTCTTCCATGCTTCCGGCAGGAAAGGCTGTCCGGATTTCACCGTATCCTCCCATACTGTTTGCTGCTTCTTTCCGGCCTCATCCAATGTATAAAGTGAGCCGACCACATCTAATGCCACAGGCTGTTGCTGCATGTTCAATGCCTGCACCTGCATCTTATCCAGTTTCTCACGAGCCACTTTTCCGGCCAATCCCTTTATCTGTAATCCGATGGCATGTTCACCCACCGGAAGCACCAGTACACCTTCCTGTGTTTCTCCGGCCGCATCCGTCACTTCCACCTTCACCTGATAACGATAGAATCCGTCCCAGCCTAAGGAAACTTCCGTATCCGGACGTTCCAGACAAACCTTCACCGCAAACGTTCCGTCGGCTGAAGTCATCAGTTCACCCTCTGCCAACTGTTGCTCTCCTGCCATGTTCCGCCAGAACCAGGCCTTTGAACGGGTCAAGGTATAACGCACCTTACCGCCCTGCACCGGTGCACCAGAAAATTTTTTCGCCGTACCTTCCAGTTGCAAGGAATCCCCCATCGTGTAAGCTTCCTGCACTTCCTTCCAAGTGACTTCAAACGTCGGACGCTTGTATTCTTCCACTCGGATATAACAGGAAGCCTTGTTGGATTCTATCCGGAACATGCCGGCCAATGTTTCCGAAGGTAATTGGAATTCCGCTGAAAATGCACCAAAGTCATCCGTAGTCAATTCTTTCCGGGCTATCTCCCGGTTATTGGCATCCCGCAAGGCCAGCCAGATGGCCGCATCTTTGCGTACCTCCACACTATCACCTTCCTGCGTATAAGCCACTCCGGACACGTACACTGTCTGCCCTTTGCGGTACAACGCACGGTCAGTAAACAAATCCATGCGATCCACCTTCTTCTTGCTGTCATTGACCGTCGGCAACACCCTTCTGGACCAGTAAGCCACCTGCATAAACTCATCCTTACCTGCACACGCATGCATCCACAATGATTCTTTCATGTCCGGCACTACTACCTTGCCTTGCTTATCAGTTTTAAACGTCTTATATAAGGTATAATTGCCTGGCACAGGAATGGAATAGAACACCAATTCTGCCCCTGCGACCGGCTTTCCGGTCTTACAATCCACCACATGACACTCCGTCTGCCTTCCTTCCATCGGGAAAGAAACCACCTGCAGTGCAGACAGATGCACTACATCGTATCCCGTTTTATCCTGATAGCCGTCGGGGATTGATTTCAATATATAAATCCCCGCCTTGGGCATCCGGCTGGTCAGCACAGAAACCGTATCCTTGTACGTAGGAGTATCCGGCAAGTCCAACCGCACTTTATCCACCAGTGTACCATACTTCTTTATCAGGTCCGCATGCTCCAGATTCTGTGCAAACACAGAAGAAGAAGCCTTCAGGTTCAGTCTATACCATTCCAGTGTCGCCCCTTTCAGGTTCTTGCTGGTAACACGAAGTTCCGCTTCCGTCTGCGGATAAGGATGAGTTACCTGCACCGAGAGCGACGGCATGCACACTATGCGCTGCTTATCCTTCAAATCGGCCGTGAATTCTGAAGAAGGATACCGTTTTATTCCTTCTTCTATCACCTTCATTTCGGACACGAAGTCTTGTTTCTGATGATAGAAATCGGCCCATGACACATACAACGCCGCACAGGCATCTACTCCGTCATAGGCTTTTGCCCACGCCTGCAACTGCTCCACCACCTGCTCGTCCGACAGCTGTTGCGGATACCTCCATCCATTACGCCGCCAGTACATCAATAGCTCCAGGCGTGTCAATAATTCCGCGTCACGATTTCCTGCCGCCTTGTATTGTGCAATCAACTTTTCATACTTGTCGAACACTGCCAACTGCACGGCCTTGCTTCCTCCCCCATTCCATAGAAGCTGAAAGATGGACTGGCGTAACAGCAAATCGTACATATTGTCACCGAAATAGCGCTGGCTCCATTTGCCCTGTTCAGCCATCGGACGAAAATCGGTCGTAGCTACGCCCAGCAAAACCTCCTTATCCTTTACTGCCCGGTCAAACTCATACAATGCGCTGTCCACTTCCTGAGGAGCGGATTCCAACTGATAGTATCCTGACAGAAACGCCAACACGGCTTTCTGCAAAGGATCATTCTCCTCTGCAGCCCATGCATTCAGTCGACAAAGTTCACGCTGCAAACTGTCCGGTGTCAGCCCTACCTGACATTCCACCCGCGAAAGATATGCTTTCAGCATCTGCGGAGCATTCTTCTCCTTTCTTGCCTTTTCATAAATCTGATTCACCTGTGAAATCAAGGTCTGCGGCAAATCCTTCTTCCGGGTTTCCTCTACCTCCTTCCAAAGACGGTCGTAATTCTGAGCTATCCCCGCCAAAGGGAACATAAAAGCCAACAATCCCGTGGCACATATCAAGAATAGTCTGTTCATAATTTCCAATTTTAAGTTTTACAAGGTTGTCTTTATAAAGATAAAACCAAAACCCTGATTTACTGCACAGATTTTCATTAAAAGAAGTAAAACCACAGAAAATCGAAACAAAAAAACGGAGGCTGCCCCTTTCCCTTTTACGGGAATCGGACAGCCTCCGTATCTATTTACCCACTAACGGATATTACTTTCTCGGTGTATTTTCCAGTGTAGCCAGCAAGAAATCATAGAACTTCTTCACTGACGGCACATGACAGCGTTCTTCCGGTGTATGCGGGCACTGCAAAGTAGGACCAAATGAAATCATATCCAGTCCAGGTACAACCGCACCGATAATACCACATTCCAGTCCGGCATGAATCACTTTCACTTCCGGTGTTTCACCAAACTGTGCCTTATAAGATTCCTTCATGGCATGCAGAATCGGAGAGTTTACATCCGGTTCCCATCCAGAGTAGCTGCCAGAACGTTCTACGTGCATACCTGCCATAGAGAAACAGCTTTCGATAGCCGTATTGCGATAGTCCTTCATTGATTCGCGAGAGCTGCGTGTCAATACCTTAATGGCAGCCTTTCCATTGCCGATTTCTACGATAGCCAGGTTAGAAGAAGTTTCCACTGTATCCGGGATAGTCGGAATGAAACGTTCTACTCCATTCGGACATGCATAAATCGCGTCCACCAGGTTGTCACGGATTTCTTCCGGTACCATCATCTTCGGCAAGTCCACACGCTCTGCCGTAAAGCTGATGTTGTCTTCAATGGTCGCGAATTCATCACGCCATACCTGTTCGCATTCACCCACGAACGCCAGCACATCTTCTACCTCCGAAGCCGGTACGGTAATCACCACTTCACACTCACGCGGAATGGCGTTGCGCATGTTTCCACCTTCCCATGACACCAGACAAGCCTCATCGTAAGCAATCACCTGGTTCATGAAGCGAGCCATCAACTTGTTGGCATTGGCATGTCCCCAGCCAATCTGAATACCAGAGTGACCACCACGCAATCCCTTCAGTGTCACCTTCAGTGCCACGTCTTCCGGATCTGTTTCTTCTTCCTTATATTCCAAAGTAGCCGTCAGGTCTTCTCCACCTGCACAGCCAATATAAAGTTCACCTTCTTCTTCTGAATCCAGGTTCAGCAGGATTTCTCCTTCCACTGTGCCCTGTTTCAAGCCGAACGCCCCATACATACCGGTTTCTTCATCGGCAGTAATCAGCGCAGTCAGCGGACCATGTTTCAAGGTCTTATCTTCCATAATGGCCATGATGGCTGCCACACCCATACCGTTGTCTGAGCCCAATGTGGTACCTTTAGCCTTCACCCATTCGCCGTCTACATAAACCGGAATAGGATCTTTTTCAAAATCATGCTGTGTATGTTTGTCTTTCTGAGGAACCATGTCCATGTGAGCCTGAAGGATGACAGACTTCCGGTCTTCCATACCCGGAGTGGCCGGTTTGCGATAGATTATGTTTCCAGCCTCATCCTGAAATGATTCCACACCTACCTGCTTGCCGAATTCCAGCAAGAAAGCCTGAATTTTTTCCAAATGTCCAGACGGACGAGGAATTTGCGTCAACGAATAGAAATGCTTCCACACATTCTGCGGAGCCAAAGAAAGAATTTCGTTCATATTATATTTTTTGATTTTATTCCGGAAAAGCAATTTCACTTCCCGGTCCGTTTCTTATTTACAAGTGGTAAGGCTACAAGCCCGTAAACACCTAGCAAAATTAATAAAAAGGTTTGAATACCGTGCACCAGCAGGGCAAATATTCCGGCATCTTCCTTTCCCACCCCATACATCATCATCATGGTAATGACTGCAAAGTGCCACGGACCTGCTCCGTTAGGAGTAGGAACGGCCACTGCAATACTGCCCACCACAAACATCACCAGTCCGGGCATCCAGCCCAGTGAGGCAGAAAAGTCAAAGCAATAGAAACTCACATAGAATTGCAGGAAATAGCATGCCCATATGCTCACGGTGTAAAAAGCGAACAGCCACGGATGTTTTACATGCCGAAGCGACAAACATCCGGCCCACACATCGTTCAATATGCCGCGCACCTTCGCAAATACCGTCAAATTGCGAATCAGGAAAAACGCCAGCACGCCCAAGGCAAACAGACAGATGAGAGTGATATAAAAGTTGGTGGAAGTAAACAAGCCCGTAAAGAAGCCCATGTTCGTACCGGTCTTTTCAAAGAATGCCGCAAACACACGCGACTGGAGCAACAGCGTCACTACGGTAATCAGCAGCACACAGATGGTATCGATGAGACGCTCCGTCACCACCGTACCCAGCGATTTGGAGAAAGAAACCCCGTCGTACTTCGACAGGATACCGCAGCGGGAAACCTCCCCCACACGCGGTACGACCAGATTGGCCGCGTACGACACAAAAACCGCATACACACTGTTCGACACCTTGGGGTATTCACCTAACGGAGCTAATGTCAGATTCCAGCGCCAGCCGCGGAACAGATGCCCCAGCACACCAAACACCAGCGAAAAGGCCATCCAGCCATAATTCATGCCGCCATCCAGCACGCTCCACACACGCCGGAAATCAAAATCGTGGTATGTCCAAAGCAGAATAGCCGCTCCGAGTACCAACGGAAGCGCTATCTGGAAGACCTTATTTAGTACTTTTTTTAAACCTGTTCGTTCCAAAATCAGTCTGTATATAAAGATTTATGTTTAACTTTGCAAGTCACAAAGATAATACGAACATTTAAAACCTGAGGTATGAAATTAGTTAAACCTAAAAAGTTTTTAGGACAACACTTCCTGAAAGACCTGCAAGTGGCACAAGACATAGCCGACACGGTAGACGCCTGCCCGGCCCTTCCCGTTCTCGAGGTAGGTCCCGGAATGGGAGTTCTCACCCAATACCTGCTGAAAAAAGACCGCCCGCTCAAAGTGGTGGAGCTGGATTTTGAATCGGTGGCTTACCTGCGTGAGAATTTTCCGCAATTAGGAGACCATATCATCGAGCAGGATTTCCTGAAAATGGACCTCCGGCAACTTTTCGACGGACAGCCTTTTGTGCTGACCGGCAACTATCCCTACAACATTTCCAGCCAGATATTCTTCAAGATGCTCGACTACAAGGACTTGATTCCCTGCTGCACGGGCATGATTCAGAAGGAAGTGGCCGAACGCATCGCGGCTCGTCCGGGCAACAAGACCTACGGCATTCTGAGCGTACTGATTCAAGCCTGGTACAGCGTGGAATATCTGTTCACCGTACACGAACATGTGTTCAATCCTCCTCCCAAGGTGAAGAGCGCCGTCATCCGCATGACCCGCAACGAGACCAAGGAGTTGGGATGCAACGAGCAGTTGTTCAAGCAGATTGTCAAGACGACATTCAACCAGCGCCGCAAGACGCTCCGCAACTCCATATCTCCGATTCTGGAGAAAGGAAATCCGCTCAGTGCCGACCCTATCTTCAACAAACGGCCTGAACAGCTTTCCGTACAAGACTTCATCGACCTGACCAACCGGGTGGAAGAAGCCTTGAATTCCTCAGCCGCAAAGGCCGAGTGACCCTGCACACGAGACTTACAGACTACGATAACAACCCTCATCAGGAGTTTACAAGATGAATAGCGAAGATATTAAATTAGTCACCGAACTGATTGAGAAGAAAGATTCCGACCAGTTAAAAGAAGTCATCAAGGACCTGCATCCGGCCGACATCGCCGAACTGTGTAACGAGCTGGACGCAGAAGATGCCCGCTTCATCTACCTGCTGCTGGACAACGAAACGGCAGCCGACGTACTGATTGAAATGGACGAGGATGCACGAAAGAAATTCCTCGAAATACTTCCCCCTGAAACCATCGCCAAGCGCTTTGTCGACTACATGGATTCGGACGATGCCGTAGACATCATCCGTGAAATGGACGAGGACAAGCAGGAAGAGGTGCTTTCACACATTGAAGACATCGAACAGGCAGGCGACATCGTCGACTTGCTGAAATACGACGAAGATACCGCCGGTGGTTTGATGGGTACGGAAATGGTGATTGTGAATGAGAACTGGAGTATGCCCGAATGCCTGCGCGAAATGCGACTGCAGGCAGAAGAAATGGACGAGATATATTATGTATATGTGGTAGACGACGATGAACGTCTGCGCGGCGTATTCCCGCTGAAAAAAATGATTACCAGTCCGTCGGTTTCCAAGGTGAAACACGTGATGAAGAAGGACCCGATTTCCGTCCATGTGGATACGCCCATTGAAGAGGTGGTGCAGACCATTGAAAAGTATGACCTGGTGGCCGTTCCCGTGGTCGACAGCATCGGCCGCCTGGTAGGACGCATCACCGTAGACGACGTAATGGACGAGGTTCGTGAACAGGCCGAACGCGACTACCAGTTGGCATCTGGTTTGTCACAGGACGTAGAAACAGACGACAACGTGTTCCGCCAGACCACCGCGCGCCTTCCGTGGCTGCTCATCGGTATGCTGGGTGGAATCGGTAACTCCATGATTCTGGGCAACTTTGACTCTACCTTTGCCGCTCATCCGGAAATGGCGCTTTACATTCCCCTTATCGGTGGAACGGGAGGAAACGTAGGAACCCAGTCCTCCGCATTGGTCGTGCAAGGTCTGGCCAACAGCTCACTGAACGCCGAAAACACTTTCAAGCAGGTGCTGAAAGAATCCGTTGTAGCCCTTATCAACGCCACCATCATTTCCATGCTGGTGTATATCTACAACTTCATCCGTTTCGGAGCTACGGCTACGGTCAGTTATTCGGTATCCATCAGTCTGTTTGCGGTAGTCATGTTTGCCTCCATTTTCGGCACCCTGGTGCCCATGACACTGGAAAAACTGAAAATCGATCCGGCCATTGCCACCGGACCGTTTATCTCCATTACCAACGACATTATCGGTATGCTCATGTACATGGGAATTACCGTATTATTATCCTAAATTTTTGTTAAAGAAAAACGCAAGTGCGTTTGAGGTAAAACGCAAGTACATTTTACTTCAAACGCACTTGCGTTTTAATCAAAACGTCCTTGCGTTTTCTTTGAAACGCAAAGACGTTTTTTTCACCCCCTCTACAAGCCCTTCTGAGCCACATTCCTCGTCTTTCTATTTCTAAAAATGATTCTTTCCTTATAGTTTTTTTCTGAAAAAGTATGAAAATCAGATTTTTTTTCTTTAATTTGTAAGAACCTTTACTAATGGTAAAGAAAAAACTAGGATATTATACTCTTTAAAATCTATATACGATGGAAGTAAATGAAACCAACCGCCCATTAACCGAAACTCCGATGGAACAACCCATTGAAGCACCGGTTCCTACTGTTGAAGACACCGAAAAGGAAACATCCGCTCCCAAACAGACACTGGAAGAAGTGGTGCAACGCCTCAAGGAAATCAACGAGAAAAACGACCTGACCGACAAGCAGGAAATCGATTCACTTAAACAAACGTTCTACAAACTACAAAAAGCCAAATCAGAAGCGGCACGGAAAGCTTTCATCGACGAAGGGGGAAAGGCAGAAGACTTCACTCCGGAAACAGAACCGGCAGAAGAAGAGTTCAAAGCTGTCATGAACGCCATCAAGGAGAAGAGAAATGCCTTAGCGGCTGCACAGGAACAGGAAAAGGAAGAAAACCTGACCAAGAAACTGGGTATCCTGGAAAGAATGAAGTTCCTGACCGAATCGCAGGAAGATACTAACAAGATATACGACGAATTTAAGAAATTGCAGCAGGAATGGAATGAAATAGGCCAGATTCCGGTAGCGAAAGTAAATGAACTGTGGAAGACTTACCAGCTTTACACCGAGAAATTCTATGACATGGTGAAGCTGAACAACGAATTCCGCGAATATGACTTCAAGAAAAACCTGGAACAAAAGACCCGCTTGTGCGAAGCTGCAGAAAAACTGGCCGAAGAGCCCGACGTAATTTCTGCTTTCCACCAGCTGCAGAAGCTTCATCAGGAATTCCGTGCCATCGGTCCGGTAGCCAAAGACCTGCGCGAAGAAATCTGGAGCCGTTTCAAGGCTGCCTCTACGGTTGTCAACAAACGTCATCAGCAACATTTTGAAGAACTGAAAGAAAAAGAACAGAATAACCTGGACCAGAAGACGGTGATTTGCGAAATCGTGGAAGGTATGGAATACGACACTTTCACTACTTTTGCCGACTGGGAAGACAAGACCAATGAAATCCTTGCCCTTCAGGCTAAATGGAAAACCATTGGCTATGCTCCGCAAAAGATGAACGTCAAAATTTTCGAACGTTTCCGCGCTGCCTGCGATGAATTCTTCCGCCGGAAAGCTGCTTTCTTCAAATCTGTGAAGGAAACAATGGCAGCTAACCTGGAAAAGAAAAAAGCGTTCTGCGAAAAGGCTGAAGCCCTGAAAGAAAGTACCGACTGGAAAGAAACAGCTGAAATCCTGACCAAGCTCCAGAAAGAATGGAAGAACATCGGTCCGGTTGCCAAGAAACATTCAGATGCCGTATGGAAACGTTTTATAGGTGCCTGCGATTATTTCTTTGAACGGAAAAACAAAGCGACTTCTTCACAACGCTCGGAAGAAGTGGAAAACCTGGCCAAGAAAGAAGATGTCATTAAGCGTATGACTGCCCTGGAAGCTGCCGGAACTGCAGACGATGCAACTGCCGAACAAGTACGTGCCCTGATGAAGGAATGGAATGCCATCGGCTTCGTTCCTTTCAAGGAAAAAGACCGTCTGTATAAAGAATTCCATGCATTGGTAGACAAGCTGTTCGACCGCCTGCACCTGTCGGCTACTGAAAAACGCCTGAGCAGTGTACGCACTAACGGCAACAAAGAAGGAAATCTCTACCGCGACCGTGAACGCCTGGTTCGCACTTACGAAGGGCTGAAAAACGACATCCAGACCTACGAAAACAACCTTGGCTTCCTGAATTCTTCTTCCAAGAAGGGAAATACACTGGTGGCCGACATCACCCGCAAGATTGAGCGCCTGAAGAAAGACATGGAACTGGTGCTGAAGAAAATCAAGGACATTGATGAAAGCTTGAAAGAAAAAGAATAAAAACAGCTTACTCAAACTAATTTTATTACCACAAGAGGTATCCATTCCCATGGATACCTCTTTTTTTGTTTTTCTTTCAATTTTCCACAAGAATTTCACTCGATTGTAAAATCTTCACGCAACCAAGCCATGTTTGATATTTTTTTGAAAAATAATCGTATAAATATTTTATTACTCCAAGAAAATATCTTAAATTAAAGCCAAAATTCAAGAAACAAACTTTCTTGTATTTTGTTAACCCGAATAAAATATAAGCAAAATATAATTCTGAATGAATTAAAAACATAAAATAAACTATTCTTAATATGAAAATGAAATCACTATTAGGGATTGTACTTTCCCTAAGTATTCTGCAATCTTGCCAGAATGACGAAACAAACATCATCCAGAATGAAGTGAATAACAAAGGCATCACATTCTCTTCTATCATAGATGATGCACAAAATTCCAGAGCTTACGATACGTCGTGGGAAGCCAATGACGTAATTGGTGTATTTATGCTAGCCAACAATAGTGATAAAAATGTACTGGCTACAAACATTCCTTATGCAACATCTAAAGGAGACGGCTATTTCGTAAGCAAAAATAGTCCCATATACTATCCGGAAGACAATAGTGCGGTCGACTTCATTGCATATTATCCTTATAGTGAAACTATTAGTGACTATAAAAACTATCCCATTGATTTAAGTAACCAAACCAAACAAAACGCCATCGACTTGATGACTGCAGTAAACCTGACAAACCGTCAATTGGCGTCTCCACAAGGTAATCTGCAATTCAAGCATCTGTTGGCTAAATTGGTGCTGAATTTGAAATCTACTTCTGGAAGTTCCCTGAAAGGAATCAAAGCTTCTATCAGCGGACTGCAAGTAAAAGGAACAGCTAATCTTTCTGACGGTACCATTACTCCTTCCGGTGAAGCTACAACCTTTTCCTTATTTATAAATGAGGAAGCCACACAAGCAGAAGCCATTCTGTTGCCTCAAGACTTGAGCGGAAAACTGAAAATCAAACTGGAACAGAACGGACAGAGCAAAGAAATTGAGACTGAGATTTCTGGAAACATTGAGCAAGGTAGCAAATATATATATAATGTAAATGTGAATTATCAGGGGGGAGAGATTACGACCGACCCAGAAGCAAAATATACGAAATGGTTTGAAACACCGGTAATTACTGAGTCACAACTGAATCAATCTAATATAAAATACGTTACTCATTATACCGGAATAACTTATGACGAAGCTCCACTCAACGGTATTGAGATCCGTAATTATAGTATGCTATACGATACCAATCTGAAAATTGCTTACTGGGTATCCTATCCATTATGCGGATGGTATCTGGAAGGAAACATAGGCCGTACGGAGGATTGGGGTTATGACCCTAAAATAGCAACTAACCTTCAAGCGAATCTCAAAAAAGCTCTCAGCGGTTACAGCAGAGGGCATCAGATTCCGAGTGGTGATAGACAGCGTAAAGACTGCGACATGAATAATCAGACTTTCTATTACACCAATATGACTCCGCAATTACAAAATGGATTGAATGGAGCTATTTGGGCTCAACTAGAAGGCGCTGTCAGAGGCTGGAGTAGTGGGATAGACACACTATACGTAGTAACAGGTGCGATGCCTACTACGGCAACTGATAAGCAAATACAATATGCTAAAGATAATAATGGAAAAAATATAGCAATACCCAAATATTACTTCAAAGCATTAGCCCGTAAAGTAGGTGGAAACTATCAGACAATCGCTTTTAAACTTGACCATAAGGCATATAGCGATACACAATATATGAAATATGCTATCAGCGTATCAGAACTTGAGAATATGACAGGGTTCACTTTCTTTCCATCATTACCTTCTGAGGTAAAAAAGACGCTAAATACATCGCAATGGAATTAAATCTATCTGATACAGAATCTACAAACTTTCTAAATAAATTAGTATGAAAATCTCGAATCTACTGTACATGGGGGCATTATCAACCCTAGCTCTAATGAGTTGTACAAACAATGACGACAACAGCGAATGGTACGGAAGTGAAGGCATCGTATTTACCACAGCTATTCAATCAAGAGTTTCAGGTAACACTTGGAATGCAAACGACGAAGTAGGTATTTACATGATGAACGCAGGAAGTGGAATTGAGGCTGCAACCGCACAAAACAAAAAGTACATTGCACAGACCAACGGCACATTGACTGCTGCTCCTGGTAATGGCATTTATCTCCCTGAAAGCGGAAATGTAGACTTCATTGCATATTATCCTTATACCACAAGTGTAAGCGGCAATAAGCTTGCGGTGAATGTATCTGACCAGAGCAATCCGGCTGCCATCGACTTGATTTATTCTAACGGTACTAAAGGAGTAGCAGCAACTACTGCCACCACTATCAGCTTGGGATTTACACACCAACTGACTAAAGTCACCCTGAATGTAACCAAAGATGAAACAATTGAAACTCTTAACGGATTGGGTGTAAACATTAAGGGTGTCAGCACAGAAGGTGAATTTAACTTGGCTGACGGAACACTGACTGCTACAGCAGGAACCAACAACAAAGATGTAGCGATGTACATAGATGCACAAGGTACAACCGCTACGGCTACAGCCATCATTCTCCCAACAGCTGCAAGCACCGACCAGACGTCACTCAACCTGACTTTTAACCTCAACGGTCAATCATTCACCCATACAATTAGTGACGCAAGTATTTTTGAAAAAGGAACAAATGTAAGCTTTAACGCCAACCTGTCTATCAACAACGGGAAACCGGTTGTTACAGTAGGAAATGCAACAATCAACAACTGGACTGAAAAACCAGGCGGAGATATTAATGTTGATTTCGACGGTGGAACTCAACCAGGTGGAGAAACCGTGGTCTTTGAGGAATCATTCGCAACTGGACAAGGAAGTTTTACTATTGATAATAAGCAACTTCCAAATGGAGAAGGCAGTTTTGTATGGAGCCTTGGTTCATTTAATGATGATAAATTCATGAAAGCCAGTGCTTATATTGGCGGAACAAGATATGCATCCGAATCTTGGTTAGTTTCTCCTCCTGTAGATTTAAGTCAGGCAGCAACTGCAACATTAACATTCGATCATGCCCATAATTATGCTGGAACAGCTGAAGAAGAATTTACTCTTTGGGCTACTGAAACAAGTGCAGATAACTGGCAACAATTGACAATTGATAAATATGGCAGTGAATTTAATTTCACAACTGCAACCATTGATTTATCGGCTTATGCTGGAAAAACAATCAAATTTGCATTCAAATATATAAGTACAACTGCTGCTGCCGGAACTTGGGAAATCAAGAATGTAAAAGTAGTTGCCAATGGAGAAGGAGGAGGAACTGTTGATCCAGAACCTGAACCGGGAATTAATTTATTAACTAACCCTGGATTTGAAGACTGGACAAATGAATTACCTACTGCATGGGACAATAAAACATATAATACGGGAGAAATTGTAAAAGAAACCAGCATTAAACATGGTGGGAATAATGCACTAAGACAAACTTCAGCCAGTGGAACAAATAAAATTCAACAAGAAGTTGCTATCACAGCTGGAAAGAAATACAAAATCTCTTATTGGTTCCTTGACAATGATACAAAAGCAAGCAGTCGTTATTGGTTTGCCATGGTAGGTAGTGACGGAAAAACAATCAATGACATAAACAAACAAATCCAACAAAACGACTACTCTACAGACAACACAGAATGGCAACAAGTTACAATAGAATTTACCGCTCCTGCTGGTACTGTAAAAATGCGCTACGAAGTAAGAACCTACCGCAATATGGATAGTAATGAGAGTGGTGGATACATTTATTATGATGACATGGAATTAGTTGAAATCCAATAACAACTCATTATCAACACACTACTAAAGAGAACATGAAAAAGCTCTATAAAACTTTTTCATGTTCTCTTTCAACCCCTTATAAAATAACACTAAACTAACAATTATTTTTTATGAAACACAAATTACTGTTCTTCATGGCATTCTTCCTTCCTTGCCTTGTCTTTGCACAAGGAAATGTAAGCGTGAAAGGAAGTGTGATCGGAGCAGTAAGCAATGACCCTATTCCAGGTGTAATTGTGACGGTGACAGAACTGAACCGCCAAGTCACAACCGACGCGGACGGAATTTTCACCATCCGAAATATTCAGCCGGGAACTTACGTCATTCAGCTTAACTCCGTAATGATTACGCCCAAGAGTGTCTCCATTGAAGTAGAAAACTTAGGCGTAACTGAACTAAAACCTATCCGAGTAACTGAACTTAACGCAAACGAAGACGTGTCTATGATTGGCATCATCGATGCCGGCATGGTGGATGACGACGTGGAGACCTCCGGGCAGGATGTCAGCTCTACCGTGATTCTGTCAAATGATATTTTCCTGAACAAAGCTGCCTATCAGCTTTCACCTGCACGCTTCTCTCCACGTGGATACAACAGCACACAGGAGGTTAAATACATCAATGGCGTGGAATTCAACGACCAGAATAGGGGTGTATTCAACTATGCAGCGGTAGGCGCACTGAACGACATGACACGTAACGGTGATGTCACCAACTTCACAGCTCCTTCGTCCTTTACTTTTGGTGAGTTGGGAGGTACGGAAAACATCAATATGCGTGCCAGCAGCTATACTCCTGGAGGAAAGTTAACCTTAAGCTATACCAACCGAAACTATTATCTCCGTGGCATGTTTACCTACTCTACCGGACTGAAAGATAACGGATGGGCATTCACTACCTCTATTGGCGGACGCTATTCGAATGAAGGTAACATCGACGGAACTTTCTACAAGAACGTTTCTTTCGCCTTCTCTGCTGAAAAGCAATGGAAAGGAGGAGAACATAGTCTGTCAATGGTAGCTTTCGTATCACCGGTACAGCGTGGGCAGCAAGGTAGTTCTTACCGCGAAGTGTATGAACTGACAGGAAACTACCTTTACAACCCGAACTGGGGATACCAGAACGGAGAGAAAAGAAATGCAAAGGTGGTTACGGCATTCGACCCGACTGCCATCATTTCGCACATCTGGAAAATCAACGACAATATGACGCTGACTACAGGTGTAGGAGCACATTATGCCCGCTACGGTAATACGGCCCTGAACTGGTACAATGCTCCTGACCCTCGCCCGGATTACTACCGCTACCTGCCTTCGTATTTTGAAGATGAAATGGTACAACTAAGATACAAAGAGTTGTGGCGTACTAACCAGACCAGCTTTACACAAATCAACTGGGATGACCTCTACCTGGCTAATGCCAACAACATTCGTAATGGTAACGGAGCAGCTGTTTACATGCTGGAAGAACGTCGCAGTGACTTGTTGGAAACGTCGTTCAACTCTACTTTGAACGCACGCATGAGCCGTCATTTCGACATCACAGCCGGAGTCGGTGCACGCTACACTCAGTCACGGCAGTTCAAAACCGTAGCCGACCTGCTGGGAGCAGAATATGTGCTGGATATTGATAAATTTGCAGAACAAGACTTCTCTGGTGATCCGGACAAAATTCAGAACGACTTGAACCGCCCGCAGAGAAAAGTATACGAAGACGGTATTTTTGGTTACAACTATAACCTGAACATTTATTCACTGAATGCCTGGGTAGTGAATCAGTATCATTCACGCTATTGGGATTACTATTACGGAATGAAGCTGACTTATACCAGCTTCCAGCGTGATGGTAAAATGCGTAACGGACGTTATCCGGACAGTTCTTTCGGCAAAGGTGCTCGCCATCAGTTCACAGACTTAATGGTAAAGGGAGGACTGACCTACAAGTTCAACGGACGTCACATGATTAACGCCAACATCAGTTATGGTAGTGAAGCTCCGTTGCCCAACGAAGCATACGTATCACCGCGTATCACAGACCGTACCATTGATGACATGAAGAGTGGACGGGTTCTCTCTGCCGACATCAACTACATCTTCTCTACTCCTCACCTGGCCGGACGTATCGGAGTATTCCAGACTAATTTCTATGACCAGATGGAACGCAGCAGCTACTATGACGGCATTGAAGGAACATTCATCAACCACGTGTTGTATGGAGTAAACCGCATTCACAGAGGTATTGAGCTGGGAGCTACTTACAAACTGGATGACCATTGGAGCTTCGACCTGGCCGGAACCGTAGGTGAATATTATTACAGCAACAACCCTGACGGTATCAAGAACTCTGAAAACGGAAAGATAGTAGAAAGAGAACAAGTATACATGAAGGATGTTTACGTAGGTGGAGTTCCACAGATTGCCGGTACATTCGGAATCCGTTACTTCATCAAATACTGGTTCCTGGGAGCCAACCTGAACGGATTTGCACGCAACTACATCGAAGCTGCTCCCCTCCGCCGTCTGGCTTCAAGCTACACAGAAGTAACTCCGTATAACCAGTATTACGATGCCTTCAAGCAGTTGACCACACAAGAACGTTTCCCGGCAGCCTATACATTAGACTTGTCTATCGGAAAAATTTTCTACTTGCCTGGAAGACAATCTATCAACTTCAATCTTTCTCTGAACAATGTATTGAACAAGAAAGATATTTGTACCGGAGGATACGAACAGGGACGATTTGACCTTGACCATCCGGAACGCTTTGGAGGAAAATACTACTACATGCAGGGCATCAACTGCTTCCTGAATGTGAGCTACCGTTTTTAATCATTAACCTACATAAAACTCAGAATATATGAAACTTTTAAGAAATATCAGTCTGCCACTCATTGCCTCACTCGCTCTCTTTGCTTGTGAACGAGACTATGATGCTCCTCTCTTGACAGAACCTGAATACACAGGTCCGGCAGCCAATATCACGATTTCAGAATTGCGCACAGAAAATGCGGCAGCAGCTGAAGATGCGCCTATCATTATCACGAAAGACCAAGTGCTTAAAGCCGTTATCACTGGTAACGATGAATCAGGAAACATCTTCAAGAAAATCTATCTGCAAGATGAAACGGGTGCCATTGAAATGGAAGTAGACCAAAGCAGTGTGTACAACTATTATCCGGTAGGTCAGACTGTATATGTAGACCTGAACGGATTGAGCATTTCTGTATACGGTGACGAACAACAGCTAGGACATCCAGAAGGATATTTATTCCGCACACCGTGGGAAGATTTCGAAAAACATGTCAGCAAAGACGGATGGGCTAATCCAGAAAATGCCAAGCCTGTTGTAATTGATGACATCAGTACCATCAACGCTGCTCCCGATAACTATAAATTCAAATTAGTGCAATTTACCGGAGTTACTTTCCAGAACGGTGGTAAGGGTATCTTTGCTCCAGAAGATGGTTATGGTGAAGAAAACATTACCGACAGTCATGGAAATACTATCATGATTCGTACCAGCAATTATGCCAGCTTTGCAGGTAATAAACTTCCAGAAGGAAAAGGTAATGTAACAGGTATCTTAGGAAGATTCAGAGGTACTTGGCAGCTTACTTTACGCACTGCTAATGACGTAAGCGACTTTACCGGAAGCAATGAAGAAGGTGGAAATGAAGGTGGAGAAACTCCAAGTGGTGAAACCGTTTTATTCCAAGAATCTTTTGGAACTCCAGAGAAGAGCGGAACCTACTGGCCATATTTCAGTGATTATACTGGATTTGATAATCCTGCCAGCATGTTTGAGAACACATCTGAAGAAAAAGCATCTGTACGTATTGTAAGTAATCTTACGAATGTCTGGTTCCCTGGAACAAAAGATGTAGCAATTGCTATCAAAAATATCAATGCACAAGGTAATACATCTGCTACTTTAGAATATCAAGTAGGCTCCAATGTATACAAAGCAGGAGAAAAACAAGATTTAAAAACCTTGAGAGTAAAATGCAATGGACAAGAATTAAGTATTCCAAGCAAAGAAGTTACCGGTGATGCTCAACAAGGAAATACTCCTTTCAAAATGACGATTGAAAATGTAACAATATCCGACAATACAACTTTAGAGTTCTATTGTACAACCTCAGAAAACACTTATGGTTTACGCTTATACAGCGTCAAACTCTATGTTCCAGGAAGTGGAAGTGGCAGCACCGGTGGTGGCGGAGGTACAACCATTGAACCCACTCCAAGCAATTAATGCACACATCAAACCATGAAAGTTATGAATAAACGATTGCTTATTTTCACTTTGTTCATTACTTGTGTATATACCACCAGTCTGTTTGCACAAGACAGACTGGGTGTTTATGCAGCCGCATTCTATAATTTAGAAAACCTTTGGGATACGGTGGACGACCCTAACAACGAAGGGGATGATGATTTCACTCCGGAAGGAAAGTATGAATGGACCCAGACCAAGTATGAACAAAAGTTACAGAATATTGCCAAGGTAATCTCACAATTGGGAAGAGATTATTGTCCGGCAGGCCCTGCTATCATCGGTATCTCAGAAGTGGAAAACCGGAAAGTATTGGAAGACCTGACAAAAACAGCTCCCATCAGTGGAACGGGATATGAAATCGTACATTTCGAATCGCCCGACCACAGAGGTATCGACGTAGCAGCCTTGTACAACCCGAAACTGTTCAAGCTGATTGATGCCAGAACCTATCCTTTCAACAAGCCGGATATGCCGCACTATAAAACCCGCGACATTCTGCTGGTAAGTGGTATACTGGCCGGGGAACCGTTTCACCTGATTGTAAATCACTGGCCTTCACGCTACGGTGGTTCCGCTTCTTCTCCACTAAGAGAATTTGCTGCCAGCATCGTGAAACACATTGGCGATTCTATCCATGCACAGAACCCGGAAGCAAAAGTGCTCATTGTGGGTGACTTGAATGATGACCCGTTCAACAAGAGCTGTAGCGAGGTACTGGGCGCTAAAAAGAACATCAAGGAGGTAAAACCTGACGGATATTACAATGCTACCTGGAAATTGTACGATCAGGGTATCGGTTCTCTCTGCTACCAGAACCAATGGAATTTGTTCGACCAGCAGATTATATCAGGCAACCTGATTGGTAAAGACCGCAGCACATTGAAATTCTGGAAGAGCGAAGTATTCAACCGTCCATTCCTACTTCAAAAGGAAGGAAAATACAAAGGGTATCCACTTCGTACATTCTCGGGTACTACATTCCAGAATGGATTCAGCGACCACTTGCCGACCCTCACCTATTTTGTCAAGGTAATGAAGTAAGAAAAAACATATCTCTTATAAAGAAAGCCGTTCCGTCCACACAATCGGAACGGCTTTCTTATTTCATTTAAAACCTCTTCAAATACCCTTTAAACTACTACGTAGTAGTTCCTCCGTTACCTCGTAGTAACAGACCGACTACTACGCGGTAATTCATTCATTACTACGTAGCAAAATTTCCTCCAAATCCTCCGGCACATAGACCTTACCGTTAAACTGCAAAGCCGCTTCTGCCGTATAACGCGCCTTGCGGGTGGACAGTGTCTTGTCCTCCGTGTGATACAGCAACAGATTCTTCACTCCAAGCTGAGCTGCTAACCGTCCGGCATCCAAAGCCGTGCTATGGTGCTTCTCGTAGGGTTTGAACCGCTCCCGGTCTTCATACAAGCAGAACGCCTCACACAGCAGCCAGTCGGCTCCTTCCACATACATCTGGTTGCATGCATTATAGGGTTCATCACCCAGGCAAACCAGCGATTGTCCATCAGGAAGACAGGTACGGAAACCAAACTGTTTCTCCTTTGTAGAAGCGATGTCAAAGCATTCCACTTCCAGGCCGATGGCCTGAAATTTTTCTCCGCTCTTCACCTCACACAATAGTATATCTTCTCCTAAGCGTGCCACAATCTTCTTGGGTAAAGTCATCCGGCAAATCCAGTCGAGCACTTGTACCACCTTGTCATGCCCATATATACGTAGTTCGCCCCGGTACTCTCCCTTCTGAATAGCCTGAGCCACCATACGAATCATCCATATCACACCCAATATATGGTCAGTATGTACATGCGTCACAAATATCTCATGAATGCCTGACAACGGGATATGTGTCTTCTGCAACTGCGACAGAATGCCATTGCCTCCTCCGGCATCCACTAAAAAGTATTTATCCTCCCGGCACAAGGCAAAACAGGTATTATAGCAGGCTACGGTGGCCGCATTTCCCGTACCTAACATGATAAGCTTCATCGAATTTTCCATACAATGTATCCTTTTAAACACGGCACAAAGATACAAATTTCCTGCTTTTATTTTTTTAACACATAAGGATTCTTACCACTATCCCCCTCTTCCCTCAAAATAAGGCACCGAGATTCCAACGTAAACATAAAATACAATAAGCCCCTTGCAGGAAACTTTTCCTATTCCTCACGTAAGATATTGAAAATTCGATTTTTCGGGTTGTTGTACTTTTGCCAATAAGCCTGCACGGGAAATTACCTTTTATACATATTGTATGAACTACAAAAACACCGCATCACAATATTGTACCAAATAAGATATTTACCCTATTGAACAATAAGGTTTTACAACCCACAAAGCCCCTATTGCATATATCAATAAAAAAAACGTCCTTTGCGGTGTAGACAGAAAAATGCTTATGGAATACACTGAACAATTAGCCAATAATCACATCTCAGTAGACTGCGTGGTCATCGGATTCGATGGAGAGAAACTAAAGGTGTTGCTCGTAAAAAGAATGGGGGAAGAAAGTGGAGAAGTTTTCCACGATATGAAACTCCCCGGGAGCCTTATCTATATGGATGAGGACTTGGATGATGCAGCCAAACGAGTGCTTCGTGATTTGACTGGACTCAAGAACGTAGACCTGATGCAGTTCAAGGCGTTCGGTTCAAAGGACCGTACCAAGAATCCCAAAGATGTTCACTGGCTGGAAAGAGCAGAAAAGGCCAAAGTGGAACGAATCGTGACCATCGCCTACTTTGCCATGGTAAAAATAGACAAAACACTCAACAAGAATCTGGATGAATACAAAGCAGAATGGGTGGCACTGGAAGAAGTGAAGGACCTGGCATTCGATCACAATCTGATTATTGCAGAAGCCATGAAGTTTATCCGGCAACACATCGAATTCAACCCGTCATGCATCTTCGAACTGCTTCCACGGAAATTTACTGCTCTGCAACTGCGAATGTTGTATGAGGTGATTTACGGCAAGGCATTGGATGTACGCAACTTCCATAAGAAGATTTCCATGATGGAATACATCGTGCCGACGGAAGAATACGAACAGGGAGTATCTCACCGAGCCGCAAGGTATTACCGGTTTGACCGGAAAATCTACAACAAGACAAGAAGATAATTTTAAAAGACTATATAACGATGTACGTATTAGGTTATGACATAGGAAGCTCGTCGGTAAAGGCGAGTCTGGTCAATGTAGAAAGCGGAAAATGTGCCGCATCTGCCTTTTTCCCGAAAACAGAAGCGCCTATCCTCGCTGTCAAACAGGGATGGGCTGAACAGGACCCGCAGAGCTGGTGGGATAACTTGAAACTGGCTACACAAGCCGTTCTCACTGCTTCTGGTGCAAAAGCAGAAGAAATCAAGGCCATCGGTATTTCTTATCAGATGCACGGTCTGGTCTGCGTGGACAAGAACCAGCAGGTGCTCCGTCCTTCTATTATATGGTGTGACTCCAGAGCTGTACCATACGGTCAGAAGGCATTTCAGACATTGGGAGAAGCACAATGCTTGTCACACCTGCTGAACTCACCGGGCAACTTCACGGCTTCCAAACTGGCCTGGGTAAAAGAAAATGAGCCGGAGGTTTATGAACATATCTATAAGGTGATGCTTCCGGGTGACTATATCGCCATGCGACTGACAGGAGAAATCTGCACGACAGTTTCCGGATTGTCGGAAGGTATGTTCTGGGATTTCAAGGAAAACAAGGTAGCTGATTTCTTGCTGGATTATTACGGTATCGACGCATCCTTGCTGGCTGACATCCGTCCGACTTTCTCTGAACAGGGTAAAGTAACGGAAAAAGTAGCTGCCGAATTAGGATTGAAAGCCGGTACTCCGGTGACTTACCGCGCCGGTGACCAACCGAACAATGCTCTTTCTCTGAATGTATTCAATCCGGGTGAAATTGCTTCTACAGCTGGCACTTCCGGAGTAGTATACGGAGTGAACGGTAGTGTCAACTACGACCCGAAGTCACGCGTCAACACATTTGCACACGTCAACCACACTGCTTCACAGACTCGTCTGGGCGTATTGCTCTGCATCAACGGTACGGGTATCCTCAATTCGTGGATGAAACGCACATTAGCTTCCGACCTCAGCTATGCAGAAATGAACGAAGTTGCCGCTCAGGCTCCTATCGGTGCTGCCGGCATCAGTATCCTTCCGTTTGGTAACGGAGCTGAACGCATGCTGCAGAATCAGGAAATCGGATGTTCTATTCAGGGTGTCAACTTCAACCTGCATAACCGCAGCCACCTGCTTCGTGCCGCTCAAGAAGGTATTGTATTCTCCTTCCGCTACGGTATCGACATCATGAAGGGTATGGGAATGGATGTACGGAAAATTCACGCCGGACATGCCAACATGTTCCTGAGTCCGCTGTTCCGCGACACGCTGGCCGGAGTCACAGGTGCTACCATCGAACTCTATGATACCGACGGTTCGGTAGGAGCTGCCAAGGGAGCCGGAATGGGTGCAGGCATCTACCGCGACAATGTGGAAGCTTTTGCTACTCTCGACAAACTGGCTGTCATTGAACCGAAGGCTGCCGACGAAACCGCATACGCCGACGCATACGCACGTTGGAAAGAATGTCTCGAAAAATCAACAAACAATTAAATATAACAATTCATTAACTTATAAAACAAAGATATTATGGCAACAAAAGAGTACTTTCCGGGTATTGGAAAAATCAAATTTGAAGGTGTAGAGAGCAAAAACCCGATGGCTTTCCGTTATTATGATGCAGAAAAAGTCATCCTGGGCAAACCGATGAAAGAATGGTTGAAATTCGCTATGGCATGGTGGCACACATTGTGCGCTGAAGGTGGCGACCAGTTCGGTGGCGGAACAAAAAGCTTCCCATGGAAAGGAAATCCTGACAAAGTACAGGCTGCAAAAGATAAAGTAGATGCAGGTTTTGAATTCATGCAGAAAATCGGTATCGAATACTACTGCTTCCACGATGTAGACTTGTGCGACGAAGCAGCTACTATCGAAGAATACGAAGCTAACCTGAAAGAAGTAGTAGCTTACCTGAAACAGAAACAGGCTGAAACTGGTATCAAACTGTTGTGGGGTACTGCTAACGTATTCGGTCATGCACGTTATATGAACGGTGCAGCTACTAACCCTGACTTTGATGTAGTAGCTCGTGCTGCCGTACAGATTAAGAACGCCATCGATGCTACTATCGAACTGGGCGGTACAAACTACGTATTCTGGGGTGGCCGTGAAGGTTACATGTCACTGCTGAACACTGACCAGAAACGTGAAAAAGAACACCTGGCTCAGATGTTGAAACTGGCTCGTGACTATGCACGCAGCAAAGGTTTCCAGGGTACTTTCCTGATTGAGCCGAAACCGATGGAACCAAGCAAGCACCAGTACGACGTAGATACTGAAACTGTTATCGGCTTCCTGAAAGCACACGGTCTGGACAAAGACTTCAAAGTAAATATCGAAGTAAACCACGCTACTTTGGCTGGTCACACATTTGAACACGAACTGGCAGTAGCTGTAGACAACAACATGCTGGGTTCTATCGACGCTAATCGTGGTGACTACCAGAACGGATGGGATACTGACCAGTTCCCTATCGACAATTATGAACTGATTCAGGCTATGATGCAGATTATCCGTGGTGGTGGTCTGGGCAACGGTGGTACAAACTTCGATGCGAAGACTCGTCGTAACTCTACTGACCTGGAAGACATCTTCATCGCTCACATCGCTGGTATGGATGCCATGGCACGTGCTTTGGAAAATGCAGCACGTCTGCTGGAAGAATCTCCTTACAAGAAAATGCTGGCTGACCGCTACGCTTCATTCGACAACGGAAAAGGTAAAGAATTTGAAGAAGGCAAGCTGACACTGGAAGATGTAGTAGCATACGCGAAGACTGTAGGTGAACCGAAACAGACCAGTGGAAAACAAGAACTGTATGAGGCTATTGTAAATATGTATTGCTAATACGCTGATTTGTCAGTATCCGACCGGCATGTCCGTCGGCGAAAGTCTCTTTCCCGACCGGGTATGCCGGTTTTTATTTTCCATAAAAAACCTATTATCATGAATTACACAGAAAAAGGAAGCAGAAGTTATCTGTTTTCCATCGTACTGGTAGCCGTTTTAGGAGGATTGCTGTTCGGCTACGATACCGCTGTTATTTCAGGAGCGGAAAAAGGTCTTCAGGCTTTCTTCATGGGAGCAGACGATTTCATCTATACAGATACCTGGCACGGTATCACTTCTTCGAGCGCCCTTTTAGGCTGTATTATCGGTAGTGCTTTATCAGGATTTTTTGCTTCCCGTTTCGGAAGAAAGCTTTCTTTGCTGATAGCCGGCGTCATGTTCTTTTTATCTGCATTAGGCTCATACTATCCGGAATTTTTGATATTTCCGTACGGGGAACCCTCCTATTCGCTTCTGTTAGCTTTTAATTTTTACCGCGTCATAGGCGGTGTAGGTGTGGGACTGGCTTCTGCCATCTGTCCGATGTATATTGCCGAAATCGCTCCGAGCAGTATCCGCGGTACATTGGTTTCCTGGAACCAGTTTGCCATCATCTTCGGTCAGCTGGTAGTCTATTTTGTCAACTTCCTCATCTTGGGAGACCATCTGAATCCGGTAGTAGAGATAGTGGATGGCGTCAACCGCATCATGAATCCGGAAGCTGCTGCCTGGAGTACTGAAACCGGATGGCGACTGATGTTTGTCAGTGAAGCCGTTCCTGCCGGATTGTTTACCCTTTTAGTTTTGTTCGTTCCGGAAACTCCCCGCTACCTGGCCATGACCGGTCGTGACGAAAAAGCCCTGTTTGTATTAAGCCGTATCAACGGTCTGTCACAAGGAAAAGAGATTCTACAGGAAATCAAGGCTACTACTCATGAAAAGACAGAAAAACTGTTCACTTACGGCTGGATGGTTATTTTTATCGGTATCATGCTGAGTGTATTCCAGCAGGCAGTAGGTATTAACGCCGTACTTTATTTTGCACCGCGTATTTTTGAAAGCATGGGCATGGGCAATCCGATGGTACAAACAGTATTCATGGGAATTGTCAACATCCTGTTCACTTTGTTAGCTGTCTTTACTGTAGAAAAGTGGGGACGCAAGCCTCTGCTCATTTACGGTTCCATTGGTATGGCCATCGGCGCACTCGGAGTAGCCCTCAGCAATGCAGTAACCGGTATCAGCCCTATGGTACCCGTCATCAGCATCATGGTCTACAGTGCATCGTTCATGTTCAGCTGGGGTCCCATCTGCTGGGTGCTCATCGCCGAAATATTCCCCAATACCATCCGTGGCGCAGCCGTAGCCATCGCTGTCGCTTTCCAATGGATATTCAATTTCATCGTCTCATCTACCTTCCTGCCCATGTACAACATGAGTGCCGGAGATATGGGCGACAAGTTTGGCCACATGTTTGTATACGGACTCTACGGAGCCATCTGCATCATTGCAGCCATCTTTGTATGGAAATTAGTACCGGAAACAAAAGGTAAAACCCTGGAAGACATGACACGTTTGTGGAAAGAGCGGAAAAAATAAAGAGGATAACCCAAAAAGGCTTGCAGAAATTCTGAAAGCCTTTTTTATACTGATTCCCATTAGGATGGTCTACATAAAACAAGCACCTCATCAGGTGCCATTCGTGCAAATATGAAAAAAGCGATTACCTTTTTCAAGATAGTCGCTTTTTTCTGAGTGATCCGCCTGGGGCTCGAACCCAGGACCCCAACATTAAAAGTGTTGTGCTCTACCTGCTGAGCTAGCGAATCAATCCTTTGTTGCATCGGTTATTTCCCGATTGCGAGTGCAAAGGTAGATGTTTTTATAGTAACTACCAAATATTATTGGAATATTTTTTCAACAAATTTAAACTTCGTCTAATTATCAACTACTTAGACACATCTTCTTTTAACGCTTTCTGATAACAGCAACGGCACAAAGGTTCATATTCTTCCTTTTCACCCAGCAACACCCTCTTATCATTAAGCACGGTACGATGCGAAACATAGGCCAAGTTGCCACACTTCACACAAATGGCATGCACCTTAGTTACTTCGTCTGCAATGGCACACAATGCAGGAATCGGCCCGAACGGAACTCCTTTAAAATCCATATCAAGCCCTGCGATAATAACCCGCACGCCGCGATTGGCCAGTTCGTTACACACTTCGGGTAACCCATCATCAAAAAACTGAGCCTCATCAATACCTACCACATCTATCTCCGAAGTAAATAAAAGGATACTGGCGGAAGAGTCAATCGGAGTAGATTTGATACTGTTATTATCGTGTGAAACTACTTCTTCCTCTGAATAACGGGTATCAATAGACGGCTTGAATATCTCTACACGCTGATGCGCAAAAGTAGCCCTGCGCAAACGCCGTATCAACTCTTCCGTTTTACCGGAAAACATAGAACCACATATCACTTCAATCCTTCCTCTGCGGCAGGTCTCCTCCCGATGATCTTCTGAATATACTACCATATTTTCTTTCATGACATAAAAACAATTGCAAAATTACAACGACGAATCGAAATCCACGAAAAATCGACGTATTTTTATTAATAGGGACGAAAACAGCATGTAAAGAGAAAACTTCTGTTAAATGTTTGACAAATAGAACACGTAAATACGAAAACTTTTTACCTTTGCTTTTATAACATGAAGTACAAAGTATGGGAAAACTATATGTCGTACCTACTCCGGTAGGTAATATGGAAGACATGACTTTTCGAGCTATCCGCATATTGAAAGAAGCGGATTTGATATTAGCTGAAGATACACGTACATCGGGTATCCTCTTGAAACATTATGAAATCAAGAATGCAATGCAGTCACACCACAAGTTCAATGAACATCAGACGGTGGAAAGCATTGTCAACCGCATAAAAGGAGGTCAGACGGTAGCCTTAATCTCAGATGCCGGCACTCCCGGAATTTCCGACCCCGGTTTCCTTGTGGTAAGAGAATGTGTAAGAAACGGCATCGAAGTACAATGCCTGCCTGGAGCTACGGCCTTTGTACCGGCACTGGTCTCATCAGGACTTCCGGATGAGCGTTTCTGTTTTGAAGGTTTCCTCCCTCAGAAAAAAGGTCGCATGACACGGCTGAATGCCCTGAAAGAAGAAACCCGTACCATGATTTTCTACGAATCTCCTTACCGTCTGCTAAAAACGCTGACCCAGTTTGCGGAAATTTTTGGAGCAGACCGCCCGGTTTCCGTATGTCGGGAAATTTCCAAAATACATGAAGAAAGCGTCAGAGGAACCCTTCAGGAAGTTATTGCACACTTCACAGAAACTGAACCCAGAGGAGAAATTGTTATTATATTAGGAGGCAAAGAAAACTAAATTATAATTCTAAATTCAAAAACTATGAGAAAGGTTGTTTTATCTGCTTTATGTGCTGCCGCTCTGCTGACAGCATGTAATAACTCAGGCCAGAACAAAAGCACTTTACAAGCCCAGAACGATTCACTGATGCTTGAACTCTCTAACCGCGACACAGAACTGGACGAAATCATGGGAGCCTTCAATGAAATTCAAGAAGGATTCCGCGAAATCAACGAAGCTGAAAACCGTGTAGACTTGAAAGAAGGCACATTAGAAAGCCAGTCGGCTGCCGATAAGATAAAAGAAGATATCCGCTTTATCAGTGAAAAGCTGAAATCAAACCGCGAACAGATTGCCAAATTGGAAGAGCAACTGAAAAACAGCAAATACCAGTCTGCACAGCTGAAAAAAGCCGTAAAGAACCTCACTGCTGAACTGGCTGCCAAACAGCAGCAGATTGAAACCCTGCAAGCTGAATTGGCTGCAAAGAATATCCGTATTGCAGAGTTGGATGAAGCTGTTATGGACTTGAATAAGAACGTAGACGAGCTGAGCGCAGAAAATGAAGCAAAAACCAAGACTGTAGAAGCTCAGGACAAAGCCCTCAACACTGCCTGGTATGTATTCGGCACTAAATCTGAGTTGAAAGACCAGAAGATTTTGAAGAAGGGTGACGTACTGAAAGACAATGATTTCAACAAAGATTACTTTACCCAGATTGATATTCGTAAAGAAAAAGAAATCAAACTGTACTCTAAACGAGCAGAATTGCTGACTACCCATCCACAGAGTTCATACGAACTTGTTAAAGATGACAAAGGTCAGTTGACTCTGAAAATCAATAATCCGAACGAATTCTGGAGCGTATCACGCTATCTGGTCATCCAAGTAAGATAATCTCTGGTTATTATATATGAAATTCCCCTTATCCCTTGACTCAAAACTGGGATAAGGGGATTTTTATTTCCGTTTAGATGAATATTATTTCAAGAAGTTTTCAGCTCGTCCAGGTGAAAGAAGTTCCCACAACGAAGCGACCACCCAGCCTGGAGCAAAAATATCGTTATAATATCCTTTTCCATTTTTACCATAGTCCCAGTTCGTGTGCTGTACTACTTCAGGATAAAATCCTTTCTTAGTAATTCCACACAAATGACCTTCATGAGGTAGCAGCTGACGCATGGAAGAACTTATCACTTCAGAAAATGCTGTAAAACGAGGTTCATTAAACTCTTTAGACAGCCAATGAAGCACATCTGCAAAATCAAAAATAAACACATCTATGTGGTTGTTTTCTACAGAAACATTTCCCCAACCACGAGTTTTCAGACCTATATCGCCTAACATCTGTCCCTTTGCAAACGGAACATCCCAAGTGTAATACCATGAGAGTGCAAAATAAGCTGCTTTCTTAGCAAGTTCCGCATAATGTGCACGTTCCTGTCCTTTCGTTGCCAAAGCCAAATAATACGCAGCTGTAGAAGCATACAAAGACGCTTCCTTATCCTCACAATTCGCATCCAAAGTAGAAGAGAAATAATCAGCTTTCGAAATCAGTTCTTTTTCCAGGTAACCCACAGAACGTTTAGCTGCTTCCAGATAACGTTTATCCTTGAAATATTTGTATCCCATCACTAAAGGAAGAGTGGCAGAAGGTGTACTTCCTCCCGACTTATCTACAAGAGAAAAATCATCCTTGAATTTACGAGGGAAACTTCCATCCGGATTCTGTAATTTCAAGAAAGCATCAAGCATTGTCTTTAATCGTTTTTCCCATTCCGGATGCTTACGTCCGTGTTGTTTTTCATAATTCAAATAATACAACACAGCATAAACCCCTTCTGACTGACGACGGATACTCAGGTTTGTCTCTACAAAGTTTCTCTTAAAGTGTACCACTTCATTAAAAAATCCTCTGCTCGAGAATCCATTCTGTAAATAAGAATCAAAAATAGAATTTGCGTTATCAACCAGATCCTTACGATTCTGACTCTCACCATATTCTAGGGCATTAAATGCATTAAGTAATGTACGTCCAACAAAACCGACTTCGGCAACATCTAGATTTTCGCATGTAGCAGTTCTCAACTCTACACCTGAATAGTATTTTGTAGGAGTATCATCAACGTAACTTTCCACAAAGAAATTACTCAATACCTCTTTCATCTTTTCATCAGAATAAGGGGTGTTTACCGGTTCAGGCTTATACAAATCGTAACTATACTCCCATATCTGCTTAACACATTCAGAGAAATCATTAACATTACGTTCGCTCACTTCCCATGTCAAAGTAATACTTTCACCTTTTTTCAGGAACTGATAGGCCTCTACAGAAGGAGCCAATGTTAGTTTACGAATATATGTTTTAGGAGCCTCCCTATAAGGATACCCAAACGACAATGCAGATATTCCATCCTTATTCTCAAATCCGGTATATCCGATAGATGTTTTTCCAGACAGAATAACCTCACCTTCTTTATGAGTTGTGAGAGCATCAGAGTCAAACTCATCTATACGTACAACAGAAAAACTTTTCCCGCTTTTTTCGTCATAAATAGCAGTCAATGGAGTACTTAACCTGTCTTCCCTAACTATCCAGCTATCAGATGTATGGAAAGAAGGAGCCTCTTTTGGAGAGCGCAAATTACGACGATACCAGAATCCTGGCATATAGAACAAACAATCATCATGTCTGGAAGCAGTTTTTACCAACTGACCATAGTTAAAATAAACATCCTCTAAAGCTACAACTAGCATGGTAATTCTTTTACAGTTATCGCTTCCTTCTATATTTTGATATAGCATTAACGGAAGTTTCTTGTTACCAACAAGCTGATAATCGTACTCAGAGTTTTGTATTTTTTCAAACGTCAAAGAGTGATGAACAGCATCATTTCCCGGTACCTTAAGCAACAATTCGGCTGAGACATTGTCCGGACTATAGTTAATAGCTTGAACGGAAGATACTCCAAAAGATAAAGCCATTATACTAAACAAACTTCTTATTTTCATAACTTTAATATTGATATGGTTTTATAACTTCATTTTTACTTACTGATATATCATATATGCCTTCTGAGTTCTTTTTCATTTTCAAAGGAACTATACGTGTTTTGCGGGGAGAAACACATGAATCCGAGTTATGAACATGATATACGTAATAATAATTCCCTTTGGTATTCTTGAATATGTCTCCGTGACCAGAGCCGTTTTCTCCTACAATACTTCGATGAAGTATAGGGTTGTTCTTATATTTTTTCCAAGGACCAAGCGGAGAAGATGAAGTGGCATAACCTACAGCATAATCAATATTCATAAAATGATTAGCAGAATAGAACAAATAATATACCCCATCTATTTTTATAACACTTGGACCTTCCATGATAGGATCTGACACATAATTAGACGTACTTTCCCACGGCTCTGTACAAGTAAGACATTGTTTTAATGTCCCAGGTATAATTTCACCTTTCTCTACATCAAACTCACATACCCAAATATAGTTTCCTTTATTGAACCTGACATGATATAGATAACATTTACCGTCATCGTCTTTAAACAGGAAAGAATCTATGTTTTTCTCACTTGCATCAATAGGTTTTACCGTATCTTGTCTAAAAGGTCCGAGTAGATTCAAAGACTTAGCCAAAACGGTTTGCTCGTTTGCAGTATAAGTCAAATAATTCATATTATTAAAACTAAACCACTGAGGTGCCCAAAAGCCAGTTTCACCAAATGTATGGTCATTTTTCTTTAATATATAAGGATTATCGCTTAAATACCATTTCTTTAAATCAACAGATTCCATTACAGTAAAACCTTCTGAAACGTTATTCCCTGTACCAGTAAGATAGTATTTCCCTTGGTTCTGAATAATGGTAGGATCTGCAAACAAAATATCTTTGCCCTCTGACTCATTAGTCGCTTGTACTTTTTTTTCAGAAAATCCGCAACCTACAATTGAAGAAGCAAAAACTGTTAATAATAACAACCTGACTGTAGTCATAATTATCTCCTTTCTTAAAAACGTGGTTTTTCTGACTTGACAGAAGGTGAGTTACCTTCCACAGACGGCCAACCATCAATCCAGTCAATCTTATCAAGCATCAATACACGGCCATCGGGATTAGCGACACTGACAGCATGGTAAAAGAGCCAATCTGTACCTGCATTATCAGATACAATCTCCGAATTATGACCTGTTCCTACAAAACTATCATTCTTATGTATCAATATTTCATGATGATTGTCCATCATACTTTGACCTTTTTTATCCAAGTAAGGACCGAACAAACTAGTAGAACGTCCTACAACAGTAGTATAAGTACTCTTCAAACCCTCACAACAACTACCAATAGAAGCAAACATATAATAATAGCCACCTCTCTTGTGGATATATGTTCCTTCATAAGCTGTACCTGCTATCTGTACAGGAGATGATCCGGATTTTAAAGACAAGCCGTCTTCTGATAATTCTATTGCATATATTCCACGGAAACTACCCCAGAACAAATATTTGTGTCCATTGTCTTCTATATAAAAAGGGTCTATTGAGTTCTGGACTTTTATACCGTTACTGCGGAACATCATACCACAGTCCTTAAATGGTCCCTCAGGACGATCGGACACAGCACAACCTATACCACAGGTCCATTCTCCTCCCCAGACAGACATGGAATAATACAATACATATTTATCTCCTATTTTATTTATGTCAGGAGCCCAGATTCCTCCCTCCGGTTCAAAATCCGGACGTGTAGCATCCGTAAAAGCAGTTCCCACAAATTCCCAGTTCACCAAATCTTTAGAACGGTGAATAGGAAGATTACGTATGTCTTCCGTAGCATAAAGATAGAAATACCCATCTTCGCCCTTTATGATGGAAGGGTCTGGCAAACTATAATCAATTACCGGATTAGAATATTTATCAGCTGCATACAGGCTGACTGAAAAGGTTAATCCTAAAAATAAACTTTTAATTTTCATGCTATATTACTATTTTTATATCACTTAATTTTAAGGCAATCAATTCCCAGCCCACCAGGATTGGTATTCGGTAACACCTTTTTCTGTACAAACTTTATCACATTCATTCCTTGTGGAAGAAAATGTTTTCCCATTTTCCAGCATTTGGTTGTCAAGATTTTGTGCTGACAATTTAAACTTTCTTTTAATAAGTATCCATTCAAATACACATCAAAACATCCATAATCTGGAGCAAGAGTATAATATAATTCTACAGAATAGGTTCCAGCGTTTTTTATCTCAAATCCTAATTCAGCAATATCACCAAATCCACTCCCTTGCCAAAAAAATTGTGCTCCATTACTCCAATGCATATCTGATATACTCTGTGATTTTTCAATTCCAGAAGAAAGATTTATATCCATATACTCTCCTTCTATGCAACCATTGTGATCTGGAGAATTAGGTACTAATTCATTCTTATGCTTTACAACTTTCAACTTAACACTTGTTTCTTCTTCCCCTCGATTTACTTTAGTTTTCGGAAACAAATAAAAATAAGTAGTCGGAGCATAATTTATATATGCACTTCCCCAGTGCCACAATTCCATATCGAAAACCAACGACTCCTTAAAAGGTATCGCATCCAGCGCCCGATAACGTACATTAGCAACATGACCACACTGAGTGGCTCCTGTGCCGTCAGGCTCTGCAATAAACGGATGCTGAAAGAAATTATGCATACACCACGCATATCCATAATAATCTTCTGTTCCTGTCCCAAAGTGCGAAGGGAAACGTTCACCGTCTACATAGATTTTCTCATCTCCTTCTCCCCACCAGTCTGCTACTGAATTAAAAAGTGTAAGCGCATCTCCCACATAAACACCCTTCCCAACAAGTGAAACAAAATTCACATCAAATTGTGAATCTGTGCCCTTCATATCACGCTGTTTTCCTGTATACAAATGATTGTACTCTTTCCATCCTACTCCAAAGTACATAGTGTTATCACTCCATTCCCAGTCAGCATACTCCACCTCCAAACTTACACCAATCTTCTGAGAAGATTCATTTTTCAATGATATAACACAATCTTTTTTATAAGGCATCACCCAATAACAAGAAAGTAATGAATCAGGAGTAACTTCTGTATAATAAGTCTTATACGCAGAAAAGCGGTTCCCTATTCCCATAAAATCCCCAACGGGTACCCAAACAGTTCGCTGCCCATCAAACTTAATAGTAAGTACAGTTGACCGTAAAGCTTGGACATAGTTCTCAGACTTTAATTTAACTTGCAATTTACGAATAGCATGCGTACCTTGTAAATGCAAACTTAAACTATCTTCACTGCACAAACTATCTCGGAAAGCCGATACAGATTGTAACCTATCTTCAGTATACGACGGCATCAGCAAACGCTTCTGAACAGATTTTATTAATTCTCGATTTTTAATCAAATCTGACTTTGAGAAACTTTCTACATGAATCCCCTTTTCATATTTACGATAATTGATATTATAATAAAAACATTCTCCAGAAAATTCTCCAGGTTCTCTAATAGATGGACTCTCATAAGTTATCTTACAAGATTTTGAAAAAGGAATTGGCAAATACAAATTATGTCCCCGCTGAAGGTAGTCAGTCAAATCTGAAACAGAAGCAGCTAACGGATAACCTACCAACTGTTCACCTCCTATTATACTTAATACCTCCCCTTCTATTTCCGGAGTTTCTTTACCATCAATATAAAAACGTAATACGCCCTTACCTGAATACTCAGCAACAGTTACCCAGAAACGGGTAACAGCCCCAGGCCCATCTACGTCAAACAAAACAAATTCTCTTCGTCCGTGATTTGTTTCAGTACGTATAAATTGACTGCGATCCCAATTGGCATACCATGAAGAAGAATCTTTTGTAACAGAAGCGCGGTCATAACTGCTAAACTGCAAAGATTTATAAGAAGGGTAAGGATACAATGCCAGTGAGGTACGGTCTGTCATTTCCTCCAATAATGATGCCATAGTTATCGGTTCTACCGGCATTCGGCTACAAGAAAAAACTAAAATACCTAATACAAAGCCTAATAATATTGAAACAATTCTCATAAAGCTATTTTACTAAATGGGGAACAATATAATCCTGACTAATTTTCATTATTGCTATGCCATTTTCATCTACGAAGTCAACTTTTCCAATATACATCGCACGAGGATGTATGTGTTGCATATCTTTATGGGCATGATAAACAATACGTAGACTTCCTTCTTTGTCTACAAACATAGCACTATGTCCCACTCCAACTAATCCTTCAGGTTTCTGTAGCAAAGGGTTAGTATCATATTTTTTCCATTCCCCCATTATGTCTGTAGCCGTGGCACAACCTATACCATAAAACTGACTTTCATAACTATTGGCTGAATAAGTCATATAATACAAATCTTCATGCTTTACAACAAAAGATCCTTCGTTGACCCTGGGCCATACCTCTTCCCATTTTTGAGATACATGAATGCAAGGATGCATCGTATTCTCTTTTATAGTCATATAATCTTTTTCCAATTCAGCCACCCATATATTTAAGCCATCATTAAAACGGTCAAAAAATAAGTAAGGCGTTCCATCTTCATCTATAAAAAGAGAATTATCGATACATTTCTCATTTTCAATCATTGGCTTCCGTATCTTCTGCGTAAATGGTCCTAATGGAGAATCTGAAGTAGCGACACAAATATGTTCATTCGCAGAATAGTACATATAAAACACACCATTTATTTCATAAACCTCCGGAGCCCAAAACCAACGTTCACCCCATACATCTTTTTTATTCAATGCCAATCCTCTAAGTTTCCATTCACGCAAATCATTTGATGTGTAAACCTCAATTCCCTCATCTGAGTTTGTACCATAAGCATAATAAGTGTTATGATACAACATGATAAAAGGATCGGCCAATGTCACCTTTTCATGAACCAGCGACAAAGTATCGCCTTTTTCACTCTCTCCATTCTTACTGCCATTTCCGCAAGAAAAAATCACAATTGAGAATAACAGCACACTAATGTTTACAATACTTTTCATATTACTTTCCTATATGATAATATAACATTCCATTATACAAAGCAGAAGTATTCTCCGCATATAATCCAATACAAGAATCACCAAAATCTATGGGAAATTCTGCTATTTGTACACCATCTATAAATAAGAACAAACGTTCAGAATTTCTTACAACTCGTAAATTATATGAAGCTTTAAATAGCTCGTCTACACGTATCTTATAAATATGACGATTATAGTCTTCCGGATTTTTATTAATAAATCGAAGAGCTTCGATCTGCATTGGAGCCATCGTTGCCTTATTATACATTATATGTTCTGGTATAGTTATATCTTTTATGGGTAAAGATTTCCATTCTCCCTTCCACAAATACTCTATATTAAATTTTGAGAACATATTTTCCACAAACTCAGACTTATTATTAATCTCATGACGGTTTAAATAAACGCCATCTATCCAAACCGGCACTGACATTGGGTAACATTTCTCTATAAAATCGGTATACTTTACATCTGGATATACGGTTTTGATAGAAGAAAGCCCATGTTTCTTTTCAAGCATAACTTTCCCATTTTTTACAATCTCAACTTCCCAATTATGCGTTACAGAATTCAACACCAATTTTACATAATTCTTATCATCCACATAAATAGGATATATTCCTGCAGAACCTGTTAAAGAAGTATTCGTTACTTGCGCCTCAAATGTATATCGAGATAAATTTTCACCTTTTACAGCTATAAATTTTTCATCAATTGTTTTCAGTCCCTCTGAACCTCGTGTACAATTTCCTTGTAACACATTCCACTCTGAAATAGAGCTATCATACTCATCAAAACCGATTGTATACAAAGCCCCATCAAAAGCAGCTGTCCCACTTTCTATGAAAATACCGGGAATACTTGAGTCATATGGCAAGTCTGTAAAACAAGACTGTCCCACTGCAGGTATTTCATCTATCCATACCAGTAGCTGATTCATATTTCGTTCTACACGCATAGAATGATATGACTTCCATTTAAAGTCTGAAGGCAATTTAAAATCTTTCCTACTATTTTTTCCTTGTAAACAAGTTAAAAGATACCATGTATGACGAATCTTATCTAACCCTAACCGAATATGATTCTGATTATCTTTCCACCAAACAATAATACCTGAATTACCATCAGGATTTATTCCAGTCTCAAATAAATACGTTTGAGAAGCTATCACATTGTTCACAAAAGCACAAGACAAAGAAGAGATGGATTTCCCCTTCAACTCTCCATTTTCAATGCTCCAATCGTCCTGATTAATCCAATTCCATTTTAATACAGATTCAACCTCATTATCAAAATTATCTTTCCAAGTTGGAAGAGAAGGTTCAGGATGGTATCCTTCCGAGCTACAATCTGTAATGCCATCAACATACAACTCTTTACCCCAAAAGTGTATTCTGTTTATATATTGCCCTCTCATTTCGGCATTCTTATTAGCCATGTATACCAGCCACCATTCAAATCCGTTTACTCCTCTCACGATATTAGGTTGTCCAGGACTATATAAAATATTAAAAGGCTGTTCTTTATCCGCATCAAACAAAGCTACATCAAAAAAATTTGTAGAGATACCACGATTTGTTTCTACTGCAAGTATATTTTCGCCTGCAACCAAGTATTGTAATTGTTCCCTATTGAAATCTATCATACAATAATCCGCACCTTGTTTATCATAGACCAAACAGCCATTCAAATATATTTTGGTAGCACCATCATGTGCCACACGTAAAATATAGTTTTCGGATACCTTTTTTATATGAAAAGTCTTACGTAACCATAATCGATCCGAAGTCCAGACTGTTCCTTGAGACCTTGTTGTTGAGCCCTCCAATTTTATGCCTGAAAAACCAGACATACCTCTTTTCCACCCACTATCATCAAAAGAGTTTTCAGT
>ENA-UPSY01000538-UPSY01000538.1-human-gut-metagenome-genome-assembly--contig:-NODE-538-length-45518-cov-55.238045_pt1 | contig 45518 bp, 40 predicted proteins | sample MGYA00250044_ERZ773365 | MGnify/ENA primary metagenome ERZ773365 (study PRJEB29103, sample SAMN06111932) | human gut metagenome | biome: human gut; feature: ankylosing spondylitis patient; material... | reverse complement strand
CTTTCTTGACCTCGGCGCTCAGTTGCCTTCGCCGGAATGGGGAGCGATGCTGGGCGATGCGCTGGAGCTTATCTATGTTGCGCCGTGGACCGTGATGCTGCCCGGGGCCGCGATTATGCTCAGCGTACTGCTGGTCAACCTGCTGGGCGACGGTATTCGCCGGGCGATCATTGCCGGGGTAGAATAATGCCGTTACTCGATATTCGTCACTTAACCATCGAATTTAAAACCAACGAAGGCTGGGTAAAAGCCGTCGACCGCGTCAGCCTGACCCTGACCGAAGGCGAAATCCGTGGCCTGGTGGGGGAATCCGGCTCCGGGAAGAGCCTGATCGCCAAAGCTATCTGCGGCGTGACAAAAGACAACTGGCGGGTCACGGCCGACCGCATGCGTTTCGACGACATCGATCTGCTGCGGCTGTCGAACCGCGAGCGCCGGAAACTGATCGGCCACAACGTGTCGATGATATTCCAGGAGCCCCAGTCGTGCCTCGACCCCTCTGAACGCATCGGCCAGCAGCTGATCCAGAGTATCCCTGGCTGGACCTACAAGGGCCGCTGGTGGCAGCGGCTGGGCTGGCGTAAACGTCGGGCCATCGAGCTGTTGCACCGCGTCGGGATTAAAGATCACAAAGACGCCATGCGCAGCTTCCCCTATCAGCTGACCGAAGGCGAGTGCCAGAAGGTGATGATTGCCATTGCCCTGGCCAACCAGCCGCGCCTGCTGATCGCCGATGAACCGACTAACGCTATGGAGCCCACGACGCAGGCGCAGATTATCCGCCTGCTGACGCGGCTCAACCAGAACAACAACACCACCATTTTGCTGATCAGCCACGATCTGCAGATGCTCAGCAAATGGGCGGATAAAATCAACGTCATGTACTGCGGGCAGACGGTGGAGAGCGGGCCCAGCGAAGAGCTGATCACCCTGCCGCATCACCCCTACACCCAGGCGTTAATCCGCGCGATCCCGGATTTTGGCAGCGCCATGCCGCATAAAAGCCGTCTCAACACCCTGCCGGGGGCGATACCGCTGCTGGAGCAGCTGCCCATCGGCTGTCGGCTGGGGCCGCGCTGCCCGTACGCCCAGCGCGAGTGTATTGAAACCCCGCGTCTTACCGGGGCGCGCAATCACCTGTACGCCTGTCATTTCCCGCTGAACATGGAGAAAGAGTGAAATGGTCGAAACATTGCTGGAAGTGCGCCAACTCAGTAAGACCTTTCGCTATCGCACCGGCTGGTTTCACCGCCAGACGGTGGAGGCGGTTAAGCCGCTAAGTTTTACCCTGCGCGAACGGCAGACGCTGGCGATTATCGGCGAGAATGGCTCCGGAAAATCCACCCTCGCGAAGATGCTGGCGGGCATGGTGGAGCCCACCAGCGGCGAGGTGCTGATCGATGACCATCCGCTGACCTTCGGGGATTACTCCTACCGCAGCCAGAAGATTCGCATGATCTTTCAGGATCCGTCGACGTCGCTAAACCCGCGCCAGCGCATCTCGCAGATCCTCGATTTTCCGCTGCGGCTGAATACCGACCTTGACGCCGAAGCGCGGCAGAAACAGATCATCGACACCCTGCGCATGGTCGGCCTGCTGCCGGACCACGTCAGCTACTATCCCCATATGCTGGCCCCGGGTCAGAAGCAGCGTCTTGGCCTCGCCCGGGCGCTGATCCTGCGCCCGAAGGTCATCGTCTGCGATGAGGCGCTGGCCTCGCTGGATATGTCGATGCGTTCCCAGCTCATCAACCTGATGCTGGAGCTGCAGGAGAAACAGGGCATCTCTTACATCTATGTCACCCAGCACCTGGGAATGATGAAGCACATCAGCGATCAGGTGCTGGTGATGCATAACGGGGAAGTGGTTGAGCGCGGCAGCACCGCCGATGTGCTGGCCTCACCGCTGCACGACCTGACACGACGCCTGATCGCCGGCCACTTCGGTGAGGCTCTCACCGCCGACGCCTGGCGCAAAGACGGCAAATAGCGCCGTCTCATTCACCTCGCCCGCTGACCTCACGCCGGCGCGTGGCCAGCGGTTCGCTTAAGGATGGCCACCGCGCTGGCGATGTCCGGCGCCAGCCAGCGATCGTCCTCCCAGCCAGGCACGCTTTCGCGCAGCAGGTCTCGCGCCCGGCGCGTGCCCGCCGCCAGCTTCTGCGGCTCGTAAAAATCGAGCCCCTGGGCGGCGAGTAAATATTCGATGCCCAGGATCTGATAGAGGTTGCCCAGCAGGCGCTGCAGTTTCAGCGCTGCGCCGGTGCCCAGGCTTAAATGATCCTCCTGCAGACCCGAGGTAACAAAATTATCCAGCACCGCCGGCTGCGCCAGCTGCTTGTTTTCCGCACACAACGACGCGGCGACGTACTGGGCAATCATCATGCCTGAATTCACGCCCGGTCGGGCGACCAGGAACGCCGGCAACCCGCTCACCAGAGGATTCACCAGCCGGTCAAGGCGTCGTTCAGCGATGGCGCCCAGCTCAGCCATAGCAATGGCCAGCAAATCGCAGGCCATCGCCACCGATTCGCCGTGCGGATGCGCCTGGGAGACCACCCGCCACTGCTCAACGGTTCCCAGGATCAGCGGATTATCAGTACAGGCGTTGAGTTCGATATTTATCTGCGTCTGCGCGTGGCTAAACTGATCGCGGCAGGCGCCATGCACCTGAGGCATCGAGCGAAGGCTTAGCGCATCCTGGGTGCGAAGTCCTTCACTTTCGGCCAGCAGACGGCTGTCCGCCAGCAGCTCACGCAGCCGCTGGCCGCTGGTCTGGATCCCGGTGCTGGCTTTCAGCGCCAGGATCTCGGCATCGAATGCCACAAGCTGGCCGCGCAGCGCTTCAAAGCTCATCGCGCCGGTTACATCGGCCCAGTTCATTAAGCGCTCGGCGTCGTCTAACGCCAGACAGGCGAGACCGGTCATGCACGGCGTACCGTTGACCAGGCTCAGCCCCTCTTTCGCTCCCGGCGCGATGGGCTGCAGATCTAGCTGCGACAGGACCTCTGCCGCTGGCCACGTTCGCCCCTGCCAGAGCACATCGCCAATCCCCATCAGGGCCAGGCCAATGTGCGCCATATGCGTTAAATAGCCAACTGACCCCTGGGAGGGCACCTGAGGGGTGACGCCATGCTGCAAAAACGCCAACAGCTGCTGCACTATCCCGGCGGAGATCCCGGATTTACCGTGGCTGAAATTGGCCACCGCGGCGCACATAATTGCCCGGGTTGGGGCGACCTCCAGCAACGGTCCCACCCCGCAGGCGTGGCTGAGCAACGTATTGCGCGACAGCTGGTGTAGCTGCGCTTCCGGCAGCGTAATATTGCACAGCGCCCCCAGCCCGGTGTTGATCCCATAGGCTACCTGGCCGGCTTTAACGATATGCTGGACAATCGCCCGCCCTTGCGCGATACGCGACCAGGCGCTGTCGCTGAGGCTCAAGGTCGCCTCGCCCCGGGCAACGCAAGCCACCTCCTGCCAGCGTATCGGCGCATCGCCCCACTGGATCATTTTCATACGACCTGTCCTGGCTGTTGGTGGCTGGAGATAAATTGCTTGAAGCGTGCGGACCCCTGGCTGCCAAACAGCGCCTCTGGCGCACCGTCGCAGTCAATCGTCCCCTGGTGCATAAAGACCACCCGGTTGGAAACATGGCGGGCGAATCCCAGCTCGTGGGTGACCACCAGCATCGTCCGTCCCTCCTCCGCCAGGCTGCGCATCACCTTTAGCACCTCGCCGACCAGTTCGGGATCCAGCGCTGAGGTAGGTTCATCAAAGAGCATGACGTCCGGCTCCATGGCCAGCGCGCGGGCTATCGCCACGCGCTGCTGCTGGCCGCCGGAGAGCTGCGCAGGATAGAAATCCTTTCGGTTCAACATCCCCACTCGCTCCAGCAACTGCTCAGCCTGTTCAATGCAGGTTCGTTTGTCCCGTTTGAGCACATAATGCGGCCCCTCAATGACATTCTGCAGAACCGTCATATGCGACCAGAGGTTAAAACTTTGGAAGACCATCCCCAGCCGCGAGCGCAGGCGCTCTATCTGCCGGGGGTTCGCCGCCAGCCGATGCCCACGGGCATGATGCTTCATTTCAATCGTCTCGCCGCCGACGCTGACCACTCCGGCATCGGGCGTTTCCAGCAGGTTAATGCAGCGCAGCAGCGTACTTTTACCGGAGCCGCTGGCCCCGAGGATCGAAATGACATCGCCCTGCTGCGCCTGGATGGTGATCCCCTTCAGGACATCCAGGGAGCCAAAGGACTTATGAATATCGCTGACCGATAAGGTCACCGGACGTGAATCGAGCATCTTACTCTCCTTTGGTTATCGGCTTGAGCGACACGGTCGCCGGATTTTGCCGGGTATGCGGGGTTAAACGCCGTTCAAGCAGGGCGTACAGCTGCACAATGATGAAATTGAGCAGCAGGTAGATGGCCGCCGCGCAGAGGAATACCTCCATCGTCCGGTAGGTACGCTGAATAATCTGTTGGGCCACCCCCGTGACGTCCCAGACGGTCACCAGGCTTGCCAGCGCCGTCGACTTGACCAATAAAATGGCCTCCGTGGAGTAGGCTGGCAGCGCATAGCGCAGCATCACCGGGGCAATGATCCGCCGCAGCAGCAGCCAGCGCGACATACCGCAAGCCTGGCCGGCTTCAATCTGGCCCGGCGGTATCGCCAGCAACCCGCCGCGCAGAATTTCCGCGGTATAGGCCGCCGTACAGAGCGCCAGCGCCAGAACGGCGCAGATAAAGGGTTCGCGCAGCAGCGGCCACAGGAAACTGTGGCGGATCACCCCAAACTGACCCAGCCCGTAATAAATGAGAAACAACTGGATCAGCAATGGCGAACCGCGAAAGATCAGGATATAGCCTTTGGCGAAACCGCTTGCCAGCGGCCAGCGGCTCATTCGCAGCGCCAGAACGCCAAGAGCCAACACGCCGCCGAGCAAAAAAGAGCTGATAAAGAGTCCCAGCGTCACCGGCAGCGCCGCGCCGAGCTTCAACAACGTCTCACCGAGAAAGGCAAAATCGATAATCATATGGGCTCCTTACGCCTGCGCGGCGCTGCGACGCAGCCAGGCGCGGTTCAGACGGCTCTCCGCCCGGGTAAACGCGCGGTTAGAGAGCAGCGTCAGGATCAAATAGCAGCCGCCGCCGATGAGATAGAACAGGAAATAATCGCGGGTAGAGCCAGCGGCAATCTGGCTGGCGCGCATCAGTTCAACCATCCCGGTCACCGATACCAGCGCCGAGTCTTTGAGGCTCATTTGCCAGACGTTGGACAAACCCGGCAGCGAATAACGGACAATCTGCGGCAACAGGATGCGCTGCAGGATCCGCCAGCGCGGCATGCCAATGGCGGAAGCCGCCTCCACTTCACCGGGCATCAGCGCCAGACGAGCAGCACGGTAGACTTCCGCCTGATACGAGGAGGAGATCAAGCCAATCGCCAGGGCGCCAATCAGAAATGGCGGAACCTCAATAAAGCCGTCTGCGCCAAACAGACGCCCCAGCCATGAAATCATCCCTGAGCCGCCAAAATAAAACAGATAGATCACCAGTAATTCAGGGATACCGCGGAATACCACCGACCAGGCGGCGCCGAACCAGCGCGCTGGCGCGTGGCGGGACAGCTTCGCGGCGGCGATAACGCCGCCCACCCCCGAACCGACGGCCAGCGCCGCGAGCGACAGCAGCAACGTAGTCAGCGTTGCGCTGAGGATCAGCGTCCCCCACCCGTTTTCACCCAAACTCAGAAGATTTAACATGGTTGCCTCGCTCAGGGAGTCACGTCGCTTTTAAACCATTTCTCACTCAGTTTTTTTACCGTCCCATCGGCCAGCGCCGCCTGAATGGCGCTATCCAGTTTCGCTTTGAGTTCGGTATCGGCGAGGCGCACGCCCATCGCCTCACCGCCTCCCCAGATTGGGCCGCTCATCAGCGGACCGCTCAATGCCAGATTGCTATTCTCCGGGCGAGACAGGGTGGTGTTGGCAAAGGTAATATCATCAAACACCGCGTCGATGCGCTCAGCCTGCAGGTCGAGGATCGCATCCGCTGAGTTGTTATATTCCCGGACGTCAGCGATATCCTTGAAATACTTATCAATAAACGGCGTGTACACGGTGCCGGACGCGATGCCGATGGTTTTCCCTTTCAACGCCGCGCGCAGCGGCGCAATCGCCGCCTGAATCTCTTTCTCATTATCATGAAGCTTGACCGCTGGCGAAGGCGGTAGCAGCGACCCTTTTACCGCAATGAAAGAGGCCGGCGTGGCTGCGTATGCCTGGGTAAACGCCACGACCTTCGAGCGCTCTGGGGTGACGACGATAGCATCCATGATCACGTCATATTTTCCGGCGTTAAGTCCGGCAATCATGCCATCCCAGTTCTGCACCACCAGTTTGCATTCGATCTGCATCCGCTGGCATAAATTCGCCATAAGCTCGGGCTCGAAACCGCTGAGTTTCCCTCCGGGAAGGGTTAGATTCCAGGGTTCATAGCCGCCTTCCGTAGCGATGGTGATCGATTTCCACTCTTTAGCGTATGTTGAGCCACCAGACAGCAGTAGCCCCGAAAACAGGGTGACCAGGCAGGCCTGGCGGAAAGTAATACGCTGTTGCATTTTCATTCTCCCGATCGCGTTTTGTCATGATGGCTCTGGTCAAGGCGATAAAATAATTCGCAGATGACTGCTCATGTATATACAAGCATTGACAAACCCGCACACGCGCTCAATGATGGATTTGTGAGCCCCGTTGTAAATAATTTGTAAGAACATTGAGACAAGTGTGTAACAAATACTATCCACTTCCGACTTCCGCCGAGCAAACTATGATCACCTATTTTGATTACGCTACCTTGCCCGTCACGCCATGGAAGAACGGCGCTGGCGCCACCCGGGAAATTATCGCCGTTCCTTCCGTAGATGCGCCTTTTCTCTGGCGCGCGAGCATTGCCACCCTGCAGGCCGATGGCCCATTCTCCCCTTTTCCCGGCGTCGACCGGACGATCGTCCTGCTGGCGGGGCAACCGCTACGGCTGCGCGGGGAGGAGATCGACCATCCGCTGGCGCGCTGGCAGCCGTGGGCGTTTCCCGGCGAATGGGCGCTGTCCAGCGTCGGGATCGTTGAGCCTGGACTGGACTTCAATGTCATGACCCAGCGCGGGCGAGCCCTCGCGCAGGTTGAAGTGGTGAGCGACCGGCAGCGACCGGCCACTGACGGGGTTGCTTATGTGCTGCAGGGTGAGTGGGATCTGGCCGGACGGCGCTGCGCCGTCGGCAGCGGGCTCTGCTGGCACGGCGACGCTCCGGGCGAGTTGCGGCCTCTCAGCGCCGATGGGCGTCTGCTGCTGGCGGCGATTGCGCTCAAATAGTCAGCAGAGAAAAATGGTATACTTGAGCCATCGCGATCGGCTTTTACCCCGCGCGGCGCGGGCCGGCTGAAAAATATCGTGACACAAGGGGTCGTCAGTGGGATATAATTCCCGGCTAAATTTGAGTTATTTTGAAATAACAATGTTAACGTTATGATTGTTAAAGTAAAAATAAGCAATAACGATAAGGATTAAAGCTATGGGTTTTCTTTCCGGTAAGCGCATTTTGATCACTGGCGTCGCCAGCAAACTGTCCATCGCCTACGGTATTGCGCAGGCAATGCACCGCGAAGGCGCGGAACTGGCATTCACCTATCAGAATGAAAAACTGAAAGGTCGCGTTGAAGAGTTTGCTGCCGCGCTGGGTTCTGACATTGTGCTGCCGTGCGACGTTGCTGAAGATGAGAGCATCACCGCGCTGTTCACCGAGCTGGAAAAAGTCTGGCCAAAATTCGATGGTTTCGTCCACTCTATCGGTTATGCCCCGGCTGACCAGTTAGACGGCGACTACGTCAACGCGGTCACCCGCGAAGGTTTCAAAATCGCGCACGACATCAGCGCCTACAGCTTCGTGGCGATGGCTAAAGCCTGCCGCACGATGCTGAACCCGGATTCTGCTCTGCTGACGCTCTCCTACCTGGGCGCCGAGCGCGCGATCCCGAACTACAACGTGATGGGTCTGGCGAAAGCCTCTCTGGAAGCGAACGTGCGCTATATGGCGAACGCGATGGGTCCGGAAGGCGTTCGCGTCAACGCTATCTCCGCCGGTCCGATCCGTACCCTGGCCGCGTCCGGTATCAAAGATTTCCGTAAAATGCTGGCGCACTGCGAAGCGGTCACCCCGATCCGTCGCACCGTCACCATTGAAGACGTGGGTAACAGCGCAGCCTTCCTGTGCTCCAACCTGTCTGCGGGTATCTCCGGTGAAGTCGTTCACGTTGATGGCGGGTTCAGCATCGCCGCTATGAACGAGCTGGAACTGAAATAAGCTCCTTCCCCTCCTCGCCCCGGTGAGGAGGGTTTTCCCTTCCCAGGCCTTGCGCTCCCCCTGTTATTCCAATCGGCTATTTGTTAGCACGTATCAATATTTTCTCCTGCTTCCGGGTTACGCCAGGATAGTTCTGCATAAACGATCCGCGGAACGGCGGTTCGCCACATACCGAACAAGGAAAGCCCATGGAGCCACGCCGCGTGAATGGCAAAAACCACTGGTATCACGAAACCCAGTCAACAATCTGCCCGGTGGATGTCCTGCCGCTCGTCCCTGAAGCCGCCCATGTTGAAGACCGCTTTTTGCTGGACCTGACGCTGCCGGACGCCTGGCTACACGCTCACACAGGCTGGCTACGCCCCGCGCGCCAGCTCGCCGAGCGGCTGTTTCCCGACCAGGTGGCGGTAAGCCGCCTGCAAACCTTTACCGCCTACGATCGCCTGAGCACTGCGCTGACCGTCGCCCAGGTCTACGGCGTCCAGCGGCTGTGTAACCACTATGCCGCCCGCCTGGCGCCCCTGCCGGGGCCCGACTCTTCGCGCGAGAGCAACCGTCGTCTGGCGCAGATCACCCAATACGCTCGTCAGCTCGCCGGTTCACCCTCCGTCATTAACGCCCTTTCCCGCAGCCAGCTGGACGAAGTGGGCCTGACCAGCCGGGATATTATCCTGATCAACCAGATTATCGGTTTCGTCGGCTTCCAGGCGCGGGCGATTGCCGTGCTGCAGGCGGCGCAGGGCTTCCCGGTGCGCTGGATCCCCGGCATGCCGCAGCAAGAGGAGGCGCCCGCCGGCCTGTTCGCCATCCCGCCGGGAGAGTGGCAAACCGACATAGAAGATCCCGATCTGCAGTATGCCGATGACGAGCGCCAGCGGCGCATCGCCAGCTGGCAGTCGCTGCCCGGCCTGGGCCCGCTGGCTCCGCTGCTGGCCTGCGACCCGCAGTTGATGGCGCCGCTGGAGACGCTGTTACGCCAGCTCAGCGGCAACGATACCTTTGGCCGGCAGGTCGCCTTACTCACCGCGCGCACCAATGGCAGCGCAACCTGTTTTGACGCCTGGCTCCCCCACGGGCACGGTGAAGAAGCGTTCGTCAGCCATTTACGGGAGGGCGATCAGGCTCTCCATCGCTGGCTTGGGCAGCATCCTCAGTCGCGCGCGCTCGTTACCGCGGTACAGTTGTTAACCCGCTCCCCGGACCGGTTTAGCGCCGCCCAGTTAACACCCCTCGGCGAATATGGACTCTCAGCGGAACAAGCGATCGATCTGTTAACCTGGAGCGGGCTGTGCGGCTGGATGAATCGTCTGAAAATCGCCCTCGGCAATGTGCGTCAGCAGACGTAAATTGCTGAAACAGCGCTTGCTGCGACAGGCATAATCGCGTAAAAATGTCAGCCGCTCTTTTAGCCACGAAAATACCTAATTATGTTTCAGGATAACCCGCTGCTAGCGCAGCTTAAACAGCAACTGCATTCCCAGACGCCGCGCGCGGAAGGGGTCGTTAAGGGCACGGAAAAGGGCTTTGGCTTCCTCGAAGTGGACGCTCAGAAGAGCTACTTCATTCCGCCGCCGCAGATGAAAAAAGTGATGCATGGCGACCGTATCGTCGCGGTGATCCATTCTGAAAAAGAACGCGAAAGCGCCGAGCCGGAATCGCTGGTTGAGCCTTTCCTGACCCGTTTCGTCGGTAAAATCCAGAAAAAAGACGATCGCCTCGCTATCGTTCCTGACCATCCGCTGCTGAAAGACGCCATTCCCTGCCGCGCCGCCCGTGGCGTTGAGCATGATTTCAAACAGGGTGACTGGGCCGTCGCTGAAATGCGCCGTCATCCGTTAAAAGGCGACCGCGGATTTTACGCGGAGCTGACCCAGTTCATCACCTTCAGCGACGACCACTTTGTCCCGTGGTGGGTGACGCTGGCGCGCCATAATCTGGAAAAAGAGGCACCGGACGGCGTCGCCACCGAGATGCTTGACGAAGGGCTGACACGCCGCGATTTGACCGCCCTCGACTTCGTCACCATTGACAGCGCCAGCACCGAAGATATGGACGATGCGCTGTATGTCGAATCTGGCGCCGACGGCAAACTGTTGCTGACGGTGGCGATCGCTGACCCGACCGCATGGATTGCCGAAGGCAGCAAGCTGGACAACGCCGCAAAAGTACGCGCCTTTACCAACTATCTGCCGGGCTTCAACATCCCGATGCTGCCGCGCGAACTGTCAGACGACCTGTGTTCCCTGCGTGCCGATGAAGTGCGCCCGGTGCTGGCCTGTCGGATGACCCTGGCGGCCGATGGCACCATTGAAGACAACATCGAGTTCTTTGCCGCCACCATCGAATCGAAAGCCAAGCTGGCCTATGACGACGTCTCTGACTGGCTGGAAGGCCGCGGCAGCTGGCAGCCGGGCAGCGAGGCGATCGCGCAGCAAATTACGCTGCTGAAGGACGTGTGTCAGCGTCGCAGCGAATGGCGTCAGACCCACGCGCTGGTGTTTAAAGACCGCCCGGATTACCGTTTCGTCCTCGGCGAAAAAGGCGAAGTGCTGGACATCGTCGCGGAACCGCGTCGTATTGCCAACCGTATTGTCGAAGAGTCGATGATCGCCGCCAACATCTGTGCCGCCCGCGTTCTGCGCGACAAGCTCGGCTTCGGCGTTTATAACGTCCACACCGGCTTCGACCCGGCGAATACCGAACAGCTGGCTGCCCTGCTGAAGACCCACGACGTACACGTTGATCCGACGGAAGTGCTCACCCTGGAAGGTTTCTGCAAGCTGCGCCGCGAACTGGACGCCCAGCCGACCGGTTTCCTCGACAGCCGCATACGTCGTTTCCAGTCGTTTGCTGAAATCAGCACCGAGCCGGGCCCGCACTTTGGTCTCGGTCTTGAGGCCTACGCCACCTGGACCTCGCCGATCCGTAAGTATGGCGACATGATCAACCACCGTCTGCTTAAGGCCATCATCAAAGGCGAAACCATTGCGCGCCCGCAGGATGAAGCCACCGTGCAGATGGCGGAGCGCCGTCGTCTCAACCGCATGGCCGAACGCGATGTCGCCGACTGGCTGTATGCCCGTTTCCTCAACGATAAAGCCGGCACCGATACCCGCTTTGCGGCGGAGATCATCGACATCAGCCGCGGCGGGATGCGCGTGCGTCTGGTGGACAATGGCGCGGTCGCCTTTATTCCGGCCCCGTTCCTTCACGCCGTGCGCGACGAACTGGTCTGCAGCCAGGAAAACGGCACCGTGCAGATCAAGGGAGAAGTGGTCTACAAAGTGACCGATGTTATCGATGTCACTATCGCTGAAGTCCGCATGGAAACTCGTAGCATCATTGCTCGTCCGGCTGCCTGACGTCTCATCACAGCGGTTCCTCCGGGAACCGCTCCTTCTTTCCTCCCTGTCCCGCCATTTCCGTCGCGCCGATTAAGGTTGTGCGTTTTTTTCGCTTCTCTTTTTCACCCATTTTTAGCATCATTGATTTCATTCGTTTTTGTTACCAGGATAATGCCATGTCAGATGTGAATGCCCACCTGCTCGCCCAACGTATCGATACCGTGCTGGATATTCTGGTTGCCGGTGATTACCACTCTGCGATCCATAATCTGGAGATCCTCAAAGCGGAGCTGCTGGCGCTGGCGGCAGACGACGCCGAGCAAAACAAACCACCCAAAGCGCCCTGGGAAATCTGATTATCGCCCACATGCCGCAACCGGCGATGCTGACCGGTTGCTCGCCGTATAGCCCCCTAACAGTGATGTTGCTATGAACGCCCGACAACAAAGTATTTTGCAAGTGGTCATCGATAAAGGCCGCATGAGCGTCGCCGATCTGGCGAAGATGACCGGAGTTTCAGAGGTCACCATCCGTCAGGATCTGAACCTGCTGGAGAAGCAGAGCTATCTGCGCCGCACCCATGGCTACGCCGTCCCACTGGACAGTGAAGATGTCGAAACCCGCATGATGACCCATTTCGCCATTAAGCGTGAACTGGCCAGCCGCGCCGCGGCGCTGGTGAATGCCGGCGAAACGGTATTTATCGAAAACGGCAGCAGCAACGCCCTGCTGGCGCGCACCCTGGCCGAACGCGGCGATATCACCATCATCACCGTCAGCAGCTATATCGCCCATCTGCTGAAAGAGACGCCGGGAGAGGTGATCCTGCTGGGCGGGATTTACCAGAAACGCAGTGAAAGTATGGTTGGCCCACTGACCCGCCAGTTCATCCAGCAGGTGCATTTCAGTAAAGCCTTTATCGGGATCGATGGCTGGCAGGCGGAAACCGGCTTTACCGGTCGCGATATGATGCGTGCGGACGTGGTTAACGCCGTTCTGGAGAAGCACTGCGAAGCGATTATCCTCAGCGATAGCTCAAAATTCAGCGCGGTGCACCCCTATCCGCTTGGGCCAGCCGGCCGCTTCAATCGTGTTATCACCGACGATCGTCTACCGAACGACTGCCGTGAGCAGTTGCTGCGCAGCGGCCTGACTGTGGATATTGTACCCTACGTCTGATGTGTCTCCGCCCCGTCCCAGCCAAGCGTCGGACGGGCGCGTTAACGCTCTGAGAGTATTCCGAGCCGGTAATTAAGACTTTTTACCTGACGCTAAATTTTAAAAAAAGTAAAATTATTATTAGCGATATAACAGGAAGTGACTATCACCTGCGTGATTTTCGTGATACCTGCGCACCCTAACTTCATGGAATTGCCCTAAAGCTGCTTTATCAGGCTATGCTTACAGGAGCGCTGTAATCCATGAATAGATTATTCAGGAGAAAAAAATGATGACTTCAACGAGCAAAAAAATGGCTGCTGTTGTTCTGGCTGTCACTGTAGCAATGTCTCTGAGCGCTTGCTCTAACATGTCTAAACGCGATCGTAACACTGCTATCGGCGCAGGTGCCGGCGCCATCGGCGGTGCGGTGTTAACTGACGGTAGCGCACTCGGTACCCTGGGTGGCGCAGCAGTCGGTGGTATTATTGGTCACCAGGTCGGCAAATAATATATTTATCTGACGAAATAAAAGAATAATTCACACGAATTGACTTACGCACGTTAAAACATTCAAGGCCGCGGCATTCACCGCGGCCTTGTTATTTCACCAGGCCATTAATTAGGGTTGAAATAACAATTAGCCGCCGGCTAACTTCACCTTCATCCCTTTCGCCTCGAGCAGCGACTTCAGTAAATCCCGTTTGTCGCCCTGGATCTCGATCACGCCATCTTTCACCGCGCCGCCGCAGCCGCATTTCTTCTTCAGCTCTGCCGCCAGCGCAGTGAGCGCCGCATCGTCGGCATCAATTCCGCTAATCAGACAGACGCCTTTGCCCTTGCGGCCGCTGGTCTGGCGCTGGATCCGCACAATACCGTCGCCTTTCGGGCGCACCGGCGCCGGTTTCGCCTCGTCGATACGCCCGGTTTCGGTGGAGTAGACCAGACGGCTGTTGGAATCGCTCATTATGCCCCCTTGCGCAGAGAATCGTTGATCGCCCGCAGCGTCGCGGCTGGATCGGTCGACTGGGTAACCGGGCGGCCAATAACCATATAGTCCACCCCTGCCGCCTGAGCCTGCTCGGGAGTCATGATCCGCCGCTGATCGCCAGCGTCGCTGCCCTGCGGACGGATACCCGGGGTGACCAGCTTGAACGCCTGCCCCAGCTCTTGCTTAAAGCGTACAGCCTCCTGAGCTGAACACACCACCCCGTCGAGGCCGCAGCGTTGGGTCAGCGCCGCCAGCTTCGCCGCGTAGTCAGCCGGGGATAAGGTAATGCCCAGATCCTGCAGGTCGCTGGACTCCATGCTGGTGAGGACGGTAACGGCGATGAGCAGCGGCGCGTCTTGACCAAAGGGCAGCAGCGCTTCGCGTGCCGCGGTCATCATCCGCGCGCCGCCGGAGGCATGGACATTCACCATCCATACGCCAAGCTCGGCAGCGGCCGCCACCGCGCGGGCGGTAGTGTTGGGAATATCGTGAAACTTAAGGTCCAGGAACACCTCAAACCCACGCTGATGCAGATCGCGGACAAACTGCGGTCCCAGCAGGGTGAACATCTCTTTGCCCACCTTCAGGCGGCAGTCGCGCGGGTCGATGCGGTCGACAAATGCCAGCGCTTTATCGCGATTATCATAGTCGAGCGCAACCACAACGGGAGAGGAAGTGACAGCGCGGGAAGATGGGATAGCTGTTGACGTCATGACCAGACCTTAGTGTTGATGGGCGCCAGAGGGCGCAAAAAAGGTAAACGGGCAGCATTCTACCTGTGAAGCTAACAAAATAACAGGCTGCTGTTTTGCCCTGCGCGGCCGATGGCGATGCCGGGGCTGCAGGCGGTGACGGGGAAGAAATGATAAGTATGTTGTAACTAAAGCGCCTGTTTTTTTTGACCTTACTGGCCGTCGAGGCCGCGAATAGGTTTGATGGTCGCCCAGGAGCGGCAGGACGGACAATGCCAGTAGAGAGTATGAGCGGTAAAGCCGCATTTCTGACAACGGTAGCGCGGTTTGCTGCGCACCTGTTCGCCGACCATGTTTCGCAGCACCCCAAGGCTTTCTTTCGCCCGCCCTTCTTCCGCTTCGTTGAGATGGTAGTCCATCAGCTTATGGAATACGCGCATGGTCGGGTGGCGCTCAAGCTGCCGGGTCACGTAGTTTTGCGCCGCTTCGACCCCTTCCCGCTGCTCAAGGATCTGCGCCAGCATCAGTTCGGCGGTCGCCCCGGCGTTCTCCTCCACACAGCGGCGCAGGAAAACTTCCCATTCATCGGCTTTGCCGAGCTGCTGGTAGCAGGTCTGCAGCATCTCCAGCGTCTCACTCACCAGCTCTTTATCCTGATCGATAACCCGCTCGAGGCTCTCCACCGCTTTGGCGTAGTCGCCCTTCTCCATCCACACCCGGCCCATCATGATCGAAACCCGGGCGCTGTTGCGGTCCGCGGCGGCGCCTTTCTTCAACAGCGCCATCGCCTTATCCAGATCGTTGGCCGCCATCTGCTGCAGGGCCAGTTCGCACCAAAAGTTGGCGATTTCGCCACGATGCTTCTCTTTCCCCAGCTTCACCAGCCGTTCAGCCACCTCGATAGCCGACTGCCAGTCGCTGGTCGCCTGGTAGATCTGCAGCAGCTGCTGCAGCGCGCCGAGGCGAAAATCGGTCTCATCCACCAGCTGTTTGAACATATCTTCCGCGCGGTCATACAGCCCGGCGGCCATATAGTCGCGCCCCAGCTGTTGCACCGCCAGCAGGCGCTGGTCGTAGGTGAGCGACGCGCTTTCCATCAGACTCTGGTGAATACGGATCGCGCGGTCGACCTCGCCGCGCGAGCGGAACAGGTTGCCGAGGGTCAAGTGGGCCTCAACGGTGCCGGTATCCTCTTTCAGCATATCAAGGAACAGATCGACGGCTTTATCCTGCTGGTTGCTAAGCAGAAAGTTTACCCCCGCCACGTAATCCCGTGACAGGCGGCTCGCGTCGTCCTGTTTGGACTGTTGTGCACTTCTGCGCCCCATGTACCAGCCGTAGGCGGCGGCAACGGGTAAAAGCAGAAACAACAACTCCAGCATAAGAGGTTATTCCTTCACCGCAGGCACGCCTGCCTCGACAGCCGCCGGGCTGACAGGAGCAATCTGGTGCTCAAGGCGCTTAATTTTCCGCTCCGCGCGCGCCAGCGAGACGCGCACCCGCAGCCAGAACAGGCCGCAGATCAGCCAGCCGATGGCAAAGCCCGCGGCGAACAGCACCGCCAGCAGCGTCGAAATGCGGAATTCACCCTGAGCGAGCAAATAGTTGAAAGTGACCTGTTGGTCATTCTGCGCCCCCAGCGTCACTGAAATGACGAAGATTGCTAACACCAGTAAGAAAATGAGTAAATATTTCACATGACTTCCCGTTCTGTGGGTTGCGCGTAAAAAGCCCGCTTTCAGCCCTATAAAGTATCATTTTCGCCGCAGCGGTGGAACGAAAAAGCACGACAACTCGACAGGATATGCGGTCGGATGCCGCTAAAATCAACATTATTCCGCTTCAGGCATCCGTTTTTTAATATCCTGCGCCTCTTCCCCCGGCGGCGAAAGCGGCCCGCAAAGACGCTGCGTCAGCCAGCAGGCCACCGTGACCAGCAGCCAGGAGATCAGCGTAGCGACGATGAGATCCAGCGGCCAGTGCATACCGAGCGCCAGGCGACTCCCCATCACCGCCGTCGCCCACGCCAGCAGTACCGCGATCGTGCCCCAGCGCCGACGCGGCCACAGCAGCCCGGCAGCGAGCAGCGCCCAGCTGGCGGCGAACATCGTATGGCCTGACGGGAATGCAAACCCGGTCTCTTTCTGCCAGTGTTTGCGTAAAAACGGCGGGATGTCCTGCGCCTGCGCCAGCTGCTCATGCACCAGTTTAGCGCGTTCTTTGCGCTTTAACGCGTAGAATTGCGTCACCGGCACCTGCCTTGCGTTTTCCAGCCAGATGACAAACGGTCTCGGCTCCTGAACCCGCGCCTTGACCCAGGATTTGGTCCCCTGTCCCACCAGGATGGCGGCGGCAAGAATGAGGAACAGGATCAGCGCCGCGCGCAGGCGAAAGCGCAGGCACCAGAGAAACCAGGCGCACAGCACAACATGGGTGATAATTCCCCACGGCTGGGTCACCGTTTCCGTCACCCACCAGAGGCTTTTCAGCCATACCACCGGCAGTCCTGGCTGCCACAGCCAACCAGACAGCCAGACCGTGAGGGGCATGACCAGCAGCAGCGCCGCCGCGAGAGCGGTTCGTCGGGCAATCAACAGCATTTTCTCTCCTTCTCCTTGTAGATGAACATCATAGCGGAAAGTAGATCGTTTGTGCGCTTTCCGCGCGGCTAACCGTTCGTGATTAGGAGAACGTCCCGGCGTTGTGGCAAAATAGCGGTAAACAGAAAGCACATTCAGGTGCTGACAGAATCTGGAGAATCACATGCAGCTTAAACGTGTGGCAGAAGCCAAACTGCCAACCCCCTGGGGCGATTTCCTGATGGTGGGTTTTGAAGAACTGGCAACCGGACAGGATCATGTCGCGCTGGTATACGGCGATATTTCAGGGCAGTCGCCGGTGCTCGCCCGCGTCCATTCAGAATGTCTGACGGGCGATGCCCTGTTTAGCCTGCGCTGTGATTGCGGCTTTCAGCTGGAGGCGGCCCTGTCGCATATCGCCGAAGAAGGCCGGGGGATCCTGCTCTATCATCGTCAGGAAGGTCGCAACATTGGTTTATTGAATAAGATCCGCGCCTACGCGCTGCAGGATCAGGGTTATGACACTGTCGAAGCGAACCATCAGCTTGGCTTCGCCGCCGATGAACGCGACTTCACCCTGTGCGCCGATATGTTCAAGCTGCTCAACGTTGAGCAAGTGCGGTTGTTAACCAACAACCCGAAAAAAGTGGAAATCCTCAGCGAAGCCGGGATTAACATTGTGGAGCGCGTTCCGCTGATCGTCGGGCGCAACCCGAAAAACGCCCACTATCTGGACACCAAAGCCGCCAAGATGGGCCATCTGCTGAACAGCAAGCCGGCGGAATAATACCGGCGGCAGCGTAAAGAGAGGGCCAGCGATGCTGGCCCTTCGTTTTACAGCATATTGCGGATAACGTAGTGCAAAATGCCGTCGTTGCGGTAGTAGGTGAGTTCGGTCGCCGTGTCGATACGACACCGGCAGGCGATCACCTCCTGCGAGCCGTCAGCGCGGGTGAGGGTCACTGGCACCGTGGCGCCGGGCTGCAGCGACTGCAGGTTACTGACATCAATCCGCTCTTCGCCGGTCAACTGTAGCGTTTTACGGGTGACGCCCTGCGGGAACTCCAGCGGCAGAATCCCCATCCCGATCAGGTTGGAGCGGTGGATACGTTCGAAGGACTCGGCGATCACTACCCGGATCCCCAGCAGGCGCGGCCCCTTCGCTGCCCAGTCGCGACTGGAACCTGAGCCATACTCCTTACCAGCAATCACCGCCAGCGGTACGCCCTCAGCTTTATATAGCATCGCTGCATCATAGATCGCCACCGGTTCGCGGTCCGGCAGATGGCGGGTCATGCCCCCTTCCACCCCCGGCACCATTTCGTTGCGGATGCGGATATTGGCGAAGGTGCCGCGCATCATCACCTCATGGTTACCGCGACGGGAGCCGTAGGAGTTAAAGTCGCGCCGGGCAACCCCATGCTCCTGCAGATAGCGGCCTGCCGGACTATCGGCTTTGATGCTTCCCGCCGGCGAAATGTGGTCAGTGGTCACTGAATCGCCCAGCATGGCGAGGATCCGCGCGCCGTGAATATCCTCCACCGGCAGCGGCTCAATGCCCATCTCGTCAAAGAACGGCGACAGGCGAATATAGGTCGAATCTTCCTGCCAGTCGTAGGTATCTGACGCCTCCACCTTGATCGCCTTCCACTCCTCTGTCCCGGAAAACACTTCCGCGTACTCTTTGCGGAACATCTCCGTGGAGACCTGTTCCACCGCGCGGGCAATCTCCTCCCCGCTCGGCCAGATATCTCTCAGATAGACCGGCTCGCCGTCGCTGCCCTGCCCCAGCGGCTCGCGGGTAAGATCGATGTTCATGTTCCCGGCCAGCGCGTAAGCGACCACCAGCGGCGGCGAGGCCAGCCAGTTGGTTTTCACCAGCGGGTGGATACGCCCTTCGAAGTTACGGTTACCGGAGAGCACCGCCCCGACGGTGAGGTCGCCTTTTTTGATTGCTTCTTCAATAGGTTCCGGCAGCGGGCCGGAGTTACCGATACAGGTGGTACAGCCATACCCCACCAGATTGAAGCCGAGCTGGTCGAGGTAAGGCGTCAGGCCGGCATGGGCCAGATAATCCGACACCACTTTCGAGCCCGGGGCCAGAGAAGCTTTCACCCACGGCTGCGGCTGCAGTCCGCGTTCGACGGCTTTTTTCGCCAGCAGGCCGGCGGCCATCAGCACGCTGGGGTTGGAGGTGTTGGTACAGGACGTGATCGCCGCAATGGCCACAGCGCCATCCGGCAGCGAATAGTGATGCCCGTTCAGCGTATACGCCACCGGCTGGCGCTGACGCTGAAGGTGGTTAACCTCCAGCTCGCCGCTGGCGGCAAAGGCTTTCGGCACATCGCCGAGCGCCACGCGATCCTGCGGCCGCTTCGGCCCGGCGAGGCTTGCTTCAACGCTGCCCATATCCAGCGCCAGGGTACTGGTAAAGACCGGCTCATCGCCCGACTGGCGCCACATGCCCTGCGCTTTGGCATAGGCTTCCACCAGCGCCACCTGTTCTTCGCTACGTCCGCTGAGGCGCATATAGCTGAGCGTCACGTCATCGATCGGGAAGAAACCGCAGGTGGCGCCATACTCTGGCGCCATATTGGCGATGGTGGCGCGGTCGGCCAGGGGCAAGGTATCCAGACCGTCACCGTAGAACTCAACAAATTTTCCGACCACGCCGTGCTGGCGCAGCATCTGGGTGACCGTCAGGACCAGGTCAGTAGCGGTAATGCCTTCGCGCAATTTGCCGCTGAGCTTAAAGCCTACCACATCGGGGATCAGCATCGACACCGGCTGGCCAAGCATGGCGGCTTCCGCTTCAATCCCGCCCACGCCCCAGCCCAGCACGCCGAGCCCGTTAATCATGGTGGTATGGGAGTCGGTGCCCACCAGGGTATCCGGCCACGCCATCCACTTCCCGTTCACCTCTTCGCTCCACACCGCCCGTCCGAGATATTCCAGGTTGACCTGGTGGCAAATCCCGGTGCCCGGCGGCACCACGCTGAAGCGGCTGAAGGCCTGCTGCCCCCAGCGCAGAAAAGCGTAGCGTTCGTGGTTACGTTCCATTTCCAGGCGGACGTTGTCTTCAAAGGCTTCGTCATCGCCGAAGCGGTCGACCGTCACCGAGTGGTCGATCACCAGGTCGACCGGCGACAGCGGGTTCACCTTCGCGGTATCGCCGCCCAGGCGTTTCACCGCCTCGCGCATGGCGGCCAGATCCACCACCGCCGGTACGCCGGTAAAGTCCTGCATCAGGACGCGGGCCGGACGATAAGCAATCTCCCTGTCGGCATGGGCCTGCTGCAGCCAACCGGCAAGGGCGCGAATATCTTCTTCAGTCACCGAGTCACCGTCCTGCCAGCGCAACAGGTTCTCCATCAGCACCTTCAGCGACTTGGGCAGTCGACTGAGATCGCCCAGCTGCTTCTCCGCCAGCGGCAGACTGTAGTAATGCCAGGTTTTCGCGTTAACCTGCAGCGTATCCTTACTGGCTTCTCGTAGGGTTGACGACATAGCTCCTCCTTTATCTCAGGGATGGCATACCCCGATTCTCCTCAGGGTCTCCATTAAAGATAACACATGCTGGGCATAACACTTTGATAACAACCCAAATTGCTAAATCTGATGTGACGGAAAGGGGTTAAAAGGGAATTATCTTCGCGCAGAGGAAATAGCACCAAAATAGTGCAGAGAGGTCTTTTAAGCGATATTGTATTAGTACACGAGGACAAAAAAAGAGCTAATCATTACCTGCTGGCCGATTAGCTCTTGTGATTGATTTCAGGTTGGATGAATCCCGCGGCAAAATATATTCTCCCTGTATTGCCGGTCACTGATTTTATATTACAGTTTCCTTTCACTGTCATAAAAATGACATGTATCTACAACGATGACCTACAGCTTTAGCTGACAATCCAGATGTTGCAGATGGTGAGCGCGATGATGCTCCAGAACATCGCAAGCCCTACCAACACTACGCCCCATACGCGACTACGCAGAACGGGATCGATTTCGGTTTTGTCATTTTCGTATGACATCGCCAGTTTCATGTAATCGATATTACTTATCATATTGTCACCACCAATTGCTCAAATCATCAGGTACAGATAAATCTTAATTATGGATAAACGATTAATCCAGTGAATTTAGGCCTGATGGAATATATTTGAACGGTTATTTGATCGCGACGGGCATTATGAAAAACGCGTTATCAGAAATTCTTAATTTTGTGATTGGTTCGAGGTTTAAGTTGTTAAATAAGGGCCATGATAGTTAATGGCACTCCTTACACGGAATGCCATTATTTTTAACGTGGTTATTTTTCCGGAAGTTTTATATCTTTGAACATCGCTTCAATATCTTCATTCGACCGTAGCGCCACTGCGGTATCCACGACATCCCGGGTCAGATGGGGTGCAAAACGTTGAATAAAATCATACATGTAGCTTCGTAAGAAGGTGCTACGGCGGAAGCCTATTTTAGTGGTGCTGTGGCTGAAAATACCGTTGGCATCCAGCTTCACCAGGTCCGGATCGGAGACCGGATCTACCGCCATGCTGGCAATCACCCCCACCCCCAGCCCCAGGCGAACATAGGTTTTAATGACGTCGGCATCGGTAGCGGTAAAGACAATGCGCGGCGTCAGGCCCGCACGGTTAAACGCGGTGTCCAGTTCGGAGCGGCCCGTGAAGCCAAAGGTATAGGTCACCAGCGGGTACTGCGCCAGCTCTTCTATTGATACCGAGCCCCTGGAGGCCAGAGGATGCTCCGGCGTCACCACGATCGACCGGTTCCAGTGATAGCATGGCAGCATCACCAGGTCGTCATACAGATGCAGCGCTTCGGTAGCAATGGCGAAGTCGGCGTTGCCTTTCGACACGGCTTCGGCGATCTGGGTTGGCGAACCCTGATGCATATGGAGCGACACCCGCGGATAGCGTTCAATAAAGCCCTTGATCACCCCGGGCAACGCATAGCGCGCCTGGGTATGGGTGGTCGCCACGTACAGCGACCCTTTGTCCGGCCAGGTATGCTCCCCGGCGACAGATTTGATGGCATCGACTTTCGACAACACCTCGCGGGCAATACGGATGATCTCCTGCCCGGCAGGCGTCACCTGAGTCAAATGCTTGCCGCTGCGGGCAAAGATTTGGATGCCCAGCTCATCTTCCAGCATACGCACCTGCTTACTGATGCCTGGCTGAGAGGTATAAAGCCCTTCGGCGGTGGATGAAACATTCAGGTTATGGTTAACCACCTCAACGATGTAGCGAAGCTGTTGTAGTTTCATGCTGATATCCGTTTGCGCGTAAAATGAAGCCGCTTAATACACTTTACGTTCAGGCAACTTGTCGCCGGTGAAGGCCAGGCCTCCCGGCAGTTGACCATAGTGGCGCCGCAACGCATCCTGAAAGCGATGATGTATAAGACGTTTTAATAATAAAAAAGGCATTAACTATAACCACTATATCATTTATATCAACACTGTATAGACGGTAACGAAAAATAATATAGGTGGTTATAAGAGGGTGAAAAGCGCGGAGAGAAAGGAAAACGACACGGCAGAGGCATCCATGGCCCCTGCCGGCCGCCAGAGCAGGAAAAGCGCCCTTTTCCTGCCTGTAATGGTCAGTTACTTTTTAGCTTCCGTCCATTTACCGTCGATAAAGAAGGCAGACCAGCCGGTCGCTTTGCCCTCTTTTTCGGACGCTACGTACTGTTGCTTCGTTTTACGGCTAAAGCGCACCAGCGTCTTATTACCTTCCGGATCCTGCTGCGGCGCATCGGCGAGATAACGCAGTTTTTCCGGCAGACGATCGCGGAAGCGGTACAGCTCTTCCACCAGCGGCGCGCGCGTTTCCCGTGATTTCGGGAAGGTGTTGGCCGCCAGGAAGACGCCCGCGGCCCCGTCACGCAGCACGAAATAGGCGTCAGATTTCTCGCACGGCAGCTCCGGCAGCGGCACCGGATCTTCCTTCGGCGGCGCCACTTCCCCATTGCGCAGGATCTTACGCGTATTCTTACACTCGTCGTTGGTACAAGCCATGTACTTCCCAAAACGCCCCATCTTCAGGTGCATCTCGGAGCCGCACTTCTCGCACTCCACTACCGGACCGTCATAGCCCTTGATGCGGAACTCGCCCTCTTCAATCTCATAGCCATCGCAGGTCGGGTTGTTACCGCAGACGTGCAGTTTACGCTTGGGATCGATAAGGTAGCTGTCCATCGCCGTACCGCACTTCTGGCAGCGGCGTTTGGCGCGCAGCGCGTTAGTTTCGGCGTCATCGCCTTCCAGCACGTTGAGGACTTCGTTTTCCGGCACCAGGTTAATGGTGGTTTTGCAGCGCTCTTTCGGCGAAAGGGCATAGCCCGAACAGCCGAGGAAAACGCCGGTGCTGGCGGTACGGATACCCATTTTACGGCCGCAGGTCGGGCAGTCGATGCTGGTAAGCACCATCGGGTTCGGCTGCATGCCGCCCTCTTCCGGATCTTTCTCCGCCGTCTCCAGCTGGGTGGTAAAATCGCCGAAGAAGTGGTTCAGCACCTCTTTCCACTCGGCCTGGTGGTTAGCCACCTGATCGAGACGATCTTCCATCTGCGCGGTGAAGTCGTAGTTCATCAGATCGCGGAAGTTCTCTTCCAGTCGGTCGGTGACGATCTCGCCCATTTTCTCCGCGTAGAAACGACGGTTTTCCACTCGCACGTAACCACGATCCTGAATGGTGGAGATAATCGAGGCATAGGTCGACGGACGGCCGATGCCGCGTTTTTCCAGCTCTTTAACCAGCGAGGCTTCGCTGAAGCGCGCCGGCGGCTTGGTAAAGTGCTGCGCAGGCGTCAGCTCGACCAGGCTCAGCTGGTCGCCCTGTTTGACCAGCGGCAGGGTCCGGTCTTCATCGCCCTTGCGCAGGGCCGGCATCACTTTGGTCCAGCCGTCGAAGCGTAAGGTACGACCGCGCGCTTTCAGTTTGAAATCGCCCGCCGCCACGGTCAGCGTCGTGGAGTCGTACTGCGCCGGCGTCATCTGACAGGCGACAAACTGGCGCCAGATCAGCTGATACAGTTTCTGCGCATCCGCTTCCATATCTTTCAGCGTTTCCGCCAGCACGTTCACATCAGACGGACGAATCGCTTCGTGCGCTTCTTGTGAATTTTCTTTGCTGGCGTACTGATTCGCGCTTTCCGGCAAATATTTTTTACCAAACTTATCGCTGATATAACCGCGAACCATGTTCAGCGCGTCCTGACTCAGGTTGGTGGAGTCGGTACGCATATAGGTGATATGCCCCGCCTCATAGAGACGTTGAGCCATCATCATGGTCTTTTTCACGCCGAAGCCGAGACGGGTGCTGGCCGCCTGCTGCAGGGTGGAGGTGATGAACGGCGCGCCCGGCTTACTGCTGGTCGGCTTGTCTTCCCGCTCCAGTACGCTGTAGCTGGCTTTTTCCAGCAGCGAAACCGCCGCCATCGTCTCATCACGGCTGACCGGACGGAATGGCTTATCATCCTTATGGGTCACCTGCAGCGGCAGCGCGTCGCCGCCCGGCGTGGTGGTACTGGCATCAACTTCCCAGTACTCTTCCGGGACGAACGCTTTGATTTCACGCTCACGCTCCACCACCAGGCGGACCGCGACGGACTGCACGCGCCCGGCAGAAAGACCACGGGCGATTTTTTTCCACAGCAGCGGCGAAACCATATAACCCACCACGCGGTCCATAAAGCGACGCGCCTGCTGGGCGTTAACCCGATCGATATTCAGCTCGCCCGGCTTTTCGAAAGCCTGACGAATGGCGTTTTTGGTGATCTCATTGAACACCACGCGGCTGTAACGCTGCTCATCGCCGCCGATGACTTCCCGCAGGTGCCAGGCAATGGCTTCCCCTTCGCGGTCAAGGTCGGTTGCGAGATAGATGTGGTCAGCTTTTTCCGCCAACTGTTTGAGTTCTGAAACTACCTTTTCTTTACCCGGAAGTACTTCATAATGCGCATTCCAGTCATGCCATGGGTCCACGCCCATGCGGTTAACCAGAGCACCACGTTCGTCCTTTTTAGGCTTTTTAGCCCCTTTGGTGGCGGTAGAGTCGGTGCTCTTTTTGGAAGCTGATCCACTGGTCGGCAAATCGCGGATATGACCGACGCTGGATTTCACCACGTAGTCATTACCCAGATACTTATTGATCGTTTTGGCTTTTGCCGGGGACTCAACGATAACGAGAGCTTTACCCATATTCACCTTTACCTAATTTGATTCATCCAGGAATACATCGCACATTCATACACCCTCCACTGGCGACTGCCTCATATGTTGCGGCACCGTCGGTGAATATCAACCCAGAACACCTGTTTCAACTCCGTAAAACCAGGCGCTTGAGTTTACTGACCTTTTTTCGTCAGGTGACATAGCACGAAGAATTTTTGGCCGAATGTCAAGCAAATCTGTTGCCAGATCGCCGAAAGCGTCACACTGTACCTGATAAAATTCGTTACGCAACTTTATTAGCATGCAAAAGCGAATCACGCCAGTAAACGGCTGTTTCTCCACTGGTTACGATTACCCCTGTTTTGTCCATGGAAAATTTGCCCCGCGCCGCCGCGCGGCGTAAACTACGCCCGGAGAAAAAGAGGAGTCCGTTATGCAAGGTACAACCCAACCAATCGATCGCCAGACGCTGCTCGAAAAAGCCAACAAACTTATTCGCGAACATGAGGATACGTTAGCCGGTATCGAAGCCACCGACGTCGTTCAGCGCAACAATGTCCTGGTGTTTAGCGGTGAGTTTTATCTTGATGAGCAGGGTCTGCCGACGCCAAAGAGTACAGCGGTATTTAATATGTTTAAGTACCTCGCCCATGAGCTGTCGGACAAATATCACCTTGTCGATTAAGACCGGCGTAGATTAAGACCGCTCTAAACGAGAACGCGAGGCAGAGCCTCGCGTTTTATCATCTACATCAGCGGCTTCTGTCCGCGCTGCCACCAGCGCAGCAGCAGTCGATCGGCACTCTCCGCCGCGCTACCGGTGAAGCGATCGAGCATTTTCTTACGCTGTTGATAACGCACCCCGATCACCTCGTGGCTTTCCATTAATCCCAGCAGCAGCTCATCGCTGGTTTCAACCGCATCCACCAGCCCTTTTTCCAGCGCCTGTACCCCGTACCAGTGTTCGCCAGTGGCCACCTGCTCAATATCAAGGCCCGGGCGCATCCGATGGACGAAATCCTTGAACAAATGGTGCGTCTCATTGAGATCCTCGCGGAACTTGCGCCGTCCTTCTTCAGTGTTTTCACCCAGCATAGTGAGCGTTCGTTTGTACTGTCCGGCGGTGTGCAGTTCGATATCAATATCTTTGTTCTTCAGGAAACGGTGCAGGTTTGGGATCTGCGCCACCACGCCAATAGAGCCGAGGATCGCAAACGGCGCCGAGACAATTTTGTTCGCCACGCAGGCCATCATATAGCCGCCGCTGGCCGCCACTTTATCGACCGCCACCGTCAGCGGGATCTGTTTGTCACGCAAGCGCTGCAGCTGAGAGGCAGCCAGCCCGTAGCCGTGCACCACCCCGCCGGGGCTTTCCAGACGAATCACCACCTGATCGCGCGCTTTCGCCGCGGCCAGCACCGCGGTGATCTCTTCGCGCAGGCTGGTGACCTCATGGGCATCCATACTACCTTTGAAATCCAGCACCCAGGCGCGCGGCTTGCCTTCCGGCTCCACGTTACCCAGCTTCGCCCGCGCTTTCGCCGCCTTTGCCTCTTGCTTTTGCTTTTTCTTCTGCGACTTATGCCACTGCTTCTGCTGCGGGCCATCCAGCAGGGCCACCGCCAGCGACTCCTTCATCTCTTTATAATGCTCGCTAAGATTCGTCACCCGCAGCTCGCCGCGCTGCTTCTTGCGCTGGGCCAGGTTGACGATAATAGCGGCAATCACCGCGATAGCGACGACAACGGTCGCGATCTTGGCTAAAAATAAGCCATATTGAGCAAGTAATTCCACGTTTTCACCTTGTGTAAAGCACTGACGTTGCTGCACAGTGTACATCAGCCCTTGGCGAGAAGTCTTTGTGCTTTGTGTCCTCTGCGCAGCGGATTCCGTTTTTTTTCAGCGAGGCTGAAATCGTTGCAAGATATTAATTTTGTGAATACTTTCCGCTTCGCCGATTGCAATGGCGGGCGCTTTCAGGCATAACAGCGCAAAAGTGAGATACCAAAGATGAAGCGCGATCGAGAGCCGATCGCCAAAGGAGTCGCCGTGCATTATCAACCGCAACGCCACTTGCTGAAAGATCGCATCATTCTGGTCACCGGGGCCAGCGACGGAATTGGCCGTGAAGCGGCCCTGACCTACGCCCGCTACAGCGCCAGCGTGATTCTGCTTGGCCGCAACGACGAAAAACTGCGCGCCGTCGCCCAGGAGATTGAACGCGAGGGCGGTATTTCCCCCTGCTGGTTTACTCTCGACCTGCTAACCTGCACGCCGCAGGCGTGTCAGCAGCTGGCGCAGCAGATCAGCATGCACTATCCCCGCCTTGACGGCGTGCTGCACAATGCTGGCCTGCTCGGCGATATCTGCCCGATGGATGAGCAGAAACCGGAGGTCTGGCAGCAGGTGATGCAGGTGAACGTCAATGGCACCTTTATGCTGACCCAGGCGCTTCTTCCTTTATTACTCCGTTCTGAATCAGGTTCGCTGGTCTTTACCTCATCCAGCGTCGGTCGTCAGGGTCGCGCCAACTGGGGCGCCTATGCCGTCTCCAAATTCGCCACCGAAGGGATGATGCAGGTGCTGGCCGACGAGTACCAAAGCCGCCACCTGCGTGTGAACTGCATCAACCCTGGCGGTACCCGCACCGGCATGCGCGCCAGCGCGTTCCCGACGGAAGATCCGCTGAAACTGAAAACCCCCGCTGACATTATGCCCGTCTATCTGTGGCTGATGGGCGACGACAGTCGTCGCAAGACGGGAATGACCTTCGACGCCCAACCGGGGCGTAAACCAGGAATTGCCCAATGAGTGATGAACGCTACCGCGAACGCCAGCAGCGGCTGAAAGATAAAGTTGACGCCCGGGTGGCGGCGGCCCAGGACGAACGCGGCATTGTGATGGTCTTTACCGGCAACGGCAAAGGCAAAACCACCGCCGCCTTTGGCACCGCGACCCGCGCCGTCGGCCACGGCAAAAAAGTCGGCGTGATCCAGTTTATTAAGGGGACCTGGCCTAACGGCGAGCGTAATCTGCTGGAGCCACACGGCGTCGAATTCCAGGTAATGGCGACAGGCTTTACCTGGAACACCCAGGACCGCGACAGCGACACCGCCGCCTGTCTGGCGGTCTGGGAGCATGCCCGCCGTATGCTTGCCGACGACCAGCTCGATCTGGTGCTGCTGGACGAACTGACCTACATGGTGGCCTACGATTACCTGCCGCTGGAGGCGGTGCTGAGCGCCCTTCGTGAGCGTCCTGCCCACCAGTCGGTGATCATCACCGGCCGCGGCTGTCATCGCGATATTATTGAACTGGCGGATACCGTCAGCGAGCTGCGCCCGGTGAAACATGCCTTTGATGCCGGCATTAAAGCACAGATGGGGATTGACTACTGAGGGCCGGATACGGCGAAAGGAAGTCCGCGTTCCGGCGCAAAACCACCGGAACGCGCAACATTAACCGTTGGTCTTATTGCGGGTACTGGAACGGCGGTTGCTGTTATTACCCTGGCGCGGGTTAGCGCTGCTCTGGCTGTGGCGCTTCACCGCCCGGCGGATCTGATTGGCTTTCAACCGGCGACGATCTTTTTCAACGGCGACCTTAGAGCTGGTTTCCGGAGTGAGTTCCACCAGCTCGCGCAGGTAGTTGGTCTGCGCCAGGTCCAACTCGGTATAGCCGCCGCGCGGCAGGCCTTTCGGCAGCAAAATATCGCCGTAGCGCACGCGGATCAGGCGGCTGACCTGCACGCCGACCGCTTCCCACAGGCGACGCACTTCGCGGTTACGCCCTTCGGTCAGGGTGACGTTGTACCACTGGTTAATCCCTTCACCGCCGGTGAATTTAATGGTTTTAAACGCCGCCGGACCATCTTCTAGCTGCACGCCGCGAGACAGCTGACGCAGCTTATCTTCATCCACCTGGCCGAAAACGCGAACGGCGTACTCACGCTCGACTTCACGGCTCGGGTGCATCAGACGGTTTGCCAGTTCGCCGTCGGTGGTGAACAGCAGCAGGCCGCAGGTGTTGACGTCCAGACGACCAACGGCAATCCAGCGCGCGCCGCGCAGTTTAGGCAGACGATCGAACACCGTCGGGCGCCCTTCCGGATCGTTACGGGTGCACAGTTCGCCTTCCGGCTTGTAGTAAGCCAGCACGCGGCAGATCTGCTCGGCGGACTCTTTCACCGAGATCAGATGGCCATCGATACGAATTTTTAAACCGGGGACGATTTCCACACGGTCGCCGAGGGTGGCGATTTTGCCATCGACGCTGACGCGGCCAGCTTCGATTTTCGCTTCAATTTCACGGCGGGAGCCGTGGCCGGCGCGGGCCAGCACTTTTTGCAGTTTCTCGCTCATTGAGCTTCCTTAAGGTGTCGCCTTCCCAGGCGTCTGGTATGCTTTATGAAACAATGAGGCCTTTATCAACAACTCATTGTTACGTATATACTTTTTACGTAAAGTCTCGCTGGCATGCGCAAAACATTCACCGCGAGCCCGTAATCGTGGCCGAACATACTACACTAACTTCGTCGGGAAAGCTTCTGTTCGCCACACCGCGCCTTGAGTATGGAACAGATTTTGCGCGGACGCTTAAATTTGCGAGCAGCCTGAACCTGAAAAGACCTGGTGGGTCATTGATTATCAATCCGGGAAAGGAAATTTACAGATAACCCGCCTCCAGCGTGGATTTAGCAAGGGGTGGAATGCAGAAGCCATCCTCTGGATTTGATGGATAATTATTTTTTTAACGCCCCCATGACCAGGCGAAATAATTCCGGCGGATTATTGGTCGCGTCTAAAGCGCCATGCTGTTTTGCTTGTTCCTTATGCTGAGCAGCATTGGAGCTCGCATAGATAATGTATGGAATGTCTTTGCCCTTTCTTCTTAGCTCATCCAGGAGAGTATATCCCGCACGATCATCCCCAGGCCTCTTCATATCGGAAATAATCACATCAAACGACTGATTTTTTAGTCTTTCGAGAGCCTCGTCGGTAGATACTACATTAACAAACCTTATGCCCAGAGCTTCCATGGACTGACGTTCAAAGCGATTACCATTGGGTCTGTCATCAACCCACAAGATGACGGCATCACCCGCTCTTCGCAATACTCTCGGCGTTACAGCCTGAGACACTACGTTGACGTCATCCAGAACGCTTTGCTCTACATTACCCTCGCCTTTAGCAATGGTACCTTTGCTGGCCAATGCAGCGGCAAGATTGGCACTAGACTCAGCCCCTTTATTGAAGGTCTCGACTTCAAAGCCGGGACCTTTAATGGAAAGGCGGCTGAGGTTTTCAAGAAACCGGTTGATTGCAGTTCCAAATCGACATAGAAAAAACAGAACAATAGCGGGCCAAATAACAACATTGATTAACGATATCAGCTCATGAAGCATAACCAGGTTCTCCCATGAGACTTTCAGGAGCCAGACAGGCTCCTGACCTTCGAGCGTTGCTTCAGCCCACTTTTCGTCAGATTACAGAAACGGCCTCACGTCGCCGACGCCTTCGCGCAGAACCACCGGAGCGTCTTCAGTGAGATCGATAACCGTGGTCGGCTGCTGTCCAAGGAAGCCGCCGTGGATAATGAGGTCCACGACTTTCTCCAGACGATCTTTGATCTCTTCCGGGTCGGATTCGGTAAAGTCGCTGCCGGGCAGCATCAGCGAGGTGGAGAGCATCGGTTCGCCTAAGGTCTCAAGCAACGCCTGAGCGATGGGATTGGACGGGACGCGCATACCAATGGTTTTACGCTTCTCCTGCAGCAGCCGGCGCGGCACCTCTTTCGTTCCTTTGAGGATAAAAGTGTAGTTGCCCGGCGTATTGTTTTTCATCAGGCGAAACGCCACGTTGTCCACAAAGGCGTAGGTTGACAGTTCGGACAGGTCGCGGCACATCAGGGTGAAGTTGTGTCCGTCCGGCAGCTGACGGATGCGGCAGATCCGCTCCATCGCGCCCTTGTCTTCAATTTTGCAGCCCAGCGCGTAGCCGGAGTCAGTAGGATAAACGATCACCCCGCCCTTACGCACAATCTCCACCGCCTGGTTAATCAACCGCGCCTGCGGGTTATCCGGATGGATATAAAAAAACTGGCTCATACTTCCCTCTCAATTTTTATTCGGCGGCCGCTTCCCAGCTGTGCCAGACGCCTTCGACGCCGGCAGGGAGCCAGAGCTTACGGCCAAGCTCGATCCACGCGCAGGGTTGATGGAAATCGGATCCCTGCGACGCCAGAAGACCAAACTGCACGGCCAGGGCGGCCAGTTGAGCGCGTTCGTGGGGCGCCTGCTGGCACTGGGCCACTTCCATGGCATCACCGCCCTGCTCGCTAAAGTGGGCCAACAGCCGCTTCAGCCACTTGGCGGAAAGATCGTAACGTCCGGGATGGGCTATCACCGCCTTGCCGCCAGAATGATGAATGACATCAATTGCTTGTTTTATTGTACACCACTGCGGCGGCACGTAACCGGTTTTCCCGCGGGCAAGGTATTTTTTGAAGACCTCCGCCATGTTCTTCGCGTGGCCGGCCTCCACCAGAAAACGGGCAAAATGGCCGCGGGTGACGGCGCCACCGTCCGCCAGCCGCAGCGCCCCTTCCCAGGCGCCGGGGATGCGCGCCTTCTCCAGACGCTCGGCTATCATCTGCCCGCGCTGCTGGCGCCGCGCTTTCTGCTCCTCCAACAGGGCGGTCATCGCCGGGTGCGCAATATCAATATTGAGACCCACAATATGAATCTCGTGATTCTCCCAGAGGGTGGAAATCTCGACGCCGTTCACCAGGGTCAAGGGTAATCCGGCGCGGGCAATCTCTTCCCGGGCCGCCGGGATAGCCGCCACGCTGTCATGGTCGGTGATCGCCAGCGTGCCAACGCGCATCTCATGGGCGCGATGGACCAGTTCCTGCGGAGTCAGCCGCCCGTCAGAGGCGGTGGTATGGCTGTGCAGATCGTAAATCACTGCGTATTGGCTGTCGCTCAAAAGGACTCCTGCTGGACATCAACGTAAATAAGCGCATTATCATACCGACAGGCAGAGAAAATCTGCAAACAAGGGTTGACTTTATTCCATTGAACTAGTTAACTAGTACGCAAGTTCACATGAAGGGGTATCACGATGAAAATGCACTTTATCACTCTGCACAGCTGGTGGCGCACCTCCTGATAACGGGCGGCGTGATCGCGTTTTGCATTCAGCATACAGATACCCGGCCCGCCAATGAGCGGGCTTTTTATTGGACAAAAATAATACGAACAGGCGAGAACAATAATGCAAACATCCAAACCGGCACTCGAGCTTCTCACCAGCGACGCCATCTACCGGGAGAACCCGACGGCGTTATTCCACCAACTGTGCGGCGCCCGTCCGGCCACCCTGCTGCTGGAATCGGCTGACATCGACAGCAAAGATGACTTAAAAAGCCTGCTGCTGGTCGACAGCGCGCTGCGCATCACTGCCCTCGGTGACACTGTCACCATTCAGGCCCTCTCCGCCAACGGCGCCGCGCTGCTGGAGCTGCTGGACGGCGCGCTGCCCTCCGGGATCGCCAATCAGCGCCAGCCCAACGGCCGCATCCTGACCTTCCCGGCGGTCAGCTCCCTGCTCGATGAAGACGCCCGCCTCTGCTCGCTGTCAGTGTTTGACGCCTTCCGTCTCCTGCAGGAGCTGGTGACCGTCCCGGCCAACGAGCGTGAAGCGATGTTCTTCGGCGGCCTGTTCGCCTATGACCTGGTTGCCGGCTTTGAAGATCTGCCGCCGCTGCAGAGCGACACCGCCTGCCCGGACTACTGTTTCTATCTGGCGGAGACCCTGCTGGTCATCGACCATCAGACCAAGCATACCCGCATTCAGGCGAGCCTGTTCACGCCGCTGGAGAGTGAAAAACAGCGCCTGGAGCAGCGCCTGAGCCAGCTACGCCAGCAGCTGAACGAGCCGCCGCTGCCGCTGCCGGTCACCACCGTGGCCGAAATGCGCTGCGACGTTGACCAGAGCGATGAAGAGTACGGCGCGGTGGTGCGCAAAATGCAGCGCGCGATCCGCGCCGGGGAAATCTTCCAGGTGGTCCCTTCCCGCCGCTTCTCGCTGCCCTGCCCGTCGCCGCTGGCCGCCTATGATGTGCTGAAGAAGAGTAACCCCAGCCCATATATGTTCTTTATGCAGGACAACGATTTCACCCTGTTCGGCGCCTCGCCGGAGAGCTCGCTGAAGTACGATGCCGTCAGCCGTCAGATTGAGATCTACCCCATCGCCGGCACCCGGCCGCGCGGCCGCCGCGCCGACGGTTCGCTGGATCGCGATCTCGACAGCCGTATCGAACTGGAAATGCGCACCGATCACAAAGAGCTTTCCGAGCACCTGATGCTGGTGGACCTGGCGCGCAACGATCTGGCCCGCATCTGCACCCCGGGCAGCCGCTATGTCGCCGATTTAACCAAGGTTGACCGTTACTCCTTTGTCATGCATCTGGTCTCCCGGGTGGTGGGTGAACTGCGTCAGGATCTTGATGTGCTGCACGCCTACCGCGCCTGCATGAACATGGGCACTCTCAGCGGCGCGCCGAAGGTTCGCGCCATGCAGCTGATTGCCGCCGCCGAAGGTAAACGACGCGGCAGCTACGGCGGCGCGGTGGGCTATTTCACCGCCCACGGCGACCTCGACACCTGCATCGTCATCCGTTCCGCCTACGTGCAGGAGGGTATCGCTACCGTCCAGGCCGGAGCCGGCATTGTGCTCGACTCGGTTCCCCAGTCGGAAGCGGATGAGACCCGAAATAAAGCCCGCGCGGTGCTGCGCGCCATTGCCCAGGCCCATCACGCGAAGGAGATTTTCTGATGGCTGACATTCTGCTGCTCGATAATATCGATTCTTTCACCTATAACCTGGCAGACCAGCTGCGCGCCAACGGCCATAACGTGGTGATTTACCGTAACTCCGTTCCGGCGCAGGCGCTGATTGAGCGTCTGGGCACCATGGACAACCCGGTGCTGATGCTCTCCCCTGGCCCGGGTACGCCAAGCGAAGCCGGCTGCATGCCGGAATTGCTGACCCGCATGCGGGGCAAGCTGCCGATCATCGGTATCTGCCTCGGCCACCAGGCCATTGTCGAAGCCTACGGCGGCTATGTCGGCCAGGCGGGCGAGATCCTCCATGGCAAAGCCTCCAGCATTGAGCACGACGGCCAGGCGATGTTTGCCGGTCTGGCTAACCCGCTGCCGGTGGCGCGCTACCACTCGCTGGTCGGCAGCAATATTCCCGCCGGGCTGACGATTAACGCCAATTTCAACGGCATGGTGATGGCGGTGCGTCACGATGCGGACCGGGTGTGCGGCTTCCAGTTCCACCCGGAATCGATCCTCACCACCCAGGGCGCGCGACTGCTGGAGCAGACTCTGGCCTGGGCGCTGCAGAAGCTGGAGCATACCAACACCCTCCAGCCGATCCTGGAGAAACTGTACCAGGCGGAAACCCTGAGTCAGCAGGAGAGCCACCAGCTGTTCTCCGCTGTGGTGCGCGGCGAAGTGAAGCCTGAACAGCTGGCCGCCGCGCTGGTCAGCATGAAAGTGCGCGGCGAGCAGCCGCAGGAAATTGCCGGCGCCGCCACCGCGCTACTGGAAAACGCCGCGCCGTTCCCGCGCCCGGACTACCTGTTTGCCGACATCGTCGGCACCGGTGGCGACGGCAGCAACAGCATTAATATCTCCACCGCCAGCGCGTTTGTCGCCGCCGCCTGTGGATTAAAAGTGGCGAAGCACGGCAACCGCAGCGTCTCCAGTAAATCAGGCTCTTCCGACCTGCTGGCGGCCTTCGGCATTAATCTCGATATGAACGCCGATAAATCCCGCGCGGCGCTCGATGAGCTGGGCGTCTGCTTCCTGTTCGCGCCCAAGTATCACACCGGTTTCCGCCACGCGATGCCGGTCCGTCAGCAGTTGAAGACCCGTACCCTGTTTAATGTGCTGGGACCGCTGATCAACCCGGCGCATCCGCCGCTGGCGCTGATTGGCGTCTACAGCCCGGAGCTGGTGTTGCCGATTGCGGAAACCCTGCGCGTACTCGGTTATCAGCGCGCGGCCGTGGTGCACAGCGGCGGGATGGATGAAGTCTCGCTGCATGCGCCCACGGTGGTCGCCGAGCTGCATGCCGGAGAAATCAAAAGCTATCAGTTGACCGCCGACGACTTCGGCCTGACGCCTTACCATCAGGCGCAGCTGGCGGGCGGTACGCCGGAAGAAAACCGTGACATTCTGACGCGCTTGCTACAAGGTAAAGGTGAAGCCGCTCACGAAGCCGCCGTCGCCGCCAACGTCGCCATGTTGATGCGTTTACACGGGCATGAAGATCTGAAAGCTAACGCTCAGCAGGTACTGGATGTGCTGCACAGCGGCGCGGCCTATGACAGAGTGACCGCCTTAGCGGCAAGAGGGTAAAGAATGCAGACCGTTTTAGCAAAAATCGTTGCCGACAAAGCGATTTGGGTGGAAGCCCGCAAACAACAACAACCGTTAGCCAGTTTTCAGAATGAGGTCGTCCCGACGCAGCGCAATTTCTATGACGCGCTGGCCGGCACCCGCACCGCGTTTATTCTCGAGTGCAAAAAGGCCTCGCCGTCGAAGGGGTTGATTCGCGAAGATTTCGATCCGGCGGCGATCGCCAGCATCTACAAACACTACGCCTCGGCGATCTCGGTGCTGTGTGATGAGAAATATTTCCAGGGCAGCTTCGATTTTCTGCCGATCGTCAGCAAGGTCGCGCCGCAGCCGATCCTGTGTAAGGACTTCACCATCGACCCTTACCAGATCTACCTGGCGCGCTACTATCAGGCCGACGCCTGCCTGCTGATGCTCTCGGTGCTCGACGATGAACAATATCGTCAGCTCTCCGCGGTGGCTCACAGCCTGAATATGGGCGTGCTGACCGAAGTCAGCAACGAAGAGGAGCTGGAGCGCGCCATCGCTCTGAAGGCGAAGGTGGTGGGCATTAACAACCGCGACCTGCGCGATATGTCGATTGACCTTAACCGCACCCGTCAGTTGGCGGCGCGTCTCGGCCCGGATGTCACGGTGATCAGCGAATCCGGCATCCATACCTATGCCGAAGTGCGTGAGCTGAGCCACTTCGCCAACGGCTTCCTGATCGGCTCCGCCCTGATGGAGCAGGCGGATCTGGAAGCGGCGGTCAAACGCGTGCTGCTCGGCGAGAACAAAGTGTGCGGCCTGACGCGCCCACAGGATGCCCAGGTGGCCTGGGAGTCCGGCGCCATTTACGGCGGCCTGATCTTCGTCCCGACCTCGCCGCGGGCGGTAAATGATGCCCAGGCCAAAGCGGTGATCGCCGCCGCGCCGCTGCAGTACGTCGGCGTCTTCCGCAATGCGCCGCTGGACGAGGTGGTCGCCCGCGCCCAGGCCCTGGGGCTGGCCGCCGTGCAGCTGCACGGTGATGAAGACCAGGCTTATATCGACGCGCTGCGCGACGCCCTCGCGGATAACGTCCGCATCTGGAAAGCGTTGAGCGTTGGCGAAACGTTGCCGGCCCGTACACTCCGCCATGTCGATAAGTATCTGCTCGACAACGGCCAGGGCGGCAGCGGCCAGCGTTTTGACTGGAGCTTGCTGCAGGGCCAGGATCTGCGCAACGTTATGCTGGCCGGCGGCCTTGGCGCCGATAACTGTGTGGAAGCGGCCAAAAGCGGCTGTGCCGGACTCGATTTCAATTCAGGCGTAGAGTCGCAACCCGGGATTAAAGACGCCAGCAAGCTGGCCTCCGTTTTCCAGACGCTGCGCGCATATTAAGGAGCAATAATGAGCACTTTACTGAACCCCTACTTCGGCGAATTCGGCGGCATGTATGTGCCGCAGATCCTGATGCCCGCCCTGCGCCAGCTGGAAGAAGCCTTTGTCAGCGCGCAGAAGGACCCGGCCTTTCAGGCGGAATTCACCGACCTGCTGAAAAACTACGCCGGTCGTCCGACGGCCCTGACCAAATGCCGGAACCTGACCGAAGGGACCCGCACCACCCTGTACCTGAAACGCGAAGATCTGCTGCACGGCGGCGCGCACAAAACCAACCAGGTACTGGGCCAGGCTCTGCTGGCCAAACGGATGGGCAAAACCGAAATTATCGCCGAGACCGGCGCCGGCCAGCACGGCGTCGCCTCAGCGCTGGCCAGCGCCCTGCTCGGCCTGAAATGCCGTATCTACATGGGCGCTAAGGACGTCGAGCGCCAGTCGCCGAACGTCTTCCGTATGCGCCTGATGGGCGCCGAAGTGATCCCGGTGCACAGCGGTTCCGCCACGCTGAAAGATGCCTGTAACGAGGCGCTGCGCGACTGGTCCGGCAGCTACGAGAAGGCGCACTATATGCTGGGCACCGCCGCCGGTCCGCACCCGTTCCCAACCATCGTGCGTGAATTCCAGCGCATGATTGGCGAAGAGACCAAAGCGCAGATCCTCGAAAAAGAGGGACGCCTGCCGGACGCGGTGATCGCCTGCGTCGGCGGCGGGTCAAACGCCATCGGCATGTTCGCTGATTTTATCGAGGAAACCCATGTCGGCCTGATCGGCGTGGAGCCTGCCGGGCACGGTATCGAAAGCGGGGAGCACGGCGCGCCGCTGAAGCATGGTCGCGTTGGGATCTACTTCGGCATGAAGTCGCCGATGATGCAAACCGCCGACGGCCAGATCGAGGAATCTTACTCCATTTCCGCCGGGCTGGACTTCCCGTCCGTTGGGCCGCAGCACGCGTATCTGAACAGCACCGGGCGCGCCGACTATGTGTCGATCACCGACGACGAAGCGCTGGACGCGTTCAAAGCGCTCTCCCGCCACGAAGGGATCATCCCGGCGCTGGAGTCCTCGCACGCCCTGGCCCACGCGCTGAAGATGATGCGCGAGAACCCGGAAAAAGAGCAGCTGCTGGTGGTTAACCTCTCCGGCCGCGGCGATAAAGACATTTTCACCGTACACGACATCCTGAAAGCGCGAGGGGAAATCTGATGGAACGCTATGAGACGCTGTTTGCCCAACTAAAAAACCGCCAGGAAGGCGCCTTCGTCCCCTTTGTGACCCTTGGCGATCCGGGACCGGAGCAGTCGCTGAAAATTATCGATGCGCTGATCGAAGGCGGCGCCGATGCCCTTGAGCTGGGGATCCCCTTCTCCGACCCGCTGGCGGACGGCCCGACCATCCAGGGCGCGGCCCTGCGCGCCTTCGCCGCGGGGGTGACCCCGGCGCAGTGCTTTGAGATGCTGGCGGCGATCCGCCAGAAGCGTCCGACGATCCCAATCGGCCTGCTGATGTACGCCAACCTCGTCTTCAGCCCGGGTATCGATGAGTTCTATGCCCAGTGCGCCCGCGTCGGCGTCGACTCGGTGCTGGTCGCCGACGTGCCGGTGGAAGAGTCCGCACCGTTCCGCCAGGCGGCGATGCGCCATAACATCGCGCCGATTTTCATCTGCCCGCCCAATGCGGATGACGATTTACTGCGCCAGATTGCCTCATATGGCCGCGGCTACACCTATCTGCTGTCGCGCGCCGGGGTGACGGGTGCGGAAAATCGCGCTGCGCTGCCGCTGCACCATCTGGTGGAGAAGCTGGCGGAATATCACGCCGCGCCGCCGCTGCAGGGCTTTGGCATCTCCGCGCCGGAGCAGGTGAGCGCCGCCATTGACGCCGGCGCCGCCGGGGCGATCTCCGGTTCCGCCATCGTCAAAATCATCGAACGCCATCTTGATGAGCCGCAGGCCATGCTCGACGAGCTGAAAGCCTTCGTCCAGAGCCTGAAGGCGGCGACCAAAACCGCCTGACCGTCAGCCGCCTGGCCTTGCGCCGGGCGGCGATTTCCTCGCGTTAGCTCCCCTTCCACGTCATCTTGCACGCCTGCACATCAGACTGAACGATGATCGACACCTTGACGCCAGGCGATGCGCTTTAACGTGGAAATTGATGGCGGGCGGATACCGAAGATTTGCACCATGTTGAAAGTAAAAATATCGCTCTCCCTGGTACAGGAGAGCGATAGGTCAGGCAATCAATATTGCCCGAATATCATTGACGTTGGTTAACGTTGGGCCGGTCATTACCAGGTCATCGAGCGCATGAAAATAGCTATAGCTATCGTGTGCATCAAGATAACTAGCCGCATTTAGACCACCCATTTTGCCGCGTGTTAGCGTGTCCGGGAATACCAGCGCACCTGCTGCATCTTCCGTTCCGTCGATACCATCACTGTCGCCAGCGATTGCCCATATACCGCTTTCTCCCTGCAACGCACAGGCCAGACTGAGCGCAAATTCAGTATTACGCCCCCCTTTCCCGTGCTGACCCTGACTTACCGTCACGGTGGTTTCGCCCCCCGACAATAGCACTGCCGGACCGGAAACCGGATGACCATATTGCTTCACGGATTTAGCAATCCCGGCCATAACAATGGCCACTTCACGACTTTCGCCTTCTAACGCATCGCCGAGAATAAGCGGCGTCAGTCCGTGTCTGCACGCAGCCAGCGCGGCAGCCTGCAAAGCCAGATGCGGCGTGGCAATGAGTTTTACTTCGCTGTTCACTGCGCTTTCAACCGGGCCTGCCGGCTGGCTTAGCAGTTTATGAACAGGTTCCGGCGTCTGAATACCGTAGCGCTGAAGTACCCGAAGCGCATCAAGCGGCGTGCTGTCATCGGCGACAGTAGGACCTGATGCCACATCTGCCGGGTTATCCCCCGGCACATCGCTGATAATCAGTGACACAATACGGGCCGGTTGCGCCATTCTTGCCAGCTTGCCGCCTTTCACCGCGGAGAGATGACGACGTACCAGATTCATCTCTTTGATATTGGCACCGCTGTGCAGTAGCGCGCGGGTAATGGCCTGCTTATCTTTCAATATTAATCCTGGTGCGGGCAGCGCCATCAACGCCGAACCGCCACCGGAAATGAGCGCCAGCACCAGGTCATCAGAGGTCAATCCGCGCAGCGCTTCCACAATCAGCATTGCGGCAACTTCGCTCATCGAATCCGATACCGGATGAGCAGCCTCGATAATCCGGATGCGACCAGCAGGCACCGCGTAACCGTAACGCGTCACCACCACGCCAGACACATCCACAGCCGCTGCCATTGCCGCCGAGGCTTTACCGGCACCGATTACCACGCAGCGGCCACGCGGTTTTTCCGGCAGGTTAGACAGGATCGCAGGCCCGGCTCGGGCGCTGTCGACAGCATGCTGAAAAATATCCTGCAGGATCTCTGCAGGCTGTTCATTTATCATGGTTATACGGTCTCGGCGATATTTGCTCTGGCTTCAATAAATTCCACTACAGCGCGGGTGACGTCCGCGGTACTGGCCGTTCCACCGACATCTGGCGTCAGAATGCCTTTCTCACAAACATATTCGATACTTTCCATAATCATCGCCGCGGCGTTACGCTCTCCCAGATGTTCAAGCATCTGTACCGCAGTCCAGAAGGTTGCTATCGGGTTAGCAATGCCTTTGCCGGTGATATCAAAAGCTGAACCATGGATAGGTTCGAACATGGAAGGGAAGCGGCGTTCCGGATCAATATTGGCGGTCGGCGCTACGCCCAGACTGCCCGCCAGCGCGCCGGCCAGATCGGAAAGGATATCGGCATGCAAATTGGTGGCAACGATGGTATCCAGGGTCTGGGGATGCAGCGTCATGCGGTGCGTCATCGCATCGACCAGCATCTTGTCCCACTGCACATCCGGGAATTCCTGCGCCACCTCGGCGGCAATCTCATCCCACATCACCATTCCGTGGCGCTGGGCGTTGGATTTAGTCACCACGGTCAGCAGTTTACGTGGACGAGACTGCGCCAGTCTGAAGGCATAGCGCATAATGCGAGTAACCCCGACGCGGGTGAAGATGGCCACCTCGGTGCCGACTTCTTCCGGTAAGCCACGGTGTGCACGGCCGCCGTTACCGGAATACTCACCTTCGGAGTTTTCGCGCACAATCACCCAGTCAAGATCGCCGGGCCCGCGGTTGCGCAGCGGTGAGGTGACACCCGGCAGGATTTTGGTTGGACGCACGTTGGCGTACTGGTCAAACCCCTGGCAAATTGGCAGGCGCAGACCCCAGAGTGTGATGTGGTCAGGGACATCCGGTGCGCCCACCGCGCCGAAGTAAATGGCATCAAATTTTTTTAGTGTGTTCAGCCCTTCTTCCGGCATCATCACGCCATGTTTTTTGTAATAGTCCGACCCCCAGTCAAAGGTCTCCACATCAAACTTCAGCTGCGGATCGTGGCGTGTCAGTGCATGCAGCACTTCAACACCTGCCGAGATGACTTCAGGACCAATACCGTCGGCAGGTATGGCGGCAATTTTATAGTTACGCATAGTAAATTCTCCGGTTAATGAGTATGAGGATGAGTGAGTTCTGCCGTTTGCGGTTTACCCGCCCTGGCAGAAAGGATCAGGACAATGAGGGCCGAAATAGCCAGCAGTCCGGCGACAAAGTACAGGCCCCAGGTGTAGCTACCGGTCTGCTCGCGGATCACCCCAATCATCATCGGGCCGACAAAGCCGCCCAGATTGCCGATGGAGTTAATCGTGGCAATACCCGCGGCCGCAGCCGGGCCGCTGAGGAACACGGTAGGCATACTCCAAAGGGGCGGTTTCGAGGCGCTGATGCCTGCGGTGACCAGGGTTAAGGCAACAATCACGGTAAACAGTGTGCTGACGTTACCGGCGTAAATCAGACCGGCTGCTGCCAGCAGGCAGGCACCAATCACATGCCAGCTGCGCTCTCTGGTGCGGTCAGAATGCCGCGCCCACAGGATCATGGCGATGACGCCGATGACCGCCGGGAAGGCGTTGAGGAAGCCAATCTCCAGTGAGGTAGCACCGAAGCTGCGGATGATTTGCGGGGACCAGATGCCAAGTGTGTACAAGCCGGCAGAAGTACCGAAATAGACCAGCGCCAGAGCCAGTACCCGCTTATCCGCCAGTCCTTTCCATGCGCTGCTGTGGTTCTGTTTTGCCGCCCGGGCCAGCTCCTCGGCCTGCATGGTGTTTTCCAGCCATGCACGCTCTTCGTCAGTCAGCCATTTGGCTTTGGCCGGACGATCGGTAAGAAAGAACAGAACCACAACGCCGAGTATCAGCGCTGGCAAGGCTTCCAGTACAAACATCCACTGCCAGCCGGCGTAGCCGAGAAAGCCATGCATCTCCAGCAGGGCGGCAGAAACAGGCGATCCCAATGCTGTAGAGAGCGGTGCTGCGGCCATAAAGATGGCGGTAACCTGCGCGCGTCTGGCTGCCGGGAACCAATAACTGAGATAAAGGATAATTCCCGGGAAGAAACCGGCTTCCGCTACGCCGAGTAGAAAACGCAGAATGTAGAAGCTCGTCGTACCCTGCACAAAAGCCATGCAGCCAGAGACCAGGCCCCAGGTGATCATGACGCGGGCGATCCAGATGCGGGCCCCTACTTTATGGAGAATTAAGTTTGACGGCACCTCAAACAGAAAGTACCCCAGGAAGAAGATGCCGGCGCCCAGCCCAAAAACGGTGGGTGAAAAACCCAGATCCTGATTCATGGTCAGGGCGGCAAAGCCAATGTTGACACGGTCGAGGAAGGCAATGAAGTACAGCAGCATGATGAAAGGAATAATGCGCAGGGTAACCTTGCGCATCACCTTCTTTTCGAGGTCGTTTTTCATGACGGATGCTCCATAGTAATGTAGGGTTGTTATCGTTTTGTAATAAACCCAGTATGAAGTTTTGAACCGCTTTATCATCGGCATGGCTTTATATAAATAATTTGCATAATCAGGTTTTGGTGAAAAAATGGATATAAATCAGCTACGTTGCTTTGTGGTATTGGGTGATGAGCTTCACTTCGGCCGTGCTGCCCGTAAACTTGAAATGATGCCTGCGTCACTGAGTCGCTTCATAAAACTGCTGGAAGATGATTTGGGGATAAGACTACTGAATCGATCGACCCGCAATGTGTCGCTAACGCCTGAAGGTGCCGCCTTTTTAAATGAGGCCAAAACGGTCATTGCTGATTTCGATGCGCTACGGCAGCGATTCCGGAAAAATAGCCTGTTGCAGAAAAGGACGTTGCGGATCGGAGCTATCGATAGCGCAGCCAAAGGATTACTTCCTGAACTGCTTAATCTTTTCGTCAGGCGTTTTCCGGAGGCAGACATTCATCTTACGGAAGATAAATCTCACAAACTTATCCCCCGACTCATTTCAGGATGGCTGGATGTGGTCTTTGTACGTCCGCCGGAACATATTGATGCCACGCTGACAACACGTTTTATCGCCAATGAAACCTGCGTGCTCGCCGTGCCCGCTAACCACCGCCTGGTCAGTTATGACGAAGTCAGTATCGATGACTTCCGACACGAGCCGGTTATCGTGCCGGAAAGAGGCACCCGGCGTCACAGCCATGACCTGACAATGAATATTTTCAAGGAGGGTGGCAGCATGCCTGTCATCGCGCAGTATGCCGAAGAGAAGCAGACTATCCTGAGTTTTGTTGCCGCTGGACTGGGCATCGCTCTGGTGCCTGCGTCATATAAAGATATGAATGCGGACGGCGTGAAATACCTTAAGCTCGCGCCCAAAAAACATATCGAAGGCCTTCCCCTCAGCGCGATGTGGCATCAGGGAAATAACACTATCTATTTGCGATCCCTACTGGAGATACTTTCCGACAACATCGACGAGCTGACCCGTGATTTGTGACGGAAAAAGATGATTGTTGCGCCGGGGCGGCAACACGCGAGAATTTAGTTCGGTTGCTTACAGGCGAGCCCCTGGGCTTCCAGTTTCTTCACCTGGCGACTGACGGTGGTGTTATCGCGCCCTAAATGATCCGCCAGCTCCCCCCCACCGGGCCATGGCGCCCTACCGCCACCAGCAGCGGAAACAGCATCTGTACCAACTGGACGCCGGCCGCCTGGGGGATCTGCTCATCGCGCACCGGCTGGTTCATCACGCTGATGATATCCAGCAGCGCACGGTCTTTACCCTTGGATAAAAATCGCTTCCGCACAAAAGATGGGGTTGATATCTTAAATGAGAAATATTATCTTTCTCATTACTGAATAGTTGAGTAAATAACTCAGGTATTCAGTACGACATTGCTCACATTGCTTCCAGTATTTTTGCCCGCACTTGTGCGGGCTTTTTTTTACTCACAACACACCTCACGCACCAGCTGCCGCAGCCGGCGGTCAAGCCGCAGGGGTTGCTGGGCGTGATGTCCTCCGGCCAGGGCAGTCTGACGAACAATCTCGGCGGCCAGCGGGAGCTCTACCGCGGAAGTAAAGCCGCGCTGAATATGTTCATGCGCAGCTTCGCCGCTCGCCCCACCTCGGCCTGCCACCCGCTGGTAGTGATGGCTCCGGGATGGATCCGCACCGAGCTCGGCGGGGCCGACGCTCCCCTGACCATCGAAGAGACCATCCCACGCCTGGTGAACGTCCTGCTCGACAAGCAGCGGCGCCCGGGACTGGAGTCTCCGGATTACCAGGGCCGCACGGTGCCCTGGTAAGCCCGCCGGGACGCCTGCCTCCGGGCGTCCTCCGGCGCCCGCCCGTCGTCATTGATCCCAGATCACCACGCCATGTACCGCTTTGTCCCGCCGCCTTTGCCGAGCTAATCCGCCTTTTTTGTTCAAAATTTATGAAATTTGTAAACGGGGGTGAAGAAATCAGTTTAAACGTCAACCTTTCTGTGTAAATATTAAGGCGAATGATAACTATTCTTTTTATCATTTATAGAGTCACGCCGGGTCGACGCAAGCCAGACGACGAATAACGTCGCTTTTGCGCGGCGTGATATGTGCGAATAACAAAAAATAAGCCTGCATTTATCATGGAAAAAAACGCTTCTCTGCCGTTTGGCAGTTTCAACTCATTGGCATTGTTTACGGGTCTGTGTCTGGGGGCCGCGCCGACAACCGGCATGGCAGCGGAAAAATCAGTCAAAAATAATGAAGAGACGCTGGTGGTGGAAGCCGCCCCGCCTTCGCTTTATTCTCCCGGGGCCTCCGCCGATCCCAAGTTTAATAAACCGCTGGTGGATACCACTCGCACCATCACCGTGATCCCCGAACAGGTCATTAAAGATCAGGGCGTCACCAACCTGACTGACGCCCTCAAGAACGTCCCTGGCGTCGGGGCGTTTTACGCCGGGGAGAATGGCAGCTCAACCAC
>ENA-UPSY01000536-UPSY01000536.1-human-gut-metagenome-genome-assembly--contig:-NODE-536-length-45667-cov-17.091358_pt1 | contig 45667 bp, 33 predicted proteins | sample MGYA00250044_ERZ773365 | MGnify/ENA primary metagenome ERZ773365 (study PRJEB29103, sample SAMN06111932) | human gut metagenome | biome: human gut; feature: ankylosing spondylitis patient; material... | reverse complement strand
GTTCGAGAAGTCGATGACATCGGCGGGGTGCTCCATAACATTCGTCAGCACCGCGACGTAATAGGGGTCATCGGGCAGCGTGTCAGGCAGGATCAGGTCGAACGCCGCGGGGTTGACCAGCGGCTCGTCGCCCATGAGCTGCAGGTAGAGGTCGGCGTCCTCGACGGTGCTGACCTCCCAGATGCGCCCGGTGGGGGTGTCGTGGTCGGGGCTGGTCATAATATACCGCATATCGTAGGTTTTGCAGGCGTCGGCAATGCGCTCGTCGTCGGTGGCGATGAGCACATCGTCCAGCTTCGGGCAGGCCCTGGCGGCCTTGTAGACCCAGTAGATCATCGGTTTGCCCAGCACATCGGCCAGCGGCTTGCCCGGCATCCGGGTACTGGCGTAGCGCGCCGGGATCACAGCGATTGTTTTCATGAGTGTACCTCGCTTACACGGCGGCCTGAACAGCCGCCTCTATCGTTTGGCATACGCCGTCAAAGCGGCGGTCTATGTCCAAATTGGTGAACCGCAGAACCCTGATATGGTTCTGTGCGAAAAACTCTGTGCGCAGGCTGTCGGTCTGCTGTTGCTCGGGCGTGTAATGCTGTGCCCCGTCCAGCTCGATGACAAGCCTTGCTTTTGCGCAGTAGAAATCAGCGATATAGCCGCCGATGGGCTTTTGGCGCTGGAAGCGCGGGGTGAAGGTGCGGAGAAAGCAATACCACAATTTACGCTCCCATGGGGTCATATCTCTGCGAAGCTGCTTTGCCAGCGGTACGTTTTTTCGATTGTAGTAAAGCATTGCGCATATCCTTTCACGGGTGCCTTTGGGAAGGTTCTCTCCCTCCGGCGCTCCGCGCCACCTCCCTCGCAGAGGGAGGCAAGGCGCCTTGGCCCCCTCTGCGAGGGGGCTCCGCCCGCAGGCGGTGGGGGAGAGAACCTCCCGGCCGGATGCCGTTTTCCCCGCGCATCAGACCAGTTTTCTCGCCTCCTCCAATGTCAGCAGGATCTTCTCATCCGCCGCGGTGAAGCCGCGCAGGACGAAGCTCTGCACGGTGACGGCACGGGCGAAATGGAAGGGGAGGCAGAAGTTCAGCACCTCGCTGGGCATCGTGCGCTCCAAAATGACTGCATCGGGGAACAGGGCGGCGTAATCCGTCGTGTCCCGCGGGTGTGTCTTGATAAAGAGCGGCCCAACGGCGTATTTTTCCGCCACCGCTTTGAACATCGCGTCCTGCTCCGCTTGGGTCATCAGCCCGTCGGCCACAAAGCTGCGGGGCAGCAAAAGCGTCGCGCCGTCTGCCTTCTCGGGCAGGGGCTGCGTCAAAAATACGCGGCGCACCATCGCTTTTTCGTCGTCGGTCAGGCTCTCTAACAGTTTGGCCTTGCTGTCCGTCACCATGCGGTCCGCCGAAAACAGCGTACACCGCGCGGCGTCCTCACTCTCGACGCGGACGCACCACGGGCTGTCGCCCCAGTACAGGTAGCCTTTGCCGCGCTGCTTCGCGGCAAAATCCGGCGCGGCGCGCTGGTCGGTCACAAGATGCTGGTCAGGGCCGAGCGTGCTGCCGAACGTGTCCTCGCACAGAATATACCCGGCGCGGCAATCCTGCAAATAGCGGCCCAGCACACTCCAATCGTTGTGGATATAGACATTTTCAAACGCTGCACGGTTCAATTTCCAGCCGCACAGCTTCTCAAAGGCGCGGGCCGCGCGCCGGTGGGCAAACAGCCCCGTCACGGTCCCGGGCCAGCGCGTCTCGTCCACAAGGACAGTCTTGACCACGCCCGTCGCGTCCAGACGTGCCGCCAGCGCGGCGGTGTCGGGCACGGAGGCCGACAGCACCATTGTGTGGGGCTTGCCGGCGCAGCGCCCGGCAAGCAGCAGATCGACCAAGACCTGATACGCGGTGTGGCAGATGTACAAATTCGGTTTCATGCGTTACTCCTGCACGAGCTTGACGGGCGGGAAGTGGATGCGGCCCCAGCCGGACGCCCACTCGGGCATCGTCAGGTCGCTGTTCGTCACCTCAAAGGCAAACTCGGTCACGGGCTTGTCCAGGCAGACCGCGTGGGCCAGCGCGCCGTCAAAAATGTCGAGATAGAAGAAATACTGTCCCTCGCCCAGCAGACTCGGGTCAAATTCAAACACAGAGGTGTAGATTTTGCCCGGCTCGGCGGGGCCGAGGTCGACGGGATGGGTGATGCCGACGGGCGTCGAATCCCGCGCGTGGAGGTTCATCTTCATGTGGATGCCCGCGAACGGCTCCGAAACGCGCCAGGTGATTTTCACCCGCATCTTTTCGGTATCGGCAAACACGCTCGACTCCTTGCCGACGAAATCCAGCGTTTCCAGCCGGAACCGCTTGCCCGCGCTGCCCGTCATGCGGGCGACGTCGGCCAGGTCGTAGTGGACAACGTTGACGTCGGTGGTGTCCATGTAGACCGCGATGGCCTGCTCCACGTCGCCGTCAAAGATGACCCTGCCCTTGTCCAGCACGACGCAGCGGGTGCAAAGCTGACGAATGGTCGACATATTATGGCTGACATACAGCACCGTGCGCCCGTCCTGATTGGCGACGTCGCTCATTTTCCCTAAGCATTTCTGCTGGAATTTCATATCGCCGACGGCCAGAACTTCATCCATGACCATGATCTCGCTGTCGAGATGCGCGGCCACGGCGAAGGCCAGCTTGACGAACATGCCGCTGGAATAGCGCTTGACGGGTGTGTCGATGAAGTCGCCGCACTCGGAAAATTCAATGATCTGCGGCAGCTTTGCGTCGATCTCGGCGCGGGTCATGCCCAGAATCGCGCCGTTCATATAAATGTTCTCGCGGCCCGTCATCTCGTTGTTGAAGCCGGTGCCGACCTCGAGCATCGAGGCCACGCGGCCACGGATCTTGATTTCGCCCTCGGTGGGGGCGGTGATGCGGGAGAGCAGCTTGAGCAGCGTGGATTTGCCCGCGCCGTTGCGGCCAATGATGCCCAGTGCCTCACCCTGATAGACGGTCAGGTCAACGCCGTTCAACGCCATAAACGTCTGGCCGAACAGCCGCTGGTCGGTGCCGATGACGGTGTTCGGGTCCTCCTTGCCGCGCACACGGGCCCACCAGCTTTGCAGGTCGTGGGTCAGCGTGCCGCCGCCGATCTGGCCGAGCTTGTATTGCTTTTTCAGCCCCGTGACCTCGATGACAGGGCGTTTTTCATTTGCAGACATAGTTACGCGCCCCTTTCTTACACGGTATCCATGAAGGTCTTTTCAATGCGGCTGAACAGCACAACGCCCAAAACCAGCGCCGCAGCGGTGAAAATCAGGCTGTACACGATGCCGAACATCGTGACCGTGCCGGTGCCCAAGGTAGCCATGCGGAAAATCTCAATCGGCGACGTCATGGGGTTGAGCTGGACGAGCACCCGCAGACGCGGGGAGTTGTCCAGCATCGACAGCGGATAGACGACAGGGGAGGCGTACATCCAGAGCTGCACGCCGAAGCCGACGGCAATCGCCAGATCGCGGTACTTCGTCGTTAAGGACGACACGATGATGCCGACGCCGAGACCCAGCAGCATGACCTCCAGCACGACGAACGGCACAGCCAGCACCCACAGCGTAAAGGTGACGCCGCTGCCCGTGGCAAAGAAGTACACCCAGAAGATCAGGTACATGACCGCCTGAATGCCGAAGTTGATTAGGCTTGTCAGCACCTGGCTGACCGGCATCGTCAGGCGCGGGAAGTACACCTTGCCAAAAATCTGTGAGTTTGTCACAAACGTATTGGCTGTATTGTTGACGCAGTTGGCAAAGAAGGTCCACACCGTATTGCCGGCCATGTAGAACAAAAAGCCGGGCACGCCGTCGGTGGGCATGTTGGCCATGCCGCCGAACACAACGTTGAAAATCACGGTGGTGATGAGCGGGTTCAGAATGATCCACGCGGGGCCCAGGATCGTCTGCTTGTACAGCACGGTAAAGTTGCGCTTGACGAACATCATAATTAAGTCGCGGTAGCGCCAGAGCTCCTGCAGGTCGATGTCGAACCAGCCGGTCTTGGGCCGGATGACCGTAGTCCAGCCCTCGTCAGCCGGGCGGGTGGTTTGCAGATTTTCAGCCATAAAAATACCTGTTCCTTATGTGTAAAATCGTGGTTGCATAGTTATCCATAGTAATAGTGCTATTTTACCACATTTTGCGCAAAGAATCAACTTGCCGGGGCGTATATAATAGTAGCAGAATATCGTGCGTAGTGAAAACGTAGGGGCGTATTCCATATCCGCCGCCGTACACAGGTCGGGCGCATATAGAATGCGCCTCTACGGACAACGGAACACAGGTACTTGAAGCACATCTTACCCGTCTAGGATGACCGCGAGATTTCGCGCAATCCGGCGCTTAGGGAGGACAGCGCGAACGCGCCGGAGGGAGTTCCCTGCGGAGGCAGGCGAAGCGATGCGTCCCCGCAGGCAAAAAAGCGGTCTGCCGAAAATCCATCGGCAGACCGCTTTCTATACAAATTTACAGCACCTTTGACAAAAATGCCTTCAAGCGCTCATTTTCGGGGTTGGCGAAGAACTCCTTCGGCGGCTTATCGACCTTGACGATGCCCTCATCAATGAAGATGATGCGGTTTGCGACCTCGCGGGCAAAGCCCATCTCGTGGGTGACGCAGACCATCGTCATGCCGCCGCGGGCCAGCTCCTTCATCAGCTCCAAAACCTCTCCGACCATCTCTGGGTCAAGGGCGGAGGTCGGCTCGTCAAACAGCAGCACGTCGGGGTTCATGGCCAGCGCGCGCACAATCGCAATGCGCTGCTTCTGCCCGCCGGACAGCATGTTGGGGTAGGTGTCGGCCTTGTCGGCCAGACCGATGCGCTCCAGCAGCTCCATGGCTTTCTTGTCGGCCTCGGGCTGCTTCATCAGGCCCAGACGCACAGGAGCCAGCGTGATGTTCTTCTTCACCGTCAGGTGGGGGAACAGGTTGAAATGCTGGAACACCATGCCCATCTTCTGGCGCACATGGTCAATGTCGTGGTCGGTGACTTCCTTGCCGTTGAAGATGACATGGCCGCCGTCCGGCTCCTCCAGACGGTTCAGGCAGCGCAGGAACGTGGATTTTCCGCAGCCCGAGGGGCCGACCAGCACAACGCAGTCGCCCTTGTTGATGGTCAGGTCCACGCCCTTGAGCACCTGCAGGCCGCCGTAGTTCTTCTGCAGTCCTTTAACGTCTATCACTTTGCGCCAGCCTCCTCTCAAATTTTGCAAGCAGCGCGCTGAACAGCATGACCAGCACCAGATAGGTCGCGGCCACGCCGAGCAGCGGGAACATAGGCTCATAGGTACGGTTCATGATGCCCTGCGCGGCATACAGCAGCTCCTTGCCGCCGATAACCGTGATCAGCGAGGAATCCTTCAAAAGCATGATGAACTCATTGCCCAGCGCAGGCAGGATGGAGCGGATGGCCTGGGGGATGATGATCTCGAACATCGTGGTCATGTAGTTGAGTCCGAGGCTGCGTCCCGCCTCCATCTGGCCCGGGTCAACGGCCATGAGGCCGCCGCGGATGATTTCGGAGACATAGGCGCCCGAGTTGATGCCCAGTGCCAGTGCGCCGACCATCGTGAAGTTGCGGCTGCTGGCAAAGATGACCATGCTCATGATGAGCAGCTGGACCATCATAGGCGTGCCGCGGATGACTGTGACATACACCTGCGCTACGGCGTTGAAAATGCCCAGGATCGGGTTGCGGTGGTGGGGCTTCTGCTGCGCGTAACCCACGCGGACCATAGCGACGATGGCACCCAGCACAACGCCCAGCACCAGCGCAATGGCCGTGACCAGCAGGGTCGTGCCCACACCCTTGATGTACTGCTGCCAGCGGTCCGAGTAGAGAAATGCCTGGTAAAATTTTACGAAGAAGTCCTGCCCGAAGTTCAGCTTCTGGCCGTTCTTGACCAGCTCCGAAAGCGCTTCAAACTGTGCTTCCATCCGCAACACAACCTTTCTTTCTGTTTGAATTCAGCACACCTGTAGGGGCCCATGCCCGGCCCGCGGCTTTCCGGCAAACTCTTGCCTGCGGGAAGGTTGCGGGCCGCATATATGCGGCCCCTACAGCGCGATATTTGTATTATACCATATTTCCGGGAAAAATCACACTAAATAAAAGAAAAGCGCGCCGGGATACCGGCGTGCCTTTCCGCTTGCTGCAAAGCGCTTATTCAGCGGTGATGTACTTGTCCACGATGGCCTGCAGGGTGCCGTCAGCCTGCAGCTCCTCCAGAGCGCCGTTGATGGCGTCCAGCAGCTGGGTGTTGCCCTTGGCAACGCCGATGGCGTAATCTTCCTGGGCGTAAGCGGTGTCAAGGATCTTCAGGCCGGGGTTTGCCGCAACGAACTCCTGAGCGGGGGCGTTGTCGATGACGACGGCATCGACCTGGCCGTTGTTCAGGGCCTGCACAGCGGTCAGACCGTCATCATAGGCGATGACATTTTCCTCACCGAAGTCATCGGTGCAGTAGAGGTAGCCGGTGGTGCCGCGCTGGGTACCGATGGCCTTGCCAGACAGGTCGTCAGCGGTGGCAATGTCGGAGCCCTCAGGCACGATGATGGACTGGATGCCCTCGGCGTAGGTGTCGGAGAAGTCCATGACCTTCAGGCGCTCGTCGGTGACGGTGACGCCGGCCATGACCATATCGCTCTTGCCGTTCTGGGCGGCCAGCAGGGCGGCGTCAAAGTCCATGTCGTCGACCTGCAGCTCCAGGCCGAGCTTCTTGGCGATGGCACCCGCAACCTCAATGTCGATGCCCTCGAAATCACCGTTGTCGGTGGTCATCTCATACGGGGGGAAGGCGGCGTTGGTGGACATCGTCAGCTTGCCGGCGTTGACGGTGGTCACCGCGGCGGCGTCGGCAGAAGCGGCCTCCTCGGTGGAAACGGCCTCGGAGGATGCAGCCTCAGAAGAAGCAGCCTCGCTGGAAACAGTCTCGGTGGAAGCGGAACCGCCGCAGGCGGCCAGGCTCAGCATCATAGCGGAGCTGAGCATCAGAGCAGTGATTTTTTTCATGATGATCTCCTCGATTCAATGTATCTCAAATATTTGTACCTTCCCAAGCCCTCACTTGGTTGATGTATACAGTATAACTGCATAAATATGTAAAGTCAATGTATATTTAATAACTTCGGCGTTTTACATGGGCAGGGCAGGGGAGTGGAAAGTTTTTTGTGCAAACTGGCGGAGGTATAAATGTAGGGGCCGGGCATGCCCGGCCCGCAGCTTTACAACAGACGCCTGCTTGCCTTTACGTTGCGGGCCGCACATGTGCGGCCCCTACAACCTCAACATTCCAAATTTTTCTACTTGACTTAAAGCCGCACTTGTGCTATAAATAACTTAACTTCATCCTGTACAAAGCCATGAGGCAGACAAACGGGATGCGAGGTCCTGCACAAGAGAGAACCGCCGCGGTACGCCGCGTGGTGCAAGCGGTTTTGCAGCGGCCCGCAGCCTTACCACTGCCGAGCGCGGGGGCGAACCTCCGCCGGGTACGGCCCGTTACAGCCGGTACGAGCGGCGCTTACCTTTTATAAGATATAAGCGCAATTTGGGTGGAACCGTGGAGCTATATGCTTCATCCCTTTTGTAAGCGAGGGATGGAGCATTTTTTATTTGCATTTTTGTGCAATTGCAAAAGGAGCGTACAATTATGAAGATCATCTACAAGGACGGTACCGTCGCCGAGTGCCCGCAGGAGGAAGAACTGCACGTTCTGCGCCACACGGCTGCCCATATCATGGCGCAGGCCATCAAGCGCCTCTACCCGCAGGCGGACTTTGCCTTCGGCCCTGCCACCGAGAACGGCTTCTACTATGACGTCGACCTCGGTGACATCAAGCTGACCGACGAGGACCTGGCCGCCATCGAAAAAGAGATGAAGAAGATCTGCAAGGAGAATCTTCCCATCAAGCCGTTCATCCTGCCCCGTGACGAGGCCGTCAAGCTGATGGAGGAGCGTCAGGAACACTACAAGATCGAGCATATCGCCGACCTGGCCGACGAGACCGAGTTCAGCTTCTATCAGCAGGGCGAGTACGTCGATATGTGCATCGGACCCCACCTGTGCTACACCAAGGCGCTGAAGGCGTTCAAGATCACCCAGCAGTCCGGCGCTTACTGGAAGAACGACAAAGAGAACAAGATGCTGACCCGCATCAACGGCGTTGCCTTCCACAATCAGGAGGAGCTGGACGCCTGGGAGAAGCAGCAGCAGGAGGCCCGTGAGCGCGACCACCGCAAGATCGGCAAGGAGATGCGCCTGTTCATGACCGACGACCTCGTTGGCCGCGGCCTGCCGATGTTCCTGCCCAACGGCTACACCGTCTGGCAGCAGCTGGAGGATTACATCAAGGGCAAGGAGCGTGAGCGCGGCTACCTGCACGTCATGACCCCCTGCATCGGCACCGTGAACCTGTACAAGACCTCCGGCCACTGGGACCACTACCGCGAGAATATGTTCCCCGCCATGGAGATGGAGGGCGAGAGCTACGTCCTGCGCCCGATGAACTGCCCCCACCACATGATGATCTACGCCAACCAGCCCCACAGCTACCGCCAGCTGCCCATCCGCATCGGCGAGATTGCCCACGACTTCCGCTATGAGTCCTCCGGCACACTGAAGGGCATCGAGCGCGGCCGCCACTTCTGCCAGAACGACGCGCACCTGTTCTGCACGCCCGAGCAGATCAAGAGCGAGGTTGCCAACGTCTGCGCACTGATTTTCGACGTCTACAAGGACTTCAACATCACGGATTACCGCTGCGTGCTGTCCCTGCGCGACCCCGCCGACAAGAAGAAGTACCATGACGACGACGCCATGTGGAACCACGCCGAGAACGCCCTGCGCGAGGTCCTGACCGAGCTGGGCATCCACTTCACCGAGGAGATCGGAGAGGCGGCCTTCTACGGCCCGAAGCTGGACGTCAACGTCAAGCCCGCCGTCGGCGCCGAGTACACGCTGTCCACCTGCCAGCTGGACTTCTGCCTGCCCGCCAAGTTCCACCTGACCTACGTGGACAAGGACGGCAGCGAAAAGACCCCCGTCGTGCTGCATCGCGCGATCCTCGGCTCTCTGGACCGCTTCATGGCTTACCTGATCGAGGAGACGAAGGGCCGTTTCCCGACCTGGCTGGCCCCGACGCAGGTCAAGGTCCTGCCCGTCAGCGAAAAGACGCTGGACTACGCGAAGGACGTCACCGCCAAGCTGCAGGCCGCCGGTGTCCGCGTTGTGCTGGATGAGTCCAACGAGAAGATCGGCTACAAGATCCGCCAGGCCCAGCAGGTTGACCGCGTGCCCTATATGCTGGTTCTGGGCGCAAAAGAGGTCGAGTCCAACAACATCAGCGTCCGTGACCGCAAGGGCGAGACCACCACGATGGATCTGGATGCTTTCATCAACCAGGTCGTGGACGAAATCAAGACCCGCAAGAATAACGGTTAATTCCCGATAAAATAACTACCGCCGTCAGGGAACTGACGGCGGTAGTTTTATTTTTCCCTTCGTGCTTTTCTGCGATACTCCGTCGGGCCGCAGCCGTAGACCTGGCGGAAGGCGCGGGCAAAGTAGCTCGCGTCCTGAAAACCGCACTGCATCGCGATTTCCGTCACCCGCAGTCCCGTGCCGCACAGCAGCTCCGCCGCGCGCTGGGCGCGTTGGTCGCGCAGATACTGATTCGGTGTCGTGCCGATCATATCGTGGAAGCACCGCAGACACTCGCTGGGGCTGATGGACGCACTGGACGCGACCTGTTCGACCGAGATGTCCTCGGCGTAATGCTCTTGGATAAATTGCAGCATCGTCTTGATGCGGTCGGCGTTGCGCAGTGCCTTTTTCGGCATGGCCTGCACCGCCGGAGCGTGGCTGACCAGCTGGAAGATCATCTCCGACAGCGCCGCGCGGGTCTTGAACTCGTAGCCGGGGATTTCGTTCACCACCGCGCGGAACGCCCGCTCCATGTCCTCGATGGCCTCGTGCTGCCAGTCCACCGTGGGGCGCAGCACGGCGCAGGGACGGCTGGGGTCGGTCAGCAGCGGCTGCAGATATTTCTGCCAGAACACGCTGTCCGGGTTGCCGCCCACCAGCCGTGGGTGGAACACCATGCTGTGCAGGCGGCAGCTGCCCGCATTCAGCGGCCAGTCGCCGTGCAGCACCCCTGCGTTGATGAACAGCCCCTCGCCCTTTCCCAAGCGGAATTTCTCGCCGCCTGCCGTCGCCAAGATCATGCCCTCGCTGACGACCAGTACCTCCAATTCCTCGTGCCAGTGCCACGGCACGGGCTCGGCCTGCAAATCGTCGTGATAACAGGCGATGGGGAAGGCGGCGGTGCCATGCTCCATCAGCTCCCGCGCCGAATCGTCCACGGTCGTTCTGCACAGCGACAGTGCCATTTCTTGCTCGCCTCCGTTTTTGGTGAAATTGTACCGAGATTTTGCGGAATTAGTGCCTGTATATTCCGCAATTTGATGATATAATCATAATATCACAACTACAGAAAGTCAAGAGGGTTTTCGTATGGTATCTTTGCTTTTGCCGGTCATCTATCTGGCGTTCATCAGCCTGGGCCTGCCGGACGCGCTGCTGGGCGCGGCGTGGCCCAGCATGTACCCCCAGCTGGGCGCGGGCGTGTCCTGGGCGGGCGGCGTGTCCATGATCATCTCCGTCGGGACCATCGTGTCCAGCCTGGCCAGCGACTGGCTCAACAATAAGCTCGGCACCGGCAGGGTCACAGCGCTCAGCGTTGCCACCACCGCCGTGGCGCTGTTTGGGTTTTCGACCTGCACGCAGTTCTGGCAGCTCTGCCTGTGGGCTGTGCCGTATGGCCTGGGCGCCGGCAGTGTGGACGCCGCGCTGAACAATTATGTGGCCCTGCACTATGAAAGCCGCCACATGAGCTGGCTGCACTGCATGTGGGGCATCGGCGCGGCGGGCGGCCCGGTCATCATGGGCTGGGCGCTGGCGGGCAGCACCTGGCAGAACGGCTACCGCATAGTGTCCGTTCTGCAGTTTGTGCTGACGGCGTTGCTGCTGTTCAGCCTGCCGCTGTGGCAGACCCCCGCCGACGCCGGAGCGGGGGAGGAGTTTACCCCGGAACACCGCACGATTTCCGAACTGCTGAAAGTCTCCGGTGTGCCGGAGGTAATGCTCTGTTTTGCGTTTTACAGCGGTGTCGAGGGGATCGCCGGTATGTGGGCCGCCAGTTACTGCACCCTGACCCGCGGTCTGGACGCAATGACCGCCGCCAGCTGGGCGAGCCTGTTTTACGTAGGCATCACAGTCGGACGGTTTTTCAGCGGCTTTTTGACGATGAAATTCAACGATCAGCAGATGATCCGCATGGGACAGCTTCTGAATGCCGTGGGTATTGTGCTGATCCTGCTGCCCTTCGGCAATGCGCTGCTGCCGGTCGGCCTTGTGGTCGCCGGACTGGGCTGCGCACCGATCTACCCCAGCATCATTCACGAGACGCCGTCCAACTTCGGCAAGAATCTCAGCATGTCAATGACCGGCCTGCAGATGGCCGCCGCCTACACCGGCAGTACGCTCCTTTCACCGCTTTTCGGCGTTTTGGCGCAGAATATCACGATGAAGCTCTATCCCTTTGTCCTGTTGCTGATGCTGGTATTGATGACGGTTTTCTCCGAGCAGCTGCACAGAAAGACGGCTGCAAAACGGGCAGCGAATGCCTGAAGATGAGCCTTCCTTTGACAAGGGAGGCTTTTTTATTTTCCCGCCCCTCTAGCTATTTCCTACGCTATCCTGTATAATAAAGGCAAAAGAGGAGGTGTCCCTATGCAAAAATGCAGCCTGTGCGGCGGACGGGTCGTCAATGGCCGGTGTGAGGACTGTGGTCTGCCCATCCCGCCGGAGCACAGCTACACCCTGCGGGGCGAGAGTGCCCACTATCACCGCGTCAACGGCGAGGATGTTCTCCACCGCGTGCGGCCCGCGGGCAACCGCCCCAAGGTGGAAGGCTACGACGACGAGGAACGCACTGCCCATGTACATGAGAGCGGCACAGACCGCCACAATGCACCGCGCCCCGCGGTGCGCACGGCCCGGATGGAGCACCACATCGAGGCACCCTCCAGACGCAGCCGCAGTGCCAATGTCGCGTGGCTTATCATCGTTGTGGCGCTGTTTTTGATTTTGCCCATGCTGCAGGTCCTGCTGCATCGTGAAATCGGTTCCTCGGTTTCCGAGCCCGTTCCCGAATTTTCCGAAGAACAGGCCATAGAGGCCGACAGCAACGCCTACGACGACCTGCGCCCGCTCGTATCCGCCGGGGGCACCGACTGGGACGGCGACCTGCCCGCCGGGCTGTACGTCGTGGGGCAGGACCTGCCCGCGGGCACCTACACGATCAAGTGCGCCGAGGACGGCACATCCATGGAGATGCACCTTGTCAACGATGCCTGCGGTGTGGAAATTTATGAGGATTTGTCCGCCTACGACGCTGCGGATTCGGGGCTGGACGACGTCCCGCTGCCCGCGGGTACGGTGCTGTTCCTGACCGGGAACAATGCGCTCTATTTCCACAGCAGCAACGCGCAGGTCGATGACCTGTCCACCGATACTGCACCCAACCCGGTAACCGGCGATATTTCGTATACCCTCAGCGACAGCGAGGACAGCCTGTATCTGCTTGTGGGCGAGGACATCGAACCCGGCGTCTACGACGTGACCTGCACGGCGGGCAGCGGCTACTTTGCCTTTGACCTGCCGATGGAGAACACCCGCACGATGTATTGCAGCGCCTGGCTCTACGGCGACGACACCTATCAGGACACCCTGCACCACATCGTTCTGGCCGAGGGCACCGAGCTCACCCTCTCCAATTATAACGATATGGGGTATACCGTGATGTTCCAACCGTGCGAGACGGTGTACGCTTATAAGTAAAGCAAATCCGGCCTCCCGGGAAAATTTCGGGAGCCCGGATTTATTTTTATCGCACGGTAGGGGCCGCATATATGCGGCCCGGCGGTGTAAGGCAGACAGGCGTTTTGGGAAAGGCTGCGGGCCGGACATGTCCGGCCCCTACAGCACAATACCTGTAAGGCACAGCGCTTTATATAGGGTCGTAGGGCGGCATGCCCCCATGCCGCCGCGGGCTGCCGTTTACCTTGTGCGCAGTCGTTCCACTTCCTCCGCTGTCAGCTCACGCCACTGGCCGGGCGCTAACGCGGGGTCCAGCGCCACGCCGCCGATGCTCTCACGGTGCAGGGCGTTCACACCCGCATCAAACACACCGAACATCCGCTTGATCTGATGATAAACGCCCTGCCGCAGCGTGACCTGCACGGTCAGGCCGTCGTCGGTCAGCGGCTCGACGCCTGCAGGAGCCATCGTCTCGCCGTCGGTCAGCGTGACGCCCGCGGCAAAGCCCCGGCGCATCGCGTCGGTCAGCGGCGTGTCCAGCGTGACTACGTACTGCTTCTCGACGTGGTGGGCAGGGGAGAGGATGTCATGCGCCAGCGCGCCGTCGTCAGTCAGCAGCACAAAGCCGGTGCTCGTCTTGTCCAGCCGCCCCGCGGGGAACAGCTCCCGCCGCGGAAAGTCCGCCGCGACCAGATCGACCACCGTCGTGTCTTTTTTGTCGCGGCTGGCACTGACGACGCCCTCGGGCTTGTTGAGCATGATATACACAAATTTCCGGTACGCGCCCGCCAGCGGCACGCCGTCCAGCGCCACGGCGGCGGTGTGCTCGTCCAGCTGGGTGTCGGCCTTGCGGCAGACTGCGCCATCGATGCTGACGCGGCCCTTCGTTACGGCCTTGCGGCTCTCGCTGCGGGTCATGCCGGTACGCTCGGCCAGGTATTTATCCAGCCGCATCATGCCTCGTGCTCCTGCGTGATGGCCGCCGTCCTGCCGCGCGTGACCTTGATGAGGTCCGTCGGGGCGCATTCGATCTGCGTGCCGATGCGCCCACCAGAGACGAGCATCGTCTGCTGCGCAAGGCAGCTCTCATCATAGACGGTCACGAACTGCTTTTTCATACCCACAGGGCTGCACCCGCCGCGGATGTAGCCCGTGACCTTGTTGATGTCGGCAACGTGGATCATGGCCACGCTCTTGACGCCCGCAGCCTTAGCGGCCTTTTTCAGGTCCAGCTCGGCCAGCACCGGCACAACAAACACATAGTAGTTTCGGTCCGCGCCCTGCGTGACGAGCGTCTTGAACACCCGCGCCGGGTCCTGCCCGGTCAGCCGCGCCACGTTTGCGCCGTCCACGGCCTGGCCCTCCTCGTGGGGGTATTCGTGGGACGTGTAGGTGACCTTTGCACGCTCCAGCATCCGCATTGCGTTGGTTTTTGCTTCTTTTGCCATATTGTTACCCTTCTCGATTGTTAATAGCGCTGTGGGGGCCGGGCATGCCCGGCCCGGCCGCCCCGCTTTGCCTTCCCCCCAAGGGGGAAGGTGGCCCCGCAGGGCCGGATGAGGGGCAGAGCTTCCGTGATTGCCCGTGAACGGGTTGCATTGGCAAGGCCGCCCCTCATCAGTCCGCTTCGCGGACAGCTTCCCCCAAGGGGGAAGCCCTTTTTCTATTATAAATCCCCCCAACAATTTTCGCAAGGGGGCTTGACTTTAGCGCTTTAAAGTGTTAGAATACCGTCATTGAGAAAAATTCACGGTTGTAATAGATAGGAGAACACATCATGATCATCGTTTTAAAACAGCACGCCCCCGCTGACAAGGTGCAGGCCTTCTGCAATGAGCTGAACAGCATGGGCTTCCAGATCAACGATTCCGTCGGCAGCGACACCCACATTCTCGGCCTGATCGGCGACACCAAGGCGCTGGCCGAAAGCTGGGTGCTGGCAAATCCCGTCGTTGAGACCTGCCGCCGCGTGTCCGAGCCGTACAAAAAGGCCAACCGCAAGTTCCACCCCGACGACACCATCGTCGACGTGGGCGGCCACAAGATCGGCGGCGGTTACTTTGCCGTCATGAGCGGTCCCTGCAGCGTCGAGAGCAAGGAGCAGATCACCTACGTGGCCCAGCGCGTGCAGGCCGCCGGGGCCAGCATCCTGCGCGGCGGCGCGTTCAAGCCCCGCACCAGCCCGTACAGCTTCCAGGGTCTGCGTGCTGAGGGTCTGGAGCTTTTGCAGGAGGCCCGCAAGGTCACGGGCCAGCCCATCGTGACCGAGCTGATGAACAACGAGCACATCCCGCTGTTCGTTGACGCCAAGGTCGATATGATCCAGATCGGTGCGCGCAACATGCAGAACTTTGAACTGCTCAAGGCTGTCGGCAAGCTGAACGTGCCGGTGCTGCTCAAGCGCGGCCTGTCCTCGACGCTGGAGGAGCTCGTCATGAGCGCCGAGTACATCATGGCAGAGGGCAACCCCAACGTCGTTTTGTGCGAGCGCGGCATCCGTACCTTTGAGACGAGCATGCGCAACACGCTGGACATTTCCGCCGTTCCTATGTTGAAAAAGATGACCCATCTGCCCGTTGTCATCGACCCGAGCCACGCAGCAGGCATTGCCTTCATGGTGCCCGCGCTGGCCCAGGCGGCAGTGGCCGTCGGTGCCGACGGTCTGATGATCGAGACCCACAATGACCCGGCCAAGGCCAAGAGCGACGGTGCCCAGAGCCTGACCCCCGACCAGTTCGACGCCCTGATGAATACCATCAAGCCGGAGCTGGAGTTCTTCGGGAAAACGCTGAACTAACTGTAAAGTGCCTTCCCCAAAGGGGGAAGGTGGCCGAGGCCCCGCCCTAGGCCGGATGAGGGGCCAGGTTACCGTGATTAGCAGCAAACGGGTTGCCATGGCAAGCTCTGCCCTCATCAGTCGCCTGGCGGCGACAGCTTCCCCCGATGGGGAAGCCTTCCGGGGCGATGCGGGCATCGACCCGCACACGTAGGGGCGGATTCCATATCCGCCCGGGAAGGCTTGCGGCTGCCGCACACAACCATGGGTGGGCAGCACCCGCCCCCTACAAAGAATCCCGCTGTCTGGCACAGACAGCGGGCATTTTTTATCTCTTATACAGCTTTTTCCGCTGCTGGTGCGCAGCGATTTTGATATACACGGGCCGCGGCAGGAAGCGCCCCAGCGTCATGCCGGCGGCAACCACGGGGTTCGGCACAATGACCGTTTTGCGGCGGGCCATGCCGTCCAGCGCGCAGCGCACGCAGTATTCCGGCGTGATGCCCCGCAGCGCAAACTCCACGTTCGCCACAGCGTTGAACTCGGTGTTGACCGGGCCGGGGCAGAGGCAGCCGACATACACGGGGCTGCGGGCCTCGCGCAGCTCCTGCGCCAGCGCACTCGTCAGGCTGACAACGTAGGCCTTGGTGGCGTAGTAGGTCGCCATGTAGGGGCCTGCGGGCATCAGCCCTGCGCAGGAGCCGACGTTCAGCAGTGCGCCGAAACCCTGCTTATAGAGCTGCTGCCCGATTTTCTTCGTCAGAATGTGCAGCGCCCGGATGTTGACCGACAGCATATCGAGGTCCTTATCCAGTTCCGTCTGCAAAAACGGCCCGCAGTCGCCAAAGCCCGCGTTGTTGATGAAGAGATCCACGCGGCGGCCCTCCAGCGCCTTGACCAAGCGAAGGCACTCACTCTTTTTGGACAGATCCGCAGTGAAGATCTCGCAGACCGTCGTCAGCTGGTCGGACAGCTTTTCCAGCCGGTCCGCGCGGCGGGCCACCAGCAGCAGGTTATATCCGCGGGCGGAAAGCTGGCGCGCGAACTCGGCCCCGATTCCGGAGCTTGCACCGGTGATAACTGCAAATTTTGGCATAGCTGCCTCCTTTTCTGCTATAAAAAAGTACAAAAAAGGCTTCCCCCGGGGGGAGGGGAAGCTGTCGCCGATAGGCGACTGATGAGGGGGAACTTACCGTAATGACCCGTTTACGGGCAATATGGGCAAGCTCGCCCCTCATCCGGCCCTGCGGGCCACCTTCCCCCGAGGGGGAAGGCTTTTTGCTTTAGTGGTGCCGCCCTACGCCGCCGCCGCGGGTGGAGCCGCCGCCGGAACGGAACCCGCCTCTGGAGGGGCGCGCCCCGCCAAAGCCGCCGGACGGACGGCTGCGGCCTGCACCGCCGCCGCTGCTAAAGCCGCCGCCGGGACGGAACCCGCCGCCGGGACGCGGACCACCGCCGGGTCTGGGGCCGCCGCCAAAGCCGGGGCCGGGACCAAAGCCGGGGCCGCCGAAACCGGGGCCGCGCGGCGGGGGAGGGGGCGGCGGGCGGCGCGGGCGCCGGGACGCACGGCCCATGCTGTACCAGAACATATTGTTGCCGAAGCTGCTGCCGCCGCCACCGCCGCGCGGGGGGCGCGGGCCGCGGGGGCGCATCAGGTAGGTGATGAGCCAGATGACCAGCAGCACCGCCACAACCAGCAGAACAAAGCCCATAACATTGGGCCCTCCTCTATCGGGGGCGCTGGTATCGGTATAGCTGCTGTTCAGCGTTACGCCGTAGATGCTGCACAGCCGGTTGGCCAGCGCCTGCACGGTCTTTTGGGTGCCGGTGTCGTAATCACCGTTGACCCAATAGGGTTCCATGTACTCGTCCAGCAGCGACCCCAGCGTGCTGAACGACAGCTGGCTTTCCAGCCCGTCGCCGCGCATGATGTAGTAGTCGCCGCCGTCGGCCTCGTTGGGGGCCAGCAGCAGCAGCACGCCGTTGTCCAGGTCGTCTGAGCCCAGCCCCCAGGCGTTAAAAACGTCGTAGGCAAAGCCCTCCATCGTCGTGCTGCCCAGCAGTTCATCCAGCGTGTAGACGCCGATCTGCGCACCGCAGGCATCGGACAGCTTGATTGAAACGTCATTGACATACTGTTCTGTCTCGCCGGACAGGATGTCCGCATGGTCGGCCACGGCGTTTGTCGTGTTGACCTGCACCTTGGGCGCGGCCAGCGCGGGAAGCGCCGCCAGCGTCAGTGCGGCCAGCACTGCACCGGCAGCCGCCGCGCGTCTGGCAAATGTTTTCAGTTTCATAATTTCCCCTTGCTGATCGTGGTTTATTTGGTAGCAAAGCGTTCCGGTGCCTGCGCACCCCACAAACCGGAGATTAGATTGGCCGGGAACTGCGAGACAGTTTTCTCGTAGTCCTCCACCCAGAGGTTGTATACATTGGCGGCGCGTTCTATCGTCGCCTGCGCCGAAACAAACGCATTGTACTGGTCATCCAGCGCCCGCTGGGTGCTGTCATCGACCTTGTTGTTCAGCGACGCATACAGCGTATCCACCGCATTGTACAGCCGACGGTTGGCCGCGTACTGCACCGCAGGGGAATCGTCCGTATCATTCCACGTGGCCAGCGCGTCCTCGGCTTCCTGTAAAGCAGCCGCCGGGGTGCTGTCCACATAGCCCGCCTGTTTGATGAGGTTCGCCGCCGCGTCAGCCTGCGCCTCAAAATCCCCCTGAATGCTGTGGCCGTACTCGTCCTGCGCGGAGGTGTAAATTTCCGCCGTTTCCCTGTACACGCCCTTCAGCTTTGCCCCGCCGATGCCCAGCACCGACACCAGCGCCAGTGCGACGAGTACAATCGACGCTGTGCCGCGTTTTTTGGCAGGTGCGGGAAGCTTTGTCTCGACCTCGCCGAGGATTTCCAACTGCGGGCCATGAATGGTAAAGTTTTCCTGTTGTTCAAGCTGCATAGCAAATACCTATATTGTGCTGTAGGGGCGGATGCAGGCATCGACACCTACAACGGCAATCAGTTGTTGATCTCCAGCATCTTCTGGCGGAGCTCGCCCTCGATGCGGCCCAGCTCCTGCTCGGCGTTGGCGCGCTTGGCCTTGCCGTCGGCGCGGATCTTATTCAGCTCATCCAGCGTCTCGATCAGCTGCTTGTTCGTCTGCTGCAGCGTCTCGATGTCCACAATGCCGCGTTCGGACTCCTTTGCAATTTCAATCGTGCCCTGCTTGAGCGTAGCAGCGTTCTTTTTCAGCAGCTCGTTCGTGGCGTCGGTCACGGCACGTTCGGCCTGCATAGCCTGCTGGCTGTGGGCGATGCCCAGCGCCAGCACCATCTGGTTCTTCCACAGCGGGATCGTGTTCACGATGGTCGTCTGGATCTTCTCGGCCATCATCGTGTCGTTGGACTGGATCAGGCGGATCTGCGGGCCCATCTGGATGGACACATTGCGGGTCAGCTCCAGATCGTAGAGCTTCTTCTCAAAGCGGTCACACAGGTCGGCCAGGTCGCGGGCGGCCTGGGCATCCTCGGGCAGCTGGGTGCGCTGGGCCTTCTCCTGCGCAGCCTTCAGGTCGTTGGCGCGGACCTCGGCCAGCTTCTTCTTGCCGGCCAGGATGTACATCGTCAGCTCCTTGAAGTAGACAAGGTTCAGCTCATACATCTTATCCAGCATCGTGATGTCCTTCATCAGGGTGACCTGGTGGTCCTCCAGCTGGGCCTTGATGCGCTCGACGTTCTTGTCGGCGCTGTCGTAGCGGGTCTTGAGCTGCTCAATGCTGTTGGACGTCTTTTTGAAGAAGCCGAAGATGCCCTTGGGCTGCTCGGTGGTGGCGTCAAAGCCCTGCAATTCAGAAATCAGGTTCGTGATGAGCTCGCCGGTCTCGCCCATGTCCTTGGTCTTGACGCGGGAGAGCGCGGTCTCGGAGAAGTCGCTCAGCTTCTTCTGGCTGGCAGCGCCGTACTGCAAGACCATCTGGGAGTTCGTGATGTCGATTTTTTCGGCAAAGTCGTTGACCATCTTCTGCTCCTCGGGGGAGAGGGGCGTGTCCTCGACCTGCACGGGGGTCGCTTTTTTGCTTTCCGCGATGACTTTCTCATCGGCGGCGGGGTCCAGGGTCAGCGTCGGGGCCGCGGGGGCGGCATCCAGCGTCAGAGAGGGTGCGGCGGGTACGTTCAGGTCCAGTTCGTTGCTCAGGTCAGCCATAGTGATCTTCCTTTCTTGTATCCTTTATTTACTTGGCAAGGTTCTGGCTTTTCAGGATACTGTCCAGCACCTCAATATCGGTAGAAATATCCATTGCCTCGGCGCTGTAGAGCGCATCCAGCTGGTTTTCAAAGGCTGTCGCCGTCGTCTCGGCGTTGCGGCGCAGCTCGGCCTCGATCTGGGCGGCGTTCTCGCCCCTGACGCCGTTCTGCTCCAGCGCCGCGTAGGTGCCCATCAGCTTGACGACCTCGGGCAGGTAGTAGCGGGCAAAGCGGTCCACGCTGCGCGCCTTGTCGGGGGTTTTCTCCACAACGGCGGCAATGCTGCGGCCTGCCTTCTCCATGCGGTCCATGGCCCGGGAAAGCTGCGGGTCGGGGATTGCCTCGTTCAGTTTATGCAGTGCATCGAGGTTTGCGGCAATGCCGTTCAGCATGGCATCCACGTCCTCACTGCCTGTGGCATAGGGCACGTAGGTGCGCACAACGCGGGTGGGGCAGAGCTTTGTGCCCGCAAAGTAGGCGCCCGCGCTGACCGCGGCGGTCAGCACCAGCCCGCCCAGCGTGTAGATGGGCACCAGCAGGGCCATAATAGGCCACACCAGCGCCGCCATATAGACCGGCAGCACCGGGCGTTTGGTTTTTTCCTGCCATTTGCTCATGCAGGCACCTCCCGTATCATCATTCCGTAGGGGCGGATTCCATATCCGCCCGTTCCGTGCCGGGCTGCCTGCGGGCGGATATAGAATCCGCCCCTACGGGAGTCTGGCACAAATTCATTATAGAACAAAATCCGTTCACTTGCAACCATCCGCGCGCAAAAACGGTGCTAAAGCAGCGCCCCATGCCGCCTGCAGCCGCGCGGGGGACCAGGCGGCGTTGGCGGGGCTGGTGCTGGGCAGCACGGCGGCGGGCAGGTGGGTCAGGGGCTCTGCATATTTCGCGTAGATACGCCCCGACGCCGCGCCGTTGCAGAACACGGCCCGCACGCCCAGCTTTTGTATCAGCGCGGCCACATCGTTCGGCACGGCGTTGCGGATCGACGCATCCGACGCGCCTTTGATGTCGCACGCGCCGATCGTGTCCCACACGGCCAGCCCGTGCTTTAAAATTATGGCCTTTTTCGCCTCGATGTCGGCCCAATCGGGTACCGGCTCACCGGTCACGGCGGCGATCATCGGCCAGAAGCGGTTCTGCTTGTGGCCGTAGAAAAAGCCCTGCTCCCGGCTCTTGGGGCTGGGAAAGCTGCCTAAGATCAGCGCGTTGGCCCGCGCACCGTGCAGCGGCGGCAGACCGGGGCCGACATGGGTGTACTCGGCCATTTAAAACGCCTCCGGCCAGAGCGCACGGCAGAGCTCGGCAATGCCGTGGGGCTCGGCGTCGGGGCCGATGCGGTCCGCGGCAGCCTTGGCGGCAGCGCTGCCGCTGCCCATGGCAATGCCGAGGCCCGCCGCCTTCAGCATCGCAACGTCGTTATCGCCGTCACCCACGGCCACGCAGTCCGCCGGGTCGATGCCCGCCAGCTTCGCCAGTTCCCGCAGACCTGCGCCCTTGTCAATGCCCCGCTGCAAAATATCGCAGCCGTCGCTGCCGGGGTAGGAGAACAGGAAATTCAGCCCCAGATAGCCGTATTTTTCCTGAAATCTGTCGGCCATCTCCTGCGAGAGAAAGCCGAACGCGCCGAAGGGCATCTCCTCCAGATGCTTGTCCTGATCCTCGCCGTCCACGATGTTCAGCGCCAGATTTTTCTCCCGCTCGCGGCGGGCGAACTCCTCATAGCCGAGGTAGGCGTAGTTCGCGTCGTGGTAGGTAAAGCGCAGCGGCAGGTCGTAATCCTCAAAAAAGTCCACCAGCGCGTACATTTCCTCGGTGGTCAGGCGGTGCAGGGCCAGGTCTGCGCCCTTGTAGTCCACCAGCTGCGCACCGCCCGCGCAGACCCAGTAGTCGGGCCGGATGCTGCGCAGCAGGCCCTTGCCCACGCCGATGCGCCCGCGGCCCGTGGCAATCGCGATCTTGACGCCGGCCTTCTGCACGGCGCAGACGGCCTCAGCGTTTTCCTTCGGCACACGCTCACAGCTGCCGGGCCGCAGCGTGCCGTCTATATCGAGTAACAGGAGCTTGTATTTCATAAAAGTTGACCTTTCTTAATTTGTAGGGGCGAACATGGTTCGCCCGCGGTCGTGTGCGGCAGCGGAAAATGTCCGGGCGGATAGGGAATCCGCCCCTGCGCTGTAGGGGTCGATGCTCGTCATCGACCCGGGAACTTTGCGGCTGCCACTGCGTTCCGCGGGCGAGCAATGCTCGCCCCTACATGCGCTGTATTCTTTCTGTATTATACCAAAGTCTAACCCCGTCCCGCAAGGCATATTCTGCCTTGGGGTGATGTTTGTGCAGCTGGATCTTTCATGCCGCCGCAGGCGGCGTTGGCGCTGGGCCGTGCCGCTGGTGCTGGTCGCGCTTTTGCTGGCCCTGCCGCAGCTGGCGGCACTCCGGCCCGCCGCGCTGGCTCGGGTAGACCGCGTTGTCGGCGGGCACTACATGACCCGGCTGGACGCCCTGCAGCAGGAAAATTTCACGCTGCATCAACAGCTGGCGCAGTCTGCCGACGCGCTGGCCGAGAACGCCGCCCTGCGGCAGCTTGTCGGCTGCGGGCGGGGCATCACCGGCGTCACCCCGGCGCGGGTCGTGGCCCGGGGCATCGGCGGTTTCACGCTGGCCTGCCCGGACACTGCGCCGGGGAATGCCGTCCTCGACGCGGGCGGGCGGTACGCGGGGATCGTTACCCGCACGGACGGCGACACCTGCACTGTGGAATTTTCCGCCGCTGCCGGGCTTTGCGGCAGCTATGCCGGGTTGGTCACGCCGGGGCAGTGGGTCCTGACCGGTCTGCCTGCCGACTGCGCACTGACGGCAGGGGACATCGTGACCACCGCGGGCGGGGACTGGCTGGGCACACTGGCCGCCGCGCCCGCCCCCGACGCCGACGGCCTGACCGCGCAGGTCCCGCTGACCGACACCGCCGATTTGTGGGGCACGGTCTATTTCGTGAAAAAGTAATTGCTTTTTCGTCGAATTTTGGGTACAATAAATAGGCAGCGCGGTTTGTAGGGGTCGATGCCCGCCATCGGCCCGCGCAGTGAATGGCTGCCGCGCCCCTACATGTCCCATTTCCTGACAAACAAATCCATTTTTTACCGAGGTGATCCCATGGCCAACCGCAAAAACTCCCACCGCCGCCGCGTCCGCGTGGCGGTGCTGATGGTGCTGTGCGGCGCGGTGTTTGCGGCGTTCTTCGCGCGGCTGGCCTGGATGCAGTTCGTCCGCGCCGACTACTACGCTGACAAGGCCGCCGAGGCCAGCTCCGCCAGCTACACCGTGACCCAGCACGCCGCGCGCGGGGCCATCGTGGACAGCGCCGGGGTCGTTCTGGCCCGCGACACCACCGTGTATGACGTCTACCTGCGCATCCCGGCGCCGCCGGGCACCGACCTGCGCGAGACCGTAAAAGCCATAGAGAGCCTGACAGGCAGCAAGGATGTGGAAACACAGCTTGCTGCCTTTTTTGCTGCCGCGTCGGCGGGGGAGCTGCCCGTGATGCAGGGCGTCGGCAGTGACGTTCTGACGTCGTTTTACAAGGCCGATCTTGTGCAGAGCGGCGCAGTGCGGGCTGCCGCCCGTGGCGTGCGCACCTGGCCGAACGGCACGCTGCTGCCCCATGCGCTGGGCTTCACCGGGCCGATCACGGCAGAGCAGTGGCCCACTGCCCGGCGGCGCGGCCTTGCGATGGATGCTGTCATCGGGCAGAGCGGGTTGGAGGCCGCCTATGACGACCTGCTCCGCGGGCAGGACGGGCGGGTGCTCGTGAACACCGGCTTTGACGGCGCTGTGCGCCGCACCGTGCCCCTGCGGGAGGCTGCACCCGGGGCCACGTTGGTGCTGACCGTGGACAGCGCTCTGCAAAAAGAACTGCAAAACGCGCTTTTATCCCAAATCGAGGTTCTGCGCACCACCAAGGCTGCCGGGGCCGGGCGGGAGTGCCGTGCCGGGGCGGCGGTGGTCGTGGATGTGCAGACCGGCGGCATCCTGGCCGCCGCCAGCGTGCCGGGCTTCGATCTGAACCGCTACCGCGCAGACTACGCGGCGCTCTCCACCGATGCTGCCGCGCCGCTGCTGGACCGCGTCTGCCAGGGGCTGTACGCGCCGGGGTCGGCCTTCAAGCCCGCCGTGGCCGCGGCGGCGCTGACCGCGGGCATCGACCCCGCCGCCACGGTCAACTGCACCGGGCGGTACGGGTTTTACAGCGGCTACCAGCCGGGCTGCCTGCAATACGGCCACGGCGGACCGGTAGACCTGCGCACAGCGCTGGAGTACAGCTGCAACATCTTCTTTTACGATGTCGGGCGGCGGCTGGGCGTGGATGTGTTTTCCGCGATGGCACGCCAGTTAGGACTGGCCACGCCCACCGGCGTTGAAATCACCGAGGCACAGGGCCGCCTGACGTGGAGCAGCGACGAAAACTACCAGGCCGGGCTGACCCTGATGGCCGCCATCGGGCAGGGAAACACCGCCGTGACGCCGCTGCAGCTGGCGGCCTATGCGGCTGCGCTGGCCAACTGCGGCCAGCGGCCCGCCCTGCATTTTGCGGACCGCGCCGTGAACGCCGCCACCGGCGAGACCGTCTGGCAGTACGCCCCGACGTTCACCACGGTTCCGGGCGGCGAGGGCGTGTTCGGCCCCATCCGCGACGGCATGAAGCGGATGGCCCGGACGACCCGCGTCCTGCGCGAGGCCCCCGTGGTCTGCGCGGCCAAGACCGGCAGTCCCCAGCTGGCGGACACCCTGCCCGGCGGCGGGCACTATGTCAACTCGGTGCTGATCGGCTATGCGCCCGCGGACGACCCGCAAATTGCCATGGCCGTCGTGCTGGAATACGGCGGTGGCGGGTCCAACGCCGCGCCCATCCTGCGCGCTGTGCTGGATGCCGTCTTTGGCGGATGATTGCGGAGCGCCGCTCAACCCCCATCGGGTGCGCTTGGGCATTCTGCCGATTTAGTGCATCAAAAAGTTTTCCTTATCGTGATTTTCTTCAAAAAGAACATGTCACATTTTGACAAAAAGCCAGTTGCAGTCCAGCCGGAAGTGTGATAGAATATATGCGAGATAGTGTTAATGCAACTGTGGAGAGGAGCCGACATGAACGCACAGTGTATCATGGTCTGCTCCGGCAAGGGCGGTACCGGAAAAAGTACCGTCTCGGTACTGCTGGGGGCCTGCCTGGCACGGCTGGGCCGCAAGACCCTGCTGGTGGAGCTGGACTCCGGTCTGCGCAGCGTGGACATTATCGCAGGCGTCTATGGCCGCACCGTTTACGACATTGAGGATGTTTTGTGCGGCAGATGCGAGGGGGCCAAGGCCGTTGTGCCCAGCCCGCTGTACCCCGGGCTGTCCGTCATCAGCGCCCCGTATGAGGGCGGCGCGGTGGAGGCGGCCCCGCTGGGACGTCTGCTGACCGCTATGCGGCCCTATTTTGATTTTATCCTGCTGGACACCGCTGCCGGCATGGGCGCGCCGTTCACAGCGGCCTCCACCGTGGCGGACAAGGCCCTGCTGGTGCTGACGCCCGACCCCGTGGCCCTGCGCGACGGCAAGATCGTGGCGGACCGGCTGCTGGCGGGTGGCCGCCCGCAGAGCGCCGTGCGCCTGGTGATGAACCGCGTCCGGCGCGAGAGCTTCGGCAAAAACGCTGCCGTGGCTGATCTGGACGAGTGCATCGACACCGTCGGCGTGCAGCTTTTGGCGGTCATCCCCGAAAGCCGCGTTCTGCAGCTGGCCGGGGCCAACGGCACGGTACCGCCCGCTGCGGATCCCGCCGTTGTGGCCGGACAGGCCATGGCAAAGCGTTTGTGCGGGCAGCGCGTCCCGCTTACCTTTTAATACATTGTACTCTGCTGCGAAGGATGGTGGCATTTACCTATGACGATTGCATTGATAGCCCATGACTCCAAAAAGGAGTTGATGGTGCAGTTTTGTATGGCGTATCGCCATATTTTGGAGCAGCACCGTCTGCTGGCAACCGGCACGACCGGCCGCCTGGTGGAGGAAAACGCCGGGCTGAAGGTCACAAAGTTCCTGCCCGGCGGCCACGGCGGTGCCGAGCAGATCGTGGCGCGCATCGCCTGTGAGGAAGTGGACATGCTGCTCTTCTTCCGCGACCCCATCAGCGCCAAGCCCAGCGAGCCGAACGAGATGAACCTGCTGCGCATCTGTGACGTGCACAATGTCCCCGTTGCCACAAACATCGCCACCGCTGAGGTCCTCATCCACGGCCTGGAGCACGGTGACCTCGATTGGCGCACGATCATCAATCCGCAGCGGTAAGAATTGTACATTGATACAGGGCGTTCACCGAAGAACAAAGAGACAAGTTAAGAATCCACACGCAGGCCCCTCCGCCATCCGGCTCCGGGGCCTGCTTTCTTTTATATCTCACATCCCATCTCATTCTATCCCATGCGGGAAAACATGAGATAATGCGTTGATTTTGCTTGGTGTGGACTTGGAATGTTCTTGGAGTTGGCTTGGAGATTAGGCGGATTGCGAGCGGAACGGAGTGGAGCGAGCGCCTTTCCGCTTTCTTGATTTTCTCTGCGCCTTTCTGGATTTTTTCGGGTACCCGCGCATATAGTACGGTCAATGCAAAATCGGAAAATGTGGAATCCCGTTTTGCCTCTTAATACGTCTTTATGCCATCACAGCGATAAATCCATGAGGCAAGCAAAAATTCAAGATTTTCCAAAAGGCACACTGAAATTCCACTTTTTCCAAATTTCGCTCTTTTCAATTCGATTTTTGGAAAATGTGGAACAGAGGTTTGCCCCAAAAGGGCACAGGTGATTTTCCTTTTTCTTCGGTGAACGGACGCCCCAAATTTACAACAGGGAGCGTCAAAGAAATGCGAAAACAAGTCCAAAAAGAGCGCTGTACCAAAATCATGCTCACCAAATGTAAGGCCGTCTGCTGTCTGTATGACAAAGTGCAACTTGCTGCCGCGAAAATGCTGGATGCAGAACCGGCAATTTTTCAATTTGAATGTAATGTTCCTATCCTCTGCAATGATATTCCTGCCAACGACTTAAATCTTCCCAGCGAAACCTACACCACAGATTTTGTTCTGCACTATGACGATGGGCACACGGCAGTCCGTGAGGCTGTCTTTCGGTCTTATTTAAGCCGCCCCTCGGTTGCTGAAAAGCTGGAACTGTCCCGCCGATACTGGCAGCAACAAGGCATATCCGATTGGGGTATCATCATTGACAAGGAGGATGCCGACCATGAGGACTCTTGACATTCTTGCCGCCGAAAACGGCGAACACATTCGCGTCCTACTTTGTGGAGAAGAACAAAGCTATGTTGTCAGCTGCCAACACTTTCGGATGCCGTACCCCGTTGCATCGGATTTGCTTGCAGAATTACAGCCCGTCCCTGCCGAAACATACTCTGTTTTCGTTCTGGACGAGGACATCACCAACCGCCAGCGCGAGGGGCGCAATCGCAAGCTCGACCTGATTGCGCCGCTGTTGGAGGATGCCTGCATCTATGATAAATCCCATCGCAACGAGGTTGTCCGCCAGATTGCTGCCGAGCATGGCATTGCCCGCCGCACGGTACTTCAATACCTTTGGCGCTATTGGGTATACCAAAGTAAAAATGCACTTTTACCCGCAGAGCGTCCCGCGCCAGAACAACATGAGCTTACTGCCGATGAAAAGGCCATCCGCTGGGCGCTGAACAAGTATTACTACACCCCACAGCGGCAGAGCTTGCAGACTGCCTACAAGATGATGCTACGGGCGAAATACTGCGACACACACGGCACATTGAAGCCGGAATATCCCACGTTCTGGCAGTTCCGCTACTTTTTTCGCAAGAACCGCGACCCTATCAGCGAGACCATCAGCAGACAGGGGCTTAAAGCCTACCAGCGCAATCACCGTCCGTTTACCGGCTCGGTCTGCGATTACGCGCATACTATTGGCGTGTACATGACTGATGCCACCGTTGCCGACATCTACATTGTCAGCCGCCTTTCCCGCAAACCTATTGGCCGACCTGTCATTTACACAATGGTCGATGCCTACAGCCGCCTGATTACCGGCGTTTATGTTGGTTTAGAAGGCGGACAATATGCGCTGCGTCTTCTGCTTCAGAACACTTTTACGGATAAGGTCAGTTTTTGCCATCAGCACGGGATAGACATTGACCCACACGACTGGCCGAGTCACCATCTTCCCACCAAAATTATTACAGACCGAGGCAGTGAGTTCTCCAGCGGCCCACTGGAAAACCTGTGCGAGAGCTACCATATCGAAATTGAAAATCTACCCGCCTATCGCCCGGATTTAAAAGGTGTAGTTGAAAAGCTGTTTGATTTGGTTCAAAGCGCCTACAAGCCCTTACTTAAGGGAAAAGGTGTCATCGAATCTGACATACAGGAACGCGGTGCGCCGGACTATCGCAGGCAAGGCATATTGGATTTAGAACAATTCACCGCCGTCGTTCTGCGTTGCGTCCTGTTCTATAATGCAAAATCTGTACAGACGGGCTTTACTCGCATACCCGCCATGATAGAAGCCAACACACCGCCTCTGGCATCAAGTATCTGGTCGTTCTGTGAGGCACAGGATGATTGTCCTGTGCATGAGGCCACAGATAAAAAGCTGCTTTATACGCTGTTGCCCCGTGTCGAGGGAAAAATCACGCAACGCGGTCTGGAAATCTTCGGTCTGCGTTTTTCAAACTGCACTTTTAAAAAGCGTTTTGTCGCTGCCGGTCTCTGCGGGCTGGAGACTGTACAGGTTGCCTATGCGCCGGAATGTATGGATACCGTGTGGTTGTATGAAAACGGTACTTACTCAGCTTTTGACTTGGTGCAAAAAGCCTATCTGGGCAAATCGCTGGCGGAAATTGCAGATGCCCAGCAGCAGGAAAAAGTAGAACGCACCGATTGGAAGAAGCAGGAATTGCAGGCACAGCTTGACCTTATGAGCGATATACAAGCCATTGCTGACCACTCCGAACGCACAATGCCAGACCGCAGCAATATCAGCAAGCAGATACAACGAAACCGCAGCACAGCCCGCAAGCAAGAAAGCGTATCTCTGATGGATTTACTGGCCGAGCAACAGGAGGACGATTTCGATGCACGCTGATTATATTGTAAATCCGCTTTATGACAACAACCCATTCATCGAAGCTCTGCCGCCGATGCTGTTTGGCAGAGACTTGATTCACGCTCTGGCGGTCATCCCGCCCTATAGCGATAGTGACCGTGACCGCAGCACCGGGGAGCGTTTGCAGCTGTTGTCCTCGCTATATGAGTTTTACCAGCCCCTATCCATGACGATTGACTTATACTGTGAAATCTACACTGCTATGCAGCATTGCTATGGGCAGTATTCAATCCACAGCGAAGCTGCCGCCATGCAGAATGGTTACTCGCTGATGCACGGCAATGCTCTTGCCGCATCCATCGGCGGCGGCAATTCTTTCTCTGTAGTCGGCGTGTCGGGTCTTGGCAAGTCAACCGCCTTGCAACGTGTATTATCGCTATATCCGCAGGTCATTGAGCACACTGAGTATCATGGGCAAAAGTTCTACTGCCACCAAATCCCGTACTTGGTTGTGCAGACCCCGCACGATGCGTCCATTAAAGCACTGATACTGGATATTTACCTGCAAATCGACAGTTTGATTGGAACCACCTATCAAAAAGATGCCCTATCGCGCAGGTTGAGCATTGATGTCCTTGTCAGTCAGCTTAATCAAATCGTGCGGGTCAATCATATTGGGCTACTGGTGATAGACGAGCTGCAGAACATTGCCTACCGCAAAAGCGATGGCGGTATACGTTTCTTAAATTTTCTCGTCCACCTTATCAACGGGGCAGGGGTAAGCGTCTGCATGGTCGGAACACCGCGCGTATTGCAGGTATTGCAGCAGGAGTTTCGCGCCGCACGGCGTACCACTGGGCTTGTCTATGACCGACTGCCCAACGATAAGGAATTTTTGTTACTCCTGCACGGGCTATGGCATTACCAGTACACACAGTATGCCACCGACCTGACACCCGAGCTTGCAAACTGGCTGTATCGCAAGACACAGGGCATCCCGGATATACTCTCCAAATTGCTGTATAATGCCCAAAAACAAGCCATCCTTGACGGACGCGAAAAGCTGGACTTAGAGGTTTTTGAAAGTGCATTTATAAAAAATCTGGAGATGGTGTCAGAATACATAAGCGAGCTTTCCGCCAAGCCCATTGTTAAGCGGCAGGCAAAGACCACGCCGGAGGTATCTGTAGGTTCTGTAGCCCCCTCCAAGATTGTTGGAAACGATATACGGGTGCTGCTCAAAAAAGCGAAAAAGTGCGGCGAATCACCTGTATCTGCTTATGCTGAGTATATCAAGGGCGAGGTAGCAATATGATTAGCTTCTTTCCCTCGCCGTACTCTGATGAACTATGGTACAGCGTCATTTGCCGCTACCATGTTCACAGTGGCAACTACTGTGCTAAGCACACCCTGCGGCAACTATATGGGGACAATTTCTGTGCTCCCAGTCTAATGCTCTGCGGGCCTATAAATACGCTGTTGGCACAGCTTCCGCAAGGGTTCTTGTCTGCAAAGGATGTTGTAATGCAGCACACATTTTATCCCTATTACGCGCGGTTTTTCCCTACGCAGCGTAAGCGTTCCACCTATGCCTATGTTGTCAATGGCAATCCATTAGCTGTACATCGGATGGGCATTTCACAGGCTAACGGGAATCATTGCTCTATAATGCGCTATTGTCCTGCGTGCTACCAAGAAGACTTGCAGTTGTATGGTGAGCCTTATTGGCATCGCAGCCACCAACTGCCAGATATGCAGATTTGTACCAAACATCGTTGCTGGCTGGTCGATACCGATGTCACATACAACAGCACACGGCAGCAGGAACTATTTCCTGCAACATTCACCATGCGGCTTAAAAAACAGCCAGCAGAACCCGTACCGGGCTGCCTGCCGGCATTAGATTTGTTGCTAAAAGATACTTTGGATTCCGGTTTTGATTACTGTGACGGTTCTGTTTACCACGCTGTCCTTGACTTCGCATTACGTTCCTGTGGCTGGCGCTCCCTGACTGGGGGACGTACATACGCCACCAAAATTGAAACTGCACTTTTAAATCTATATGGCAGTTATGTTCCCACAACCGACATATCCGTCAAGCAACTGCACGCCACTCTATGCAGCAAGTCCGTTGCGCCGAGATACATTCTGCAACTCGCTGTCCTGCTGGGGCTGTCTCTCCACGACCTGCTGCACGCGCCTGATGCCGCGCCAGACTACAAGGCCGAGATGAAAGCAATGTATCAATCAGGAGCCAGCATGTACCATATAGCGCAGCTGTACGGCACAGATGCCAAAACCGTGGCGAGATGGGTCAAATAGTTCTCTCGCTCATAACAAATAGTTCTGTACGTTGCCAAAAAACGTTTTGTGGCAACGTGTGGCAGGTTTTATTAGCGAACATTAAAAAGGTTGCCCCTTTTAAATCCTATTAAAATAGTTGCCCCAAGCTGCCCCACACAAATTTTATTTGTATCTCCACGCAAAAATTCCCCAACCCTATACAGGCTGGGGGTGTTCCTATTACCGCAGTCGATAGCCGAGCAGAAGGGTCGTCTTTTCACTACCGTCACGAGGACGCCTGCGGACAACGGTTCCAATCGCCTGCAAGGACTTCTTAAAGTTGGTGCTATTTTCAGGCATACAGCCGTTGACATCACACCATTCTTTATAGCTCTCGTAAACCGCTGCCGTGCGAGCTTCACCCATTCTATCTTCAATGAGCTTTTCTTCCGCAAACAGCGCAATCTTGTTGCTATCGTGGCTGTATTCCTTGGTGGCTTCCACGACCGCTGCCGGAGAGTCCAATCCTTCCTTCTGCAGCAACTGCCAACCGGCAATCAGCCAATTCAAGATGGCGCTCTTGGCATCTTCTTCCGCAAACAAATGCTTCAAATTCGGGTCCTGTTCCTGCGGCTCAAAGTGGCGGTCAAACGGAATGACACGCACACGATTAGACGAAAACAGCGACATATCATCCACGCTGGGCAGATAGTTGGTGTTGATATACAGCTTGAACTGCGGGCGAAAATCAAACGAATTGCAGTTCAAAAAGCGGGCATTGATGCTATCGTTACCCGTCATGCTTTTAACCTGCGCTGCGTTGAGGCGCAGCCCGCGTGCCGGTTCCGAAATATTTGCCAAACGCCTGCCAGAAAGGCGTGCGAGGTCTTCACTCGGTCCTGCGCTGTTCCGCTGCTTTGCAGCAATCGTTTCGGGACTAACTGTAATTCCGTAATCGCCAAATACGCGCAAGGTGCTCTCCATCAGGGTGCTTTTACCGTTCCGGGTCGTTGCTCCGTACAGGATGAACATGCACTCGTGACTCGAATCGCCGCTAAGCGCATAGCCAAGTGCCTTTTGTAAAAATGCACTTTTATCTACGTCACCGCTCATTACTTCAGTAACAAATTTTTCAAAGCGCAGACACCTTGCGTTCGGGTCATAAACCACGTCCGCGATTTTGGTGAGCTTGTCCTCCGGGTCATGGGCACGGAACTCCATCGTCTTCAGGTCAAGAGTTCCGTTCTTGCAGTTGAAAAGATAGATATTGGCATCGAACTCGCCCATGTCAATACTGTAAACGCTCGCTGCGTCCTCGAGAATCGTCTTCCGATTACGGCGCATCAGCCAGCCCCTTGTATATTTCTGATACGCTTCCTGCTGCTTTTCATCACTGATGTCCAGCGTGTAGATATTCAGCGCATCTCCAGCCGTCTTGCACATTTCCATCACTTTCAGATTTCCCGCATCGGGAACCCACCGTGTACTATCATAAATATACCACATCTTTTGACCTGCAACATACCGAGCCTGTCCTTTTACAAGGTCGGCAAAGAGGCGCCCGCTGCCATTGTCAGTTGTCGTATATCTCTTGTTGTTATAGGGGCCAAGTTTCTTAATTGCGCGGAGGAAGTCTTTGCGCGTCTTCAGCAATGGCACTGCCGGTTTAGCGATTTTAGTAACCGTTGCCGTGCCATTTGCCAACCACTTTTCCGCCTTCGCTTGCAACTGCTTCAAATGATTCAACGCAGCCGCTTTATCTGCTGCAATGTAGTCGGAAATGTCACCCTTTTCCGGGATTTCAGGCCACCACTTTTTAAGGTCACGAACTGCACATGCAGGGCACACTTGGCGAAGTGCTTCCCATGCAGCCCTTGCATACGCAATGCCTACATCATCGTTATCAGGCAGAATGATGACCACCTTGCCGATGAAGCAGTTCGTGTACCCGGACGGCCACTTTCCCTGCATTGCTCCATCCGGGAGGCTAACAGCCGGAATGCCGTTTTGCGTCAGGGTGTCAACATCCTTTTCGCCTTCAACGAGGTACACAAATGGGGCCTTTGCCAACACCGGCGCATTGTATACCGGCACTCTATCCGGCTTATGGTAGTCATAGCCGCCATCAGGCTTCGGGGTACACCATGCAAATCCCTTCGGCTCAAACCTTACTTTCACGGCAACAGGCTTTCCGTCTTTGTCAAGGTAGGTGTAGTTCGCAACTACTTTCCGTTCCGGGGCAGGGCCTTTAGGCCCTGATCCCGGAACTCCATTGTTTGCAAACAGGTCACGCATCGTCAGTCCTACTTTAGCAACGATATTTTCCGGCAAATCTCCACCGTGGTCATGGAGGAGGATGTTTCCCGTTTCGCCAACCGAGATGCTCAAGCTGGGGTCTTTATCTTCGCGGGTGGGGCAGTGAGCGATGTACTGGTTCTTTCCGGTCTGCTTTACTCCCTTGAAGTGGGAGAGAAATTCTTTCAGTTCCATAACAACAATTTCATAGCGCGCCATGTTTTCCTTTCATAATTTCTGTGCACGCTAAAATTATAGTGCCATATAGGGGAAACAACTATTAGCGTATAACGGCAGTATGCTGTAACTTTACCCGTATAGTGCAGTATGCTGTTAAAGTTGCAAAAAATAAGGAGCAGCTGCTTTCACAGCCACTCCTTAAAAGTGTATTTTTAGTTTTACAGATGCATTTGAATGATGCTCAGGCGGTCAATTTTGTAATTGGTTGTCCTACACGCCGTTTATGGCTGCTCCCGCAGTTCCTTATAAACCTCATGCAGGAACACACCCAGCACACGGTGCTTGATGTCATCATTGCCCAGCAGCAGGCTGAAGAAATCCTGATTCTGGGAAAGTCCCTCAATCAGCGCGTCATCTGTATTGTCGTAGAAGCTGAACTCGAAGTCCTGCTCGGTGTTGTTCTTGGCAGATGTCTTCAGCTTATCCGAATGCAGCAGCAAGTCCTTGATTTGCAGCATAACTTTCGTCATGGCGCTGCTATCATAGCCCTTGCCTGCGCGGGAGTTCACCTCGTCAATAATTTCCGACAGGTGCTTTACCTCATCCACGGTCAAACCAACATCGGCCCCGCTCAACTTTACGTTCGGGGCGCTGGCGTGGCGCTGCTTGTTGCCCTTATCGCCCTGACTTTCCTGCACAAAATTCGTTGCCTGAATCTTATCTTTCAAGCTGATGCCGCCGCTGTTGCCTACGACCAAATAGGTCAACAGCAGATTAACGAACACATATTTCTTGTGCAGTTCCGGGTCACCAAAGCTGGATGCCATCGACAGAAACTCATACAGGCGTACAAAGCCCCGGCAGTTCTTGGTAAAAGCACGCTGATGGTCCTCGTTGAACTGATTTTTCAGCACATTTACAGCACGCTGGATGCACTGGTAAACAAGGCGGTCCTCTTTGGCTGTGGTGCGCTTACCTTTCGGATTGTAGACAATACTTGCAACAGTATCTACATCGCGGTCATCCAGAACATTATAGCCGTCAATCTTATTTTCCAGTTCGCGGAGTTGGGCAACCGTGGCGGTGTTGGACAGCACCGTTGTGGTGTAGAACGGTGCAAAGGCTTCTTCCATTTCCGCCGCGTGGTTCACAAAGTCCATGACTACGACCTTTTTATCAAAGGGCGGGCATACACGGTTCAAGCGGGAAAGCGTCTGTACTGCATTTACGCCGCGCAACTTTTTCAGCACATACATGGCGCAGAGTTTCGGCTGGTCAAACCCAACCTGATACTTGTTTGCAACCAGCAGGACGTTATACTCGTCACCGTCAAATACTTTCGGTAGTTTATCCTCGGCAAAACCGTTCATACTCGGCTCGGTATATTCAGTATCGTCAATTTTTACTTTGCCGGAGAACGCCACCAGCGCCTTTACATCCTTGTAGTTATGCCGGGTGACATACTCCTCAAACGCCTGACGATACTTCACAGCAGCCTCGCGGGATGCCGTGATAACCATTGCTTTTGCCTGCCCGCCCAATTCCTGCATGACAGTGGAGCGGAAATGCTCAACGATGATATTGACGCGCTGATTGATATTGTCGTCAAACAAATCAATATACCGTGCAATCTGCCGCTTGGCGGCAATCGTCTTCATCTCCGGGTCGTCTTCGATGGTCTTGTTCAGCTTGTAGTAGGTCTTGTATTCGATATAATTTTGCAGCACATCAAGGATATACCCCTCCTCGATGGCCTGCTTCATGCTGTACAGGTGGAACGGCTGATACACGGGATGTCCGTCTGCATCAATACTTTCACGGCCAAACAGGCGCAGCGTCATCGGCTTGGGCGTGGCAGTAAAGGCAAAGACCGACACGTTGGGTGCCTTGCCGTGGCGCTGGATTTCATTTTCGATACCATCCTGCGCATCGGCTTCTTCGGGACCCTCGTTCTGCCCCAGCGTATTTTTGACCGCAATCATATCCTTGCCGGACGTGGACGAATGGGCCTCGTCAATGATAATGGCAAAGGTCTTGTTGTTCTGGTTCTGCGCCAGCTTCCAGAAATCCACATAGAGGAATTTCTGAATCGTGGTGACAATGATTTTGTAGTTGCCTTTCAGTGCATCGGCAAGGTCGGCAGATGTCTTTTTGTCATCAATGGTGCAGACAAGGCCGCTCTTGTGGTCGATGCCTTTGATAGCGTCCTGCAACTGGCGGTCTACCACAACACGGTCTGTAATGACCAGAACGCTGTCGTAAACGATTTGGTTCTGCGTATCGTGCAGGGATACCAGCCGATGCGCCAGCCATGCGATGGTATTGGTCTTGCCGGAACCTGCGGAATGCTCAATCAGATAATTAAGCTGTGTGCCGTTGTACTCGGCATCCGCCAAAAGCTGACGGACGGCATCGCGCTGATGGTAGCGCGGGAAAATCAGCTTTTCCTTGACAGACTTTTTCCCTGTCAGTTCGTCCACGACCTGCTCACGCTGGATGAATACGAACTTGGTAATCAGTTCAATCAGGCTGTCACGGCGCAGAATATCATCCCACATATAATGCATCGGATAATCGTCCACGCCGTCATCCAAAGGGTTGCCTTCCCCGGTGTTGACACCCTCACCGCGCCCACGGTTGAAGGGAATAAAGCGTGTGCCCAGACCGTCCAGTTTGGTGGTCATATAGCAGGTGTCGAGGTCCATAGCAAAGTTGACCAAAGCGCCCGCCTTGAACAGGAACAGGCGGTTCTTCGGGTCACGGTCCTCGGAATACTGCTTGATTGCCATGCGGTAGTTCTGACCTGCGCTCTGGCATTTCAGTTCAAAGGTCGCAATGGCAAAGCCGTTGAGGAACACAACAAGGTCGATGCGCTGGTCATCGTTAATCCAGACTTCCTCCATGATGGAAAAAATGTTGGCATTGTACTTGGCGACAAGGTCGATGTTGTAATCGGTGGCGGGCTTGCCGTACAGCAGGTCCAGATGCATATTGGAAATCTCAATGCCGGATTTCAGAGTTTCGATAAGGCTGCTGCCCTTGTTGTCGATGCTCTGAATAATGAACTTGACGATGGTTTCCTCGGTCTGCCCATTATAGATTTTCCGCAATGCCGCCATTGTATCCGGCTGTGTGGTGTCCAGAAAGCGAAACAGTAGTTCGCGGTCCATGGCCGTGGTGCGGTCATAATTCGTTTTGCATTTGCGCTCTATGTAGCCGTTATTATCAATTAAATAGTCGATGATATAACGTTGATAGTCGCGCTCTGTTCCGATAATTTTCACGGAAACACCTCCCAATTCATATTACAAAACAATGCCGAAGTTTGATATTTAGTCATTGATTGTATTATATGCATCTTTCGTTATTTCTTCGCAAACGGTATCCGTGCTATCGGCAAACAGAGATTCTCTACTGATTCCAAATAGCCGAAGGTCTGATAAAATTTGAGCCTTTGATGCACTATTGATTTGTATTTTCATTGCAATGCTGTTGTGGTCTTTGGGAATGGCAGCTATCTCTTGACTGATAATCACAGTGCCATCACGGTCATAGCCAATTCTGTTTGGAAAAAGAATGTAACGCCCCTGCTGCATTTTTTGACGGATGCTTGTAAACGGAGCATAGATAAAAAGAGGTTCTTCCAGCAAACCATCAATCCAAGTATCAAATTGGGTAGGAAGTCCTTTGGCATGTTGTTCATCAACTTTCTTATCAAGAACTTGTGCCAAGTATCGCTGTTCCGCAAAATAGTTGAAGCTCATAGCTTTTTTAACGAAGTCCGTTGCGGAAGTCCAAGTTCCTTCGCACAGCCTATATGAATCTGCAACAGCTTGTAAAATCGGATAATTTGTTACACTTTTAGAATTTTCCTTAAAGACAATAACTTCTCCATCCTTGTCACCACAAGATGCGCATGCAAAATACAGTGCTACAAGCGCGTTCTCCGTCACATCCAACAGTCTGGTAGGAATACCGTGATGCTGTGCCAAAGCTAATAATTCTATTGGCTTTAGGTCATCGGTAAAAATTGAAGGCAACTTGTATTTTGCCATTTCCAGTAGATTTCGTTCTTCATTAAAAATAGTAATATCGATTTCACTATGTCTTCCACGAGCAATGGAAGGGAGCAATTCATACGAAACATCTGCTTGTCCACGAAATAGCGGCACCTCATTGACCCTAGGATATTCTTTATGAAATGTTTTTCTAATATCGCAGATTGCTTTCACATATTCGTCTACGGTACTTATAGATACTTCCTGCATTAAGTCACTTCCTTTTTCCCTGTCACATATTCGTAGATAAGAGACTTTTTATAGTTTGACAGGATTTCAAGTTGTTTTTTCTTTGCCGCAAGAATTGAATTGACCTTTTCAATTTTTTCATCCAAATAGGATGCAATAGCTTTCTGCTCCTCAATAGGGACAATAAACAGTGGTACTTTCACAAAATTGGCGTAGCGCATTGCCTGACCATCACGAACCAAATTGGATGTACTCTGTAAGGCATTTATATACTTACTTGATTTGAAAAACCAGCGATAGAATGGAGCATAGACAAGTTCCTTGTTAGGAATAAGCATTACATATGCGGAGCTGATGCAGCCCCGTTTATCACTGTACTCCAAGCCACCTTGGAAACTTCTCATACTAATAACAAAATCATCCGGTTCTACATGCTTTAAAATAGAAAAATCTTTTGTAACCGTCACGACTTTATTACCTGTTGTTTCCATGTACTCGTCTTGATAAACAATTCCATATTCTTGACTTGCAGTGAGTTGACGGTCATTTCGAAAAGCTCTGTCAGTTCTTAATCCAAATAAGCCTTTGGGATTTGTATATTGCCAGTTGGATGGAATTTGAGGACACCATGCGACACCACTGTCTTTCATTTCCACATCCGGGTTCAACCCCTTGGTGACAGCCTCGGTAATGACAGAACGTTTGTATTGCTCTAATGTTTCGATTTCTTTCTGAATGTCAGCAGAGATGGCATCAATTTCGGAGCATTTAGAATCGAGAAATGCAACGATGTTTTTCTGTTCTCCTAATGTAGGAAGTACAAAGTGCTTTTTCCCCAATTCTGAAAAATCCAAAGTTTTTCTTACGCCTGTTCCCATATTATGGAATGCTTTCGCGGCATCCCACGATTTTAGTTGATAGGTTGCATAAGCAGACAACACCTGATTGTTTGGTTCGATGGCTAAGTATGCTGACGTTATTGCGCCATAATCCTTAACAAGTCCAATTCGTTGGCTTACAAAGTCGTAATTTAAATTAAGACAGTTAATCATTATGACACCGGGATGCACAACGGTATAAGACATTATTGTATTGGCTACATAGTCATCCGTATTAGCATCAAAATTCGTTTTTGGAATAATCGTTCCATAGGTGAATTTTAGTGCCGTTTTTTCTTGCCCCAGTCTGTTCTTTGTGGTGCATTCTCTAAAGAGATACCTCATCGGAACCGATTTCCATGAAGCCGGGATATTGCCAATCCATTCAATCCCGCTATCTTTCATTTCACGCATAGTTTTTTCCCCCCCCTTACCCGAATAGCTTTGCAATGCGCTGGCTGACAGACTGTTCCAGTTCCGTGAATTGCTTTGCCAACTCCTCACTGGGTACAGGCTGCTCGTACTTGTAGAAATACTGCGTGAAGGGAATCTCCGCGCCCGTCTTGATAACAGGCTTCTTGGCGTCCGCCTTTTCTTCCCAGAATACCTTTGCATCCGGCACATGGGGCAGAACTTCCCGTGCCATGTAATCGTCAATGGATTCCTCATAAGGCACAAACTCGGTATCTTTAGAATCTTTGTCATAGATAACTGCGCCGTGCTTATCCCGCTGGATTTCGGCGTTCTTATCCATCACAGACAGCCCATCCGCAATTTTGTCCAGCAACTTTTTATCATCGGTCACTTTTGCCAGCGCTTTGCGCAGTACCGGCATAAACGCTTCCGGGAAAAGATAGATTTCATCCGAAGCGGCGTCCTGCAAGGCAGAGATAATGCCCTCGTAAACAGGCTTCTGCTCGTACAGCTTGTCCAGCTTCATTTTGTCCTTGACAGAAATCTGTGTGCCCTGTTCTTCCAACTCATCGACCTTTGCCGGGTCATATACGGAATTCAGCGTGCCGTCCGCCAGCATCTGCTGGATGCGCTCCTCCGTGATAGCATAGCTGCGCTGCAGCGGTTGCATGACCGTATACTCACGGTACAAAAATTCTTCGTTCTTGAAAATTTTGCAGTATTCATTTTCTTCAAATGCCGTGTACAGCTTAACGATTCTGTCGCGGTCCTCCGGCAACAATTCGTTTTTCTTATTGCCTGCGGCCTTGCGCAGCTTGTGGAAGATGCTGGTGGCATCAATCAACTGCACATAGCCCTTGCGCTCTGGGCGCTTGTTCTTGGACAAAATCCAGACATAGGTGGCGATACCCGTGTTGTAAAACAGGTCCTTGGGCAGCGCAATAACGGCTTCCAACAAATCCTGTTCCAGAATCCAGCGGCGAATCTGGCTTTCGCCGGATGCCGTGCCACCTGTAAACAGAGGACTGCCGTTTTCGATAATCGCAGCACGACCAACCTTATCGTCCATTTTATCAATAGCCGACTGCATGAAAATCAACTGAGAGTCACCGCCGCTCGGCAGACCTGCACCCCAGCGACCCTTCTTGCCGCGCTTAAACTCGTTGCGGACGGCATCTTCCTGTCCGGCCTTGGCATCTTTTCCGGCCCACGGTGTGCCGAAGGGCGGATTTTCCAGCACGAAGCGCATTTTGATATTAGAGAAACAGTCCTCTTTGAAAGTATCGGCATTGCGGAAATTTTCGATATTCTGCCCCTTAATCATCATCTCTGCCAGACCGACAGCGTAGGACTGAGGCATAAATTCCTGCCCGAACAGGCGCACATCGGCGCTGGGATTGTAATGCTTGATAAAGCTGTACGCCGTGCTGAGCATACCGCCCGTTCCGCAGGCTTGGTCGCAGACGGTGACGACCTTGCCATCGTCGAAAATGTCGTCACAGCCCTCGCTGATAAGGACAGCGACAAGACACTTGATAATATCGCGGCCCGTGTAAAACTGACCGGCATCTACATTTTGATAGAACTTGCCAATCAAATGCTCGAAGATATAGCCCATCTTGATGCTGTCGTAGGTCTTGGGGTCCAAATCCAAGTCTGCAAACGCCTGCACCACGCTGAACAGACATCCGTCCTTATCCATCTTGTCGATATGGCTGAACATTTCAAGTCCATTGAAGATTTCCTGCACTTCGGCGGAGAAGCCTTGAATGTACACTTTGAAATTGGATTTAATGTTGTCCGGCTCGTTGCACAGTTCTTTCAGCGTATAGGGCGAGGTGTTATAGAACTGATAGCCGGAAATGCGGTACATTGCCTTCGGCGGATAGTTCGGATTTTCTGCATATTTGGCTAAAACCGCTTCCTTGTTCGGCTCCAAGGCACACTCCAAGCGGCGCAGAATCGTCATCGGGATAATGACATCACCGTATTTATCCGGCATATAGGAGCCGCGCAGTTTGTTGGCAATGCTCCAAATAAAGTTCACTTCCGGGGTGACATCAATCGGGGATTCATCCCACAAAGCGTCAAAGGCAATTTTGTTCGACATTGTTTCCTCCGTTTGTTCCTCTCTCGAATGATACTGCCTGTCTTTTTTCAACGGCTTCAAATCCAGCAAGACATGGCTGTATTCTTCCAGCCCGTAGCCTAACAGGTTTGGATATATGGATAAGGGAATTCCAAAATTATGGAGATAGATTTCAGGCGCGACATCAGTTTCAACCGCAGGTATGTTAATTTTTGCAGTTGTTATGCGGTCAACCGTTGTAAAATACATTCCCTTATGTATCGCATATTCTTCGTGAGATTTTTCGTTTGGCTCTTGCGCCGCAAAATAGTTCGCCATCATCGCAGCACCGTACAAAACACGGGCACGAATCTTCTTAAAAGATGCTGCGCGTGACCAACGTGCAGATTTACTTTTTTCATTTGACTTGGCACAATCCATCAAAGGTTTCTCCGCAGCCAATATGGCTTTTTCATATCTGCTGCGGTCAACGCCGTTGTACTGCTCTGCAAAGCGCACAACAGGCTCTTTCGCCTGAGTCATGCATTGCTGTAATTGCTCATATGGCAGGATGTTGTGCTTGTCGCTAAGAATCCAATCATTTACCAGCTTGCACTGACCCACAAGTTTGCGATAAATATCCATACCGGCTTCTTTTAGCCCATATGCAACACCAATTCGAGGGAATGCATCCAGCACTTTTTTGAGAAGGATGTAGTCTTTGCTGTTGGTCGGAATTGCCTCGTCATCATTATCAAGCAGTGTCCAATTTCGCCGCAGTAAAGGATAATTCTTGCTATCATCGTTGCCTTTTTTGACCGTTTCCAATCCGTTCAGCAAACGCTTACGCACATCCAGCCGGTCTACCATAATTGTTTCGATAGGAAAATTTGTCTTGGCAAAATCAAATGCCGCGCTGTCTATGCTGGTAAAAACGCGTTGGATATTCTGCTTGTTCTTTAGCTTGCTCAAAAAGGCTTTTGCGGCTTTTGTATCCTCGTAGCGGAAAAACTCAATCAGTTTTTCAGTGTCCACGTTCGCGCATAGGCAACAATCAGCTTGTTGCCCCTGCACATTCAATGTGATAGTGTACAAGCCGAGCGTAGAAATATTATCCCAATCGCGCTCTTTGTCATACTTATCCACTGCCTTGTCAAAGCATTTATCGACTGTATGTGGGGAAATATCAAATATTTCAGCAAGCGTATTTATCTCCATATGCATAGCTTGCTGTCCAAGATGTTCTTTCACCTGCAAGGTCAGCTTTTTGTCTTCTTTATCCACAAGTTTGGAATCATCCTGCATTCTTGCATTGTATGTTTTATGCTCAGAATAGCATTTATAGCAAAGCCAGCGTATGCGGCGCAAATAAAGCGTTGCCGGGTGAATTTCGTAGGTAGGTTTCCTTCCCTCGTGCGGGATTTCCACTCTGCAATAATGCGTCAGCTTGGATTCCGACACGCTGGCAATCGCATCCTCCAGATAGGGTTTATCGCATTCCGGGCATTTGCCAACACCTTGTTTACACACCCAGTATGCAGCTGGAATCCCGCCCTTGGATGGTTCGTAACCGTAAACGGCATAATCATCCGGCAGGTCGATTTCCTTCAACCTTGCATTGTATTTAGCGGTATCAGCCGCTTTAAGAATCCGCTTCTCACGGATAAAGTAAGCCGATAACTCTGGCTGTGGTCTTTGGGTTGACATCCTACACCCCCAACTTCTGCATTTGGGTACACTTACACAATATAAGAATTGTACCATAAATCCGTAGAAATGGGAACCTTTTTCCAGTTACATTGCCAAAAAACGTGCGTTGGGGCAGTATGTGGCAGGTATTTTCATAAAAACTAAAAAGGCAACCTTTTTTAGAAATGAACTAAATCACTTGCCCCAAGCTGCCCCGGAAAGATTTACGCAAAAGAAAAAGGAGCAGACCACTTGGAAAATCCAAGCTAACTGCTCCCGGTTGCCGCTTACGAAACGTTTTTTTGCAACGTCATTTGAAGTAAAAGTTCTTGTGCAGCCGCACGGCCCCGTCATCGCAAATAACCATGATGTCATGTTCCAAGTGTGCGAGGTCTGCGGGCTTGATGATAGGCTGCGGCTTCTGGCTGGTATCGGCGACCAGCAGTGTGTGCTTTTCGCCTATCATTTTGGAGAAGTACTCCTGCGTTTCGGTGTCCTTGCAGCCGAGTAGGACTGTAAACTTAAAGTTGCCCAGCATGGCTTTCCGTTCGTCCTTGCCGTAAATCATATCGAGGTCGGCCAGCGATTGGGTGAGCACCATAATACGGATGTGACGCTTCCGCAGTTTGCGCAGGGCCTCGGTGATTTGCAGTTTGCCGAACGAGGCAAATTCGTCAAGACAGAATAGAATCATCTGCTTGTGTTCCGGCGGTCTGGATGAAAAGTATTCCATCGACTGCGCCGTAATAATGCGCAGCAGGTCGCCATAGATTTTGAGTTTTTCGTCCGGGATATAGATGTATACGCTACTGATTTCCAACGTAGCCGGGCTGATGGCTTTTTCATAGCTTGGCACTTTTCTAAGTGCATTTTTAATTTTATCGTTTGTGGCAAACAGTTTTAAGGCATCATCTGCCGCCTGCTTGCAGCCCGCTGTGTTCTGCTCGCTTGCTCCCGCAAAGGAACTAATGAACATATTAGCAATCGGATTCTGCTGCTTTGCAATATCATTCAGCAAACTGCGCCAATCGTGGCCGAGGAAGAACTCACAGATTTCAATGAAGTTCCAGCCCACACCGTAGTAGCAAATAAGCGCTGCCGTTATCATTTTTCGGCCATTCTTTGTAAAAAATATGCCTGCCTCGCTGTCGTTGGCTTTGTCTGGTAATAACAGGTAGGCAAGCTGCTCCAAGCGCTCCTGCCGCTCAGTGTCATCCGTTACGGCATTGATTGAGGCAAACACATCATACGGGATACAGCTTTCTGATGTTGGGTCAAATATGATTTTATTTGGCGTGTTGACATTCGCTGAAATATCACCTGAAATATCCACCACCAGCGCCGTACCCTGCCAACTGCGCAATGTCGGAATCAGCAAAGCACTTGTTTTGCCCGTACCCGATGGCCCCAGTACGAGAATATGTCCCTCGTCCTGTTCGGGGGAGTAGGCCAGCAGACTGAATTTCTTGCCAAACAGAATCCCTTTTGCTTGCGCTGGATGTCGATACACAAGATTCTTTTTTGCAAATGGATTTGGAAAATGATTCATCTGTCCACGCAAATATACTATCAGTAGCAGCACAAGGAGCATTACCGCCGTTGCGCCATACAGATAGCAGTTGATAAGCATTACGGACTGATTCATGGCTGCACCTCAAAAGCGAAGCTCCGGCCCGGGCGATTCACCGAAATACAGCGCAGGGCGTTCTACTTCCTGTTGGTATTCCTGTCCACGCTCGGCTTTCAGCTGCGCCACTGTGCGATTACCGCCCTGCCGCTTCGTTACGCCTGTCATAACGCGGGCATCTTCCAGACCGTGGGCATCTAAATAGCGTTGTAGGTCAGGATGAAAATTGCGCAGTTCGCGGCGGTCAAGAACATCGTTCGCACAGATTTTATAGCCCTGCTCGTGCTTCGGGTCTTCGGCAACAGGCACGAAACAAAAATGCAAATGCGGCTGACCGCCCTCGTCATCATGGACGATGGCCTGCACGACATTTTCCTCGCCATAGCGATTTGCCAAGAAATCGTATGCTGCGCAGAAAAAATCATCATAACGCTCCGGGTCTAAATCCTGCGGAGCCGTTACGACCCAGCCAGCCATAACCTTTACGTCATCGCGGTTATAGCAGTACAGTTCTGATTTGCGCTGCAAAAAATAGTCATACTCGGTCATGCCCCTATCGGGGGACAGAACATAGTCCTGCCCCTGCCGAGACGGGTCAATGTCAGGATTGCCGGAATGTTCGATTTCGCGGCGATTGTGCCGCAGTTGATTGCGGACTGCGCCCGCTGAAAACTTCTCTACACTTGCCATTGTAATCTCACTTTCCTTTACGGGGTTCATGCCCCCTCCGCCCATGCCTTGAAATGCCCTGCACAACGAAGCAGTGCATTTAGTCGCGGACTGACGTGCCATACAAGGTATGGCAGTTTCCCCGGAAACTCCCACCGCCCTTGCGGGCTTACCTTGCCAAAGGGGCGTGACCCCTCTGGACTCCCCGCTGCCGACAAGACCTGCTTGCCGTCAGTGGGGGCTGCGGCCCCCATCG
>ENA-UPSY01000535-UPSY01000535.1-human-gut-metagenome-genome-assembly--contig:-NODE-535-length-45671-cov-18.541102_pt1 | contig 45671 bp, 49 predicted proteins | sample MGYA00250044_ERZ773365 | MGnify/ENA primary metagenome ERZ773365 (study PRJEB29103, sample SAMN06111932) | human gut metagenome | biome: human gut; feature: ankylosing spondylitis patient; material... | reverse complement strand
CTGTAGATAAATTATTTTTTTATTTATGGTATGTGTGCCTGTAATAAGACTGGAGAATTGAGAGGAAAACAGATGAACTTAGATATGTTGAATGAACAGCAGAGGGAGGCCGTTTTGACCACAGAGGGACCGCTTCTTATTTTAGCGGGGGCAGGCAGTGGCAAGACCAGGGTTCTTACATACAGGACTGCTTACCTGATAGATGAGTGTGGTGTCAATCCTTACAATATCATGGCAATCACCTTTACAAACAAGGCTGCGGGAGAGATGCGTGAGAGAATTGATGATATGGTGGGCTATGGTTCGGAAAGCATATGGGTTTCTACCTTCCATTCGACCTGTGTGCGTATACTGCGCAGGTATATTGACAGGCTGGGATATGATACGAATTTTACCATATATGATGCTGACGACCAGAAGTCTTTGATGAAGGACATCTGCAAGCGCCTTGAGATAGATACCAAGATGTATAAGGAAAAGATGTTTTTAAATGTCATATCATCGGCAAAGGATGAGATGATTGATCCGATAGAGTTTGAAAACCGCTTCACAGGTGACTTTGTGAAGCGCAAGCAGGCACTTGTATACAAGGAGTATCAGAATGCCTTAAAGCAGAATAATGCACTCGATTTTGATGATCTGCTTGTGAAGACAGTAGAGCTTTTCAAGCTGGATAAGGAGGTGCTTGATTACTACCAGGAGCGTTTCAGATACATCATGGTGGATGAGTACCAGGATACCAACACCGTGCAGTTTGAGCTTATCAGGCTTCTCGCCATGAAGTATAAGAATCTGTGTGTGGTTGGTGATGATGATCAGTCCATTTACAAGTTCAGAGGTGCCAATATCTACAATATCTTAAACTTTGAGAAGCATTTTGAGGATGCAAAGGTTATAAAGCTGGAGCAGAATTACAGGTCGACCCAGAATATCCTAGATGCTGCCAACAGCGTCATTTCCAACAATGTGGGAAGAAAGGACAAGCGCCTTTGGACCGACAACGGAGCAGGAGACAGGATTACATTTGAACAGCTTGAGAGCGGCTTTGAGGAAGCGGATTATGTGGCGCGTTCGATAGCGAGACTCGTGAGAAAGGGTGAGGCGCGCTATAAGGACTGTGCTGTGCTTTACCGAACCAACGCACAGTCGCGTCTTTTCGAGGAGAAATTTATTGCAGCAAGCATACCATACAAGATTGTCGGCGGTGTGAATTTCTATGCCAGAAAAGAGATAAAGGATATCCTTGCATATTTAAAGACTATTGACAATGGCCATGATGACCTTGCGGTAAAGAGAATCATAAATGTGCCAAAGCGAGGTATAGGAGCTACAAGCATCAATAAGGTGACGGACTATGCCCTTGAGAAGGAAATAGATTTCTATACGGCACTGCGCTATGTCGATGAGGTGCCGGGCATGGCGAGGTCAGCAGGCAAGATAAAGCCATTTGTGATGTTTATACAGTCTCTTCGTGCGAGAGCCGAGATGGATTCGGTTTCGCAGCTCATACAGGCTATAATCGATGAGACCGGCTATGTCGATGAGCTGAAGGCTGAGGGCACTGATGAGGCAGAGCAGCGTATTGAGAATATTGATGAGCTTATAAACAAGGCTGTTGATTACGAGCAGGGGGAAGAGGCTCCTACTCTCAGTGGCTTTTTGGAAGAAGTGGCGCTTGTAGCCGATATAGATGGTCTTGATGAAAATAGCGACTATGTGGTTCTTATGACTTTACACAGTGCTAAGGGACTCGAGTTTCCGAATGTGTATCTGGCGGGCATGGAGGATGGTCTTTTCCCTAGCTATATGTCTATCACGAGTGATGATGCGACAAGCGAGATAGAGGAGGAAAGGCGTCTTGCTTATGTTGGCATCACGAGGGCCAAGGAGCATCTGACCATCACATCTGCACGTATGCGCATGGTGCGTGGAGAGACACAGTTCAACAAGGTATCTCGATTTGTGAAGGAGATTCCGCGTGAGCTTATGTCAGGTGAGGTTTATGAGCCAAAGCGCCGGGATGATGACCTTGAAAGGAATTCGCAGAGCACATACAGAAAGGCTAAGGAAGCTTTCAAAAAGACACCTACATACGGTACAGAGTATGCGACCACCTTTAATACACAGCGCACAAGGACACCGGTTTACACGCCTGTGAGCAACCAGAAGTCATTTGCCAGTGCCAATACCACCGGTGGTCTTTCATATAAGGTAGGCGACAGAGTATCACATATCAAGTTTGGTGCAGGCGAGGTCATGGCAATCGTAGAAGGCGGCAGGGATTATGAGGTCACAGTGGACTTCGACAAGGCAGGTACCAAAAAGATGTTTGCCTCATTTGCCAAATTGAAAAAAATTGACTAAAAATATTGTAATTTTTATAGGAAAATTGGATATAATATGCTATAATAGATTTAACAAATAGCATTTGACAATTACTTTTGGAAAAGGAGCGGATTCAATTATGTGTAAAGTTGAAGAATTATTAAAGGACAACAAGCTTACAGAGAAGCTCAGCATGGCAAAGCTTAATGACCTTCTCAAAAAAGAAGAGGAAGAGAAGAAGCCTTCCAAGGCTGTTATCATATTTGCTGTCATAGGTGTGTTAGTTGCAGTTGCAGCAGCGGCATATGGTATCTACAGATTTTTCACACCGGATTATTTAGATGATTTCGATGATGAGTATGATGATGAATTCGATGATGATTTCTTCGAGGATGAAGACGATGATGATGCTGAAGAGGAAAAAGAGGCACCAAAGACTAAAGAAGAGAAATAATCGTTTTTAGATAATGGGGGCTACATATGTAGTCCCCATTTTTCTTTATTTGTGAAGCAAGGCATTTGCAGTCAGGCATACAAAGAAATAATAAAGTTTAAAGAGAGATAAGAATTACATGAAAAAAGGATTTAGAGGAACAGGAACCGTAGAAAGAGTAGACTTCCCGAACAAGGGAATAGCCGTTACAGATGACGGCGACAGAGTAATTGTGAAAAATACAATTCCGGGACAGAAGGTGGAATTTGTTGTAAATAAAGTAAAGCATCAAAGGGCAGAGGGCAGACTCATGGAGGTAATTGAGAAATCGCCTCTGGAGACAGAAGAGCCATGTCCTCACTTTGGAATGTGCGGGGGCTGTACATATCAGACAGTGCCTTACGAAAAGCAGCTTGATATGAAGCTTACCCAGGTGAAAAAGCTCATTTCGGATGCTATCGGCACTGAAAAAGAGGCAGGATATGAGTTTATAGGGATACATGGAAGTCCTAAAAAGAGCGAATACAGAAACAAGATGGAATTTTCATTCGGTGATGAGTACAAGGATGGTCCTCTTGCGCTTGGCATGCATAAAAGAGGAAGCTTTTATGACCTTGTGACAGTATCAGACTGTCAGATAGTGGATGAGGATTTCAGGACAATATTAAAGGCAACACTTGATTATTTTTCAAAAAACAATATCCCATATTTTCACAGAGCAACACACAAGGGCTATCTGCGTCATCTGCTTGTCAGAAAGGCAACAAAAACCGGCGAAATCATAGTCGACCTCGTCACCACCACACAGACAGAGGGCTTCAACGAGGAGGAGCTGCTCGCAGGCTTTAGATATGCGCTTTTGACCAGGCACTATGATGGCAGATTCAAGGGCGTTTTACACACAAAAAATGACAGCGTGGCAGATGTGGTCAAAAACGAGGGCACAGAGGTGCTCTACGGAGATTCATATTTCTACGAGGAGCTCTTAGGTCTGAAATTCAAAATCACCCCATTCTCATTTTTCCAGACCAACTCACTCGGAGCGGAGGTGCTCTATGAGACAGCGAGAGAGTTTATCCTGGGAGATGACAAGGATTCGCTAAACGGTAAAACAGTCTACGACCTCTACAGCGGAACCGGCACCATCGCGCAGCTTATGGCACCGGTGTGTAAGGAAGTAGTAGGTGTCGAAATAGTTGAGGAGGCAGTTTGCGCAGCAAAGGAAAACGCAGCTCTTAATGGTCTTGATAACTGTAAATTTATCGCAGGTGATGTCCTCAAGGTGCTTGATGAGATAGAGGAAAAACCGGATTATATAATTCTTGATCCACCACGAGACGGTATTCATCCAAAGGCTATCGGGAAAATCATAGAGTATGGTGTTGAGAATATGGTTTATATTTCATGTAAACCAACAAGCCTGGCAAGGGATTTACAGATATTTATGGACAGAGGGTATAGAGTAGAGAAGATATGCTGCGTGGATATGTTTCCGAATACGTATCATGTCGAGTGCGTGGTTGCACTACATCGGGTCGATATGTAAGAATCCTTGATTTTAGGCACTTTGAGAGGCATATGATGTTCTCGCAGAGTGATAGAAAAACCTACAAAAAGGCGATTTCGGACGGGGTAAATGTCTTGGTCGTTTTGGATGTGGGGTGTGGGAACACATAAAAGTACAATTAACATTTTGAAGTTATTTAACAGAATACGAAGCGTGAAAGACCGTTCATTTTCAAGTAATTGGAGATGAGCGGTCTTTTTCTATGCAATGGAGGATGTAATGGAAGAGATTAAGAGTATCAGAATTAGTGAGCTAAAGGACTTTAAAAATCACCCTTTTCATGTACAGCAGGACATGGAAATGTGTGCTCTGATGAAAAGTATCGAGGATGAGGGCGTGATTGTACCTTTGCTTGTAAGACCGAATCCTGACGGAGAAGGTTATGAGGTAATTGCAGGACACAGACGAAAGGCAGCAGCACTGTGGGCTGGTCTTACGGAAGTTCCAGCAGTTATTAGGGAACTGGACGATAATCAGGCGATAGTGGCAATGGTGGATTCCAACTTGCAGAGGGAGAATCTAAAGCCGAGTGAGAAGGCATTTGCTTATAAGATGAAACTAGAAGCCATGAATAGACAGGGCAGAAAAGCGGATATCACTTCGGCTCAAGTTGGACCGAAGCCGGAGAGAAGTAATGAGCTATTGGCAAAGCAGGTGGGTGAAAGTGTGGCACAGATTAAGCGGTATATACGGCTTACCTATTTAATTCCGAAGATACTGCAAATGGTAGATGAGGAAAAGATAGCTTTTACGATTGCAGTGGAACTGTCTTATCTGACGGAGGAAGAACAGTATGAGCTTCATGCGGTCATGGATATGGAGCAATGTACACCGTCTTTATCGCAGGCGAATCGGATGAAGCGAATCAGCCAATCCGGTGGTCTTGATATGGACGCAATGTATGTGATTTTGGAAGAGGAAAAACCAAACCAGAGAGAGCAGATTAAGATACGAGCAGACAAATTATCGCAGTATTTTCCATCAGACTATACGCCAAAGCAGAAGGTGGAATTGATTGAGAAGCTTGTGAAGGAATGGCATGATCACCAGCAACAGCTTGATGTTGCAGAGAAAAGCAGAAAGAGAGGTAATGCAAGATGAGCATGGAAACAAAGGATTTATCACTATTTGAGCAGATGGGAGGAACTTATACCGAGAAAGATGGGTTTCTGTATCCGAATCTTTCGATGGAGCAGGAGTCAGAACAGATTACGGTTGGTAAGTACGGATTGCTTTGGATTTCTTATATGAAAGAAACCTATCCGGACAGATACCGACACCATATCAGAATGGGTCAGCTCTATAGCAAAGCTGCAGAGGTCAATGAGGAAGCCTATCAGATGTTAGACACAATTACGAATCAGTATTTAATGAAGCATAAGCTGGTTAATCCTGCTTCTACGATGGAGATGTGGAAGCTCAGAGAACAGGCGAAGCAGACAGCGGAGGAGGAAGTATATGAGACAGTCATTTACAGATTTTACTAAGAGATATGTGGGTGATAGCAGATGTGCTATTGTCCACGAAAAGATTACAGACAATACAGGTTTTGTTACCGGCACAGATGCCGGAGAAAGAGAGGAATTTATGACAGAGAAGATAAGAGAATACAGTATGAACGGAGCATTAATTATTGGAGTAGACAACGGCTACGGAAATATGAAAACAGCCAGGAGATGCTTTAAGACAGCGATTGCGAAGTATGACAGCGCACCTGTGTTAAGCAGAGATTATATCGAGTACAGTGGTGATTATTATGTCATCGGAGAGGGAAGAAAGGGGTTTGTGGCAGATAAGCAGACCGATGACGATAATTATGTGCTGACACTTGCTGCTATTGTAAAGGAGCTGGAAGCAAGGGGAATCACAGATGCTGTTAACAGAGTTAGGATTCATCTGGCAGTCGGTTTGCCACTCAAATGGGTGCAGGCACAGCGGGAGGATTTTAAGAGATATATGCTCAGGAACAGCAGTGTGGAGGTCGGCTATAAGGACAGACTTTATTGTATTGAGTTTGCCGGATGTACGGTTATGCCACAGTGTTACTCGGCAGTGACAGAGAATCTGAAGGATTTTGCAGGCGTGACGCTTCTTGCAGATATTGGAAACGGTACGATGAATCTGATGTATCTGAATAATGGACGCCCAATGGAAAGTAAGGCATGGACCGAGAAGCTTGGTGTGTTCCAGTGCTTTCAGAAGATTCACAACATGGTGCAGGATAAAACGGGGGACAATCTTATGGATGATGTAATTGATAATATTCTCCGTAGCGGAAAGATTGAACTGCCGGAGCCCCATGCATCACTCGTGGAAAAGGCAATTTGTGACTATGTGGAGGAGATTTTCCAGAAGCTGCGTGACCATGAGTTCAATGAAAAGTTGATGAAGGTCTATTTCATGGGCGGTGGTGCAAGGCTGGTAGAACAGTTTGGAAATTATAATCCGGACACCACCATTTTCAACCATGATATTAGAGCAAATGCAAAAGGATATGAATATTACTGCTATATGCTTTTAAGACATCAGAGCAAGTCGGGCAGAAGGTAGGTGAGGTAATATGACAAAGCAGTACAGAAATCATAACATCCGTTTCAGTATGACGGATGATGGAGGAGTGCAGGCGTGGGAACGCCTGCATTCCGAAGAGGTGGAACAGAGCTTTAAGTCGCAGAATGCTTTTGTGGTGGCGGCTATCAATGATTATTATGAAAGACATCTTGCCAAGAAAAACGATCCCTATCTTGAAAGCAGGGAAAAGGAAGATGCTTTTGCAGACAGGCTGGTGCAGGCAGTGGAGCAGAAGCTGCTTTCCAACCTTCCGGCACTTGCAGCCATGTATCAGATGCAGCAGCAGGCTCTCTTTCAGGCGGGATTGCAGGCTGGAGGGATAATGCCTTATCCGTATCAGCAGGGTAATCCGAGAACTGTTGCATCGGTGGGGGTAAAGCCGGTTACAGAACCGACACAGAGCAATGAACAGCCGATAGAAGCTGGAAAACAGGAGCAAATGGAGCCGGAAGAGAATGAGTTTCTGGATTACTCGTTTGGTGTGTAAATTTTTGAAAAGGAGTTGATATTATCATGAAAACTGGATATACTAAAAGTAGGGTAAGTAGGAAATGCCCTACTTTTAAGATTTTGAAAGGAGTGAACGACATGGCAAACATGATAGTAGATAACGCAAAGGTAATGTCCAAAGGACAGATAACTCTTCCAAAGGAAATCAGAGAGCAGCTTGGAATCGGAACAGGAGACAGAGTAACACTGATTTGTGAAGGTGATCAGGTTGTAATGATGAATGCAGCAGTTTATGCTATGAAAATGCTTCAAGGCGGTATGCAGGGAGAAGCAGCAAAGAGTGGTCTGGAAACAGAGGAAGATATTGATGCACTTGTAAGAGAGGTAAGAGAAGAAGTGGAGGGCTTATGAGAATACTGATTGATACCAATATTCTGATTTCAGCAGCGCTCAATTCCCATGGAACGCCATATAAGGCATACCTAAAGGCAGTTACCTATCCAAACAAGGGAATTATCTGTGACCAGAATATTGAAGAACTATGGAGAATCTTTAATCGGAAATTCCCGACTAAGATTTCCATGTTGGAGAAATTTCTTGCATATTCGCTGTCAGTCATTGAAGTAGCAACAACACCGGAAATGGAAGAAGATGCTGAAAAGCTGATTCGTGATGTTAAGGACAGACCAATATTGCGAGCAGCATTAAATGCCAAAGCGGATGTGTTGCTTACAGGAGATAAGGATTTTCTTGAATCGGGAGTGACAGATCCCAAGATAATGACAGCAGCAGAATTTTTGGAAATGTAGTAATGGAATTTCTTAAATAGCCGACAGTAACTATTCAAATAAGCAGCTACAAAGTCGGCTATGATTTCTCTGGAACGAATGCGATAAAGGACAGAAAAATGCCAGACCACCCTTTGAATGGTCCGGCATTTTTTCTGTCCGGGGGGTCTCGGGGGCGTAGCCCATGAGCAGGTAGCACCGATGGCGAAGACAAAGAGGAGGAAATAAAATCGGGGTGCCGTAAGGCACTCTGATTTTATTTTTGACGATTTGGCAAGCCAGCGGTACTACCTGCCTATATCATCCCCACCACATCGGAAATGGAATAGAAGATTTCAATAAGTAGTAGAGATGTGGAAAAAGCAGTCCGAAGAGGTAAGCGAAGGGCTGCTTTTGTCTGTCTGACGGAGTCTTTTTTCCGGCGGGCAGACCTGTGGGGATGATGTGCCCTGCTGACGAAGCATCGCTTACACCAAGGCTACGAAGAATTACCCAGACGGATGCAGATGATAGCGGTTCTTATGGACAGTATAGCTATAGCAGATACGTTTTAGACAATATCTGCAACCAAATGGCTACAAAGCAGAGCAACAGTAGAACCACAACAGGGGCATGACACTGCAATTTACCGGGGCAGACCACAATTTCTATTAGTATGTAGCCATAATCCGGTGCAATCGTAGCCAAAACACAATAACTGAATACAAAAGTACCAAAAAGTGAAGCCATGAAACAAATGGAAGAAAAGGCAGTAATGCCAATTCAACCAATATGTTTTGTGGCTTTTTTTTACAGATAAAAAGAAGGAGGACACTATGGGGAAACGAACAAGAGACGAGGTAATCTACTCCCGTGTGGATTACCGTGTAAAGCAGGAATTTGAATCACAGATGAAGGAGAGCGGATACAAAACTTCCGCTGATTTCATCGACTATCTGCTCCGTGTTAACAAGGGCAGGCAGATTGATGGAACAACATTAAAGCAGTTTATGGAAGTTATGAATGAGGTTTGCTACGAATTGAAAAAGCAGGGTGTCAATATCAACCAGCTGGCAAGGAATATCAATGCCTATCCGGATTTGATATCCATGACAGCATTTGAACCGTTCCAGAGAGTATTCCGGCGGTTGGAAGACTCAGTATTAAAACTATATGAAAAGGTGGTGAATTAGATGGCAGTATACGGAAATGTCAATGTAAAATATGCTCCATGCAAGTCTGTGGCACAGCTTCACAGTGCGGCAGATTATATTCTGGGGAAGAAGAAGGAACAGCTAAGTTCCGGTGTTATCAAGACAAAGTCGGAGTTATATAATGCATTTGGCTGCAACCGGGATAACTTTGCCAACTGTGTTCTTATGACAAGGAAAATGCATCAGAAGAAGTACAGCCGGTTCTTTCCGCGGGACATTCTTGCACAGAAGCTGTCCATATCCTTTCATCCGGAGGACAATGATAAACTGACTTATGCAGATGCTTACAAGATGGCAGAGGACTTCGCTCATAAGTTCTTCTGGAAGAAGGGATTTGAGGTATTGTTTGCGGTTCATGTGGATACGGAGCATGTTCACGTGCATTTTCTGGTAAATAACTGTAACCAGAAGGACGGCTCGTCTTTTAGTAGAGGTCCGAAAGAACTGGTGGAAATGTCGGAATACTTCGGGGAACAATGTCGAAACCACGGCTTGACACACTCTGTCCGTGACAGCTTCTACAATCCGGATAAGACCAGGGAGAAACGCACCTTAGCTGAAAATCAGATGCAGAAAAGGGGAAAACTTTCTTTCAAGGATGAAATGCGTGTGTATATCAGACTTGCCATAAATGATCCGACCACGCAGAACATCCATGATGTGGTAAAAATGCTTGAGAAAACCTATCACATGAATGTCCGCTTAAAGGGGAATACCATCAGTTATGCCCTTCCCTATCGCAGCAGCAATGGTGGTAAGGTACAGGCAGTACGAGGCAGTAAGCTTGGTAAGCGATTCACGGTTGCAGGCATCAGGGAGTATATGAAACAGAAGGAAAAGGAAGACTGGTTCGATTACCAAAGGCAGGAGCAGGACATCGAACATTCCAGCCAGTCCATGAAGGATTATTCCAGATGGGAAGAGGATGAGGAAGAAGTGAAAGAGCCAGCTTCTAAGGCTAATAAACAGGCACCAACACAGGAATCACAGCCGACCAGAAAACCGGATGTTTCTGTATATGAAGCATATGACGAGTTTCAGGAAAAACATGAGATACCGGAGAATGACGATTCCTTCTTCTATGGTGCTGCATTTGATGATTTCAATAAGGAGTGGCAGGGAATTGATGCAGGCGCAGGCTCGGTAAGTACTGAGTTTGGCACAACAAATAACTCAACCGACGCAGAACCAGATAATGAGGATGAGTTAGACGAATTACTTGATAATAATTCGTCAACTGTGCCGGTTCAAAATAATCCGTTTCCATCCCCAGCAGAATACCGCAAGCTTTCTCTAGAAAAACGTGCTAAACTTCTTCCGCCACCTTCTGATGACCGAATGGAAGAACTAAAGAAGTACCAGGACAGAATGGGATATACCGAAGAATCCATGCGGAGTATGCGTTACAAGATGTCCGTCTATGATGATTTTACTGAGGAATATGATTATCGTGTGAAATACAACAGAAATCATCCTTCAGAGGAGCAGCTAAAAGCACAGGGGGAACAGCAGATAATCACACCGGTTCGTAGACGTGGGCGTGGCAGATGACAAGGCTTTGATTGCCTTTCAAACTCACGTTCGGTTCTGTCATCTGTCATCTTTGCATCTGTTGCGGAAGCAGCATCATCTTCCTACACTGGATATAAGGCAAATGATACAGATAATACAATGACAGTGAATACTTATACACTGCGATATGAGTCTTCCGGAAGTGAAGAAGCAGTCATTAGCCCGGATGGAACTAAGATTAAGGTAACAAATGCAAATAGGAGAGGGTAGACCAATTTGACGATTGCGATATTATCACGATAGCTGCGATAACAACCGCAGCTATCGCCGCAAGAATAATCATAGGCTTTTTCTTTTTCATCTTCCCCCCTCCTTATGCGACTTGATGTTTCTTAAATACAAGTCTTGCAAGGGGTAGCATAACCGCAGTCAATAGTGCATACAGGATTGCCCTCATGGTAAATACGTCTAAGACAAGTCCACCAATTTGATAAGTAACATATTTCCCAAGCTCCGGCATGGTAGAACGGTACGGAAGCAGGAACAAGATTAGATTGTATGCGCCTGTTGTCCCGTTGGGAGAGAGAAACAGCGGAATGAAAAGGACGGGTACAAGCACAATAAGCACAAGGTACGGGCTTTTCATCTTTGCCGACAGCAGAAGCGTCAAGCCAAGCATGGCGAACAGCACAAGGTAAACTACTCCCAAATTCACAAGGACAGCTTGCAGGAATGTCCACGGGTACGGTATAGTCGTGTTTACGATTTGCAGCGACAAATCCCAACCGTCAAAGCCAAATGCGGCAAGGGGCAGGCCTAATGCAACAATTACATGGAGCGTAAAGGCAAGCACACCAAATAGATAAGATGCCATAATTTTAGCCATTGTCAGTTTGGTTTTTCCGTATTTTGCGGATAATATTACCGCGTCCGTTCCGGCTTCATACTCGCCGGAAAAGACAGGGGCAATCACGATACAGACCGCCAGTAGCGCAAACATCAGCAATTCAAAGCTGCTAATGATGATTTCCCATCCCTCGTAATACCCATACTGAAAAGGTTCATCAACCTTACTGTTCATATCCTGCCAATAGTTTTTCTGTTTCTCGGACAATTCACGGGAAGCGGTATTAAGTAGCTTTTCGATTTTTTCCTGTCTTGCAGCGTAAAAATCCGCGCCCTCTGAAATATCCAAATCTGCTAATGAGCTATACCCTGCGCTTTCGTTTGGATTGACATAGTTTTTCGCAATCATATTTAGCAGACGTTCCCGTGGGGCGATACCGTCCCAATATGCGCTGTCAACCAAAAACTGTTCATAACCGTCATATCCCACATTATCAGGATTTTCAAAAAGCTGCTGTACTTCCTGGATTGTTTCAGTGATATATTCATCTGTTAAAGGAACAGAATAATTTTCTGCTTGTTCCTTTTCATATTCAATACCCGCAAGGCCAGTGATTACACCTTCTTGATTGTAAGTCTGATACCGCAAAATCGGTAAACCAAATAAAATTGCAGTTACAAGCAAACTTGCAACCATGACGATAAGCGTCGATTTTTTACGCAGGATTTTCAAAAATTCGTATTTAATAAGCATTGTTTCATTCGCCCCTTTCTTCTCCGGCTTCTTCTCCGAAGTGGTATAAAAACAAATCCTCCAAGCTCGGCGGTACGGTGATAGCGTCGGCGGCCGGAGATGTATCATGTATCATACGTAACCGCACATTGCCGTTTTCATGGTGCAGATTAACAACAGAAAAGCGTCTGCTGTATTCTGCTGCTTCCCGGTCGCTCACCAAAAGCTCCCATACCTTGCCGTTTATACTGTCTGTGATAGTAGCCATAGGTTCTTGCAGTAAAAATGTACCGTCTTTCATCATTAGAATAGTATCAGCGATATAGGAAACGTCCGATACAATATGCGTAGACAGGATAACAATTTTATCCTCTGCAAAGTCAGATATGAGATTGCGGAAGCGGACACGTTCTTTGGGGTCAAGTCCTGCGGTCGGCTCATCTAAAATGAGAATGTCCGGGGCGTTCAGCTCTGCCTGAGCAATCCCCAAACGCTGCTTCATACCGCCGGAAAAGGACTTAATTTTTTTGTCTGCCACCTCATGCAAATTAACTAATTTCAACAATTCCCCCGCCCGTGTCGCTGCTTCTTTCTTATCCAGCCCCTTTACTGCCGCCATATAGAGCATAAACTCACGGGCTGTAAAATCCGGGTAAAAGCCGAAGTCCTGCGGCATATAGCCTAAGTGGGCATAATAATCTTCTCCCAACTCGTCAATGCTCTTTCCGTTCAAACAGATACTGCCGGAAGTAGGCTTTAGAACACCGCAAAGCATACGCATTAAAGTTGTCTTGCCCGCACCATTCGCACCAAGCAGACCATATACCCCTGGAGTAAGGACGGTGCTAACATCATCAACAGCCTGCTTTGCACCGTAGCATTTGCTCAAATGCTGTAATTGCAATTCCATATATGAAAACCTCCTTGTCATTGTGATAGGCGTAGAAAAAAGGTAGGTCGCCTATGCTTTATAGCATAGACTACCTACCTTATGGGCGGCTTTGCCGTATCTTAATTTGACCTTAATTTGTGCCTGCTCCACATGGAAGCAGGATTGTAAACTCTGTTCCCAAGCCAGGATTGCTCACCACGGAAATATCGCCGCCGTGAAGTGCGATAATCTGTTTTGCGATTGCAAGTCCAAGACCGCTACCCTCTGGTCGTTCTTTGGTGTTCGTCCCTCTGTAATAGCGGTTCCACAAGTCGGACAACTCCGTTTCGTCCATACCGTTCCCGTTGTCGGAAATGGCAATCAATATTTTGCTGTTCGCAGCATTGCTGATTGTAATTTTGACTTTGGTATCAACCGAATTATGGACAAGAGCATTGATAATGATATTCCCGACGGCGCGGCGCAGTAAATCGGAGTCAACAGCAATCACTTGTTCTGGCATGGTGCTTTCAAATTCGATTGCCCTCTTTGAAAAAGCCGGGTTGTTTGCTATGTCAATTACCAATTCTCTTAGCAAACGCACTATCTTGATTTCCTGCGGTGTGTAAGGAATTGCGTTAGCTTCAAGCTGATAGGTCAGTTTCAAGTCGTTCATCAGCTTTTCTATGTGGTTGACATTCTTCAAAATGATTTTTCCATAGTCCTGTATGGTCTGCAAATCAAGACTACTCCCGTCTGAAAGCAACTCCGCATATCCCTTTACCGGAGAAAGCGGCGTTTTCAAGTCATGGGTGATGTTCGCGATCCATTCTTTGCGGGTACGGTCAGTTTCCTGCTGTACCTTTTCGCTTCGGCGTATTTTCATATTCATCTCATTCAGAGATCCGTAAATCTCGCTGAATACGCCTGTTTCTTTCAGCGGTGTATATTGATTTGCTGCCATGCTTCTAATGCCGTTAATAATCGTTGTCAACTTTCGGGACAGCCAAAACGCATAAACAAAGGCAACAAGCACAACCACGCAAGCGAAAAAGAACACTATGCTTTTTGTAAATGGTGACAGCCGCGCCACATTCTCACCGTTATAGTAAAGCATAGTTTTTCCTATGGCATAAGGGAAGCCCACAACGTAGTTAAGCGTTCTGTCCGATATGGTAACGCTGCTGATAAAGACAGTATTTCCGTTTTCATAGCCGCTTTCCGTAAACTCGACAAGCTCCGTAATGCTGTAATCGTCCGGGTAGTTTTCAGGCTTGTTGTGTGCATAGATTTCCTGTCCGTTTTCGTCAAGGATTTGCACCCACAAACCGTATTCGTCCAAGCGTTCCACACCGATTTGCTTCACGCCGATACTTCCGTCTTTTTCCTCTATCCAAATGGAAAAATTGTCAGTAAACGTATGCGGCCACGACGCAAGGCTTAATCCCTCCGGCTCCGGGATAGAAAAAACATAGTAAAACATACCGATTGCAGAAACAATCAGAATGACAAAAAGGATTGCTAATATGACCGCTGTATATAGAATGGGTTTGTGTTTCAATTTATTTTTCATAAGGATTTACCAACTTGTAGCCCAAGCCTTTCATTGTGATAATGTACTCCGGGGAAGTGGTATTACTTTCTATCTTTTCCCGCAAGTGTCGGATATGTACCATAATTGTATTATCGCAACCGAAGCCATCCTCACCCCATACGGTTTCATATAGCCTTTCCTTGCTAATAACACGTCCTATATTTTGTGCCATGTAATGCAGAATCTCAAACTCACGGGCGGTCAGTTCAATTTCCTTTCCATCCTTTGTCACACGGCAGCCCTCTTGGTCAATGCTCAACGCACCGACTTTAAGGGGCTGCGCCTTTGTTGAAAGCTGCCTGTATTCTGTACGTCGCAACTGTGCTTTCACACGATAAGCTACTTCTTTCGGGCTGAACGGCTTTGTTACATAATCGTCCCCTCCGACTGCCAGACCAAGTATTTTATCCAGTTCATCATTCTTTGAAGATAGAAACAGGATAGGGCAATGAGAAAACTCTCTAATCTGTTTACAGACTTCATACCCGTCAATTCCCGGCAGCATAACGTCCAAGATAATCATGTCGGGCTGCAATGTGTGGCATGAGCTTACCGCAGAAAGCCCGTTATCTACCTTTGTGATATTTTGGAAGCCTTCAATGGCAAGGGATTTTTCAAGCAGCTCTAATATATCCGGTTCGTCGTCAACTATCATTATTTTGTATTTATTCATGGTCGGTTTCCTCCTGTAATGACTTAGGACATCTTTTCTTAAATCTTGTGTCAGTTGGCTTTTCCGCGTCCTTTGGTATCAGCCACATATACCCAAGTTTTGAAACGCCCGGTATGCGGTTCTGGCTGCAAAGTATCTGTACTCGTCTTTCAGAAATTCCCCATTTTTCCGCTGCCTGTGGTGCAGACATATATTCCATAATTTACCCGTCCTTTCTCTACACATTATCAGCATAATTGTACTCGGACAGACGAACAATATCAAGTGTCTGATTATGAATTATTTTGGTTCATAATAGGAATTGTGTATGTGTATCCAACAGGAAAGGGGAACAGTAAAATGTAACTGGATGAATGAATATGACAAAAAGACCAGTAGAAAAATATGACTTCAAGGCTTTCGGGCAAGCAATAAAGGCAGCGCGGACAGAAAGGAAAGAGAGCCGCAAGAAAGTGAGCGACGAGATGTTTATTTCTCCTCGTTACCTTGCGAATATCGAGAACAAAGGACAGCAGCCAAGCCTGCAAGTTTTCTATGACCTTGTTACCCGTTATGCTGATATTTGGGTGTTCTGACTATATGTATCATTGTTATGGCAATACCTAATGCGTGCTGATTAGTATTTTTTTATATTGCTCCGCAAGCTCTTTCTTTCCCCATCTCATATACAAACTATACAAATAACGAGCAGTACTTTTGGAATAATCATTATCAGGGTTCTCGTTCATAACAGCATGAAAGACGGCATCTGCGTTAAGCAGGTGCTGTTCTGCTATCACAGGCTGAGAACGGGTATAAGCAATGACACCACGATAGAACTCGCACATACCATAATCAAGGTTATTTCTACCCATAACTTCATCAATGGTGGATTCACAGAAATCAATAATTTCCAGAGCAGAATCATATTCCTTATTCTGCACCAGCATGTTAGCAAGTGAGAGTGTCTGCTGCAGGGTATCATTATTCTCTATCAATCCAAGACTGGCATATTCACTGCGTACTGCGAAAGCTGTCTTTAATTCTGTTACAGCTTCTTCACGTTTCTTCCGGAACAGATAAGCAGTAGAGAGGTTGTTGTGCAGGTTTGAAAGCAGATTGGCGGAACGGGCATCTGCAGTATTGGTCTTATGGTAATTTTCCATGAGGACAATCGCCTTTTTATATTTCTTGATGGCATTATCATATTCCTTGCGTGGGAACAGAAGCTGTGCCTTGTAATCTAATAATAATGCTTTGTCACAGGCAGAAATGTGGTTGGTTTCTTCCGTAATATCTGGTGTGATTGACTCATTTAAATTACATGGTTTATTCGCCCCATCCGACTTGCCTGCTTCATCCATTAGATTCATCACATATTCCATTCGCTCCACCAGCTCCGGTAGGTAATCAGTATCCAGATACTTGTCAAAATAAGGGAACATATCCTGTAAGAACAGCAGATAATATGCCTTGTTGTCTATGATGATATGTCTGTTGATGCTTTTCAGACATTCCATGACAGTCAGCTGTCGCTTTACATCCAGTCCATGAGCAAGGCATATCAAATGCAGGTGATTCAGCATTACATGGCAGTCTGATACGGTTGGGATGGTCTCTGCAATTGCCACTTCCTGAATGAGTGGGTGCAGTGCAATCGTCTTGTTTTCGGTATCTTCACTGATAATACCATAGCGTATCAGCTCATTTACATTTTTGAGAGAATCCAGCTCCAGCCACATTTTGAACGCACTTTTATAAACTCCTGATACCGGCAGGAGTGAGAGGTTACGGAGGATATCAATACTGTCCTCATTTAATCTATTGAGCTTCATCAGCATACGAAGATGTCCTATCATACTGTCATAGGAGAATTCATCATCTTTGAATACCTCGATTTCTTCATTGTTTTGCCCGATACCGCAGGAACGAAGCTCTTGTAATAATTCCTCCGGTTCCATTCCGCTGGCTTCCAGGGTAAGAGCAGCCATGCAGACAGTCAGGGTATGACAGTTCACTTCTTCTATAATGGCAGACACACTGTCCGGATCACGTTTTGCAGAAGGACAATGCTTGTAGAACAGTTCTGTCAGCTCTTTTTCTTTATCCAATTCTTTTATTTCTATAGAATCATAATTCTTAAGTCTGCATCTGCTGGTAATCAATAGCTGCATATCATTCTTCATCAGTTCCTTTAAGAAGGGTTCGTCCTTTGGAAGCACATTGAAGTTGTCCAGAATCAGCAGTGTATCTGTGTGGAGTTTCTGCATCACCTTATAGTGATTCTGAAAACGGACTTCCTCATTCATTTCTACGGAATCATCTGCAAATGTAAGGTTTGCGATGTCTTTTCTCAAATCACCGGTGTAATACAGATAAATGATATTGGTGTATTTTTTACGGTTCTTCTGTGCATAGGCTTTGGCAACTTCGCTTTTTCCAATGCCTGCCATACCGGTAATGAATAAGACGGATTGATTGGAAAGATGGGATGCGATTGCTTTTATCTCATCCTTTCGTCCAATGAATGCCTGATTGCAGGAGGGAAGCTTATTGCAAAGAATCACTTCCGAAAGGTCGGGAGAATAGAGCGCACCTGTGCTATGGTCATTCAAAATCGCATATCTTACCACAGAGCAGAAAAAGGCTGCATTATCCGGCTCTTGAATCAGCGCATCAGCCATTTCCTGCCCGATGGTTTTTATACTGTCTGTAATCAATTCCTCCATCTGGATTCGAGCCTGTGATTCGTTTAACAGGTTCGGAATAATCTTATCTCTGAAATCCTCCTCCATTGTATCCCATTCATCCTCATCTTCATAAGTCTTTAGGATATCTATAGGAATCGGGCGGGCACCATTGCACCAGCGGCTGTACATCGTCGTGTCATCTGCGATTAATTCCGAAACTGTCAGAGTATCATCCAGATATGCAGAGAACAGACTGCGTACAAGCTGGTGCTGCGGGTAGGTTTTCTTTTTATTTTCCAGTAATACACCAATCACATTAGCGAAGGTCAGTCTGTTTCTCATCTGCGTGCTCCTTTCAGAGAAGATGTATCAATCCATCTATCTTATCTATCTTATTTGTCTTTCTATATTTTCAATCTTTGAAAAAATTCTATGTCAAGTTCCGGTCAAGTGACCGTCAATTATTTTATCCTCTGTATTTTACTACAATGAACTTACAAAACGTAGCCGGGCGGCATCAGAAATGAAGCAAATCGGCTACAACAATCATAACACAAAACAAACAGATGTTCTATAAGATTTTTGTGATTTGCACATTGAAAAATAACCTTCATGAAGAAGGTTCATGAGCTGTATCAGATGCCAACAGTCTCTGCGAGGAGGCTTACCGGAAGGTAAGAAGAGCGGGGAATGACACTTCCGAAAGGGTGGGAAAGGAACTCGCGCAGGAGTAGCCCACAGGCAGCGACAGGGAAACCGCCAATATGCTAAAGGTCAGCTGGAACGCTGACAGCATCTGATACGAATGGAAGCCAAACAAGTCCTATTACGAACAGTCAGTCACTTGAAAAACCACACAGTGGGTAAGAAAGAAGGTGATAACAGGGAAACTTTGAAAGGGAGGTGCAGGAATATGACAAAGGATTTGGAATTAGCGAAGAAGCTTGCGGTTCTTGGTTGGATTCACAGAAACGGATTCATTTCTGATGATGAATATGCAAGAGCCAAGAGCCGAATCATGGGTGAATACAAGATTTGTTCTTTTATGGCAGTTTAGATAGATTCGTACATTCGTTAACATTTTGTTTTCGGTGTATGGTAATGACACAAGGAGGTAGAAAAAGTATGGCAGATACAGAGGTACAGGTAATTAAGGCAACAGAAGGTCCGATTGTAAGGGACCGCAGGTTAGTGGGAACGCCGTTAACCTTACAGAGGAAACGAGTAGCGGCTTATGTCCGTGTCAGTACAGACGGGGAGGAGCAGCTGCAGAGTTTTCAGTCACAGAAGCAGTATTATCAGGACAAGATTTCAAAAAACAAGGAATGGGCAATGGTAGGGATTTATGCAGACGAAGGCATTACGGGAACGAAAACCGATAAAAGGGATGAGTTCTTAAGGATGATTGAGGATTGCATGAACGGGCAGATTGATGTGGTTATCACAAAATCAATTTCCCGATTCTCCAGAAATCTTGTGGACACACTGACTTACACACGAATGCTTAAGCAGAAAGGTGTGACGGTGATTTTTGAAAAGGAAAACATCGACACTTCCACTATGGAGAGTGAGATGCAGCTTTCTCTCTTATCGGCACTGGCACAGAATGAGGTGGAGTCCCTATCGCAGAATGTGAAGATGGGAGTGCAATACAAGATGGCAAGAGGGGAGCTGATGGGATTTAACGGCTGTCTTGGATATGACTATAATCCGGAAGATAAAAGCATTTCGGTCAATCCGGCAGAAGCAGAAACAGTCCGACTGATATTTGATCTGTATATTCAGGGATACGGAGCAAATACCATTGCCAAAAGACTTACCGAGCTTGGAAAAGTAAACAAAAAGGGTATTGTCAAGTGGACAGACAGTGGTGTCAGAGGAATTATCAAGAACGAGAAGTACAAGGGTGATTTGCTGATGGGAAAGACCTATACGGTTGACCCGATATCCAAGCGGAGGCTGGAAAATCGTGGAGAGGAAAACCAATACTATACGAAGAACCACCACGAAGCCATTGTATCGGAGGAGATATGGAATGCGGCACAGGAGATTTGTAGAAACCGTTACCATTCTAATTCAAATGTGGAATCCGGAACCCGGACAAAATATGCCCGGAAATTTGCTTTCAGCAGTATGTGTGAATGCGGCTTCTGCGGTACGAATCTGACAAGACGTTCCCACCATCAGGATACACAGCATAAGAAACCGGTGTGGAAATGCAGGGTGGCAACCAATAAGGGCATTGAAAACTGTCCTAACAGCAAGGCAATTGATGAGAGCATCATCGAAAATGCCTTTTTGGAGATGTTCGGACTGCTTGCAGATAACTTTGATGATGTGCTGGAATCAGTGCTTTCTTCTGTAGAAGAGACAATATCTAAGGATGAAAGCTCCGGCAGATTGAAGCAGGTGGAAAAGGACATTGCTTCTCTTGAAAAGAAGCGAAACAAATTGACTGATATGATGCTGGATGATAAAATTTCAAAAGAAGCATACAATGAGAAATACGAAGAATTGAATCGGAAACTGAAAAAAGCCAATGATGAAAAGGATGTATTATCGCAGAATGTATTATCCCAGAAAAACATTCAAAACCGTATGCGGGAGCTTCGGGCAAAGCTTACAGGTGCAGATGTGCTTGATAAGTTTGACAGAGTTGTATTTGAAAGCATTGTACAGAAGGTAATTGTGGGAGAAGTGGCAGAGGATGGCACGGTAGATCCATATAAGCTGACATTTGTGTTAAAGGGAATGGACAATGAGTTTATTCCTGACGCAAAAAACAGATATAAGAATCTTCACAAGCAGGCAGTATAACGCCTGCCTGTGATATAACTCAACAAGGAGGTGAGCTTGAATGAGCGTTCACGAAGACTTGTTGAATAACGGAGAAAATAATTGTTCTTTTACCGAAGACGAGGTGGACATTATGTGTTCCAAGGACGGAGACGACGCATGTGGAAACGGTTGTCAAATTATCCCTCAAAAAAGATACACCTAAGATTGAGGTCACAATGGAGTCTGATGAAGAGAGTAATTACACACCAGAGGAAAAGGCTACCTATCAGAAGATTAAGGATTATGTGAAGGACAAGTATGGTGTGAATGTGCATACTTCTTATATTGCACAGGTGAAGCGGATGTGTGGGCTGGATATGGGCGAGAATTATAATAAGTCCAAGAAAGAGAATCCAGAGGTGAAGCAGTGTCCGCAGGAGAAGGTGGAGTATATTAAGGATGCGTTGAGGCATTTTGGGGTGATTTAGTTAAATTACTATTGGTGTGCCACGGCAGTATCACTAGAAATTCCAACAAAGCCTATAAATAAGCCATTTCTTAGTTGAAAAGGTGCTCTACTACACGTTTTTTAGAGAAATAGCTCGGTATGATTTTTAAGAAGGTTGAGATATACCTTCTTTTTTTATTACTAAAAAGAGAAAGGACGGAAAAGTAATAAAAAATTGCGTATAAAACGAAAAAATAAGAATATAATACAATAATGAAAATAAAACGAAAAAATATATTGCATTAAAATTAAAAAGGTGGTATTGTATGAATGAGATAACAAAGGAAGGTTGTGTTGAAATGAAAATACAAGCTGTTTTAATTGATGGATTTAAAAATATATCAAATGTAAGAATATTGTTTGATAATATTACAGCACTTGTTGCTTTAAATAATTTTGGAAAATCAAATGTGCTTTCAGGTATTGATTTTGGATTAGATTTTATTAAGGCTTCCATAGAGGATAAAAAGGATATGATGTCTAATTCCAATCTGATTCCTATCAATTGTAGTATGATTGGAAAAAATTATAAATATGAGATGGAGGTTTCTACTGACATCGATGGTAAGGAATATATTATTCAGTATGGCTATGAGTTTGAGTGGAAGGATAATGAGGACAAAAAGCCTAGAATAGTATCAGAGTTTTTGAAAGCTAAACTTAATGAAAAAGGACAAAAGTTTACACAGCTAATCAATAGAACTGCTGACACAGCATTCTATAAGAGTTCAGAGACCGGAAGATGCTCATCAAAGATTAAGGTAGAGGAAGCTGAATTGGTTGCTAATAAGTTAAGAGCCTATGATGAGTTATATTATGCTAAGATTATTACAAAACTTAATGGTATGAAAATATATATGGAAAACAATTTGGATGCAAAGAGCTTTTATCAGCCAGATCCTATCATACGAAAAGGCTTTGAAAATGAGATGATAAATGCTGATAATCTGCCACGTGTTATTTATAATCTGAAAAAGCAGAATTCAGATAAATTTGAATTATTAAAAAATGTTTATTTTCAACTATTTCCTGACATTGAGAATGTTATTGTAAGGAAATTCAAATTAGATGCAACAGAAGGCAATCAACTTCCTGAAGATGCACCTTTTATCTTTACCAATTCAGTTTATGTATTATTTGTTAAAGAAAAGAATTTAGCAAATCCAGTGAATTTTTCTATGATGTCAGATGGGGCAAAGAGAGTTTTTATGATATTGACCAAGATAATTGTATCTAGTGTCAGCAATATTTCGTTGATAGCGATTGAGGAACCAGAAAACTCTGTGCATCCAGGTTTGTTCCAAGCATACATCCAGATTATTAGCCAACTATTAGATGATTGTAAAGTTATTATTACAAGCCATTCGCCATACATTATCAGTTACTTAAATCCTTCTTGGATTCATGTTGGTATGAATAGAACAGCTGGAGTGGCTGAGTTCTTTACATTTAAAAAGTCAGGTCAGAAACAGCTGGAAAATGATGCTGCTGGTTTTAATATGAGCATGGGAGACTATCTGTTTTCAATGCTTGCAGATACAGAGAGTAATATAAGTGATTATTTGGAGTGTGATGCCGATGAGTAAATGCCTTGTACTTTTTGTAGAGGGTGATACAGAGGTTGAATTTTATAAACATGTAATTGCTAATGCCAGAAAGTTACATCCTGCGGGAAGATTTAATACAAGTATTGAATATAGGAACGTAAGGGGTGTGGGCGGCTTTAAAAGTATTGCTCTCAGGAAATTTACAAAAGAAATAAAAACAAAATATGATGACGATTGTGAGTTTACAATCGTTCTATGCAGTGATACGGATGTATTTGATTTTGCACCTAAGCCTCCGATAAAGTGGGACGAAGTAAAGAAGGAACTTCTGGCTAATGGAGCCAGTAAAATAATACATGTCCAGGCGAAGAAGTCCATTGAGGATTGGTTTTTATACGACCTTGATGGTATCTTGGGTTTTTTAAGGTTAGGTAAAAATATAAAAGTATCTGGCAAGAACGGATATGATAAGCTTCAGCGTTTGTATAAGCAGGCCAATAAAGTTTATTATAAAGGGATTCAGAGTAATGGTATGATAGGTCGTTTAGACATAGAAAAGATAGCTGATGCAGTAAAAGACCAGTTAAATCCTTTATATAAGGCACTTGGCGTAGATAAAAACTAAATAATAATTGGTATGTAAGAGCATAGCTCTTTACATAGAAAAAGTCAGAGGTTAACCCTGACTGATTCCCTTGCCAAAGAAGGTCTTTGGACTTGTTTTTCTCGCAAACTAATAATAACAAAGAATGCCTTCTTCTGCAAGGAGATTTTGCAAAGGAGGTATTGTGATATGGCAGTACATCATGGCGGTAAAGTCGGTAGTGCAGCAAAGAAATTAGCTAGCAATTCGACCAGCAAGAATACTAAGAGTAAAGCTGGAAAGACATTAGCTAATCACAAGGCGAAGTATCATTGATTTGCGTAGCTGAGAATCACAGACCTGAGCATGTCTTAAAAGGGCTCTATTTTTGTATGATGTAGGTATTATTAATTAATGAATAATTTATCAATGTCAGAGCAACTGATGCATATAACTGTAAGAATTGAATGTCAGTATTAAAATGGTACAAGTGATACGGGAACAGGATTTTTCTTTAGGTTTCTTGAAAACAGAGAAACAGGTGAGCATGTTCCTGTAGTTATCACAAACAAACATGTAGTATCTACAGCGGTCAAGGGAAGATTGCTATTTTGCTTAAGAAAGCAAGATGGTTCGCCAGATTATAGTAATCATTTTACAATGTATGTTGATGACTTTGGGAAGCTTTGGAAGATGCATCTCGATGGAGATGTTGATTTATGTGCTATGCCAATTGCACCGATGCTGAATTTGGCTAAAATATGGGGAAAGAGCTGTTTTACATTGCTTTTGATGTGAGTACTTTACCTGATAGGAAATTGTTAGATGATGTATCGGCTTTAGAGGATATTATTATGGTGGGCTATCCTAATGGAATATGGGATGAGAAGAATAATAAGCCAATTTTCAGAAAAGGAATAACAGCCACAGATATAAGATTTGATACAATGGTAAAAAAGAATTTGTTATTGATGAAGCATGTTTTCCAAGCTCAAGTGGCTCGCCTGTAATGAATTTTAATTAGAGAATGTATACAGATAAACATGGTAATACATATGCTGGAAGTAGTAGGGCAAGGTTATTAGGTGTTTTATATGCTGGTCCACAAGCGGTTGCACAATGAGAGGTTCGTACCATTCAGATTCTAATCGTAGATAAGAATATTACGATTTCAAGAATAACCAATAATCTGGGATATGTCATTAAAGCGGAACGAATTTTAGAATTGGAAGAATTGTTTAAATAATAGAAACGGAGGATAATAAATGGCAGTAGAAAAAGACAAGTCGATGAGCATGTCAGAGTTGCAGGATTTGATTGTCTATTATAAAGATAATTTGACAGAGGAATACATTCAGATTGATATTATGTTTGCTAAGAAAACAGCAAGCACAAAGCGTTTGTATAAAACATGGATGCTACTGTGCCGTAACCAGGATATCGAAGAGATGTTGGAGGAGACATTGACTAATATGGAAAAGGTGACACAGGAAAGAACTATAGACGAGTATGACTTGGAGTTATCTACAGATGATACTGTTCAGGTAATTGAGGAAGAAAAGGTAATTAATTATTCGCAGTTAACGGAATCTATCACGGTGGATTACACGGATGATAATACTATCAATGAGAATACGGATTACGATAAGCTGGACTTTGTTGTGGTGAAACTTAGTGATAATAGTGGGGAGGACCCGAAACCAGCAATAACGGTTTTGAAAAAGCATTTAAAATCACCAGCAAAATTTAAAGGAACAAAGAGGTTTGTTTTTAACGGCAAGGAAGCAGTAGCATTTGACAAGCCATTATTGGTTATTGGTTCTAATGTGGAAGCATTTAATGTTGCGGGATATTTTTATATTACTAACAGAGATAACTTTAATACAATGCTTAATTTTAAAGATGTGTATTATAAAATTGTTGATGATAATGCTGAACAAATAAAGCAGGCAGAGTTGTTTGATAATGCAGAGGAATTTATTGCTGATTGCCGTAATAATGGACGATATGTTACTAGATTAACAAAAGCTATTTTGGTAGAGAGTTTTAAAAATGTCAAGGATAATAAGAATAAGCTACAGGATATTAAAAAGGATTACAAACTCAATTTGGAATTTACGGATGATGGCAAAATCGTCTATAACAAAGAGCATGTGAATGAAATTTTGAATTTACTTTTAGAACATTATGTTACGAGTGCTCTTACGGATAAGAGAATGTTGGCAAAAGCAATAGAAAAATATGAATAGGTGATGAATGTGTTTAATAAATTGATGTTATTTATATCGTCATATATACCATTATATATGCTATTGATACTAAAAAATATATTTGAAAGAATTACCGAGGGTGGTCGCTTTGTAAATATAATACAGAAGTTCAAGACGGCAACATGGTTTGATGAAGTTAATGATTGGGCGGTATGCATACTTACTTTGGCGATTGTGATATCGGCAGTGTATTTGTGGAGAGCTTTGGAAAATGGGACAAGTCCAAAAAAGTATTTGATTACAGAGGTGTCTGATGAAACGGGAAACTATTATTTCAATTACATTTCTATATATTTGCTGTCATGCATGGGCCTGACATTAAACAGTATAGTGGATTGCTTTGTATTCTTGTTTGTAATGATTATAGTAGGGTATATTTATGTAAGTAATAATATGATGTACATGAATCCTGTAGCCAATATTATGGGATATAAGGTATATAGCTGTATACTTGATTCGGTGAATACAAGGGATAAAAATATCGCGAGTATTGTGGTTGCACCGAAAAATACTGTTGTGAAAAAGGGTGAAACGCTTCAAGCTAGTGGAAAGCAAGGATTTATATATGTGAAGAGAAAGCTGAGATAAAGAAGGCGGAAATGCACTTTCTTTTTTATGTTCATTTTTAAGGAAGGATGCGGTATCAAAAAGTGTACATTTAGGAACTGAATAATAAGGGCATAGAATCAGTGCCAAAAAGTAGAGACTTTCCATTATGGGAAGTCTCATTTTTTATGTAAACATTTCAGGACTAAGGAAGGAGCAAATAATCATGAAGAGATATGGCTATCACAGAACAAGTACAAGAGAACAGCATTTAGACAGAGGTATCAAGGAGATTACAGCTTATTGTGAGCAGGACAATCTGGAACTGGAAAAGATATTTACTGACCAGCAGACAGGAAAGAATTTTAATCGTCCAAGATATCAGGTATTGAAAGAGGATGTATTAAGAGCAGGTGATGAGTTAATTATTACCGAGGTAGACAGGCTTGGCAGAAATAAGCAGGAGACTTTAAAGGAGTTGCAGTATTACAGGGATAATGGCATCCGTGTAAAGATACTGGAACTTCCAACTACACTTATGGATTTATCAAAACTGGATAATGCTATGGCTCGTATGCTGATGGAAACCATCAATAATATGCTGATAGAGCTATATGCAGCTATGGCACAGGCAGAGATTGAGAAGAAAGAAAAACGACAGCGTGAAGGTATAGATTCTAAAAAGGCTCGTGGAGAATGGGATGATTACGGCAGACCAGCGGTGATGTCGATTGATGAATTTTCAGAGCATTATCAGAAAGTGGTATCAGGAGAAATCCGTCCATTTGAACTGATGAAACAGCTTGGTATGAGTAAGAGTACATATTACAGATATGTCAAAAGAATAAAGGAATAGGCAGTTTATAACACTTTTGCAATTCTTAAAAGCTGCTCTTTCTTTGAAGAGTCAAGCTTATTAACAGTGCTGAGCAGTTCTGTTTCAAAAGCAGTAGTAGGAGCTTTGTATTCATTGCCGAGAATATAATCAACGGTAACATTCATAGCATTGCAGATAGAAACCAGAAGTGTCAAAGATACCTTGACTTTGTTCGTCTCGATATTGCTGATGTGGCTGACATTAACATCGGTTACTTTAGCAAGATATTCCTGTGTCAGTTGTCGGTCTGTACGGACTTCTTTAATTCGTTTTCCGATAAGGGCAAAATCCAAATTATCCATTGCACCATTCCTCCTTAAATCGTTGTAAAAATTATAAAGAAATTATAGTTACAGAGTAATAATCCAGTGCTATAATCTATATAGGTACAGGTTAAATAACGAAGCAAAAGTACCGATATACATATTAGATTGGATTATAAGGAAATGTGGGATGGATATGTTAGGAGAACAATCATTTCAGCCATATGCAATAAACACATTTAGCCATAGGGGAAAGAATTTTGAGGAAATAACACCAATTCATTACGTCAGACCCCATGAAGTTAGACCATATTCCCGAAGAGATGGTACGTTAGTATCTGGATATTGGCGAGATGGTGATGGAGATACCACTATAAACAGACAGACAGGATATTATTCAAGAAACCATAATGCCGTATCTCAGATAATAAGAATTGGCGGTAAGATATTATGAGACATAAAGAGAGAATTGATGTCAAGAACATCAGGGAGAAGGAAATTTTCAAGGTTGTATCTATAGGACAAAAAGATGTACGTTTTCGTCTGCAAAATGCTTATGAGGGACAGGTAGGTGACAATACGGAGTTATGCCTGATGAAAAAGCAAGATTACAAATATGGAAATTACATTTGAGTGACAAAATGCCACTTGCTACGGATGTTACTGCTGAAAATCTGGCAGGTCGTTATGACAACATATAGGGATTATTTTTGAAAAGGAAAATATCAATACCCTCGATGCAAAGGGAGAAGTGCTGCTTACCATTCTTTCCTCACTGGCACAGGATGAGAGCCGGTCCATTTCAGAGAACTGCACATGGGGAATCCGCACAAGGTTTGAAACAGGAAAACACAAAATGAGTACAAAGCGTTTTCTTGGCTACGATACGGATGAAACGGGAAAACTGGTAATCAACAGGACGCAGGAACCGATTGTGGTTCGGCTGTATCAGGAATTCATGGACGGAAAAACAACCGATTACATCAAGAGAATTTTTGAACGGAAAGGTGTGAAAAATTGGGATGGCGGTACGAAGTGGCAGTCCACAACCTTAATGAGTATGTTGGAGAATGAAAAATACAAGGGTGATGCCTTGCTGCAGAAAAGCTATACGGTGGATTTCCTCACCAAGAAACGTATACAGAACAAAGGGAAAATTCAGATGTTTTATGTGGAGGATGACTACGATACCATCATTTCAAAGAGGATATTGGAATGTATACAGCTTGAAATAAAACGCAGGAAAAAGTATCTGGAGGAGCATGGGACAAACTACTATTCCCACCGGCCGGAAAGCAATCCATTTGCATCCAAGATAATTTGCGGAGACTGTAATAAGGTGTTTGCACGGAAAGGCTGGCGGAGCAGCACGGGTGTTGACCGTAAGGTATGGCAGTGCAGTGAACGCTACAAGGTCAAAGGAGTTATGGGATGTGCCAACCGCCACGTAGAGGAAGAAACGCTGATAAAGGCTTATCTGATGGCTTGGAACGCATTGGTGGAGAACCGAGAGGATTTCATGGAACAGTGGACAGAACAGCTGCAGAGCGAGAACCTATTAGAAGGTTATCGAGCAGAGAAGTTCATAGAATACACCGATGGAGCAGAACCTCTGACAGACATGGACACGGACTTCATGTTGAAAACACTGGACCACATCAAGGTTTTTGAGGATGGAACATTGTTGGTGGTGTTCCTGGACGGAACGGAGATAGAATGTAAAAATGAAGAGGAGTAAGAAAAGATGCCGATTGGGAGTTGCGATTCCTGATCGGCTTTTTTTCTTGGCGAAGAAAAACAGATTTAGAGAACCATTTGTACAAGACTTATGATAAAATAGATGATGCAGAGGAACTGCTGGTATCTGCAAAGGCTAAGAAACGCTCTCTGCTGGCAGATAAGATTACAGGGGATAACATTTACAAGGCACTCGTGTTCTTTGATAAATTGTATGCTCAAATGAACGAAGCAGAGAAACGGGAGTTCCTGTCGCAGTTAGTGGATAATGTGCAGATTTACGAAGAACGCAAAGAGAATGGTCAGTGGCTGAAATCTATAGAATTTAAGTTGCCGATTATAGAAAAAGAGTTTACACTAAGTTTGGACAATGATACACAAAATGAGTGCGTGGTATTGATGTCAAAGGTAGAGAAATAACGAACTGAAAAAGTGTAGAAAACAAGGGATTTCCGAGGGTCGGAGATGTCGTAGCAGCAGTTTCGGCTCTCGGATTTTTTTTGCTCTAAAGGTCTGCGGGAACTGGTCAACTGTAAAAATGACGGAGAGTTGAGTGGTTGATTTTGATATTGGGTGGTGTTGAGTTGACAGGTTGGATAAATGGTTGTGGAGTTGACAAGATGATTAAAAAGAAAATGCACGTTTTTCCTTTGCTGGAATCAACGTGCATTTTACATCGTATTCATTAGTTCAAGCAGGAGCCGTTTCTGCTCATCCGTCAGGGTACTCCATAGCGCAAATAAAACCGGCTGTTCTTCGGTCAGTTCTGACGGGTCATCCCACTCTGCAAAGAACTGACTTAAAGTAATACTGAATGCCCTGCATACCGCCTCTAAGGTCGGTAGCGTAGGTGCGTTATTTCTATTGAACATATTTGTAACTGTGGAATGAGAGAGGTTTGCTTCTTTTGCAAGCCGGTAATCCGTCCAGCCGCGTTTCTCCATCAACTGCCTTATGCGTTTCTGTGCTTCCATATCATCACCTGCCCATCTCAGCTATGAGGTACAGGGTGGAGCATTACACACAGTTCATTCAGAAGAATCCGGAATGGGAACTGGCGGGAATATTCGCGGATGACGGGATCAGCGGCTGTAATACCAAAAAACGCAGTGAGTTTATCCGTATGATAGAGGAATGTATGGCGGGCATGATTGATATGATTATCACGAAATCTATCAGCCGTTTTGCCCGGAACACGCTGGACTGCCTGAAATATATCCGGGAACTGAAGGAGAAGAACATTCCTGTTTTCTTTGAAAAGGAGAATATCAACACGATGGATTCCAAAGGCGAGGTGCAGGTCAACCACAACCGTTTCCTTGGATACACAAAGGACGAGGACGGGCATCTGATTATTGAGCCGACCGAGGCAGAAGTGGTAAAACGCATCTATCGGGAATACCTGGAGGGTGACAGCCTGCTACAGATTGGCAGAGGGCTTGAGGCGGATGGAATCCTGACGGCGGCGGGCAAAGCGAAATGGCATCCGGAAACGCAGCGGAAGAAACGGGTCTACAGCAGTAAATATGCATTATCCAGCATTGTCTATTGCCCGAAATGCGGTGACATTTACCGCAGGATTGCATGGAACAACCGGGGAAAACACTCTATCGTGTGGCGGTGCTGTACCCGTGTGGAGCATGGCCCTGAAAAATGTGATGCCCCGACCATTCAGGAGTCGGAGCTGCAAGCGGCTGTGATACAGGATATCAACCAGACGCTTGGCGACAAGGATAGCGTAATAACCGCCCTGCAGGAGAACGTGGAAACGGTCATCCTGCAGGAAGATGAATCCTCGGCAGAAAACATTGAAGCAAGGCTGGAGGCATTGCAAAAGGAACTGTTGAAGTTAGCAAACTTCAAAAAAGACTACAACGGCATAGCCGATGAGATTCATCGTTTGCGGGAGTTGAAGCAGAACGCTTTGGCGAAAAGTGCCGAGCGTGAGGGCTTGAAAAAGCGGATCGCCGAGATGCGGGAATTTCTGGACAGCCAGCCAACGGAGGTCTTGGAGTATGATGAGCAGCTTGTGCGGCGGTTGATTGAAAAGGTCACGGTCTACGATGAGCGGTTTGAGGTGGAATTCAAGTCAGGGATGACAGTGGATGAGGAGAGATAGGGCAGAAAAATTGTGAGAACGGCACCCTGCAGAAATGCAGGGTGTTTTTCTGCAAGTTTTTATAGCGGCTTGAGATGTGTTAACATTGTTTTAGATGTCGAAATATGGTAAAATAAATACATGCTAATTGTAGAGAAAAGCGAAAATTTGGGAGGAGAGACTGAGTATGATTAAAGATTATAGATTTAAGGATATTGAAATATATCTTAAAAAGGATACTGAAGTTGGGAAAGAAATTCTTGATGCGTTTGAAAGTTTATCGGATGCGGCTATTATTTTTAGCCCGATTATCTTTGGACCACAATTTCTCCCCATGTTAGAATTGTTAGATGTGAAGGATCGGCTTTTCAGCCTAGGACGTAAAGTTTATGATTTCATTGCACAGAAGGTTGAGTTGGATTATCTTGATAGAACGGAACAGATTAGAGCAGCATATGCTTTGATTTGTTATACGGCTTATTTTGATGTACTTCAGGATGCTCTTCCAAACACGGTCAGAAGAAAACTTAAGTTAAAATTCGAAAAAAAGAAGGAACTCCTTGAAGAGTCTATTGAGACCACTGAAACCTTGCAGTTGTCGCCTACAGTTCCTGATATTCATTGTAAGGTTTTTTATGCAGATCATGTGACTGCATTTTCTGAAATTAAAGAACAACTTACTGAAATATATAAGCGTGTTTGCAATAATTTAATAAAGATGATTAGGGAGGCATCAATTTTTGATGAGGAAAAGAAAAAGGACAATCAGGAGTTCGAGAAATTAAAGGAAACACTTTGGAAACTGCCACAAAAGGCAATTGAAGTATATGAAGCCCAGTATATACATTTGGCAGATCAATTTAATGATTTTGCGTTATTTGCTCAACTTCAAAATTTTGAGGGTATTCATCATGCTATTAAAAATAATAAAACAGCATTGGAGTTGGTTATTGGCACCACGAAAAGAATTGATGTTGGACTTAGTAATTTAAGCAATATTGTAAATTCAATAGAGACAAACTATAATGCTATTCAAGCACAGGATATTGTAGATGATTTAAGAAAAAAGTATATAGCATTTATTCAAGAACCAATAATCGACGATAGAGAAATAAAATCTGATACTGAGATGATGAGTTTAAAATTTCCTAAAATTGTAGATGCTTTTATTCCACAGTCGTATAAATGTCTTGCTTATCAGAGAAAAGATACTAAATTAGAAGATGAATCAGTTTGGAAACAAATACCTGCTCAACATGATTTAGATAAATTTTTTATAAAATATCTTTATTCACCAGACAGTATCGATTATCCGCTGGTCATTTTGGGGCAGCCCGGAAGCGGAAAATCTTTGCTGACGAAAGTCCTTTCTGCTCAATTAATGAGTAAATCATACACAGTTATTAGGATTCCATTGAGAGAAGTTAATGCAGAGGATGGTATTGATGTTCTTGTCGAAGATCAAATTAAAAAGGTAACAAATAGATCTTTATCTACGCAAGGGTATGGCGGTTTTGCAACACAGTTTAAAGAAAAACCATTAATAATAATTTTGGACGGTTATGATGAACTCCTTCAGGCAAAAGGTGATGTTTTCTCTGGGTATCTTGAAAAAGTTCGCAGATTTCAACAGGATCAGAAAGAAATGGAGCGCTCTGTAAGAATAATTATTACAAGTCGGATTACGCTTATAGATAAAGCACGAATTCCATTAAACTCCACCATCTTAAGATTGTTGGAATTTGATTCTAATCAGAGACAAAAATGGATTGATATATGGAATAGTATAAATGCAGATTATTTTGCAAGTGAGAAAATTAATCCTTTTAGTTTGCCATTAAAAGAAAAAGGGAAGAAAAACAGCATAATTGAATTGGCAGAACAACCATTATTGCTATTAATGCTTGCACTTTATGATTCAGAAGCTAATGAACTAGCAAAAACAAGTAATATTAAGAGAACAGAATTATATGACAATCTACTTCGTAGATTTGTACGCAGAGAACGTAGAAGGTATGTTGCTGGATTTGAAGATAAAACACCAGAAGAGCAGGAAGTGATTATTGATAAAGAAATGAATCGTCTTGGGGTTGTGGCCATAGGAATGTACAATAGACAAGAAGTTGTTATTCGTTCTAGGCAGTTGGAAGAAGATTTGGATACATTTAAGGCTCGAAGAGAGGATGGTAGTCCCAAAGCACATACTTTAAAAGAATCAGAATCCGTATTAGGAGGTTTTTTCTTTATTCATAAGTCCACAGCTCAAGATGTGGATGCACATAGCGATAAATCGGAAAGTGCTTATGAATTCCTGCATAATACTTTCGGTGAATTTTTAGCTGCTGACTTTATTTTGAGAAATACTATAAACGAAGTAAAAGATATACTTGTGGATAGAAAGTTTAAGTTGTCTGGTTTGGAAAATAAATTGTCTAATCCTGATTCTTTAAATTCTGGATGGTTTTATTGCTTAATGTTTGTGCCGCTTTATTCACGTCCAGTTGTAATTGAAATGTTGCGTGAGCATATAACAAAGGCATTGAAGCGTACTTTGGAAATATATAGTTTTCCATTTGTTATAACTAAAGATGATTTTATTGACAATTTACAATATCTTGTAAAAAATCAATTGAAGATGATTTTAAACACAAGAAATTCTCCAAGTGTTATGCGTGGAGGGATGCTTTTGGATCGTGACATACCTCTTTTGGGATATTTGTCAACATATTCACTAAATTTAATAATATTAGCATGTACGCTTAGTTCTGGTGGATTTGAGTTCAATGAAGAAGATTACACTCAAGCTAAAGTGAGTGCTTTAGATTCACGACCTTGGGATAAATTGACATCATTCTGGAAAGCTTGGTTTTCACCAGCGGACTTGATGGGGCTTTCGGTAATTCTTAGGGCAAAGAGAGTAAACAATACAGTGATATTGGTTGAGTGTAATGAAAAGTTTGAAGCTACACGTTATGAGCAACCGATTGATATTTTGTTATGTGTTTCATTTACCTTAGGAGATAATTTGCTAGCTGGGTTATCTGGCTTACAAACGCAACGATTTTGCGAAATAACTCGGATGAGTGATAAAAAAGTTTGTGAAATGCTTAGAAATGAAAGCCCAGATATGTATTTCTCGTATTTAATCAATTTATTAAGAAAGGAAATAAATGGTTTTACAGAAAAAAAAGAATCGAGGGAGTTTGCTATAAACTATAGAGAAATAAATAAAATAATAGAAACTATTATTCATAATGAACAAATTCGTTCTGTAAACAATGATACTTTATTGAATCTCTTTGAAATACTGGAATATTGTTTAATGAGAAAACTAGTTTTTATTTCAACACGTAAACAACTTATTAAAATAGTTCCTCGCTTGCTCGATGAATCAAAATATATTTCGAAGAAAGTCCATAGATCGTTAGAGATGGTTAGCGGAGTGCGCTTAATTCAACTTCTAGCAAGGAATACAGGGCTTCTATTTTTAGGGAGACATGAAGATCCGTATTTGATTCATAAATATTGGGATGATGAGTGGTCTGAAAGTATCAATCAATTTATACGTTATTCATCGCGTTATATGCGAGATGATATTTATATTCTTCAAGATTATGAGGAGAATAATATTTATGAATTGTCATTGCTCAGGGCTATCAATAGACTACCAAATATGAGAAAGGATGATCAAGAACGAATTTTAATTCAATTTTTTGAGTTGGATAGTATGGAGATTTTGGCGGAAACAAATCCTGAACTATTGTCACGTGCAGTGTTGGCACTATTAAACAATTGCGAATTTAATTCAAAAGAGATAGAAAGGATTGGTGAAATATTTTTAAGAAGTTGTTTAAATCAGTTAGAAAATGTAGAGATAAGTTTTTTGGGTTTTGATACAATTATTAATGCAATTTCTATAGCTAGGAGAATTCATGAAAGTTGGTTTTTAAGTGAAATAAGTGGTATATTACGATATCAGTTATTTTGCATACGTCCTGGTTTTTTTTGGAATATTATATATTTATACCCGAAATTTGCTGCTGATTTAATTGATATATTGCCAGAATTATTTAGAAATGCGCCTTTGGAAATTTTTGAATTTCCTTTCTTTGAAAAAGAATTTCAATATGAAAGATATGGAAAAGAGATCGATTATATTAGGGTTTTTAGATGTCTTTATCAACTTTTAGATGAGAGAGATAATAGTAAAGAAATGATGTCTAGAGGATTACATATGCTCGAACGTACAATATCTGAATTTAGTAGATTTAGAGAAATTGATTTTTCACAGTTGACGATTGAACAAATAGATGCTCTGCTATGGTATGTCGGTATTGTAGGTGATAAACGTATTTCAAAAGAAATAAAAGAAGCGATGCAACAACATTTTAAGCATCATAGGTATGGAGAGACTCCTTTTTTTGAAAAAATATTTAGTTGATATTGAGAAGTAGTTGTTTGGATTAGTTTTGAATTAATGAAATATCAGCTATATCTTGATATGTTTACACGAACAGTCGAGAGGGTAGAAAAGGCGTTGATATGTTTCCGTATACGAACAAGGGCATTTGACGTACTTCCTATCCTCTCGTGCCATGTGGAGACTGTGGTATTGATGTCAAGGAAAGATAAATAAGAGCCAGAAAGCGGCGTATTTCCGGGATTTTTCGGAAGTTTGGATTGGAAGCCCGACCTCTGAAAAGGCTCGGTTGTTTTATATGGAAACATATCTACTGCGAAAATGTGTGTCAGGTTGTGACCTCGGATTAGATAACGCAAATTGAGTGAGTGGGTTAGATGTCAGGGATTTTTGAGAGAATTTTGGAAAACGAAAAAGTTGACAATAAATCCGGCAACTCGATACTAAAGGCATTTTCGGACAGTGGGATAGATGTTAAGGAAGGTGATATAAATGGACAACCTACTATGTCTTCTTGAAAAGTATAGATGTCATTTGAATCGTGGAAATAGATCAAGTGTAGATTTTCTTCGAGATAATTATTCAGAGTATATTTCTGATGTAAAAGCGGCTTTATCACCAAAGGATAATCAGCTGGTAGGAGCGGAAATGTGCAAAATGGTTTCTGAGCAGATAGATACTATAGAGAAAAATGCAAGTCTGCTAATTGAAGTGTTGGAATTATATAATAAGGGTAGGATTGTTCTAGCTTCGCAAAAAGCCTTTGAAGTATTCGAAAATATGAAACCGCAACTTATGCAGAGGTATTCTGGCGCTTATCGTCAAGAAGCCTATTTTAGAATACGTTCAGTAAATGACAATAATCCTTTTGCATTGAACAGAAAAGAGTTGTTCCATATTCCATTCAGTAAAAACTATTTAGTGGGTACTGAGCGATATAGTATGCCGGGGCATCCGTGTTTATACCTTGCTTCTCAAGCGGAATTATGTTGGTATGAATGTGGAAAGCCTGAAAAATTTGCTTTATCAAGATTTGACATTCCTCAGAGTGAGGATAATTACATGAAGTTTATCGACTTTTCAGAAAAGTTAATGCCACTTATGCACAGTTTCTTCTGCTGGTTTCATAATGAAGAAGACGTAGAACAAGTAAGAAAATATCTACTTAAGTATATATGTACATATCCATTAAGAGCTGCTTGTTCAATAGTAGTTGAGCATCCGGGGAGCAGATTTGTTGAAGAATATACAATCCCGCAACTGTTGTTACAATGGGTATTGAATGACCGTGATTTCGATGGAATAAGATATGAATCTTGCAATTCATCAGACGAGGTCAAATGCTTGGGAGGCCATAATTTAGTATTGGTTACTAATAACTTTGATAAAGATGGTTACGATGTTAATCTTAGAGCAAATATCAAAGTAGGCGAACCGGCTGTTTTCGATATAAATAGCATAAATATAAATCCGAATTTGAAGGATTGTTTAATGGGACGAGACATTAAGGAAGACCCTTTTTTGTGGGGATTAGAAGATTCTCCTAACAATTTTGAAAAAATATAAACTGGAGGATGAACTATGATTTCAGAAGAATTAAAAGCAATAGTAGATAAGTTTAAAGAGCAAGGAAAGATGAATTTCTTTGATGAAACAACTGAAGAAAAGATACTGGCATTTGAAAAAGAAAAAGAAGTTACACTTCCATCAAAGTACAAAGAATGGATGCTGTTTTCTGACGGAGGAGAGCTGTTTCTTCCGGCAGGTGTTCAGCTATATGGAATTGAGCATAAGCCCCTTATAGATGTAAATGATAATTCAAGACCGAGTGATGACTATATTGTTATAGGTGCATTTGCTTCAGGAGACCCAATTCTATGCAAAAAGGCAGAAGAAACAATTTCTATATACAATCAGGAAGTTGGAGAAATTGATGAAGAATTGGTATATCCGGACTTTGTAGCTTTCCTAAATGATTTATACGAACTACTTGGCATAGGAGAGTGATTCTATGGCAAAGAGTAGTTTTGTAGAACGAAACAAAGCAGTTCGTGAAGCATGGAATAAGGAACTTGAACTTGTACAAGAAGGTAAAGGCACAAGAGAGTGGACGCAGGAGCAGCAAAAGGACATTCTTGAAAAAGGGCGAGCTTATGATGAAAAGGGCAAAGCTTTTGAAGGGCAGCATATGAAGAGTGCCGAAATGTATCCTGAGTATCAGGGTGAACCCGGAAATATACAATTCCTTACAAGAGCAGAACATTTTGAGGCGCATGATTGCAATTGGCAAAATCCAACGAACTGGTATTATAATCCGATCACAAAAGAAAAGTTTGATTTTGGAGATGGACCATTCATGCCATGTGAAATAATTCATTTACCAGAGCCGATAGTGAGTATTCAATTAACGCAGGAAAATAAAAACAAAGAATCACTAAACCTTGTAAAATCTGTTAATGAGAATAAAACTGAGGATACAGTGGAAATTGGAGTTTCGCATGTAAATACACAACCAAAGAATAGCAAAGAGGCAAATTTGTCAGAGGTTGGTTTTGGACAGAACTTGAAGCGCAGAATAAAAACTATAGGGAAATCTATTGTGAAATTCTCTGCAAAGCACCCAACTATGACAAAGGTGATAAAGGGAGCCGGTATAGTTGCGGCAACTATTGTAACAACAAAAATTGCTGAATCTACAAAAAGTGGAGAATTTAGTTCAAAGAATGGTCTTTCATATGATAATGAAAATACAGATTATACAGGTTATCAAGCAGATGAAGTTGAACAGAATCGGGCTGATTTAGATGAGCTAAAAGCTGACAGGAAATATGTAGATGATCCAATTGATGTAACAGAACATATAAGAAATTTACCGGAAGGTTGGCATGCATCAGAGAAAAAGATTGCTAGCGCAGCTGAACATGGATATAACTTGCAGCCTGGACAAACATGGGTTGAAAATCATACGAAAAATAAAGAAGAATAGAGTTTGTCAAGTAAAGTGTGTAAGTTTTTTGATTTTGGTGTATTAAGGCATGATGATAAGAAGTGTTTTTGGATAGACACATATTATTCTTCAAAAGATGAGATGGAATCAATTTATTAAAGACATGGATTAGAAATCGTTGACCATTTTGCGCAGGGTGGTTTGACTCCTCTTTTAGCACAAAAGGTAGACAAGTGGAATGAAAAACAATTCAGGATATGGTGTGATTATCATTATAGTGTATGCCGTGAGCAGTCCGTTTTAGGAGCAAGTAACCATGTTGTAATTATTGGGAGAAAATAATATCTGTGTTTATTATTATATTGTTATACTGTTTGCTTATAGAAAATGCGAATAGGTGATAAGGTTAGTTTAGAGTGAGGTGTTGGATATGGATTATATAAAAGAAAAACTATATCAACAGTTAGCAATTGACTATTGCTGTCAGGTTTCGGATATAAAGGATGATAAAAATCATTTTACAGAATATGAAAAGCTTGAAGGCAGGAGACAGTTTGAAGAAGCGGATGATTGTGTCTTAAAGGTGATTGCTGTAAATGGAAAACTGATATTTACAGGAAAAAAGAGCATTATTGAGGTATGCAGGAAGCAGTTTTCCAACAATTTGGGTAACTGGTTTATGGATGCCTCAAATTTTAGAAAACTGGATGAAATTTTAAAGAAAGATGGATACAGGGTGAAAACAGCCCATCCGTTTTTCATTCCAAAGGATGATTGTGTACACGAAATAAAGGGTGTTGAAATAAAAAAATACAATCAGGAGGAAATCCTTCAATTTAAGGATGATGACAGGTTTGATGAAGCATTTTGTTTTAGCGAAGAGTCACCGGATGTACTTGCAGCTGCAGCAATTATAGATCATGAGATAGTCGGCATGGCAGGAGCCAGTGCTGACAGTCCTTCTTTTTGGCAGATTGGAATCAACGTAAACAAGAATTTCGAGGGCAGGCATATTGCCACGGGACTTGTTTCAATGCTTAAAGCCGACATTCTCAAAAAAGAAACCGTGCCGTATTATGGAACAAGCTTTTCAAATCTTGCATCACAGCATGTCGCCGCCAAAGCAGGATTTGAGGTTGCCTGGGTGGAACTGATTACAGAAAAAATGGATTGGTAGAAAATTTATGCAACGAACAATAATGATATTCCCACAGTTTGATAATATTGATGTCATTAATAAGTATTAGGGATAAATATGATCCTTGTTATGTAGCAGTATATGGGGAATTGTTTCACAAATATAGAAGTCATAAAGATGTTTACTGTGTGCAATTCGAGGCGGTTAGAAGTGAGGCTGGATTGACATTGGAGTATATTTGATAGGGTATTACCTAATTAGTCAACAATCCTTCATAGAGAAGTTAATGAAATACAAAGGCTTTACTATTACGGCTTTTATTATCGCTTCAGCCATGAATGTTGTTTTGTATGTGTATATAGGAAATTATGAGATAATGAATGAGATTTGTAATTATATTTCCTTTATTGCAGGTATTCCGGCACTGATTTGTATAGGAAAAATGTATTTAGATCATACAAATGAGATGTACAGTTATTGCTCAGGATTGTCTTATTACTTTTACATTGTTCATTTGCCGGTTGTTGTATTGTGTCAGTATTTTATTTCGTTAACAGGTATTGGATGTATATATAACTTTGTGCTTTCTTTTGTAATATCAGTAATTATAACATGTGGCATTTGCTTTACCTTTTGCGGAGAAAAAATAATTTTTGAAGTGAAATAGCAACGATACGGAAAACTTCAATCGGTCATCGTCTAATGCAAATCATTTTTTCATGTATTCTTTTAATATTCCCATAGTCCAGATACGGAACTGTGTACCACGATGGGATTTCACTCGGTAACCTACGGAGATAATGACGTCAAGGTTATAGCAATCTACATTATATTTTTTGCCATCTGTGGCAGTGTAGGCAATTTTGCCAACACTGAATTTTTATCTAATTCCCCCTCTTTGAAAATGTTACGTACATGTTTTACTATAACACTGCGGTCACATTGAAACAGCTCTGCTATCTGGTCTATGGACAGCCATGCAGTATCTTCATAAAAGGTAGTTTCTATCTTGGTTAAGCCATCTTTAGTTGTGTACATAATTATGCTGAAATTTCTTATACAATCAGTATAACATAATGGTCAGTGGCTGAAATCCATAGAATTTAAGTTGCCGATTATAGAAAAAAAGTTTATACTAAGTTTGGACAATGATACACAGAATGAGACAGTGGTCTCAATGTCCTGAAAAGATAAATAATGAACTGAAAGTGGTGTATTTCCGGACTTTTTCAGGTAATGGAAATCTTTTGGAAAAGCTCATTTTTTATACTCAAATGATGTACAAAGCATCGAGTCAGGAGGTTGCACAAGAATACTCATTTGAGATGAATGCTTACAACAGTTCAAACGATTTTGAGATTGTGTTACGGATTGCAACGTTCAGGCATGATGCAGAAACGTTAGATGAAATAATGCATAAGGAGGTACTTCTTTAAATGCAATATGATTGGATAGATTTTTACACACAGTTTGCTACTAAACTTCTTCATTTCAAGACCGATAGAAAGACTCTTATTCAGAAAATATATGCGGTGTATGACGCAACTGGAATTAGTGTTCCGAAACTTGAAAGTGGCGATGAGATTATTGATATTGATCCGTTTACCATCTTTGGTACATTTAATAAAGGAATCACAAATGCTAATAGAATCGCTATTCTTAATGGGATTGCGTCAGAATTCGAAATTTCTGCAACGGTGCCGAGCAATTTTGATGGAATTCCGGTTCTCAATAATCTGAAAGCGACATTCTATGGATTTAAGGATGATAGAAAAGCAAATGATATTGATAACCTGTGGAGCTTGTTTGAGGTAGCTCTTGCATTGGCTGATAATGATACAGAAGATAACCGCCAGAAATTCTCCAATGCTTATGACAAGGTACATGATCAGCTTTGTATTCGCTGGAATATTACGATGGCCCTTTATTGGATTCGCCCTTATACATTTATCAACTTGGATTCCAGAAATCGATGGTTTATATCTAATGCTCAGAATATGCCGGGCGAATTTGTTGTAGCCGCTGAGAAGAAATTGAAGAAAGTTCCATATGCAGCAGATTATCTTGAAATAAAGGATCTGTGTAAAAAAGTTCTGGAAGCGGGACAATATGAATACAAGAGCTTCCCAGATTTATCTTATATGGCATGGGTTATCTCTGAGAAAGTAAATCAAGAGAAGTCTATTGAAAAAGGAAAAAAGACTTCTAAAGCAGAATTTCTCAAATGGTTTATGCCATTATTACAGGCACTACGTGATTTGGGAGGATCTGCGACACCGGTAGAGGCAAGAAAGAAAATCATTGAAAACGAGCATCTGTCGGATGATGTGATAAACGAAACAAGAGGCAAAACGAAAGTTAACAAATTTGAAAATGAAGTTGCTTTTGCAAGAAATTATCTTGTTGGAGCAGGATACATCGATAAGAGCGTAAGAGGTGTGTGGACACTTACGGAAGCAGGCAAGTCAGTGGAGTTAACAGCTGAGATGGCATCGGATATTTTCAAAAAAGGGGTCTCTGATGCAAAGAGTAAGAAAACGAATGATAGTGATGCTCTTGCAGATAGTGATGTCGATACTATTCATTACTGGATTTATGCTCCGGGACAAAACGCTGATAAATGGGAAGAGTGTTATAAGAACGGTTATATGTTGCTGGGCTGGGGCGAGATCGGAGATCTTGGAATATTCAGTTCTAAAGATGAAATGAAACAGCAGATGAAGCAGGAATATGGCGATAGCAGCTCTTATAAGAATTCAGCTCATGCCACATGGCAGTTTGTCCATGATATCAAGGTTGGCGACATTGTATTTGCGAAGAAAGGAAACAATGGCATTCTTGGTAAAGGAATAGTTGAGTCTGACTACGAATATGATGCTGATCGTACAGACGAGTATTCAAATGTCAGAAAAGTTAACTGGATCAATAAGGGAAATTGGACAATTAACCATCAGGCACCGCAGAAAACATTGACTGATATTACTCCATATAGTGATTTTGTGCAGGAAATCAAAGACTTATTTGAAGACGATGATATGGTTGACGACGAGCAGGAACTTACATATCCAGAGTACACAGCAGAAAATTTCTTGGATGATGTCTATATGTCTGAAGAAGACTATTCCAGATTAGTTGGCTTGCTTAGAAACAAGAAAAACATTATTTTGCAGGGAGCTCCAGGGGTGGGAAAAACATATGCGGCCAAGCGTCTGGCTTATTCCATGATGGGTGTAAAAGATATAGAGCGTGTGATGATGGTGCAGTTTCACCAGAGTTATTCATATGAAGACTTCATTGTGGGTTTTCGCCCATCTTCTACAGGATTTGAACTGAAGAAGGGAGCATTCTATAACTTCTGTAAAAAGGCCGAGATAGATAGTGATAATGAGTATTTCTTTATCATTGATGAAATCAATCGCGGTAATTTGAGTAAGATCTTCGGTGAGCTGTTTATGCTGATTGAAAACGATAAACGCGGAAATGCGTTGCAGCTTCTGTATTCCGATGAGAAATTTGCGGTCCCGGAGAATGTCTATATCATTGGTATGATGAATACCGCAGACAGAAGCCTTGCTATGTTGGATTATGCACTTCGTAGAAGATTTGCTTTCTTTGATATCAAGCCAGGGTTCGAGACGCCGGGGTTCCGAGAGTATCGCATGGCATTAGACAATGAGAAGTTCAACAAGCTGATTAGCTGTGTAGAGAATTTGAACGGAGTGATTGCTTCTGATGAATCTTTAGGTGAAGGATTCTGTATAGGACACAGTTATTTCTGTAATTTACAGCCAGACACAATCAACGATGATTGGCTTTATGGTGTTTTGGAATATGAACTGATACCGCTGTTGAAAGAATACTGGTTTGATGAACCTATGAAGGTGAAAGATTGGAGTGAAAATCTAAGGAGCGCGATTAAGTGATACCGATACAAAACATTTATTATATGCTGTCCTATGCTTTTCAGATATTGAATGAGCAGGGCTATAGGAATATAGCCACAGAACAATTTAATAATACTGCTGAGCTGATGGCAGCTATCTTAGAAAAAGGTATCGCGAATCAGCTAAAGCGAGGACTATGTAAAGAATATATTCCGCAGACGGAAGCACTTTCTTCTCTGCGAGGAAAGATTGATATTGCAGAGTCAATCAAGACACAGTCAATGCTGCGGAAACAGCTAATCTGTACATACGATGAGTTCTCTGTTAACAGCACAATGAACCAGATTATAAAATCTACAGTTGAACTTCTCATGTGTTCAAATATATCAAAGAAGCGTAAGAAGAATCTAAGAAAGTTAATGATATATTTCGGTGAAGTGGATTTCATTGACTTGCATACGGTAAATTGGAATGTTCAGTACAATCGGAACAATCATACTTATCGTATGCTAATCTCGATATGCTATCTGGTAGTAAAGGGACTGTTGCAAACACAATCAGACGGAAGCAAAAAGTTGATGGACTTTCTAGATGAGCAGAGAATGTGTAGATTATATGAGAAGTTTATCTTGGAATATTACAGGAAAGAATTCAAAAACCAGATAGCTGCGAATGCATCACAGATTCCATGGCAGCTGGATAACGAAGAAAACGCTATGCTTCCAGTGATGCAGAGCGACATTATGCTCCAGCGTGGGGATAGAGTTCTTATAATTGATGCTAAGTACTATGAGCATAGTATGCAGGTACAGTTTAACAAGCATACACTTCACTCGGCTAATCTTTATCAGATTTTTACTTATGTGAAGAATAAGGAATACGAATTGAGAGAGATGGATCATACAGTTTCAGGAATGCTTTTGTATGCGAAGACTGATGAAGAAATATATCCGAATAATGTATATCAGATGAGTGGTAACCAGATTACTGTCAGGACACTGGATTTGAATTTACCATTTACAGAAATAGCAGAGCAGCTAGATACAATAGCAAAATTGCATTTCAGTTTATAAAAGAGACATCCTAGTTGAAAAGAAAAAAGAAGAAATAACCATCCGTTCCAGCGCAGCGGAATACCTGACCTATGTTGCCTCTGTAGGTGATCAGCAGGACAGCATAGAAATGCGCTATGAGGATGAAAATATATGGCTGACACAGAAAATGATGGCCACCTTGTACGATGTGGATGTTCGTACAATCAATGAGCATATCAAGAAGATTTATTCTGATTCAGAGCTTGAGGTAGATTCAACTATTCGGAATTTCCGAATAGTTCAAACGGAAGGGTCTCGTCAGGTTACACGTGATACCAAGCACTATAGCCTTCAAATGATCATTGCTGTAGGTTTAAGGTCAATTCCGAGCGTGCCGTACAGTTTCGTAAATGGGTAAGCCAGATCGCCAAGGACTACACCATCAAAGGCTGGGTGATGGATGATGAACGGCTGAAACGAGGAATGTATCTGACAGAGAAGTATTTCGATGAGCAGTTAGAGCGTATCCGTGAGATTCGTGCCAGCGAAAGAAAGTTCTATCAGAAGATCACTGACCTGTATGCGACAGCCATTGACTACGATAAAGAAGTATGTGGCTGAACATAATGCCAGAATTGAAGCATTTTAAGATGAATAGTTAATAAAGAGAGGTGCATATGCTATGCCAGGTATACTCGTGGTTGAAGATGATGAAAATTTAAATCGTGGAATTACATTCTCACTGAAAAAATCCGGATATGAGGTTTTTTCAGCAGAATCAGTGAAAAAAGCGAAAAGAATTGCAAGTGATAATAA